>OBAR01000110.1_pt1 | contig 115863 bp, 82 predicted proteins | sample 1517911 | NCBI WGS metagenome assembly OBAR01 (sample SAMN04571709, study PRJEB22368) | human gut metagenome | biome: human gut; material: stool | host: Homo sapiens | place: Luxembourg | collected 2012-10-26
CCGATGGTACTGCGCAAGTGGGAGAGTAGGTAGTCGCCGTTTTTGAAAGCAGAGCTTCCGCAGCATGAGTGTTGCGGAGGCTTTTTGCGTTTTACGGATATTTTCTTTCAAGCGATGGCTTGAATGTTATTTTCCTTCCCCTTTGATCCATCCCGGAGTCGGGAAATGCATGCCTGCCAGGGTCAGACCATTCTCTTTGGCATAGTGCAGGATACGTTTCCGTGTGGCAGCAGCTGCCTCCTGGTCCATGTCAAAAGTCGCACAAATGTCGGGGCGGAGCAGCTGCAAGGCGGTGCCGTGCATCAGGTCGCCTACGATGAGCAGACGTCCGACTTGGAAGGCAGTGTGGCCCGGAGTGTGACCGATGGCATTCAGGGCGGTTACGTTGCCCGGCAGTACATCGTCGAAGTTGAACAGGTGAAGCCGTTCCTTGTATGCCTCCATTATCTTGACGACCTGAGCCTTTCTCTCCTCAGGCATATTCATCCAACCATCATATTCCATTTGTGAAGCATAGACTTCCGCGTTGGGGAACACGACACTGTCGCCTTGCATCATGCCGCCGATGTGGTCGCCATGAAAATGAGTCAGGTAGAGATAACGGATGTCTGCGGGTGAGATGCCACGTCGTTTCAATTCCGGGAGCAAGCGGCTGTCGGGTGTACCGTTTCCCGTGTCGAAGAGGATGAGACATCCGTTCGTCTCCACGAGAAAAGTGCCGACGCTTGCCGGAATGCCGTCTTGCAACCCGAGGCTGTCAATCAGGCTGTCCGGTGCATCTGGAAACAAGGTGCGGGGCATCAGCCGTTCACCGGCATTGTCCTTGAGCCAGCTCAGGCGAACGCTGTCGATTCGGAGTTCGTTCAGTGTGTCGTTGGTCATGATGGAATCTGTTGAGAAATTTGTTGTTGCAGTCTTCTGGTTCTTTCCGCCGCAGGCGGACAGCGTAAGGGCGAAGACCATGGCACCCCATACGCATCTCGTGATACGTTGTTTCATGGCTTTGTCGGTTTGATTGGAAGCGAAAATAGTAAGAATGCCAATAGATTGCAAATTGTCAAATCGTCAAATGCTCCCTCTCCTCTGAAAATAGCTTGTTCGCATCCGAAGTCAGGATGGAGCGCAACGAGGCCCTTCTCAGGCGATTCCCCAAAAAACACGTGTTAGCTGGAAAGTTGCTTTTTCTCTTTTTGTCAAGTGGAAACGGAAAAAGGGTGGCAATGTGAGAAGGCGTCGGATGGAGAAGACGGAGCAGGGAGGGCTGTTCCCCGATTCAGAGAAGGGGTGGATGTGATAATATTGTTTAGAAAATGAGACTTCTCTTACGAATGTCTATTTTTATGCGCAAAAAATATTCATTTTGTTTGCTTGTTGTGGAAAAAACTGTACCTTTGCCTCCGTTAACAATTGAACAACCCAATACACAGGATTATGTATACAAGCATGATTATCGTCAGCCTAGTATTGTCAGTCATTCTGATTCACGTCGTGGTGATTCCATCAAGACCGTGAGAAAGGCCGCGTGTCATGCTGTCATGAATATATTTGTAGAAAGAGCCTTTCTCAGTTATGGGGAAGGCTCTTTCAATTATAGGAACCGCGTAAAGCATTTAGAACGATGAAACATCAACTACGTAGCGCCATTAGTACGCAAGGTCGCCGCATGGCAGGGGCTAGGGCTCTCTGGGTGGCAAACGGGATGAAACGTGAACAGATGGGAAAGCCCATCATTGCGATAGTCAACTCTTTTACTCAATTTGTTCCCGGACACACGCATCTGCACGAAGTGGGGCAGATGGTCAAGGAGGAAATTGAGAAGCTGGGTTGCTTTGCTGCCGAGTTCAACACCATCGCCATCGACGACGGCATTGCCATGGGGCATGACGGGATGCTTTATTCGTTGCCTTCGCGTGACCTCATTGCCGACAGCGTGGAGTATATGGTGAACGCGCACAAGGCGGACGCCATGGTCTGCATCAGCAACTGCGACAAGATTACGCCGGGGATGCTCATGGCTGCCATGCGGCTCAACATTCCCACGGTGTTCGTGTCGGGAGGACCGATGGAGGCGGGAGAATGGGACGGGCAGCACCTGGACCTGATTGACGCGATGATCAAGTCAGCCGATGCGTCGGTGAGCGATGCAGATGTGGCTGCCATCGAGCAGCATGCGTGCCCCGGATGTGGTTGCTGCTCGGGCATGTTTACGGCAAACTCAATGAACTGCCTGAACGAGGCCATCGGGTTGGCGCTCCCCGGCAACGGAACCATCCTCGCCACCCATGCCAACCGGCGCCAGTTGTTCAAGGATGCTGCCGCGCTGATTGTGAAGAATGCTTATAAGTATTATGACGAGGGCGACGAGAGCGTCCTTCCGCGGAACATTGCTACCCGCGCGGCGTTCCTCAATGCCATGACGCTCGACATCGCCATGGGAGGCTCTACCAACACGGTGCTCCACCTGCTCGCCATTGCCCATGAGGGGGAGGTGGACTTCCGGATGGACGACATCGACATGCTTTCACGCCGTGTACCCTGCCTGTGCAAGGTGGCGCCGAACACGCAGAAATACCACATCCAGGATGTGAACCGTGCCGGAGGTATCCTCAATATCCTTGGTGAGCTGGCAAAGGGCGGACTGTTGGACACGTCCGTCTCCCGGGTGGACGGGCTGACGCTGGGCGAGGCCATCGAACGTTATGACATCAGCCGGGCGGACGTCAGTGACGAGGCACGGCGCATCTACACGAGTGCTCCGGGCAACCGCTTCAACATCCGCTTTGCTTCACAGGATGCCACCTATGGGGAACTGGACACCGACCGTGCCAACGGCTGCATCCGTGACCTGCAGCATGCCTACTCGAAGGATGGCGGTCTGGCGGTGCTCAAGGGAAACATTGCCCAGGACGGCTGTGTGGTGAAGACGGCAGGTGTGGATGAGAGCATCTGGCGCTTCTCCGGTCCGGCAAAGGTCTTCGATTCCCAGGAGGCTGCCTGCGAAGGCATTCTGGGTGGCAAGGTGGTGAGCGGCGACGTGGTGGTCATCACGCACGAAGGTCCCAAGGGTGGACCGGGGATGCAGGAGATGCTTTACCCGACGTCGTACATCAAGTCCAGACACCTGGGCAAGGAGTGTGCACTCATCACCGACGGACGCTTCAGCGGCGGTACGTCAGGCCTGAGCATCGGTCACATCTCACCGGAAGCGGCTGCCGGAGGCAACATCGGCAAGGTGACCGATGGCGACATTATCGAGATAGATATCCCGGCACGCACCATCAACGTCCGTCTGAGCGACGAGGAACTGGCTGCACGTCCCATGGCCCCCGTGACGCGCGACCGCCGGGTGTCGAAGGCGCTCCGTGCATACGCCAGCATGGTCAGTTCAGCCGACAAGGGAGGCGTGAGAATGGTGGAGGACTAAATTCCCCTGCCCACTACTACTAACGACGTAGATTAAACGAGAGAAGAAGTTACAGCTATGAGTAAAGAAAGAATAACCGGTGCTGAAGCATTGATGCGTTCGCTGGAACATCAGGGAGTAACGACCCTTTTCGGGTATCCCGGTGGTTCCATCATGCCCGCCTTTGATGCGTTATACAGCCATAGAGAACAATTGAACCACATCCTGGTACGCCACGAACAGGCGGCTGCCCATGCTGCCGAGGGTTACGCCCGTGTGTCGGGCAAGGTAGGCGTCTGCCTGGTGACGAGCGGTCCTGGTGCGACGAACACGGTGACGGGCATTGCCGACGCCATGATAGACAGTACACCCATTGTGGTCATTGCCGGTCAGGTGGGAACCTCGTTCCTGGGGTCGGATGCTTTTCAGGAAGTGGACCTCGTGGGCGTGACGCAGCCCATCTCCAAGTGGAGTTACCAGATACGCCGTGCCGAGGACGTGCCCATGGCGGTGGCGAAGGCATTCTACATTGCCCGCAGCGGACGTCCGGGTCCCGTCGTGCTCGACTTTGCCAAGAACGCACAGGTGGAGACCTTCAACTACGAGCCGGTCGACATCGACTACATCCGCAGCTATGTCCCCGTGCCCGACACCGACGAGGCTTCGCTCGACGAGGCTGCCCGGCTCATCAATGCTGCCCGCCGCCCGTTTGCACTGGTGGGACAGGGAGTCGAGCTGGGCAATGCACAGGAGGAGCTGCTCGCCTTCCTGGAAAAGGCGGACATCCCCTGCGGTGCCACGCTGCTCGGTCTGTCGGACATCCCCACCGGACACCGGCTGAACAAGGGCATGCTGGGCATGCACGGCAACCTCGGACCGAACGTGAAGACCAACGAGTGTGATGTGCTCATCGCCATCGGCATGCGCTTTGATGACCGGGTGACGGGCAACCTGGAGACCTATGCCCGTCAGGCAAAAATCATCCACCTGGACATCGACCCGGCGGAAGTCAACAAGAATGTGGCTGTCGACGTGGCTGTCCTGGGTGACTGCAAGCAGACGTTGCGTCAGCTGACCGAGCGCATCACTGAAGCCCGTCACACCGACTGGATAGAGAGCTTCAAGCCCTACGAGGAGCAGGAGTATGCCCATGTCATCGAGTCGGAGGTATACCCGAAGGAGGGACCTCTGAAGATGGGCGAGGTGGCACGCGCCGTGAGCGATGCTGCCGGGGGCAATGCCATCCTGGTGACCGACGTCGGTCAGAACCAGATGCTTTCCGCCCGTTACTTCAACTATGCACAGAAACGCAGCATCGTGACCTCGGGCGGACTGGGCACCATGGGCTTCGGCCTGCCTGCTGCCATCGGTGCCACCTTCGGCGCCCCCGAACGTACGGTGTTCGCTTTCATGGGCGACGGCGGTCTGCAGATGAGCATTCAGGAGCTAGGTACCATCATGGAGCAGGGTTCGCCGGTGAAAATCGTGGTGCTCAACAACAACTACCTGGGCAACGTGCGCCAGTGGCAGGCGATGTTCTTCGGACGCCGCTACTCATTCACCCCGATGCTCAACCCCGACTACATGAAGATTGCCGAGGCATACGGCATCCCCTCGCAGCTGGTGGAGCGTCGGGAGGACCTGGCGGAAGCCATCGGACGGATGCTCTCCACCGACGGACCGTTCCTGCTGGAGGTGGCAGTGATTGAAGAAGGGAACGTGTTGCCGATGACTCCCCCGGGAGGAACGGTCAACGAAATGTTGCTTGAATGCTAAGAGAGGAGGACCGAACACATGGAAAAGAACTTATATACACTAATCGTCTATTCGGAGAACATCGCCGGCTTGCTCAACCAGATAACGGCGGTGTTCACTCGTCGGCAAATCAACATCGAGAGCCTGAACGTGTCCGCTTCGTCCATCCAGGGTGTGCACAAGTACACCATCACGGCGTGGGTCGATGCAGAAACCATCCAGAAGGTGGTCAAGCAAATCGAGAAGAAGATTGAGGTCATCCAGGCTCACTACTTCACCGACGATGAGATATTCTACCACGAGATAGCCCTCTACAAGCTGTCGACCCCGAAGCTGGAGAGCGACTCGTACATCTCGAAGGTCATCCGCCGTTACGGGGCCAGCATCGTGGAGGTGAACCCCGTCTACTCCATCGTCAAGAAGACCGGTATGAGTGACGAGATTACGGCGCTCAACAGCGAGCTTCAGTCGTTGGGGTGTGTGCTCCAGTTTGTCCGTTCGGGACGTGTCGCCATCACGAAGAGTTGCGTGGAGCGCGTCAACGAGTACTTGGACGAACGGGCGGAGAAGCATCGCCGCTGCATCCAATAAACATCACTATTATATGAGTACAGAGAAAATAGGAAAGTATCACTTCGTGGCAGAACCGTTCCACGTCGACTTCACCGGACGGCTGACGATGGGCGTGCTGGGCAACCACTTGCTCAATTGTGCCGGCTTCCATGCCGAGGAGCGTGGGTTCGGCATGCAGACGCTCAACGACAACCACTACACCTGGGTCTTGTCCCGTCTGGCCATCGAGCTGGAGCGCATGCCGGAGCAGTATGAGTCGTTTTCCATACAGACCTGGGTGGAGAATGTCTACCGTCTGTTCACCGACCGCAACTTTGCCATCCTCGATGCCGGGGGGAATCCCGTCGGGTATGCCCGTTCCATCTGGGCAATGATTGACATGAAGACACGGAAGCCCGCTGACCTGCTGACGCTTCACGGAGGCCACATCACCGACTACATCTGCAGCGACAAGGAATGCCCCATCCAGAAGCCCGGGCGCATCAAGGTCACCAGTCAGGAAGCCGTCGGCGAGCACCGTGCCCTCTACAGCGACATTGACATCAACGGACATGTGAACAGCATCAAGTACATCGAGCACATCCTGGACCTCTTCCCGATGGAGACGTTCCGGGAGCGGCGGATAAAGCGTTTCGAGATGGCATACTCCGCCGAGAGCTATTACGGCGACACCCTGTCATTCTTCCGCGACGAGACCGGTGAGCGCGAGTACGACATCGAGGTCCGCAAGAACGGCGGTGACGTGGTCTGCCGCAGCAAAGTGAGATTCGATTGACTCTATTATTAAACACATACTTAAAACATTTCAGTAAAATGGCACAAATGAATTTTGGAGGGGTTACCGAGAACGTTGTAACCCGTGAAGAGTTTCCCTTGGACAAGGCGCGTGAGGTATTGAAGAACGAGACCATCGCCGTCATCGGTTACGGCGTACAGGGCCCCGGCCAGTCGCTCAACCTGCGTGACAATGGTTTCAATGTCATCGTCGGCCAGCGTCCCGGCAAGACTTACGACAAGGCAGTGGCAGACGGATGGGTACCGGGTGAGACCCTCTTCAGCATCGAAGAGGCCTGCGAGCGTGCGACCATCATCGAGGTTCTCTTGTCGGATGCCGCCCAGATAGCTTGCTGGCCGGTCATCAAGAAGCACCTCACAGCCGGCAAGGCACTCTATTTCTCTCACGGTTTCGCCATCACTTACAGCGACCGTACGGGCATTGTTCCTCCTGCCGACGTCGACGTCATCATGGTGGCACCCAAGGGTTCGGGTACCTCTCTGCGCACGATGTTCCTCGAAGGACGCGGCTTGAACTCGTCCTACGCCATCTATCAGGATGCTACGGGACGTGCCTGGGAACGTGTCATCGCCCTCGGCATCGGTGTCGGTTCGGGCTATCTGTTCGAGACCACCTTCAAGCGCGAAGTGTACTCCGACCTGACCGGTGAGCGTGGAACCCTGATGGGTGCCATCCAAGGCTTGCTCCTAGCGCAATACGAGACCTTGCGCGAGCATGGTCACACCCCTTCGGAGGCATTCAATGAGACGGTTGAAGAGCTGACCCAGTCGTTGATGCCGCTCTTTGCAGCCAAGGGTATGGACTGGATGTATGCCAACTGCTCGACCACCGCACAGCGTGGCGCACTCGACTGGATGGGTCCGTTCCACGATGCCACCAAGCCCGTGTTTGAGAAACTCTACAATTCCGTGGCAAGCGGCGAGGAGGCACAACGCTCCATCGACTCCAACTCACAGCCCGACTACCGCGAGAAGCTGAACGAGGAACTCCGTCAGCTGCGTGAGAGCGAGATGTGGCAGACCGGTGCCGTGGTCCGCAAGCTCCGTCCCGAGAACAACTGAGCGAGTTGAAAACCTGTTGATAGAAAAAACGCCTGCCGTGCAAGCTTCGTGCTTCCGGCAGGCGTTTTCCGTAGTATTTCAGTCGGTCAGACGTCGTGGCTGACCGGCGGGGACCTTATTCATGTACGTACAAGTCCCAGCCCAGGTAGTTGTCGATGGCTTCCTGGAGGATGTCCACCACGTCGGTGCGTACCATTGCCACGTGGTGCTCGAAGCCGTTCTTGCAGATGAACTTCAGCAGCTTCTGCAGGTTGTCCACCTGTGTCACGGCGATGCAGCCGTCCATGCCATAGGGGTCGTTGGTCATGTGTCCCTTGCCCAGGTAGCTCTTGATGCAGCCCAGGGTGTCGTCGGTCGAGATGCGGAAGAAGGTGAAGTCGCCTTCCGTACACTTGCCGTAGACGGCGCCAAAGGTGTTCACCTTGCCGAGCGTACGTCCCAGCACACCGAGCGGACCGAGTTCGAGGTCATTCTTCACGAAGCTCTTCGGGAAGTTGCCGCAGTGCGTGCAGACACACTTGTTGCGGTCGTCGGCGAAGTTGTTGTTCCAGTCGAGCAGGGCGGCAGGCTGTCCCGCTGCCAGACGGAGGGCATACATTGACACGGCACCGGCGACGTCGGTCTCGCAGGCACACGGGATGAGGCGTTCACCCAGCATGCTCATGGTGACGCAGGCTGCACAACCGTAGTTCTGCTCCAGCGAGTCCCAGCATTGGATGGCAGTGGCATCCACCTCGTTGGCTTCGATCCACTCTTCCACGGCGAGGCCGAACTTGGCTTGCATCGCCAGCTTCTCCTGGTAGGCGGCAGGCACCTTGGCGTAGTGGCTGATTTCCTCCATCTTCTGCTTCAGGGCAGCGGCATTGTTGTCGATGCGCTGTGCGTTGAAGATGATTTCGCTCATGTCGACGGGCACCACTGTGATGCCGCTCGCCTGGAGCAGCTTCTCGCTGTAGCGGCAGGTGTTGAAGCCGAGCGGACGGGTACCGATTTGTCCGATGCGTGCGTGGGTCAGCCGGCGTACGACGCGGCAGATGGCAGCGAACTTGTCGATGTCCTTCATCAGCAGTTCGCTGTGGATGGAGTAGGTATGCAGGGTCGTATCCGTGAACGGGATGCCGCACTGGTAGAGGTTGTTGCACACGGAAATCTTTCCGCAGAAGGCATCACGGCGGCTGTCCAGGTCCACTTTGTCGTTCTGGTCATCGCATGCCTGTACCAGCACGGGCACGTGCAGTTCGGCGCGGCTGATGGCATTGATGATACCCACCTCGAAGCCGAAGTTGGGCAGTGACACGATGATGCCGTCAATCTCGTCGCGGTGGGCGCGGAAGAGGTTGGCGCACTTCTTTCCGTCCTCGACAGTCTCCATCGAACCGCCCGTCGGCGTGTCACATTCGTCGAGAATCACGTAACCGTAGCCAGCCTTCTCCAGCTGTTCGAGCAGTGTCTTGCGGACGTCGATTGCCAGCTCCGAGTTGAAGTAGGCGCGTGTACCGATAATCAAACCGAAAGTCTCTTTTCCGGGTTTAGCTTGTTGTATCATACCTTATAAGTTAATTAGTTGTTCTGTTATGGGGTTGTCTGTTTACTGTTTGTTCACGGTGCGGACGGCATCCACCCATCCGGCATAGAGACGGGCACGCTCGTCGTCCGCCATCTGTGGCAGGATGCGGTTGTCGGTCGTACGCAGGGCAGCCACTTCGTTCAGGTCTTTCCACACACCGCGTGCCAGTCCGTTCATCACGACGGCACCCATGGCAGACGCTTCCTCCACGTCGGAGCGGTTGATGCAGGCATTCAGCATGTCTGCCTGGAACTGCATGAGGAGCTTGTTCTTCGTCGGTCCGCCGTCCACACGGAGTTCCTTCAGGGTGATGCCGGCATGGCAGGTCATCAGGTCGATGAGGTCCTTGATCTGGTAGGCGATGGCTTCCAGGGCTGCACGGCAGACGTGTCCGCGTTCCGTCCCGAGTGTCATGCCGCAAATCATGGCTTTGGCGTGCGGGTTCCACCACGGGGCGCCCAGTCCGGCAAAGGCAGGCACGAGGTAGACACCCCCGTTGTCCGGCACACCCGCGGCAAGCGCTTCGATGGCAGCCGGGCTCTCGATGAGGCGCAGCTGGTCCGCCATCCACTTGATGGTGGCACCGGTGCAGTGGATGTTGCCTTCAAAGGCGTAGAACACCTTGCCGCAGGCGGCAAAGCCGACGGAGGTCACCAGTCCCTCGGGAGCACCGATGGCTTCCTCTCCGATGTTGACCATCACGGATGAGCCCGTGCCGTAAGTCGCCTTGCCCATTCCCGGTTCGAAGCACATCTGTCCGGCAAGTGCGCCGTGCGAGTCGCCCAGAACTCCGGCAATGGTGATGGGGGAGGAGAAGATGCCTTCGACGGTGGTTTCACCGAAGACAGAGTCGCAGGGATGCGGCTCCGCCATCATGCTGCGGGGGATGGTGAAGAGGCTCAGCAGCTCGTCGTCCCAGTCCAGCGTATGGATGTTGAACAGCAGGGTGCGCGAGGCATTGGTGTAGTCGGTGGCATGTACCCGTCCGCCCGTCAGTTTCCAGACGAGCCAGGAGTCGATGGTACCCATGAGCAGCTCGCCCCGTTCCGCAGCATCGCGGGCGCCGTCCACGTTGTCAAGAATCCACTTGGCACCGCTGGCGGCGAAGTACGGGTCGATGAGCAGGCCGCTGCGTTCGCGGATGAACTCGGTGTAGCCCCGTTGCTTCAGGTCCTCGCAGATGTCCGCTCCACGCTGGCACTGCCACACGACAGCATGAAAGACAGGCTTGCCCGTGAGCCGGTTCCACACCACGACGGTCTCGCGCTGGTTAGTGATGGCGAGCGAGTAGGAGGCGTCGGCGTCCGTCCGTCCTTCCATCAGCCGACGGATGGCCTCCACCGTGTTGCGGTAGATTTCCTCGGCATCGTGCTCCACCCATCCTGCCTGCGGATAGTACTGGTGGTGCGCCACGTTCTTGCGGTCGATGAGGCGGCATTGCTCGTCGAACAGCACCGCCTTCGTGGCTGACGTACTTTGGTCGATGGCTATGATGTATCTCATAAGTCTCAAGCGTTTACGAAGTCCTTGGCCGTGTTGTAGATGCCTTCGGCATCGAGGTTGTAGTAGTGGAAGATTTCCAGCGGTTTGCCGTGCACGGCGTTCTCGTCGGGGATGCCCAGGATGCGCATGGGCACGGGGCATGACTGTACGACCGTCTCTGCCACGATGCCTCCCAGTCCGCCGAACATGCTGTGCTCCTCGACGGTGATGATGCGTCCCGTTTCGCGGGCAGCTCTCACGATGGCCTCGGTGTCGGCAGGCTTCAGCGTGTGCATGTCGATGACGCGGGTGCTGATGCCCTCAGCAGCCAGACGCTTGCCGGCTTCCAGTGCATGGTAGACGGTTTCACCGGTACCGATGATGGTCAGGTCGCGGCCGTCCTGGAGCTGGATGGACTTGCCTATTTCGTAGTCGAAGTCGTCGTTCTCATAGACATCGGGCACGGCGTTGCGTCCTACACGGACGTAGACCGGGTGCGGGTAGTCGACGAGCTGTTCCACCAGCTTGCGGGTCTGGCGTGCGTCACACGGAAGCACCACCTGCATGCCGGGGAAGGTGCGGAGCACGGCGATGTCGTGCAGGCTGTGGTGGGTGGCACCCAGTGCGCCGTATGCCACACCCCCGCTCACACCGAGGATTTTCACCGGTTGGTTGGAGTAGGCGACGTCGACCTTTACCTGTTCCAGGCTTCGGGCGACATAGAAGCAGGCAGGACCGCAGACGAACACCTTCTTGCCGCAGGAAGCCAGTCCGGCAGAGATGCCCACGGCGTCCTGTTCGGCGATGCCGCATTCCACAAACTGTTCCGGCAGCTCCTTGGCAAAGTCGGTCAGCGTCACCGAACCGCGTGCGTCCGTGGTGACGGCTACAATATTCTTATCTTTTTTGCCCAGTTCCACCAGTGCGTCGGTGAAACTCTTGCGGCAAGCAACACTCTTGATTTCCATGATTAACAGTTCTTTTTAAGTTCTTCGATGCGGTTTGTGATCTCGGTGATGGCACGGTCGTACTCCTCAGCCGTGGGCACGCCGTGGTGCCACTTCAGGATGTTCTCCATGAGCGACACGTGGAATCCCTTGGTCGTGCGGAGAATCACGAGGTGAGGTTTGCCGTTGGTGTAATCGATGTTTTCGAGTGTACGGACGATGGCGCCCATGTCGTTGCCGTCGATGTCATGCACATCCCATCCGAAAGCTTCCCAGCGGTCGCGTATCGGTTCGATGGGCATCACGTCTTCCGTCGGTGCACTGATTTGCAAACCGTTGCGGTCAATCATCGCCACGAGGTTGTCGAGCTTGTATTTGCTGCCCGCCATGGCAGCCTCGTAGATGGATCCTTCCCCCTGTTCACCATCGCCCATCAGGACGAAGGTGCGGTAGGGCTTGCCGTCCATCTTGGCAGCGATGGCACAGCCCACACCGATGGACAGTCCGTGTCCCAGTGCGCCGCTGTTGAACTCGATGCCCGGCACCTCGATGGTGGGGTGTCCTGCCAGTACCGAGAGATATTCCCCGTAAGTGTCCACCAACTCCTTGGTGATGAAACCCTTTGCTTCGAGCACGGAGTAGAGAGCCTCCACGCAGTGTCCCTTGCTCATGATGAAGCGGTCGCGTCCGTCCATCTTCGGGTTCTTGGGGTCAACGTTCATGATGCGGAAATAGAGTGCCGTCAAGGCATTGAGGCTGGAGAGGTCGCCGCCGATGTGTCCGGCTTTGGCTTTGTAAACCACTTCGACCAATCGTTTTCTGATTTGTTCGCATTTCAGAGTCAGCTCCGGAATGCTCGGTTGATTGTTCATAGTACGAGTATATTAAGTAATAGAATTTGCTGTTAACAGGGTTATTCGACACAAAAGTAATGTTTATTTGTTCAGCTTCAAAAAATTGTCACGGTTTGTTACAAAAAAGCCTTGTGACGCGAAGAAGCGGAAAAAGGAATCGGTTTGGCTGTCCGATGTCATGTGTCCTTTTTGTGGCGAAAAAGTACGTTTGAAGGTGAGAGCGCCGTCTCATACACCTTGAGTTTACTTCGGTTGCAGTTGCATAGCGTCCGCCGAATCAAGCAACGACTGTCTCCCGGTTGGTACAGATTGTCAAAGTGTCAAAACGTCAAACGAATCGCTTGAGAAGGCCCTCCTTCGCATCCAACCAGGAGCTGGTGGCAAAAATTGCCATTCTCGGGCGATTCGCGAAATACACAATGACACTTCCCCTTGGTGTTTGGTGGCATAAGGCATTCCTGTCCTTTCAAATGATGTCCGAATGAATGCTAAAGAGAGTAATTGCTTTGCTAAATCACACATTTGAAAACGCTCGGCTCGTCGACAAAATAGAGGTGAAAGGAACTAAAAGAATGTTTTGTAATACGAAATAATGTGTTCAAAGTATAAAACACAAGTGTTCGACGGATGAAACAATATTGTTTGGGTCGTCAAACAATATTGTTTCACACTCCAAACACAAGTGTTTGACACGTCAAACAATATAGTTTGAAGGTTAAAATATCATTCATGACTCTAATTTGATAAAAATGAATAGGGATTCCAGAATATGATTGTTAAACGGTTTTTGCATTTTTCGCTGGAAGGCTCTATTTTTCAAAAATACGCGTTAGATGGAAAGTTCGTATTTGCTGATTTTGTCAAGCGTTTAACCTAAAATAGCATCAAAATGTCGGGCGTTACACGAATGCCCAATTCCGTCCAATAAACCAAAATGTAGGGGCGACCGGTCTGGTCGCCCGGTCCAACAAACACCTGGTCCAACAAACGACTGTCACACACAAACGTCCGGTCCAATCCTGATTGTTTTCCCACATTCATACATGGTGATGGAGAATGGAACCCTGCGGCGTGTGTATCGGGCGACCCGACCGGTCGCCCCTACATTCGTTTGCATGCATTCGTGTGATTATTGATAGGATATGTCCACCCCATATTGTTGATGCCATCAGTTCGGCGATGCCCAATTCTGTCCAATCAATCAAAAATGTAGGGGAGACCGGTCTGGTCGCCCGGTCCAACAAACGCTTGATTCAACAACCCTTCCAACAAATGCCCCGATGTATGCGTAAAATAAACACATAGCGAGAATACAAAATTGAGAAAAGCGTAGCGAACTGACTGAAAAATCGTTTGTTACGCTATATTTTCCTCTCGGCAAAAAGCCAAGGGAAACCATAATATAGCCAAACGGTGCAAAAGTTCAGTTACTACATCATTACCATAAGTAATGGAGGAGATTTATAGCTAAACCGATGTATTACACTGTTTTGCATTATGTGTCATACCTGTCTGTAACTCACTATAAATTAATTTTGTAACCATAAAAAAGTGAGTTATGCGAAGTACCTTTAAAGTATTATTCTACTTAAAGAAAGGCAGCGAAAAGCCTAATGGCAACCTGCCTTTGATGTGCCGCCTTACGGTGGACGGAGAAATCAAGCAGTTCAGTTGCAAGATGGATGTACCTTTGCATCTGTGGGACGTGAAAAACAACAGAGCCTCGGGCAAGAGCATCGAAGCACAGAAAATCAACATTGCCGTTGATAAAATCCGGGTGGAAGTAAACCGCCGTTATCAAGAGCTGATGCAGGCCGACGGGTATGTCACTGCCGCCAAGTTGAAAGATGCCTATCTAGGTATTGGTATCAAGCAGGAAACTCTATTGAAACTTTTTGACCAGCATAACAGCGAGTTTGCCAAGAAAGTGGGATACAGCAGGGCAAAAGGAACATTCCAGCGTTATGTGACCGTCTGCAAACATATCCATGAGTTCCTGCCTCATACCTACAAACGTGAGGATATCCCGCTGAAAGAGTTGAATCTCTCTTTCATTAACGACTTTGAGTATTTTCTGCGCACGGAAAAGAAATGCTGTACTAACACTATATGGGGCTACATGATTGTGCTGAAACATATCGTTTCCATAGCGCGAAATGACGGACGTCTGCCTTTCAATCCCTTTGCAGGGTATATCAACTCTCCTGAAAGTGTGGACAGAGGATATGTCACGAAGGAGGAAATACACACAATGATGGACACCAAGATGCCCGACAAGACACATGAACTTGTCAGGGACTTGTTCCTGTTCTCCACGTTCACTGGCTTGTCTTATTCCGATGTCAAGAACCTGACCAATGATAATTTACAGACATTCTTTGACGGAAACCTTTGGATTATCACCCGAAGAAAGAAAACCAATACGGAATCTAATATCCGTCTGTTAGATGTACCCAGACGTATCATAGAGAAGTACAAAGGCATGACAAAAGATAACAAGGTATTCCCTATGCCGAGTAATACGACTTGCAATAAGAAGTTGAAAACCATTGCCGAATTGTGCGGCATAAAAACCCATCTGACCTATCATGTTGCCAGACATTTGGCAGCGACCACCATTTTATTATCCAACGGAGTACCGATTGAAACCGTAAGCAGACTGTTGGGACACACCAACATAAAGACGACCCAAATCTACGCGAAGATAACCGCCCAAAAGATAAGCCAGAACATGGAACAACTTTCTGAAAAATTGGGAGATATGGAGAAAAGCATTTGTAGGTCAATATGAGAATTACAGACCGCCAGTCGCCTGTTTCCTCGCTCGTCCATTAAGTTAGTACAGACTTTATTGAAAGTGAAAAGGTCATGCGGCTGTGCCGTTTCGGGCTGAATCTTCCTCTTTCAGAGAGTATTCAGCCCGAAAACCTTTTCCCTTTCACGTCTGTACAATGGACGATGACGGCTACGGAAACAAACGACTGACGGAAAAGAATCGTCAAATACAAAAAAATAACAGCACATACAGAATAGACATATATGTCTATCATTATCTGTTTATAGAATTTCATTCAAAACAGAGGGAGGCGTTTTTATAGGACACAATAAAATGGCGGCAAACGGGAAACTGCACTCCCTCCAGAAAATAATCTTTTTCTCTTGGCGGTGTTTTGGGAATACCGTTTTCGCTTTGTCGGAATGTCGTGCTTTACCGATAGTCAAGGTGCTGCTCATTCCTGCAATTCTGTTGACCGTTTTATTATCTTGATGGCTTAGAGACCAACCGACCATGATGCTAACCAATAATTGGGCAAACCAACCGACCGTTATTTGTTGGAAGCAACAAATAATATGACCAATCTCGAACAAGCATCTTATCAAAGACAATTCTTCTATTTTTAGTCGTGATTTCCATGCTTAAATTTTATGTTCAAGCGAACATGGCAAGTTATGTTTTGGGGCACCCGAAATGTTTTCGGTGCCCCAAAACTACTTGCTGGCATCTTTTCCTCCAAAGTCGGGAAATATATGCATAAAAAAGTAGTGTACTTCTATTACTCAATAAAATTAATTCATTATATTTGCAGTAAATTCAATTTAATGATTGATATGGAAGATATAAATAGGCTCAAATTGGTTCTTGTCGAAAAAAAGAAAACGGGCAAATGGTTGGCGGAGCAATTGAAGAAAGACCCGTCAACTGTATCAAAATGGTGTACCAATGTTTCACAGCCTGACTTGGCTACTCTTTCAAGAATAGCTGAATTATTAGATATTGACAGGAGGGAACTTATTAATAAAAGCAAGTGAACCCGTTCCTTTGAGGGAATAAGTACAATAACATAGAAGTATATAAATGACAAGCATACAACAAAGAGATCAATTGCAGTCTCAGATTTGGAAAATAGCCAACGAAGTGCGTGGGGCTGTCGATGGATGGGACTTCAAGCAGTTTGTTTTGGGAACATTGTTCTACCGCTTCATCAGTGAAAACTTTACAGATTACATAGAAGGTGGAGACGATAGTATTGACTATGCTTCTTTACCGGACAGTATAATAACTCCGGAGATAAAAGAGGATGCGGTCAAGACGAAAGGATATTTTATATATCCGAGCCAGCTTTTTGCCAATGTGGTCAAAACTGCTAATACAAATCCCAATCTTAATACGGATTTGAAGGCTATATTTGATTCTATCGAAAGCTCTGCGAACGGTTATGCATCCGAAAAGAATATCAAAGGATTGTTTGCTGATTTTGACACGACAAGCACCAGGCTTGGCAATACCGTTGAAAACAAAAACAACCGTTTGGCTGCTGTTTTAAAAGGTGTGGCAGGATTGAATTTTGGAAGTTTTGAAGAGCATGAGATAGACCTCTTCGGTGATGCATACGAATTTCTGATTAATAACTATGCAGCCAATGCAGGAAAATCGGGCGGAGAGTTCTTCACTCCTCAAAATGTATCGAAACTTATATCGCGGCTTGCCATGCACAAGCAAACGACCGTAAACAAAATATACGATCCTGCTGCCGGCTCTGGTTCTTTGCTACTTCAAGCCAAGAGACAGTTTGAAGACCATATCATTGAAGATGGTTTCTTCGGTCAGGAAATAAACCATACAACCTATAATTTGGCCCGTATGAATATGTTCCTGCACAATATCAATTACGACAAGTTCAACATCGCACTTGGAGATACACTTATCGATCCACAGTTTGGAGACGAAAAGCCTTTTGATGCCATCGTTTCCAACCCACCTTATTCAGTAAACTGGATTGGTTCGGATGATCCGACACTTATCAACGATGACCGCTTTGCTCCAGTCGGGGTACTTGCACCCAAATCCAAAGCGGATTTTGCTTTCGTTCTGCATTCTTTAAATTTTCTGTCAAGTAAAGGAAGAGCTGCCATTGTCTGTTTTCCCGGCATATTCTATCGAGGCGGAGCAGAGCAGAAAATCAGAAAATATTTGGTGGACGGCAACTATGTGGAAACCATTATCTCATTGCCATCCAATTTATTCTATGGCACTTCGATAGCGGTTAATATTCTGGTTCTGTCAAAGCATAAGTCCGATACTAAAATCCAGTTTATTGATGCAAGTGGAGAAAGTTTCTTTACGAAAGAAACCAACAACAATGTACTCGAAGATAGGCATATAGACAAGATTATAGAAATCTTTGATAAAAAAGAAGATGTTGATTATATAGCCAAATCGGTTGATTATAAAACTATTGCCGAAAATGATTATAATTTGTCGGTAAGCAGCTATATAGAGGTTAAAGACACCCGTCCGAAGACTGACATTAAGGAACTGAATGAGCGCATCCGCCGTATAGTGGCACGAGAAAACGAACTGCGTGCGGAAATAGACAAAATAGTAGCTGAATTAGAGGAGGATGAGGTATGAGTGAGATATGGAAAAAAGAAGATACCTTTCTGAATGACATCAGAGGTATTATAAATTCGGCCAAACAAAATGCCGTGCGTAGTGTGGACTTTTGCCGGGTACAGATGTATTGGCACATGGGAAAGCGTATTTTTGAGGAAGAACAGCAGGGAAAAGACCGTGCCGATTACGGAACATACCTTATAAAGAATCTTGCCAAACAACTGGAGCCTGAATATGGAAGCGGTTTTTCTGTCCGCCAATTGGCTTTTTGCCGTCAATTCTATCGGATTTATCCAATTGCGAACGCACTGCGTTCACAATTGAACTGGACTCAATATCGTATGCTGATTCAGATAGATGATCCTGATAAGCGTATGTATTATGAATTGGAATCTGTCAATAACGGTTGGACGGCAAGAGAAACGGAACGGCAAATCAATTCGCAGCTTTACGAACGTCTGTTACTGAGCAATGACAAGGAAGCTGTCCTTGCCGTTGCCCGCAAAGAGCGCATTCCGCAATCGCCTTTGGAAATCATTAAAGATCCGATGTATCTGGAGTTTTTAGGATTGGAACGTAAGGCTGCCTATTATGAAAAAGATTTAGAGTCGGCTATCATCACTCACTTGCAACATTTCTTGCTTGAATTGGGGCAAGGATTCACTTTCGTAGCACGGCAAAAACGTATTCTGCTTGAAGATGACGAGTTTTTTGCCGACCTCGTATTTTACAACCGTCTGCTGAGATGTTTCGTTGTCATCGAACTAAAAACCGGCAAATTGACACATCAGGATTTGGGGCAATTGCAAATGTACGTCAACTACTACGACCGTGTGGAAAAGACTGCGGAAGAGAATCCTACCATCGGCATCCTGCTTTGCACCAGTAAAAATGATACTGCCGTGCGCATGGCGCTGCCAGAAGACAATAAAACCATATTGGCAAGCGAATATAAACTCTATCTGCCCACACAAGCACAACTGATTGACGAAGTGAATAGTGTGCGAAAGATGGTGGAAGAACAACATGGATTTAATAGGGGTAATGAAATGGAGGATGAGGTATGAGCAAGTTGCAGAAATTAATTCAGGAACTTTGCCCGGATGGAGTGGAGTATAAGACATTGGGAGAAATTGCTACCATAAAAAATGGTAGAGATTACAAACATTTAGGTAAAGGGAATGTTCCTGTTTATGGCTCTGGTGGAATAATGACTTATGTTGATACTTATGTATATAATAAGCCAACAGTTTTAATTCCACGTAAAGGTTCACTTGGTAATTTGTTTTATGTAGATACGCCATTTTGGAATGTTGACACTATTTTTTACACAGAGGTTGATACGCAACAAATTGACGTGAAATATTTATATTACTTATTGGCTAAAGAGCATTTAGAGAATTTAAATAAAGCAGGTGGAGTTCCAAGTTTAACTCAATCCATTTTAAATAAAATAATACTTCCTATTCCTCCTCTCGAAGTCCAAAATGAAATAGTCCGCATTCTTGACCACTTTACCGATCTTGCAGCGGAGATGCAAGCGGAACTGCAAGCGAGAAAGGAGCAGTATGAATATTATCGGAACCAATTGTTAACGTTTGATAAAATATGGGGGGGGGTACGCAAAGCGTAACTTGGATGAAAATGAGTGAGATAGGTACGTTTATAAGAGGTAAACGATTTGTAAGGACAGACATTGTTAATGATGGTATTCCTTGCATTCATTATGGCGACATATACACGTATTACGGACTATATGCAACCAAAAGCAAAGGAAGTCTCAGAAGTGAACTGGCTTCAAGAATGAGGTATGCTCAGAAAAATGATGTAGTAATTGTTGCTGCGGGTGAGAATAAAGAAGACATTGGAATCGGTTTGGCTTGGCTTGGAGAGAAACCTGCTGCCGTACATGATGCGTGTTTTATATTTAGGAGTGATTTGTATCCTCAATACATTTCGCATTATTTGCGTTCAAATTATTATCATAAGCAAATAATTAAGTATGTTTCTGAAGGAAAGATTTGTTCTATATCAGCCAAAGGTTTGGGTAATGCTATTATTCCAATTCCTTCTTATGAAGAACAAGTAAGAATAGCTACATTGCTTAATAATTTTGATGTATTGGTCAGTGATCTTTCACAAGGTTTACCTGCCGAGATAGCTGCCGTACAAGAACAATATGAATATTATCGAAATAAAATACTCTCATTTCCAAGAATTAGAATAGGAGCATAATATGGGGCAATATAACACCATAGCAGAATCAAACAACTTCATCGTACTTGATGCCTACACCAAGTATAATGAACTTCATGAACCTTCGGTGGCTTATCAGTCGGAAGCCAGTCTCGAACGCGAATTTGTCCAAGATTTAGTGAACCAAGGCTATGAATATCGCCCGGATATATCAACACCTGAGGCACTGCTGGCCAATGCCCGTGTGCATATTCAAGGACTTAACGATGTGGAGTTTTCCGATAAGGAATGGCTGCGGTTCGTAGAGGAATACCTGAATAGACCGGGGGATACCCTGATAGACAAGACCCGCAAGATTCACGATAACCACATTTATGATTTTGTTTTTGACGATGGACATATTAAGAACATCTACATCGCCGACAAACAAAACATCGCCCATAACAAGGTGCAAGTAATCAACCAGTTTGAGCAAACCGGAACACAAACCAACCGTTATGATGTTACTATTCTGGTCAATGGTTTGCCATTGGTACATGTTGAATTAAAGAAACGTGGCGTTGCTATCCGTGAAGCATTCAATCAGGTTCACCGATATTCCAAAGAAAGTTTCAATAGTGACAATTCACTTTTCAAGTATATTCAAGTGTTTGTCATTTCAAATGGTACAGACAGCCGTTATTTTGCCAATACGGTTGAGCGCAACAAAAACAGTTTTGACTTTACCATGAACTGGGCAAATGCAAAGAATACCGTGATAAAGGATCTCAAAGACTTTACGGAGACTTTTTTCCAAAAGAACACTTTGCTCAATGTCATTTTCACCTATTCTGTATTTGACACCAACAACACTTTGCTTGTAATGCGCCCGTATCAGATTGCTGCGACAGAGCGTATATTATGGAAAATCAGAAGCGCATACCAAGCAAAAAAATGGTCTACAACCGAAGGTGGTGGATATGTATGGCATACCACAGGCTCGGGAAAAACGCTTACCAGTTTCAAGGCAGCACGGTTGGCGACCCAACTGGACTTTATCGACAAAGTCTTCTTTGTCGTTGACCGCAAGGATCTTGACTATCAGACAATGAAAGAGTATCAGCGGTTCTCTCCGGATAGTGTCAACGGGTCTGAAAGCACGGCCGGCCTGAAACGGAATATAGAGAAGGATGACAACAGAATTATCGTCACTACAATTCAGAAACTGAATAATCTGATGAAAAGTGAAGACAATTTGCCCGTTTATCAAAAGCAGGTTGTTTTCATTTTCGACGAATGCCATCGCTCCCAATTCGGTGAAGCGCAAAAACAATTAAGAAAAAAGTTCAAGAAGTATTATCAGTTCGGTTTTACGGGAACCCCAATATTCCCGGAGAATGCTTATGGTTCGGAAACAACGGCGAGCGTGTTCGGCAGAGAATTGCATTCATACGTGATAACGGATGCCATCCGCGACGAAAAAGTGCTGAAATTCAAGGTTGACTACAACAATGTAAGACCCCGTTTCAGGAATATAGAAACAGAACTTGACGAGCAGAAGCTAAGTGCCGCAGAAAACAAGCAAGCTTTGCTTCATCCTGCCCGTATAAATGAAATTTCGCAATATATTCTGCACAACTTCAGAATCAAGACCCATCGAAACCAAAGTGACAGCAAAGGCTTCAATGCCATGTTTGCTGTCAGTAGTGTGGATGCAGCCAAATTCTACTATGAAGAACTGAACCGATTGCAGAAAGATTCGGAAAAGCCTTTGAAAATAGCTACCATCTTTTCTTTTGCAGCCAACGAAGAGCAGAGCGCAATAGGCGAAATACCTGATGAGAACTTTGAACCGTCGGCAATGGATCTCAGCGCAAAAGAGTTTTTGACAAAAGCCATTGACGATTATAATGCCCTGTTTGGAACAAGTTATGGCATTGACGGCAAAGAGTTTCAAAATTATTACAGAGACCTTGCCAAAAGAGTAAAAAATAAAGAGGTAGATCTTGTAATCGTAGTAGGCATGTTCCTGACCGGCTTTGATGCTCCGACTTTGAATACGCTGTTTGTAGACAAGAACTTACGTTATCATGGACTGATACAAGCATTTTCCCGCACCAATCGAATCTATGATGCGACCAAGACATTTGGCAATATTGTGACTTTCAGAGACCTCGAAAAACACACGATTGATGCTATAAAATTATTCGGCGATGATAATACTGCAAATGTAGTGCTCGAAAAAAGCTACAGAGAATATTTGGAAGGCTTTAAAGACATTGCATCTGGTGAGGCTCGGAGAGGATATATTGAAATTGTAAAAGAACTGGCTGATAAATTTCCTGATACAGACAAAATCGTTACAGAACAGGATAAAAAGGAATTTGTCAGACTGTTTGGTGAGTATCTGCGGGTGGAAAACGTATTGCAGAATTTTGATGAGTTTACGGCACTCAAAGCCTTTCAGACAATAGACACGGATAATCCGGATGCAATCGAAACATTTAAAAACAATTATTTTGTCACCGATGACGATATTGCAAAAATGCAGAAATTGCAGATGCCGTCTGATAGAATTATTCAGGATTACAAATCGACTTATAACGACATACGGGATTGGTTAAGACGGGAAAAAGAGGGAAAGAAGCCGGAAAAATCAAGAATAGACTGGGATGATGTCATATTCGAGATAGATTTGCTTAAATCACAGGAGATAAACCTGGATTATATTCTTGAGCTGATTTTTGAAAATAACAAAAAGAAGATGGACAAATCCTCATTGATTGATGGAATCCGCAGGGTTATACGGTCAAGTGTCGGCAACAGAGCCAAAGAAAGCCTAATAGTTGATTTTATCAATGACGTTAATCTCGATGCCATTTCAGATAGGACTGAAATTATAAAAGCATTCTTTGAGTATGCGCAAACGAAGCAAAAGAAGGAAGCATCGGATTTGATAACAAGTGAAAATCTGAATGAAAGGGAAGCCAAGCATTATCTGGAAGTTTCTTTAAGGCGTGAATACGCCAGTGAGAATGGAACCGACTTTAATAACATCCTGCCAAAAATGAGTCCCCTGAACCCCTTATACCTGACTAAAAAACATAAGGTATTTGAAAAGATTGCTGCTTTTGTTGAAAAGTTTAAAGGTGTTGGTGGACAACTATAATTTTTATTGATATGACAAATGCTTCTGTTTTAAATTGGAATACAATTGAACTTCATTATTGGTTTAATGATGAAAGTCATACCATGAATGCAATTGTACTCAACAAATGCGAATATGAATTTTTAGGTATTGCAAAAGAAATAGCGCAAACATTAAAAGTTGATCTTGAAATTGAGACAGAGCCGCTTGGTGAAGGAGGTCTACGTAGTTGGTTCAAATTCAAAGCAAAAAATAAGGATGCGATCAAAGTAGGTGTTATTCTATATATCATTACGAATCTTTTAGGCACACCTCTGACAACAGCTATTGATGAGTTGACTCGTATGGCTATTCAATCTGTATTTGAACGTGAAGAAATTAGACAATTGAAAGAACAAAAGAAAATAGCAGAGTTAAAACTGGATATAGCAAAAATAGAAGCAGAAACAGAACGATTAAGCAGAAATATTGATGAAAATAAGGTTAAGAAAAAACGTTCCAACTATTATGAACATATAAGTTCTTATGATAAGATTACAAAGGTATCGGTTAGTATTATTGATAGTGCAAAGAGGTGTGTTTATTGGAAGAAAGAGATAATGAAATCTGATTTTCCTAATTATATTATGACCTCTGATGAACTTGAACCCGAAAACGATGAAAATGCTGTAATTGAAATAATTTCTCCTGTATTGAAAAAAGGGAAGTATAAATGGTCTGGAATTTATCATGATGAGGTAATCCAGTTTACCATGAAATCCAATGAATTTAAAACACTGGTTCAAACGGGACAAATACTTTTTAAGAATGGTTCTTCAATAAACTGTCATTTAATCACTCGTAAGAAAATTAATGCTGAAGGCGAAGTTAAAATAACTGGATACGAAGTCGTTCTTGTGAATTATTATTTTGAAAATGACAAACCTATAGAAACGCCTGAAGGGAGACGAAATCGACAAATTAAAGAAGCAGAAAAAATGCAATTGACATTATTTGACTATGATAACGATTGAAGATATAAAGAAATTGATAGCCAAGGATGAAACTCGGACTTTGGAATTAAAGAAAACGACAGGCGAACTCTATAAGGGTATGGAAACAGCTTGTGCATTTCTGAATTCCGATGGGGGCTGGCTGATGTTTGGCATTGCTCCGTCTTTGAAGATTATTGGGCAAAATGTTACCGATAATACAAGGCAGGAGGTGGCAAATGCTATCCGTAAGATTGAACCGGCAATAGATGTGGAAGTAGAATATATAGAGTTACCCGATAAACCGGATAATTATGTTATTGCCATCTACTTCGATTCCAATAATTTCAAGAATGGACCGTATTCGTTTGATGGTAGAGCTTTCTATAAAGTGGAAAGTACGACTGCGTTGATGCCAAGACAGATGTATGAGGAACGTCTGAGAATCAGCAATCCTCAGCGATTCAGTTGGGAAAATACGCCCAATTCAGAAATAACCGTTGATGATATTGATACAGAACTCTTATACCAAACACTGCATGACGGAATAGGATCAAGGCGTATTCATGCTTCGGCAATGACATTGCAAGACCCAATGAAGATTATGCTTAAACTCGGAGTTGCAAGAAAGGATGGTATGATATTGAATGCTGCAAATGTATTGTTCGGTAAAGAGCCTTCTTTATTACACCCTCAGTGTAAAATCCGTTTAGCTCGCTTTGAAGGAACGGACAAAAGAGTATTTCGTGACCAGACGGTTTGTGAAGGAAATTTGTTTGAACAGTATGATGCTGTTATGGATTTCTGTTTGAAGCATTTGAACCTATCTGGCAGAATGGATAGTAAATTCAGACAAGATACACTTACTGTGCCTTATGAAGCTATAAAGGAAGCTACAATCAACATGCTATGCCATCGTTCTTGGAATGCTGAAAATACGACTCCAAGTCTGGCTATTTACGACGACCGCATTGTCTTCCAGAATCCTGGATCATTTCCTCTGGGTATGACATGGCAGGACTTTGTGAATGAGCATATTGGTTCTTTACCAGCCAACCCCACTATAGCAAATGTATTCTATCGGCGTGGCACGATGGAGGCTTGGGGACGAGGTATAGGTCTTATTATGGAAAGCTGTAGAGAGCAGGTACTTCCAACACCGGAGATAAAAGTTGTTCCACCGTTTGTGAACCTTACAATATGGTTTAATTACTCACTAGCTGGAGGTGTAAAAGCATCTGCACCCCAAGTGAAAGTTCCATACACCCCAAGTCACACCCCAAGTGATGATGATTTCACCTCAAGTCATAACGAAATACATAATCAGGCGAATATCATTACACCCCAAGATAAGGTGTTTGAATTTTGTAAATCACCGAAGAGTATCGTTGAAATAGCCGAAATGCTTGGAGTGAATGATAGAAGATGGGTACGAAAGAAATATATTGCTCCCTATATTGGCACAAAACTGCAAATGACCATTCCTGATAAGCCCAATAGCCAAAACCAGAAGTATGTAATTATCAAAGATTGATATGGAAACAGCCAAAGTCTTTGCCCATCCAAAGATTTTGGCTACTTTTGCTGTTGAGTTATTTGACAGTCAAACATAGCGAAATGTTGAAAATTGCACGGTATCTTAGTCGTTACCGCCACTTCTCAAATATCTAGCTAAAAGTTTATTCCTCAAACGGTTATATCAGGCCGTTGAAAATCTAAAATATATTTACCGTTTTCTGTATTTTCGTACCATGCAAAGAAATCTTGATGGGTATCAATATATTCTACCCATTTCTGATAATCTATAGATCCATAATCGCTTCTGATAAAGTCAAAGCTCTGTTTATCTATACTCAAATACGTTAACTTTCCTATAATAATCATATTTCTATTCTTTTATAAAATCCTCCAAATTGTACAATTTAAACTTTATTCTAGTATGAATGATATCAACTTTTTCATGCCATTCTCTTTTCAATTCATCCGTTATATGGTTTTGAAATGACTCAATCCGACAAGCAACGGAACGCATTGTCGGCAAGAATGCTGGAAACATCTTCATCGTTGTAAAGTTTAATGGTTTAGATTCTGTATGGCTAAGACTTGAAATCTTCCAACAGCCTGCAAACAGGCTCAAAATCAACGGCTACACTTTCTTCTCCAGGCATCAAATATACGCCTGTTTGTTGCAGGAACAATCGTCGGGTCGTATGTTTTACAACATAAGAAAGGGCATTCCGCTTTGTGGATAATTGCCGCGTAACACCCGGTCCAATCCACCAACGAAAATGTAGGGGCGACCGGTCTCCCCTACATTCGTTTGCATACATTCATGTGATTACCGATGGGATATGTCCACCCCATATTGTTGATGCCATCGGTTCGGCGATGCCCAATTCCGTCCAATCACCATCCTTCCCCACGCCGCACATAACAATTAAGATTGACGGGCGCAACAATAACTTGAGCAGAGAGGCGGGCGGAGCAACGTCCGTGGCATCCATCTATCCCGAAAAGTAAAGAAAAGAACAAAAGAATCCTTTTATGCTTCCTTTATCCATATATTTTATTATATATTTGCACGTTAATCTATGAAACTAATACTATAATACTATGATAAAAAGACTATTCTCTACAGTCGCACTGGCTACGTGCGTAGTCGGGGCTGCCCTTTCACAAACAGGCGGACTGACTGATATGGCGCACAGTAAGTATGCGAAAATGGTTAACACACCCCTCGGTGCCGTGAAGTGGACCGGAGGCTTCTGGGGGGAACGATTCAATGTCTATAGCAACACTTCCTTGCAGAGCATGTGGGCAACCTGGAGCAATCCGGACATCTCGCACGGCTTCCGTAACTTCGAAATCGCAGCCGGAACGTGTGAGGGCGAACACTGGGGACCTCCCTTCCACGACGGCGACATGTATAAATGGCTGGAGGCAGTGGCTGCCGTCTATGCCGTCAACAAAGACCCCGAACTGGATGCCCTGATGGACAAGTTCATCGAACAGGTGGTGAAGGCACAGCGTGCCGATGGATACATCCACACACCGGTCATCATCGAAGAGCGAAACAAGGGCATCGACACACACAGCGAACACCGCGACCAGACCGTCATCGGTACAAAGGTCGGAGCGGAAGACGAGAAGGGGGCTTTTGCCAACCGACTGAACTTCGAGACCTACAACCTGGGTCACCTCATGATGGCGGGCATCACCCACTATCGCGCCACGGGTAAGCGTACCCTGTTTGACGCAGCCATCAAGGCGACCGATTTCCTTTGCCATTTCTATGAGACAGCGTCTGCCGAACTGGCACGCAACGCCATCTGCCCGTCGCATTACATGGGCGTGGTGGAGATGTACCGCGCCACGGGCAATCCCCGTTACCTGGAGCTGTCGAAAAACCTCATTGACATCCGCGGCATGGTGGAGAACGGGACCGACGACAACCAGGACCGCATCCCCTTCCGTGAACAATACAATGCCATGGGACATGCCGTGCGTGCCAACTACCTCTATGCCGGCGTGGCTGACGTGTATGCCGAGACCGGAGAGGCACAGCTGATGAAGAACCTGACGAGCATCTGGAACGACATCGTCAACCGCAAGATGTATGTCACCGGTGCATGTGGGGCGCTCTACGACGGCACATCGCCCGACGGTACCTGCTACGAGCCTGACAGCATCCAGAAGGTGCATCAGAGTTACGGACGTGCCTACCAGCTGCCCAACAGCACGGCGCACAACGAGACCTGTGCCAACATCGGCAACATGCTCTTCAATTGGCGGATGCTCGAGAGCACGGGCGACGCCAAGTATGCCGACATCGTGGAGACGGCACTCTACAACAGCGTGCTGAGCGGGGTGAGCCTCGACGGTAAACGCTACTTCTACACCAACCCCCTGCGTCTGAGCGACGATTTCCCCTATACCCTGCGCTGGCCGCGCGAACGTCAGGAGTACATCAGCTGCTTCTGCTGTCCGCCGAACACGCTGCGCACCATCTGCGAAGCACAGAACTATGCCTACACCGTGAGCGAGAATGCCCTGTGGTGCAACCTCTACGGGCAGAGTGAACTGACGACCAAGCTGGGCAAGCACGACCTGGAAGTGTCTCAGGTGACGGGCTATCCCTATGACGGGAAGGTGATGCTGACCTTCGGTGCCGTCCCCAAGAAGCAGGAGATGGCGCTCCACCTGCGTATCCCTGCCTGGTGTGACCGTGCCACGGTGAAGGTCAACGGAGAGGTGGTCGACGTGCCGGTGAAGGCGAATACGTATGCCACACTCAACCGTGTCTGGAAGAAGGGCGACGTGGTGGAACTCGACATGGAGATGCGTGTGAAGCTGATGGAGTCCAACCCGCTGGTGGAGGAGACCCGCAACCAGGTGGTGGTGAAGCGTGGTCCGCTGGTCTACTGTCTGGAAGGCATGGATGTGGCTGACGGACGCCGCATCGACGACGTGCTGATTCCCTCCACGATTCAGTTCACCCCGACGGAAATCACCATTGACGGCAGCAAGATGATTGCCCTCGACGGTGAAGCACGCCTGATGGACGAGGCTTCGTGGGACAATGTGCTCTACCGGGAGGTGGGCAAGGCTGACCGTACGGTGAAAATCCGCCTGATTCCTTACTTCGCCTGGGGCAACCGCGGCAAGTCGGAGATGACGGTGTGGATGCCGTTGGCAAAATGAAACTTAACTACCTTAAATATATTATGAGACATTTCTTATCGATTGTGTTGCTGTCGGCAAGTGTCAGCTTGTCGGCTGCCGACATCTGGGTGTCGCCCCGTGGCAACGATGCCAACGACGGAACAAAGGAACAGCCGAAGGCGACGTTGACGGCTGCCTTGCGCCAGGCACGCGAGTTGCGTCGGCTGGACGACCCCTCGGTGAAAGACGGGGTGACCATCCACCTGGCCGCGGGCGTACATGCGGTCTATGAGCCGGTGTTCATCCGTCCGGAGGACAGCGGGACGGCGGCTGCCCCGACCGTCATCCAGGGAGAGGACGGTGCTTCCATCAGCGGAGGTGTGACCCTGACGGGATGGAAGCGGCAGGGCAAGCTGTGGGTGGCAGACGTGCCGACGTTCAACGGACGTCCGCTGGACTTCCGCCAGCTGTGGGTCAACGGGGTGAAAGCCGTCCGTGCCCGCGATGTGGACGATTTTGAGCAGATGTACCGCATCCGCAGTGTCGACAAGCAGGAGCGGGTGCTCTGGGTGCCTGCCGAGGCGGTGAAGAAGGTGATGAAGGTGCCCTATGCCGAGATGGTGCTCCACGAGATGTGGTGCGTGGCGAATCTGCGCATCAAGTCCATCGAGGTGCGGGGCGATTCGGCAGGTGTGCGCTTCCACGACCCGGAGAGTCGCATCCAGTTCGAACATCCCTGGCCCAGTCCGATGGTCACTACCGACGGACATAACTCGGCGTTCTATCTGACCAATGCCCGTGAGCTGCTCGATCGTCCCGGTGAGTGGTATCACGACATCGATACCCACAAGGTCTACTATTATCCCCGTGAAGGCGAGGACATGCGTTCGGCGGAGGCGGTCGTCCCGGCAGTGGAGACACTGGTACAGGTGCTGGGCACCATCGACCGTCCGGTGCAGAACGTGCAGTTCAGGAACGTGGACTTCCACTACACCACGTGGATGCGTCCCTCGTTGCAGGGACATGTGCCCCTGCAGGCAGGTATGTACATGACCGACGGCTACCGCATCACACCGAAGATGATACGCAACTACAACAACCACAAGCTGGACAACCAGGGTTGGCTGGGACGTCCCGGTACGGCAGTGAGCGTGCGTTTTGCCGACGGCATCGACTTCCTGGGCTGCGACTTCGAGCACCTGGGCTCTACCGGACTGGACTATGTGGAAGGCACGAGAGGCGGACTGGTGGAGGACTGTCTCTTCCGCGACATTGCCGGCAACGGCCTGGTGGTGGGCAGCTTCTCGCCGGCAGCCCACGAGACCCATCAGCCCTATGACCCTGCCGACCGTCGGGAGCTCTGCACCTTCCAGACCGTCCGCAACAACCTCTTCACCGACGTGACCAACGAGGACTGGGGCTGCGTGGCGATTGCCGCAGGCTATGTGGCGGACATCACCATCGAGCACAACGAAATCAACGAGGTCTCCTACACCGGCATCAGCCTGGGCTGGGGCTGGACACAGACGGTGAACTGTATGCGCAACAACGTCGTGCGTGCCAACCTGATTCACCATTATGCCAAGCACATGTATGACACCGCGGGCATCTACACCCTGGGTGCACAGCCCAAGAGCTACGTGGTGGAGAACGTGGTGCACAGCATCTACACGCCCGGCTATGCGCACGACCCGAACCACTGGTTCTATCTCTACACCGACGAGGGGTCGTCGTTCATCACCGTGAAGGACAACTGGACCGAAGGGGAGAAGTTCCTCAAGAATGCCAACGGACCGGGCAATGTGTGGGAGAACAACGGACCGATGGTCAGCGACAGCATCAAGGCGAGAGCCGGCCTGCTCCAACCAATTGAAAGATAAGCCAATCGAACAATCACAGTACAAACGAAATGAAAAACCAAAAAGGAAGTCTGAAGAGCACCATTGCCGTGTCATTGACCAACTACCTGGACGCCGGAGCCATCGTTGCCGGTGCCAGTGGTCTGACGCTGTGGCAGAGCTACCTCGGCCTGACCGAGGGGCATCTGGGTTGGCTCAATGCCATCAGTGCCAACTGTCTGGGCGCTGCCATCGGTGCCATCATCGGCGGATTCCTCGCCGACAAGTACGGGCGCAAAGCCATTTATACCTATAATATGCTGGTCTACATGCTGGGCGTGGCGCTCATCGTCATCTCGGTGAACTTCCCCATGCTGCTGGCGGGATTCCTGGTGACCGGAATCTCGGTCGGCGTCGGGGTACCGGCATCGTGGACCTACATCTCCGAGAACTCTGAAGTGAACAATCGTGGCCGCAACATCGGCATCTCCCAGATGGCATGGGGCGTAGGTCCCACCATCATCCTGATTCTGGGCATGCTGCTGGCTCCGCCGACGGGCGACGGCACGAGCGGCATCCTCTTCGGCTGGGTGGAGTCGCTGGCTGAGGCCGTGAGCGGCGGTACACTGACGGGGGCTGCCCTGAATGTCTTCAGTAGCCGCATCGTGTTCGCGTCGCTCTTCATCGTCGCGTTCATCGCCTGGCTGCTGCAACGCCGTCTGAACGAGTCGGAAGAGTGGAAGGCTGCCAAGTCTGCCGCCGGGGCAGGTAGCAAGCAGGGCGGCACGTTTGCCTCCTTCGGCACGTTGCTGACCAACAAGGTGAACATCCGCACCATGATTTTCCTCGCCGGCATCTACCTGACGTGGAACCTCGTCAGCTCGGTGATGGGCTTCTTCCAGCAGCACATCTACGAGACGGCTGGCGGACTCTCGAACGTGCATGCCAACATGCTCTCTGCCGCCCAGTGGATTATCATCATCTTTGCCACCCTTGCCTTCTCGATGGTTGTGGACAAGGTCAACCAGCGCTGGCTCTACTGCTTCGGTGTGGGCATGGGCGTACTGGCATGGTTCATCATCGTGGCAATCGGCATCAAGAGCCTGTCGGGTCTGCTGTTCTTCACCCTGCTGTGGGCGATTCAGGCAGGTGTCTCCGTGCAGGCGTTCTATGCGTTGTGGGCATCGGAGCTGTTCCCTGCCAAATACCGGGCGGCGGCACAGGGCATCATGTTCTTCGTGGTGCGCGGTCTGTCTGCCGTGTGGGGACTTTGCTTTGTCTACATCTACGGCGAGAACGGGGAAGGCTTCTACCGCGCCTCCTACATCATGATAGGCCTCTTGATGGTGTCGTTGCTGGTCGGTACGATCTGGACACCGAAGACACGCGGGAAGACACTGGAGCAAATAACCAAAGAACGATATGGCGATGAAGAATAAGAGTACATGGATATGGTATCCGGGTGACTATGAAATCTGGCTGGGCAACCGCATGAACAGCCGTCGCACGGAGCGCGGAGCTTTCTTCCCTCCTTTCTGGAAGATGGATAGCCACTATGTGACCGTGGAGTTCAGCAAGACGCTTGACCTGGAGCAGGAAGAGGAGATTCGCATTGCTGCCGAGGGGACCTACAACATCAAGCTCGACGGCAAGTTGCAGTTCGGCATGCCTCGTGCCTTCCGGCTTCCTGCAGGCAGGCACCAGCTGAACATCAAAATCTGGAACCAGGCGACGCCGCCTGCCCTCTATGTCAGCGGACCGACGGTACACACCGACGGCACCTGGAAGGTGACCTACGAAGACAAGGAGTGGATTGACGAGAGCGGAAAGGCGAGCGACACGTCCGCCACGGTATACATGGATGCCGGACACTGGAACTTCGACGACCCGTCGCAGCGGCCGTCAGCCTTCAGGCTGGAACGCAAGCCGTTGCAACCCGTGACGACCGCTCCGGAGAACGGAGGCGTGCTGTACGACTTCGGACGGGAGACGTTCGGCTATGTCGTCCTGGAAGGCATCCATGGAACGGGCTGCCTGGACCTCTACTACGGGGAAAGCCCCGAAGAGGCTTGCGACACGGAACACTGCGAGACGCTCGACCGCCTGGAGGTCAACGGACAGCACATTGCCGACCTTGCCACGAACCGGACGGTGGAGCGCACCGACCGTTACGTGCTGGAGAGCAGCAAGGCGTTCCGCTACGTCTTCCTCAAGCCGACCGATGCGCTGAGCGTGGACCGCGTCGGCATGGAGTATGAGTTCCTGCCGGAGGACTACCGGGGCAGTTTCCGCTGCAACGACGAGGAGCTGAACCGCATCTGGGAGGTGGGAGCCTACACCATGCATCTCACCACGCGCGAGTTCTTCATCGACGGCATCAAGCGCGACCGTTGGGTGTGGAGCGGCGATGCCATCCAGAGCTACCTGATGAACTATTACCTCTTCTTCGACAGCGAGACGGTGAAGCGCACCATCTGGCTGTTGCGCGGCAAGGACCCCGTGACGAGCCACACCAACACCATCATGGACTACACCTTCTTCTGGTTCCTGAGCATCTATGATTACTATATGTACACCGGCGACCGCCACTTCGTGAGTCAGATTTATCCGCGCATGCAGACGATGATGGACTATGTGCTCGGACGTACCAATGCCGACGGCATGGTCGAAGGACTGACGGGCGACTGGGTGTTCGTCGACTGGGCGGACGGCTACCTGGACAAGCACGGCGAGCTCTCGTTCGAGCAGGTGCTCTTCTGCAAGAGCCTGGAGACGATGGCGCTCTGTGCCGGTCTGGCAGGTTGCACTGCCGACGTGCAGAAGTACGGCGAGCTGGCTTCCGCCTTGCGCGACAAGCTGATGCCCGCCTTCTGGGACGAGGCACGGCAGGCGTTGGTGCACAACCGCATTGGCGGACAGCAGAGCGAAGCCGTGACCCGCTATGCCAACATGTTTGCCGTCTTCTTCGGTTACCTGACGCCGGAACAGCAGGAGGCAGTGAAACACTCCGTACTGCTCAACGACGCCATCCTGAAAATCACCACTCCCTACATGCGCTTCTACGAGCTGGAAGCCCTGTGTGCACTGGGCGAGCATGAGGCGGTGATGCGTGAGATGAAGGCCTATTGGGGCGGCATGCTCCGCGAAGGCGCCACCTCCTTCTGGGAGAAGTACAACCCCGCAGAGACGGGGACGCAGCATCTCTCCATGTACGGGCGTCCGTACGGCAAGAGCCTTTGCCATGCCTGGGGAGCCAGCCCCATCTACCTGCTGGGCAAGTATTACCTGGGCGTCCGTCCGCTGAAGCCCGGCTACGAAGAGTTCACCGTGACGCCGACGCTGGGCGGTCTGGAGTGGATGGAGGGCGCCGTGCCCACCCCGCAGGGTGAAATACGGGTACGCATGGATGCTGCCCAAATCCGTGTCCGGGCGACCGGAGGACAGGGCTATCTGTACTTCCGTTCGGAGAGACGGCCCGAGGCTTCCGTCGGTGTGGTGGAACATGTGGGCGGGGACCGTTACCGGGTACGCATCGCCGGGACGGACGAAGTCATTGTCAATTATTCATCCAACTAGTACTAAAACGAACTATTTACAACCTTATGACCAAGTGCAAACTATTCGCTGCCTCGCTGATGGCAATCCTGCTCGCCGCCTGCGGTCAGGAGAAGATTATCGTCGTGGTGCCGCCGGGTGCCGGCAACCGTGTACAGTACGCCGGGGAACGCCTGGAGCGCATCCTGGATGCATCGGGCTATGATGCCTCCCTCACCGACCGTCTGCCCGAAGGAGACAACAAACATAAAGTCATCTCGCTCACGGTAAGTACTCAGGACAGTCTCAAGAAGGAAGGCTATACCATCACTACCGAAGGCAACGTGACCACCGTCTGTGGCAACGACCCGAGCGGTGTCATCTACGGAACGTGCGACCTGACGGACCGTCTGCAACACAACAAAGAGCTGGAGCTGCCCGACCAGGTGACCGACGCGCCCGAGATGGTGCTGCGCGGTACGTGCATCGGCGTGCAGAAGACCTACATCCTGCCCGGCTACCACGTGTACGAGTACCCCTACACGCCGGAGAACTTCCCCTGGTTCTATGACAAGGAACGCTGGATCAAGTACCTCGACATGCTGGTGGACAACCGCATGAACTCGCTCTACCTGTGGAACGGGCACCCCTTTGCCTCGCTGGTGAAGCTGGAGGACTATCCGTTTGCCGTCGAGGTGGATGAGGAGACCTTCAAGAAGAACGAGGAGATGTACAAGTTCCTGACCGAGGAAGCCGACAAACGGGGCATCTTCGTCATCCAGAAGTTCTACAACATCCTCGTGTCGAAGCCTTTTGCCGAACACTACGGCATCAAGACGCAGGACCGCAACCGCCCCATCACCCCGCTGCTGAGCGACTATACCCGCAAGAGCATTGCCGCCTTCGTGGAGAAGTATCCCAACGTCGGCCTGCTCGTCTGCCTGGGCGAGGCGATGGATACCTACGAGGACGACGTGGAGTGGTTCACCCAGACCATCATCCCCGGTGTGAAGGACGGACTGCAGGCACTGGGACGTACCGACGAACCGCCCATCCTGGTGCGTGCCCACGACACCAACTGCAAGATGGTGATGGACGCCGCCCTTCCGCTGTACAAGAACCTCTACACCATGCACAAGTATAACGGCGAGTCGCTGACGACCTACGAGCCGCGCGGACCCTGGGCACAGATACACAAGGACCTGAGCTCCCTCGGGTCGACACACATCGAGAACGTGCATGTGCTGGCGAACCTGGAGCCCTTCCGCTGGAGCTCGCCCGACTTCGTGGAGAAGACCGTACAGGCGATGCACGATGTGCACGGTGCCAACGCGCTGCACCTCTTCCCGCAGGCTTCCTACTGGGAGTATCCCTACACCGCCGACAAGCTGCCCGACGGACAGCGCGAGGAACAGCTCTACCGCGACTGGGCATGGTACAAGCTCTGGGGACGTTATGCCTGGAACTGCCGACGTGACCGCAACGGGGAGATGCAGTACTGGGACCGTGAGTTTGCCAACTTCTACGGACTGAGCGACGAACAGGGCGCGCTGGTGCGTGAGGCGTACGAACAGTCGGGCGAGATTGCCCCGAAGCTGCTCCGTCGCTTCGGCATCACCGAGGGCAACCGGCAGACCCTTCTGCTGGGCATGTTCGTCAGTCAGCTGGTCAACCCCTACAAGTATACCATCTACCCCGGCTTCTACGAGAGCTGCGGACCGGAAGGGGAGAAGCTCATCGAATACGTGGAGAAGGAATGGAAGAAGCAGCCCCACGTGGGCGAACTTCCGCTGGACGTCGTGAACGACTGTGCCGAGCGGGGCGACAAGGCAGTGGCTGCCATCGACCAGCTGGCGGGCAAGGCTACTGCCAACCAGGACGAGCTGGCACGCCTCATCAACGACATGCACTGCTACCGTGAATTCGCCTACTTCTTCAACTACAAGGTGAAGGCGGCAGAGCAGGTGCTGAACTACCAGTGGAGCAAGGACCTGAAGTACCTCGACGAGGTGGCGCCGCTGCTGGAGAAGAGCCTGGAGCACTACCGCAAGCTGGTGGACATGACGAAGGACCGCTATCTCTACGCCAACAGCATGCAGACCGCCCAACGCCGCATCCCCATCGGAGGCGATGACGGGAAGAACAAGACCTGGGAGGAGCTGCTGCCGCACTACGAAGCCGAGCTTGCCAACTTCCGCGGACACTTGCAGACGCTGAAGGATAAGGCTGCCGGAAAAGTGACCGAGCAGGCTGCCGCCATTGAACCTTTGAAGCCTGCGGCAGTCCAAATGAAAAGTCCGCTGAAACCGGTGAAACTGGCTGAAGGCGCGGTCCTGATGAGCAACCTCGCTGCGAACAAGGTACAGACGCTGGCTCCCGAACTGAAGGGACTCACGGCATACTGTGTCGACGGAGCTGCCCAACGGGAGGAAGGCACGAAGATTGAATTTGAGTGCCAGGCGCCCGTCAGCCTGTTGGTCGGCTATTTCAAGGACGACCAGAAGAAGTATGCCAAGGCGCCCAAGCTGGAGACCGATGCGTCCGCCAACGAATACGGACAGGCAGAACCCGTGCTGACCAACGCCATCCATCTGGACAAGATGCCGCTGGCGAACATCCATGCCTACCGCTTTGAGGCAGGCAAGCACACCTTGCTGCTGCCGACAGGCATGGCTCTGGTCCTCGGTTTCACCGATTCCGCCATCACGACCCGCAATGCGGCACTTGACGGGACGGACGATGCCATGGACTGGCTGTTCTACTAAGCCACGGCAGTGCTGGCAGGGGATTGACATCTGCCAAGCCCGGGATTGACGCGGACATCATAGGGCATGTACGGACCAAAGTATAATACTTAGGCTGCCAAAGTATAATACTTAGGGGGCCTAAGTATAATACTTTGGTCCGTCTATCCCGTGCTTGTTGCAGACTGGTCCCCTGCTTTTACGCTGTCGGAACAAAGACTTGAATAAACGAAGAACGAATGAATAGACACTCATTATTACTGATGCTGATGACGGCGTTGTGCTGCTGGAATGTGCAGGCGCAGCGTCACGTGTCACAGGAGCGCATGGCGGAAGTCTATGAGGAGGCAAAGACTCCTTACAAATACGGCTTGGTCGTAGCTCCGACGAGCAACCATGCCAAGATTGACTGCCCGACGGTCTTCCGTGAGGGCGACAAGTGGTACATGACCTACGTCATTTACAATGGAAAGGAAGCCAAGGACGGGCGCGGGTATGAGACCTGGCTTGCCGAGAGCGACAACCTGTTGGAATGGAAGACACTGGGACGTGTCCTTTCCTACCGCGACGGCATGTGGGACAGCAACCAGCGTGCCGGATTCCCTGCACTGGTCGATATGGAGTGGGGCGGAAGCTATGCCCTCCAGCGTTACAAGGACCGGGCGTGGATGAGCTACTTCGGTGGAGAAGGGCGGGGCTATGAAGCCATCGAGGCACCCTTGTCCATCGGTGTCGCATGGACCGAGGAGAGTCCTGCCGTTGCCCATGAGTGGGAGACGGGGAAGAAGCCCGTGATGACTCCCGGTGAGAAGAAGGCACAGTGGTGGGAACGGCTCACGCACTACAAGACCATGGTCTATTGGGACAAGGACGAGACCCTGGGGGCACCCTTCGTGATGTACTACAATGCCGGCGGCATCAACCCCGCCACGAACATCAAGGGCGAGCGCATCGGCATCGCGCTCTCGAAGAACATGAAGAAGTGGACCCGTTACGAGGGCAACCCGGTCTTCAGCCACGAGGCGCAGGGGACCATCACGGGCGATGCCCAGATTGTGAAGATGGGCGATGTCTATGTGATGTTCTACTTCTCCGCCTTCAATCCGAGCCGTCCTTACAAGGCATTCAACACGTTCGCCTGCAGTTATGACCTCGTGACGTGGGACGACTGGCAGGGCGATGACCTCATTTACCCCACGAAACCCTACGACGAGATGTTCGCCCACAAGAGCTATGTGGTGAAGCATGACGGCGTGGTCTATCACTTCTATTGCGCGGTCAACAACGCCGAGCAACGCGGCATTGCCGTGGCTACGAGCCGTCCGATGGGACGGTCGAAGGTGCACTTCCCGGAACCGGAGGGCAAGAAGCGACGCACGCTGGTCAACCTGGACAGCGACTGGACCACGTGGCTCCTCACGTCCGATGGCAAGGAGACGCAGCGTCACCGCGTCAACATCCCCCACAACTGGGACGACTACTACGGTTACCGTCAGCTGACGCACGGCAACCTGCACGGCACCGCCGGGTATGAGAAGCACTTCACGCTCGACCGGATTGAACCGGGCAAACGCTACTTCCTGCGCTTCGAGGGGGTGGGCACGTATGCCACCATCCGCCTGAACGGCAAGGACCTGGGGCGTCACCCCATCGGCCGTACGACCCTGACGCTCGATGTGACCGACGCCCTCGCTACGGAGAACACGCTGGAGGTGAAAGCCGAACATCCGGAGATGATTGCCGACATGCCGTGGGTGTGCGGAGGCTGCTCGTCGGAGTGGGGCTTCAGTGAAGGCTCGCAGCCCTTCGGCATCTTCCGTCCGGTGGTGCTGGAGGTGACCGACGAGGTGCGTATCGAGCCTTTCGGCGTGCACATCTGGCACGACGACGCCGTGAAGACGGTGTACATGGATACCGAGGTGACCAACTACGGCAGCGAGCCGCAGACCGTGCAGCTGGTGAACCGACTGAACAATGCCGACGGGGCACAGGTCTTCCGCCTTCCGGTGGAGGTGACCCTGCAACCCGGAGAGACCAAGGTGGTGCACCAGGAGTCGCCCATCGAGGACCCGATACGCTGGAGCACCGAGCGTCCTTACCTCTACGCCCTGGCAACGATGATAAAGCGCGGCACGGCTACGACCGACGAGATAACCACGCCCTTCGGCTTCCGTACGCTGAGCTGGCCGGTGAAGCGCAACGACGGCGACGGACGGTTCTACCTCAATGGCAAGCCGGTGTTCCTCAACGGCGTGTGCGAGTATGAGCACCAGTTCGGACAGAGCCACGCCTTCAGTCACGAACAGATTGCCTCGCGTGTGAAACAAATCAAGAATGCGGGCTTCAACGCCTTCCGTGATGCCCACCAACCGCATAACTTGGAATATCAGAAGTACTGGGACAAGGAGGGCATCCTGTGGTGGACGCAGCTCTCGGCACACATCTGGTACGACACGCCGGAGTTCCGCGAGAACTTCAAGACGATGCTCCGCCGCTGGGTGAAGGAGCGCCGCAACTCCCCGTCCGTGGTGATGTGGGGCTTGCAGAACGAGAGCACACTGCCCAAGGCGTTTGCCGAGGAGTGTTGCGACATCATCCGCGAGATGGACCCGACCGCCCGCAACATGCGCATCATCACGACCTGCAACGGGGGTGACGGCACCGACTGGAACGTCATCCAGAACTGGAGCGGCACGTACGGTGGCGACATCTTCAAGTATGACCAGGAGCTGGCACAGCCCAACCAGCTGCTCAACGGCGAGTATGGCGGATGGCGAAGCATCGACCTGCATACGGAGCCGGGTGCCGCCGCTTCGGAAGGTATCTGGAGCGAGGAGCACATGTGCCACCTGATGGAGGTGAAGGTGCGCCTTGCCGAACAGGCGAAGGACAAGGTCTGCGGACACTTCCAGTGGATTTACAGCAGCCACGACAATCCCGGACGGCGTCAGCCCGACGAGGCGTACCGCAAGATAGACAAGGTCGGTCCGTTCAACTACAAGGGACTGGTCACGCCGTGGGAAGAGCCGCTGGATGTTTATTATATGTACCGTTCCAACTACGTGAGTGCGAAGAAGGACCCGATGGTCTACATCGCCTCGCACACCTGGCCCGACCGGTTCACCGAACCGCGCCGTGCGACCATCGAGGTGTACAGCAACTGTGACTCCGTCCGCCTATACAACGATGCGGGCGAAGAGGCCTTCCTGGGCTATAAGCTCAAGGGGGAAGTCGGGACCCATTTCATCTGGGCTTACCGCGACATCCGTTACAACGTCCTGCGTGCCGTGGGCTATTACCAGGGCAAGGCGGTAGCGGAAGACCTGATTGTGCTCAACAACCTGCCCGAAGCCCCCAACTTCGACCGGCTCTACCAGGATGCGAAGCCGTTGCTGAAGGCAGCTCCGGGCTATCACTACCTCTACCGGGTGAATTGCGGGGGAGACCAGTACGTCGACGAGTTCGGTCAGACGTGGGAGACGGATAACACCTACTTCTCCCATTCATGGGCGGAGGACTTCAAGGAGCTGAATCCCTACCTTGCCAGCCAGCGCACGACGAACGACCCCATCCGTGGCACGCGCGACTGGAAACTGTTCCAGTCCTTCCGTTTCGGACGTCACAAGCTGAACTACCGGTTTGAGGTGCCGAACGGCAAGTACCGGGTCGAGTTGTACTTCATCGAGCCGTGGCACGGTACGGGTGCGCCGCTGATTGATTGCGAAGGCATGCGCATCTTCGACGTGGCGGTCAACGGCAAGACCGTGATCGATGGCCTCGATATCTGGGCGGAAGCCGGACACGACGGGGCATTCAAGCAGGTGGTCGAAGCCGAAGTGACCGACGGGAAGCTCGTCATCGACTTCCCCGAGGTGAAAGCCGGACAGGCGGTCATCTCGGCAATAGCCATCGCCACGGACAATGCGCTGGTGACGGTGCCTGCCCTTCCCGTCGGCAATGACTGGAGCTGGGAGAAGGCTGCCCGGGAGGTGCTGGTGAAGACCCCGAAGGAGCTGTTGCCCGAGGACAAGAATGCCCGTGTCAACGTGACGTACGAGGCAGAGGACGCCAAGGTGAGCGGCAACTACCAGGTGAAGGTCGTGAAGGACAAGAGCGGCATCTTCTTTGGCAAAGGGACGCGGAACCGCATCGAGTGGAAGGTCTCCACGGGCCTGGCGCAAGTCTATGCCTTGCGGTTCAAATACATGAACAGTACCGGCAAACCCATCCCGGTGAACATGAAGTTCATCGATGCCAAGGGCGTCGTGCTCAAGGACGACACGCTGAACTTCCCCGAGACACCGGAGAAGTGGCGTATGATGAGTACCACGACCGGGACGTTCATCAATGCCGGACATTACCGGGTGGTCATTACCGGCGACAACCTGGAAGGACTGGCATTCGAGGCATTGGACATACAATGACGCCGGTGAGATAGCAATTTGAGTAACTCAACATTCAGAAGCATACACATGAAGCGTATCGGCATGTTGGCAGCGTTGCTGCTACCCTTGTTGGGCTTGCACGCCCAGCAGCATGATTGGGAGAACCATCACGTACTCCAGATAAACCGCGAGCCGGCACGTGCGGCATTCATCCCCTTCGGCGTACAGAAGGGCGACCGCATGCTGTCGTTGAACGGCACCTGGAAGTTCCGTTGGACCAAGACTCCCGACGAACGTATTCCCGATTTCTATCGTACGGACTTTGACGATGCCTCGTGGACGGACTTTACCGTCCCCGCCAATTGGGAAGTCAATGGTTATGGAACCCCCATCTACGCATCGGCGGGCTATGTGTTCCGCATAGACCCTCCCTATGTGATGGGCGAACCGAAGCAGAAGTACACGACTTTCATCGAGCGGAACCCCGTGGGACAATACCGCCGCACGTTCACCTTGCCCGAGGCCTGGCAGAGTGGACAGACCTTCCTGCGCTTTGACGGCGTGATGAGCGCGTTCTACGTCTGGGTCAACGGCAAGCGCGTCGGCTACAGCCAGGGCAGCATGGAGCCGTCGGAGTTCAACATTACTCCCTACCTGCAGCCCGGGACGAACCAGGTGGCTGTGGAGGTCTATCGCTACAGCGACGGCTCGTACCTGGAGGACCAGGACTTCTGGCGTTTCAGCGGCATCCAGCGTGATGTCACCCTGTTCCATACGCCGGACATCCGCATCCGCGACTATGCCGTGCGGACACTTCCCCACGCCGGCTACGAGGACTTTACCTTGCAGATAGACCCGCAGCTGAGCGTGTTCGGCGAGGAGAAGGACCGGAAAGGAAAAGGCTACAAGGTCGTGGCGGTCCTGACTGACAGGGAGGGGCAGACCGTCTTCAGTGGACAGGCGGACGCCGAGCCCATCCTGGACCTCGACCACAAGGCGGCCGTGATGAACGAATGGTATCCCCAACGCGGACCGCGCAAGCTGGGACGCATCGCGGGCGAAATCAAGGCGCCTCACCGCTGGACGGCAGAGACACCTTATCTATATACCCTGAATCTGTCGTTGCAGGACAGCCTCGGTCAGGTGGTGGAACGTGCCACGAGCAAGGTGGGCTTCCGCAGCGTCGAGGTGAAGGACGGGCAGGTGCTGGTCAACGGACGCCCCATCCGTTTCCGGGGCGTGAACCGGCACGAGCATGACCCGCGGACGGCGCGTGTCATGACCGAAGAACGCATGTTGCAGGACATCCTGCTCATGAAGCAGGCGAACATCAATGCCGTGCGCACGGCACACTATCCCAACCATCCGCGCTTCTACGAACTGTGCGACTCGCTCGGACTCTATGTCATGGATGAGGCGGACATCGAGGAGCACGGCTTGCGCGGTACGCTGGCAAGTACGCCCGACTGGCACGCAGCCTTCCTGGACCGTGCCGTCCGTATGGCGGAGCGGGACAAGAACCATGCCTGTATCGTGTTCTGGAGCATGGGCAACGAGAGTGGCTACGGTCCGAACTTTGCAGCCATCTCGGCCTGGCTGAAGGACTTCGACCCGACGCGCCCCATCCATTATGAAGGGGCACAGGGACTGGACGGCGCTCCCGACCCGTACACGGTGGACGTCATCAGCCGTTTCTATCCGCGTACGCAGGATGAATACCTGAATCCGGGCATCCCCGAAGGAGCCGACGAGGAGCGGGCGGAGAATGCCCGTTGGGAACGTCTGCTGTCCATTGCCGAGCGGACGAACGACAACCGTCCGGTGCTGACGAGCGAATATGCGCACTCCATGGGTAATGCCTTGGGGAACTTCCAGGAATATTGGGACGAGATTTACAGCAACCACCGCATGCTGGGCGGCTTCATCTGGGACTGGGTGGACCAGGGCATCATCCGCACCTTGCCCGACGGACGCGAGCAGGTGGCTTACGGCGGTGACTTCGGTGACCAGCCGAACTTGAAGGCATTCTGCATGAACGGCATCGTGCGGTGCGACCGTACGCTGACGCCCAAGTACTGGGAGGTGAAGAAGGTCTATCAGCCGGTCTACATGAAGCTGGCGAACTGGGATGCCGCCACGGGACAATGTGCCGTGGAGATGACCAACCACAACCACCACATCGGTGTCGACGGCTACCGCTGCCTCTGGACGTTGTACAGCAACGGCGTGAAGCAGGCGGAAGGGGAGGCGGAGTTGCCTTACATCCTCCCGGCGGAGTCGAAGAATGTGACGATTGACTTGGCTAAGGCAGTGAAGAAGATTGACTGGGAGACGGACGATGTGCGTCTGAATCTCTCGCTGGTGCTCAAGACGGCTTGCGACTGGGCTAAGGCAGGTCACGAGGTGGCAGCCGAACAGCTGACGCTGAAGGACAACCTGATGCAGCTGGCACGCACCGAGGTGAAAGGCGGACGCAAGCTGGCACTCACGGCGGATGAGGCTGTCATCCGGGTGGAGAACAATGCCGTGCTGGCAGTCTGGGACGTGAAGTCGGCTACGCTCCGTCAGCTCGCCTATGCCGGGCGTACCGTCCTCCAGGCGAAGGACTCTCTGGCAGCAGCGAACTTCCAGGCGTTCCGTGCTCCGACGGACAACGACAAGAGCTTCGGCAACTGGCTGGCGAAAGACTGGCAGAAGAACCTCCTGCACGCCCCGAAGGTGGAGGCGCTGGCATGCACGGGCCGTGCGCTCGATGATGGCTCGGTCGAAGTGGAGACCGCGCAACGGTATGCCTACCTTGCCGGGAGCATCCTGGTGAACAGTATATATAAGGTATATGAAGACGGGACGATGGACCTCAGCCAGACGTATACGCCGGAGGGAGACCTGCCGGAACTGCCTCGTCTGGGAGTGTCCTTCGTTGCCGACGCCGCCTGTGACAACGTGGAGTGGTACGGCTACGGTCCCATGGAGACTTATCCCGACCGGCACCGTTCTGCCACCATCAACTGGTGGAGAGCCAAGGCGGGCGACCAGTACACGCACTATCCGCGTCCGCAGGACTCGGGCAACCTGGAGTCGGTGGCTGTCATCCGTCTGACGGACGGGACAGGACACGGCATCAGCGTGTCGGCGCTGGACAAACCCTTCTCCGCTTCGGCACTGCCCTATTCGGTGATGGACATTTATCACGCCTCGCACGACTGCGACCTGCAGCCCTCCGGTGCGGTCTACCTGAACATCGACACCGCCGTATTGGGCCTGGGCAACAGCAGCTGCGGACCGGGCGTACTGAAGAAGTATGCCATCGAGAAGAAGCCGCATACGTTGCACGTGCGGATTCAAGGATTCAGACTCAAGAACTAAAAACCCCTTAAACGATATGAAAAAGACAATGATGTGTGTTGCTTCGTTGCTGTTCTCGGCGGCGCTTTGGGCGCAGTCGTCGGTGGAGACGGAGCGGCAGTACCTTTCCGGAACCGGATGCGACGACATGGTGCAATGGGACTTCATGTGCACAGGCGGCAACAACTCCGGCAAGTGGACCAAGATTGGTGTGCCTTCCTGTTGGGAGTGCCAGGGCTTCGGTACGTTCCAGTACGGCATGAAGTTCTATGGCAAGGCGTTCCCCGAGGGCATTGCCGATGAGAAAGGAATGTACAAGTATGAATTCACGTTGCCGGAGTCGTGGAACGGCAAGCAGGTGGAGCTGATTTTCGAAGCTGCCATGACCGACATGCAGGCGACCATCAACGGACGGAAGGCGGGTACGCCCCACCAGGGCGGCTTCTACCGCATCACTTACGACGTGAGCGACCGGGTGTTCTTCGGACCGAAAAAGAAGAACGTGCTGGAAGTGACCGTCAGCAAGGAGAGCGAGAATGCCGGTGTCAACCTGGCGGAACGTCGTGCGGACTACTGGAACTTCGGCGGACTCATCCGTCCGGTGTTTATGATTGCCCGTCCGGCAATGAACATCCACCAGGTCGCCATCGACGCGAAGGCTGACGGAACGTTCAAGTCGGACTGCTACCTGAACATTGCCGTCCCCGGCGCGAAGGTGCAGACGGCGATTTATGATGCCGCCGGCAAGAAGGTGGGCGAGTCGGTGACGGCACTGCCCACGGGAGGGGACCACTGCCTCGTGAACATGGCGGTGAAGCAGCCTGCCCTGTGGACGGCAGAGACGCCGAACCTCTATAAGGCAGAGTTCACCCTGCTCGATGCCGACGGCAAGGTGCTCCACCGGATGAACGAGAAGTTCGGTTTCCGCACCATCGAGGTACGCGAGAGCGACGGACTCTACATCAACGGTGTGAAGGTGAACATCCGGGGCGTGAACCGCCACAGCTTCCGTCCGGAGAGCGGACGCACGCTCAGCAAGGCGAAGAACATCGAGGACGTGAACCTCATCAAGAGCATGAACATGAACGCCGTCCGTCTGTCACACTATCCGGCAGACCCGGAGTTCTATGAGGCATGCGACTCGCTCGGACTCTATGTGATGAGCGAGCTCTCCGGCTGGCACGGCAAGCACGAGACCATCGTCGGCCAGAAGCTGGTCAAGGAGATGGTGGAGCGCGACGTGAACCATCCGTGCATCATCTGGTGGAGCAACGGTAACGAGAAAGGCTGGAACGACGAGCTGAACGGCGAGTTCCACAAGTATGACCCGCAGAAGCGTCCCGTGCTCCATCCGCAAGGCAACTTCGGCGGCTTCGAGACCATGCACTACCGCTCCTACGGCGAGAGCCAGAACTACATGCGTCTGCCGGAAATCTTCATGCCGACGGAGTTCCTCCACGGTCTGTATGACGGAGGACACGGAGCCGGACTGTATGACTACTGGGAGATGATGCGCAAGCATCCCCGCTGTGCCGGAGGCTTCCTCTGGGTATTGGCGGACGAAGGAGTGAAGCGTGTCGACATGGGTGGCTTCATCGACAACGTGGGCAACTATGGAGCCGACGGCATTGTCGGTCCGCACCACGAGAAGGAGGGAAGCTACTGGACCGTGAAGCAGGTATGGTCGCCCGTACAGCTCATGAACAGGTCGATTGATGCCGACTTCAACGGGGTGTTCCAGGTGGAGAACCGCTACGACTTCCTCAACCTGAATACCTGCCGCTTCGTGTGGAAGCGCGTGCAGTTCCCTGCCGTGACGGAGAGCGGAGAGGCAAAGGTGCTGAAGCAGGGCGAGGTGAAAGGTCCGGATGTCCCGGCTCACGGCAAGGGGACGTTGACCATCCCGTTTACCAACGACGGGGCGGATGCGTTGCAGGTGACGGCTGTCGACAAGTACGGCAACGAGCTCTTCACCTGGTCGTATCCGTTGCCCTCTCGGGCGACGAAGGCGGTACTGGCTACCGACGGTACGGCACCTGCCATCCAGCGTGAGGCGGACCGGCTGACGGTGACTGCCGGCGGACGTGCCTTCACGTTCAGCCAGAAGGACGGACAGCTGAAGGGCGTCAGCGTCAACGGCAAGCAGATTGACCTGAAGGACGGACCGCGCTTCATCTGTGCCAAACGTGCCGACCGCTCCATGGATCAGTTCTACAACCACGATGACAAGGATGCCGAGAAGAAGAAGACCCAGTATACCGAGTTCGAGGACCTGGGCAAGCTCGTCAGCCTCGATGCGAAGGAGGACGGCAACCGTGTCGTGGTGACAGCCACCTACAAGCTGGGTTGCTTTGACATGGCGGTGTGGACCATCGACAGCGAAGGGACGGCGCTACTGGACTTCTACTACAACTTCTCGGGAGTGGTGGACCTCATGGGTGTGAAGTTCGACTACCCCGAAGAGCTGGTTGTCAGCAAACGCTGGGTCGGCGACGGACCGTACCGCGTCTGGCAGAACCGTCTACACGGTCCGCAGTACGGACTCTGGGAGAACGACTACAACGACCCCATCCCCGGAGAAAGCTTTGACTATCCGGAGTTCAAGGGCTACTTTGCCCACGTCGACTGGATGAGCCTGCGCACCAAGCAGGGGACCATCCACATCCAGAACGAGACTCCCGATTCCTACATCGGCATCTATGAGCCGCGCGACGGACGTGACCACTTGCTCTACACCCTGCCCAAGACCGGCATTTCGGTGATGAAGGTCATTCCGCCCGTACGCAACAAGGTCAACACGACCGACCTCATCGGTCCGTCCTCACAAGCCAAGTGGGTGGACGGCACGCAGAACGGACGCATCGTCCTGCGCTTTGAGTAAGAAGACTGACAAGGGAGAGACTTTGCCGGGGATGCAATTCGGCAGAGTCTCTCCTTTGCTTTGATACAGATTTTGTCTACTTTCGTCTGTGCTTTCAGCCGTTCGTTATCAGCATCCTCTGTCCGTACGAAGAGCTCGGAAGGCGGGGAAGGGCTGAACAGGCAGAAAGAACAGATTCATCAACAGAACAATGAAGAAGAACAGATTAGCAACATGGAGTCTGGCACTGGCGTTGCTCGCCGGTCTGCATCCGCAGGCTGCCGCACAGACAACGCTCCAGGACCAGTTCACGCAACTCTCTTCGGAAGAAGCGAAGCCGTGGACCTTCTGGTACTGGATGTTCGGTGCCGTGACCAAGGAAGGTATTACCGCCGACCTGGAAGCGATGAAGCGCGTCGGACTGGGCGGTACGTATCTGATGCCCATCAAGTCGGTCTCTCAAGGACCCGAGTTCAACGGGAAGGCGGAGCAGCTCAGTCCCGAATGGTGGGAGATGGTGCGCTTCAGCATGCAGGAGGCGGACCGCCTCGGACTGAAGCTGGGCATGCACATCTGCGACGGCTTTGCCCTGGCGGGCGGTCCGTGGATTACACCGGAAGAGTCGATGCAGAAGGTGGTCTTCACCGATACCATCGTCAGCGGAGGGAAAGTGAACCTGCAGCTCTCCCGTCCGGAAGCTTACAAAGGCTATTACAGGGACATCGCTCTCTATGCCCTGCCGGTGAAAGGGCAGGCGGACGTCCGTCTGACGCCCCGCATGACGTGCGGCAACCTCAACGAACCGGGTGACCCGAAGAAAGGGGTGAGCATCGATGAGAAGGGAGTCATCCGTTCGTCGGTGCCCTGCTGGATTCAGCTGGAATACCCCGAAGAGATTACTTGCCGCAACGTGGAAATCATCCTCACCGGAAACAACTACCAGGCACACCGCATGAAGGTGATGGCAAGCCGTGACGGGAAGGACTTCCGCTTCATCAAGCAGCTGGAGCCTGCCCGGCAAGGGTGGCAGAACACCGACGAGAACTCCACGCACTCCATCCCTCCGACCAAGGCGCGGTTCTTCCGTTTCTACTGGACGCCTGCCGGCAGCGAGCCGGGCTGCGAGGACATGGACGCCGCCAAGTGGAAACCCAACCTGAAAATCAAGCAGCTCGTCCTGCACTCCGAGCCACGCCTCAACCAGTGGGAAGGCAAGGCGGGACTGGTCTGGCGGGTGGCGAAGGATACGCCTGCCACGGATGTGCCCGATGCCGACTGTGTCAAGACGTCCGAGGTCATCAACCTCACCGCCTCTCTGAAGGACGGCGTGCTCGTCGCCACCCTCCCGAAAGGGCAGTGGCGCATCCTGCGCATGGGGCATACCTCCACGGGACATGACAATGCCACGGCGGGAGGCGGACGCGGACTGGAGTGCAGCAAGTTTGATGCAAAGATTGTCCGCAAGCAGTTTGACAACTGGTTCGGCAAGGTCTTCACGATGGTGGACCGCGACCTGGCGAACCGGGTCCTGAAATACATGCACGTGGACAGCTGGGAATGCGGATGCCAGAACTGGAGCGACAATTTCGCCGCCGAGTTCAAGGCACGCCGGGGCTATGACCTCATGCCCTACCTGCCCTTGCTGGCAGGTATCCCGATGGAGACGGCAGCCCGTTCGGAACAGGTGCTGCGCGATGTCCGCACCACGTGTGCCGAGCTGGTGAAGGACGTGTTCTATGACACGCTGGCGGCATGCGCAAGGGACTATGGCTGCCAGTTCTCCGCCGAGTGTGTCGCACCGACGATGGTGAGCGACGGCATGCTCCATTACCAGTCGGTAGACCTGCCGATGGGGGAATTCTGGCTCCGCAGTCCGACGCATGACAAGCCCAACGACATACTCGATGCCATCAGCGGCGGACACATCTACGGCAAACGCATCATCCAGGCGGAGGGCGGCACCGAGGTGCGCGGCACCTGGGACGAGGCGCCTGCCACGGTGAAGGCACTCTTTGACCGCAACTACGCCCTGGGCATCAACGAACTCTTCTTCCATGTCACCGCACACAACCCGTGGCTCGACCGCAAGCCGGGCATGACGCTCGACGGCATCGGGCTGTTCTTCCAGCGCGACAATACCTGGTTCGAGCAGGGAGGCAAGGCATTGGTCGACTACGTCCGCCGTTGCCAGACCCTGCTGCAGTACGGCTGGCCCGTGACGGACATTGCCGTGTTCACCGGCGAGGAGATGCCGCGTCGGGCAGTCCTCCCGGACCGGCTGGTCCCGATGCTGCCCGGCATCTTCGGACGGGAACGGGTGGAGAGCGAGCACGTCCGTCTGGCAAACATCGGACAGCCGCTGCGCACCATGCCCGTCGGCGTGACCCATTCGGCAAACATGGCGGACCCGGAGGATTGGGTGAACCCTCTGCGCGGCTATGCCTATGACTCCTTCAACCGCGACGCCCTGCTCCGCCTGGCACAGGCTGACAACACGAAAGGCGTGATACGGATGCCCTGGGGTGGCGAGTACCGGGTACTTGTCGTTCCGCAGACGCGTCCGATGATGCCCAACCGCGTGTCCTCTCCCGAGGTGGAGAAGAAGCTCAAGGAGCTGTATCAGGCAGGTGTGCTGGTGGTCGACAAGCCGTTCCTCTACGACAGCTTCTCGGACTTCGGACTGGACCGCGACGTCGTGGTGCCGAAGGACATTGCCTGGACGCATCGCCGGGGCGAGGAGGCGGACATCTACTTCATCGCCAACCAGGATGAGGCGGAGAGCAGCAGCTTCACGGCTTCGTTCCGCATCAGTGGCATGCAGCCCGAGCTGTGGAATCCCATGACGGGCGAAATCACCGAGCCGGGCATCTGGCGTGAGAAAGACGGACGGGTGGAAGTCGGGCTGTCACTGGCTCCTTCACAGTCGATGTTCGTCGTGTTCCGCCGTCCGGCATCCAAGGTGGGTAACGCCACGGTGGCAAGCGTACGCCGCCGTCCGCTGGAGGTGAAGGAGTGGAACGTGCACTACAACACCCTGAATACGGACGAGACCGTGACCGAGCTGCGCAGCTGGACACGTTCGTCCGACCCGAAGGTGCGCTATTACTCCGGGACTGCCGTCTACTCGACGGAGTTCAAGTGGAAGGCAGGAAAGTCCGAGCGTGGCAGCCGCGTGTTCCTGAAGTTCAAGGGCTTGAGCGATGTGGCTACCGTCCGCGTCAACGGGGTGCCCTGCGGCACGGCATGGACGGCCCCCTATGAGGTGGAAGTCACCTCGGCGTTGAAGAAAGGCAAGAATACCCTTGAAATCGAGGTGACCAATACCTGGGCGAACGCGTTGCTCGGTGTGGACGAGGGCAAGGCTCCCTTCGACGGCATCTGGACGAATGCCAGGTTCCGGATGGCAGAGAAGGAGTTGCTCCCTGCCGGACTGACCGCTCCCTTGGAATGGAAATTGGTAAAGTAAAAGAGAATGGACGGGGCTTTTCCCCCGTCCGCCATAATAAAGAAATCTATCATGAAAGGATTGAAGACACTGGCTGCCCTGGCTCTGATGCTGTCGGCAGCCGTCAGCCTGCGGGCTGAAATCAGACTGCCGGCATTCTTTGCCGACAACATGGTGCTGCAACAGCAGACCCAAGCCAACCTCTGGGGCTGGGCAAGCCCCTCGAAGACCGTCACCGTGAAGACCGGATGGGACGGGAAGACCTATACGACGACTGCCGCAGCGGACGGCAAGTGGAAGCTTGCCGTGGAGACGCCCGTTGCCGGAGGACCCTATGACCTCACCATCAGCGACGGACAGCCCCTGACCCTGAAGAATGTACTGATTGGCGAAGTCTGGGTATGCTCCGGACAGAGCAACATGGAGATGCCCATGAAGGGCTTCAAGATGCAGCCCGTGGAGGGTGCCAACATGGACGCGGCATACAGCCGGAACCCCCGCATCCGTCTCTTTACCGTCGGTCTGAACTCACAGACGACACCGCAAGACACGGTGAAGGGGCACTGGAGCGAAGCGTGCGCCGAGAGCGTGCGCGAGTTCAGCGCCACGGCATACTACTTCGGGCGGATGCTCAACCGCGTGCTCGACGGTGTCCCCGTCGGACTGATTGTGACGGCGTGGGGCGGCTCTGCCTGCGAGGCATGGATGAACCCCGCCTGGCTGAAACCCGAATGGATGAAGAACTACAAGTATCCCGTGCCGGCTCCCGGCGGCAAAATCCCCTCGAAGAACCGTACAGCCACCGTGCTCTACAACGGCATGCTGCATCCGCTCATCGGCTACACGATGCGGGGCGTCATCTGGTACCAGGGCGAGGACAACTACGACCGGGCATGGAGCTATGCCGACCAGCTCAGCACCATGGTGCGCGGCTGGCGCACGGAGTGGGGGCAGGGCGACTTCCCCTTCTACTTCTGCCAGATTGCTCCCTATGACTACAGCCTCCTCTTCAAGGAGGGCGAGGAAGTGCCCAATTCCGCTTTCCTGCGCGAACAGCAGGCGAAAGCTGCCGAGCTGATTCCCAACAGCGGCATGGCGGTGCTGCTCGATGCCGGACTGGAGACGTGCATCCATCCGCGTCAGAAGAACAAGGCAGGCGAACGGCTGGCACTGCAGGCGCTCTGCAAGACCTACGGCATGAAGGGTCTCGTCTGTGACCCTCCCGTCTATAAGGAGATGGAGGTGAAGGGCGACACCGTCATCATCACGTTCGACCGCAACAAGATGTGGCCCGCCGGCAAGGGCGTGTTCACCTCAAAGAACTTCCAAGTTGCAGGCGAGGACCGCGTCTTCCATCCTGCCGAGGCATGGATTGTGCAGAAGCACGTCTATGTGAAGAGCAGCGAAGTGGCTCATCCCGTTGCCGTGCGCTACGGTTTCACGAACTGGGTCGACGGAGACCTCTTCGGCGAGGAAATCCCCGTCTCTTCGTTCCGTTCCGACAACTGGCCCGAAACAAAAGACATCAAATAAGGGAGGCGGACATTCGTCCGCCTTCTTCCACTTGACTAACCAAAACCTGACGCTTTATGGATACAAGAATTTCTTTGACCTTTGACCAGATTCCACCCATGTTTTCCCTCTGTTTTCAGGGCGATTGTCCGAAGTCGGACACCTGCATCCGTTTCCTTGCCGGAAGCTGCCTTCCGGGCGACCGGGTTTGCGGTCAGGCAGTTTACCCGACGGCACGACAGGGCAACACCTGCAAGATGTACAAGGAGGCACGCATCATCCATGCTGCCTGTGGGTTTACCGCCCTCTTCGCCGAGGTGAAGCAGAAAGACAGCTCCACGTTGCGCAACCGCATCCGGGCTTACCTGGGTGGAAAGACAACCTACTACCGCTTCCATCACGGCGAGCGGATGCTCACCCCCGAACAGCAGAAGTGGATCATCAACCTCTTCCACCGTTACGGCTACACGGGCGATTTGCATTTCGATGCGTATCGGGACATCTACGACTTCACGGAAGAATACTGACCCCTTCAGCAACACCTTGGGACACCTGCTTCATGGTACTGTCAGTTCCACGCCGTGGAACCGCGAGTCCCACACCGTGGAACCGCGAGTCCCAGGCCGTGGAACTCCGAGTCCCAAGCCGTGGAACTTCGAGTCCCAGGCTGTGGAACTCCAAGTCCCAAGCCGTGGAACTTCGAGTCCCAAGCTGTGGAACTCCTTTTGGGACTCGGCTTGCCGGATTCATGGATGCTTCTTGGGGAGCTTGTATGAAGAAGTGTGTGCCTGGAAAGTATGATTAACAGATAACCTAAGTCCGGTCTGTACGGACGTCGGCTGACGAGGAAGGAACTTCGTCAGCGGTTTCTCCGTATTGTCGGACCTTGAAAATGACGAGACAGATGCTTCGATTCACAACATTCTTAGCGACCGTCCTGGTGTCCCTCGGCTTGTGGGCACAACCGGACGACTACACGTGGACCACGCCGAGCCGGAACTCTTCGGAGTCGATGCCTTGCGGCGGTGGCGACATCGGCATGAACGTATGGGTGGAAAACGGCGAACTGCTGTTCTACCTGAGCCGCAGCGGTACCTTTGATGAGCACAATACGCTCCTGAAGCAGGGGCGTGTGCGTGTCCGGCTGGACGACCCCTCGCTGCTGGACAGTGACTTCCGGCAGACGCTGAAGCTGAACGACGGCTATGTGGAGGTCCTGCTCCGCGGCGTCACCGTGCAGCTGTGGGCGGATGTGCACCGTCCGGTGGTGCACCTGGAGCTGTCGGGCAAACGGCCCTTTACCTATACGCTGACGTACGAGAACTGGCGGTATGCCGACCGTCCGCTGCGCAAGGGAGAGGGACAGCAGTGCTCCTACAAATGGGCGATTCCCAAGAAGGCGGTGACGACGCACGACGTGATGGAGCCCACGGACGACGGCGTGCTCTTCTACCACCGCAACCCCGGGCGGACGGTCTTTGACGAGGTCGTCGCACAGCAAGGGCTGGAGGGCGTCAAGTCCCGTCTGATGAGCCCCATCGGAAACCTGGTGAGCGGCGGAAAGCTGTGGGGCACGAATCTCACCTTCGTCGGGACAGCGGACGCGACGTATGCCGGTACGGACTTCCGTGCCTGGCAGTTCCGTGCACGGCAGGCAGCCCGTCGGCACGAGGTGCTGATAGCCCTGCACACCCAGCAGACCCCCGACCTGGAGGCATGGAGGGACGGCTTGCGGCAGACCGTGGCTTCCGTCCGTACCGAGAGCGACCGCAGGGAGACACGTGCCTGGTGGAACGCCTTCTGGCAGCGCAGCTTCATCGACGCGCCAGCCGGCAGCAAGGCAGGAACCTTGGCACGCAACTACACGCTCTTCCGCTACATGCTGGGTTGCAACGCCTACGGAGCCTACCCGACGAAGTTCAACGGCGGACTCTTCACGTTCGACCCTTGCGAGGTGGACTCCACGCAAGCCTTTACACCCGACTACCGCAAGTGGGGAGGAGGCACGATGACGGCGCAGAACCAGCGCCTGGTCTATTGGGGAATGCTCAAGAGCGGGGACTTCGACCTGATGCCGTCGCAGTTTGACACCTACCTGCGCATGCTGGGCAATGCCGAGCTGCGGAGCCTGGTCTACTGGGGGCATGCCGGGGGCTGCTTCTGCGAGCAGATAGAGAACTTCGGACTGCCCAACCCGGCGGAGTACGGCACGAAACGCCCCTCCTGGTTTGACCCTGGACTGGAGTACAATGCCTGGCTGGAGTATGAGTGGGACACCGTGCTGGAGTTCTGCCAGATGATTCTGGAGACATACCGTTACCGTCAGGCTGACATCAGCCGCTATCTTCCCCTGGTGGAGAGTGCACTGACGTTCTTTGACGAGCACTACCGCTACCTGGCTTCCCGTCGCGGTCGGAACGCCCTGGATGCCGACGGCAAGCTGGTGCTTTTCCCCGGTTCCGGTTGTGAGACTTACAAGATGGCGAACAATGCCGCCTCGACCGTTGCCGCCCTGCAGACGGTCACGCGCACCCTCATCGAGGTGAAGGAGGCGCAGGGCGATACAGCCACCTCGGCATGGCGCAGCCTGCTCGCCCGCATCCCGGAGATTCCCCGTCGGGTGGTCGACGGACGGGAGATGATTGCGCCGGCAAAGACCTGGGAGCGCATCAACAATGTGGAGACTCCTCAGCTCTATCCCGTCTTCCCGTGGCGCATCCACACCGTCGCTTCGGCTGACACGGAAGGGTTGGAAGTGGCGCGCAACACCTATCTCCATGATGCCGACGCGCTGAAGTTCCGCACGTCGAAGGGCTGGAAGCAGGACAACATCTGGGCTGCCTGTCTGGGTCTGACGGATGAGGCGGTGAAGTGGACGGATGAGAAGCTGGCTGACGGTCCGCACCGTTTCCCTGCCTTCTGGGGTCCCGGCTACGACTGGACTCCCGACCACAACTGGGGTGGCAGCGGCATGATTGGTCTGCAGGAGATGCTTCTGCAGACGGAAGGTGACAGGATATACATCCTTCCGGCATGGCCTCGCGACCGGGATGTCCACTTCAAGCTCCATGCACCGGGCAATACGACGGTGGAGGTGCTCTATGAAGACGGACAGGTGAAACGGCTGGATGTCCTGCCTCGTGAGCGTAAGGCGGATGTGGTGATGCCTGCGGAGTGAGATAAGTACGATTTAGCCCGAATCGTCATTAGACTCAAGTGGTCTGATGCGATTCGGGCTTCTTATTTACTGCGACTTCAGTTTGCGAAAGTCGAAGGATTGCTTTCAGCGGTTAGAAGTCATCATAGTCTGTGTCCCGGATTTGTCGTTTGAAGAGAATAACTAAATTGGCTCTTCCTTCGGCTGACATGAAACCGCAGGTGATAAATTGTGGAACGGGCAAACCGTCTTTAGGAGTGAATAGGATTTTGTACTTGCCTTTTCCCTCTTTCTCGATGGTCATCACACCAAAGTCTATCTTGTCTAACTGATTTTCTTTGCAGTAGATGGTTGCTTGGTGGTGTTCGTCAATGGGCTGGATGCTCATGGACTTTTCCTTCATTTCTTCCGTGATAGGATACATGGGAGATTCGTCCATGTTGAATCCCCACATTTCGCAATCCGGATAGACTTCGACATGTACTTCTGCATTCTTATCGGACAGGGTAAACCAGTTCGGAGAGATGTGGGGTGAATAATCCTTCTTTTCGCATGAAAGGAGCAGGAGCATACTGGCAAAAAGGAGCAAAAATCTTGTTCTCATAATGGTAAGTTTTTGTTAGAATATGCAAGTCTTTTACCCGAAGACTGTCCTTTGTCGAAAAACTACCATGAGAAGGAAAGAACTTTAAGGTTTTGTAACACGACTCTTTTGCTCTTCCCCTGTTCCTTTCATGCACCGACGCCCTTCTATATTTCTTTACTCCCCCTCCCCATAGCGCAGCACATCCGCCATGAGGGTCAGGTCGTCGGGAGAGACATGCTGACGTTCCAGTTCCTCCCGGTCCTTGAAGAGGAGGTCGATGAACGACTCCGTGTCGCCCTTCGCACGGCAGCCCTTCAGGTACAGAGATACGGCACGTTCCGTGTTGCCTTGCACCCAGGCGGTGTGACCGGCATTCAGGTAGTCCTGCACGTCGGGTTTGTCGGCTTGGAGCAACTGGTTGTAGTATTTCTCTGCCTGGTCATACTTGCCGGTGATGAACGAACACCAGGCGATGCAGCGACGGGCACGCAGGGAACTTCCGTCGAGGTATTCCACCTTGAAGAAGCGGGCAAAAGCATCCTCGTAACGTTCCATCTCCACTTCGCATTCCCCCGTCTGGAGCAGCAGGGCGAGGTTGTCCGGTTGCATTTCCAGCGCCTTCAGGTAGTAGGGGTGGGCAGCTTCCGGTTCCTTCGACAGGCGGAAGCACTGCGCCAGGTGACGGATGGTCCACAGCACATCCGGCTTCAGCACATCGGCTTGCAGGTATGCCTCGATTGCCTTCGGATAGTCTTTGGTCTTCTGGTGGCAGAATCCCACCTTCTGGAACAGCTCCGCATCCACGGCTCCGTCCGCGACAAGCTCGTCAAACAGACGCAGGGACTCGTCGTAGTATTCCTTGTGAAACAGGTATTCAGCCACCTTGCGACGTGCGTCGGCATCGGAGAGGAGCGGACGCAGGAGGCTGTTATCGCGGAAGTTGAAGGACAACGTCTCGAAGATGTCGGTGAACTCATGGCGTCGGGGATGCACCTTGAAGAAGCGGTAGAGGTCTTGCAGGTATTGCCGGTTGATGACTTCGGCTGAGGCATTCTCCTGTTTCCAGGCTTCCGCCTCCTGGGGCAGCTCGTTCTGTCCGGGAAAGCCGGAGGCGAACATCTCCCGTTGCTTGGCGGGGATGTTGTTCACCGTGAGGCAGAAGGAGTATTTGTCGGAGTTGCAGAAGAAAGGCGAGGCGAGGATGCCGCGCACCATGAAGTTCTTCTGCTGTTCCTCTTCGGGGAAGACACGGACGACCACGCTGTGTTGCGGGTCGAAGGGGTAGAACCAGTTGCAGACGTTGCGGAAGAACGGGAAGCTCTTCAGCTGGGAGAACGTGCTCATGTAGACATCGATGCCCTCCATCTGCATGTTGCCCAGCTCCTGCATCTTGCTGGTCAGTCCTGCATTCTCCTCCTCCCACTTCTTCCATTCCGGGTTCTTGTCATCGAGGAGCGTCTCTTCGTCCAGCTCGATGAAGTTGATTTTCGAGCGGTTGATGTTGCGGCTGTTCTTGAGGACCTCGGGGATGATTTCATCGCGCATCTTGCGGTCTGCCTTCTTGGTCTCGCGGATGCGCAGCAGCTGAATCTGCATCTCCAGCAGCCGTCGGGTGAAGTCCGGCTTCTCCTGCAACAGTTGCAGGCGTGCCAGCAGTTCCGGTTCCGCCGTCAGTCTTTTCTCATAGGCGAGACATGCCAGGACGATGCCTGTCAGCGCACGCTGTGCCACCTGGGTGTCGGTGTGTTCGCAGGCATCAAAGAGGCAGTGCAGCTTGCGGGCATCGAACACCTGCAGCAGTCCCATCGTCACCGCACTCACGAAGAGTGCCAGGTCGTTGGAAGGCACCAGTACCGATGCGAGGAAGGTGCGCGCCTCCTCCAGCATGCCGGTACCCCATGCCGGCGAGGTCCAGACTTTGTTGAACAGGCTGTTCTGTGCCGATTCGTGGCTGGTGCGCAGCTTGTCCAGTTCTGCCGTCAGCTGTTCACCCTGATGGAGCAGGCGCGTCATCGCCATGTCCTCGGCGAACGTCTCGAAGACAAGGCGATAGTCTGCCAGGCTGCGTGCGTCCTGTTTCTGCTCGCGGAGGGTGGCATAGAACAGTTCCGACGAAATCAGCTCCATCTGCACCATGAGCAGGCGTTCGTTCAAGGCATAGGTCTTTCTGAGCAGGTCGGCATGAAGACGCTCACGTTGCGGGTCGCTCACGTTGCGGCGGAAGTACTGGAGCATGTAGCGGTAGGCAGTCTGTAGCTCATCAAACTGGCTGTGCAGGTCCCATTCGGGTACCTCCTTTACGAACGACCCCAGTTCGTCGAGCGCCTGCTTCAGCCGGTGGTCTGCCAGCAGGGCAGCGATGCTCTGATAGTGTGTCTGGATCTGATTGGCGTTGTTCATTGTCGTATGCAGTGATTAGAAACGTACGTAAAGCTGGAGCATGGCGGTGTGGTAGTTGTTCTTGCTCACGCTCCGTTCTCCTGTGTCGGAGTAGGCGGCCTGGCTGCCGTCGGTGTAGCTGTAGGTGCCCTGTATCATGAGGTTCTTCCACAGTCGGTAGTTCAGGGCGAGCGTGTAGAGAGCATTCTGCGTGTCGCTCGTCTTCTCGTCGCGGTACACGTCCCACACGGCATAGGCCTTCAGCTTCTTGCAGAGGGGAGCCCCCACGGAGACATACCAGGCGTCGGAGCGTGTGGCGGCAAACCGGTTGTCGGTCTTTCCACCCTGTGAGGTGGCATATTCGGCACGCACCGTCCAGTCGCCCTCGTACTTGATGCCGTAAGCCATGCGGTTGCGGTCGACGGTGACATTGTTCCTGGTGTAGCGTCCCGTCCAGCCGAAGGCACCGATTTGCAGTTCCTTGGTCGGGGATACCCACAGACCGCCGATGACATCCTTCTGTTTGTTCTCGTCAGAGTGGTTGATGCCCTGTCCGTTGTACACGCCCACCTGGTAGTGCAGCCAGCGGTGGTCTTCGGCAGGGAACAAATCGCCCTGCACCACGATGCCGGCATCACGTCCGCCTGACGAATGTTCGCCCACACGGTCGCTCATGCCTGCCAGCTTCTGCACCAGCTGGGAGTAGTTGCCGAACCCCGTATCCCAGGGGCTGTAAGGGTTCTCGAAGGTGAAGACGCGCTTCATCTGTCCGAACTTCACGCTGAACTCGGGGAAGCGTTTCCACTCGCCGTAGGCATCGAGCAGGCGGACCCCTTTGTCCACTCCCGGTGCCCCGCTGTACTCCAGCTGGATGTAGTAGTTCCACTCCTTCAGGATGGTTCCCTTGACGTAGCCGCGCACCATGCGCAGGTCAAAGCCGCCCCCGTTCTTGGAGGTGCGGTCGTTGGTATATTGGGCGCGTCCGACGAGGTAACCCCCGAATTGCGGGACGCTGGCAATCTCTTTCAGTTTCAGTTGGGCGCAGGCAGGCAGGACCAGCAGTGCTGCCAGCAACAGCGCGTAGAGTCGTTTATAAGTCATGGTTCAATGTTCGATGAAAAAGGGGAATGTTAGTTCTTCTTCCTCAGACTGTTCAGCACGGTGCGGTCGACAATGTCGGCGGAGAATTCTGCCGGAATCAGCTCGTAGCGCTTCATCCATTGGGCGGCAGAGTCGACGTGTGCTTGCGGGATGGGGCGTGCCCGGTGGAACGGGGCGATGCGGATGGGCGCCTTCCAGTGGGGGAAGCCGATGCTGTCTGCCACAGAGCGGTACCAGCTTCTCACGGGGTGGGAGTTCATGTAGTCCACTGCCCGGTCGTATGCCCGGATGAGCTTGCGGATGGGCTCGGCTTTCTTGTTCAGTGCCTGTTGGCTGAAAGCCGTCACGGTGGTGATTTCGTCAAGCTCGCGGAAGGAGTACAGCTTCAGGGCTTTCCTCCGCACCGCCTGTGTGGAGTAGGGCTCGCGGAAGATGCCGGCATCCACCTGTCCGTTGAGCAGCATCTCCATCCGTGTCACGTCGTCGCCGATGGCCGGTTTGCTCACCTCGTCGTTGGTCAGTCCCGCACTGCGGATGAGGCGGTCGGCGAGGTAGTCGGCAGCCGTATAGCTTGCCATGGCGATGGTGCGGTCCTTCAGGGCTGTGTGTGTCAGGATGGTCGAGTCGGGTGTGCCGAGCAGGTAGAAGCATCCCTCGTTGCCCATGACGGGATGGATGCGGTTGCCTTGTGCAGACATGCGCAGGGCATCGGTCAGGTCAAAGATGCAGCCGTCAAGCCGTCCCTTGCGGTAGAGCGTGTCACATTGAAGCTTCGATTCCATCCGCAGGAAGAAAGGTCTGACCTGCAACGAATCGAAGTATCCCTGTTGGAGTGCCAGATAGAAAGGCAGCATGTCGCTCGACGGGAAGTAGCCTATGACCAGGTCGGGCTTCACGGCGACGGGTTTCTCCTTCCGGAACAGTCCGCATGAAGCCAGGGACACGAGTCCCAGACAGAAGCAGAGAAGGGCTGTAGCTTTTAGTCTCATAGCTGAACGATGGATGGGTGAGAAAGACAAAAGAAAGAGGATGTCTCAAGGCGTGTGCTTCAGGCGCAGAGGACACCGATGATGCGGGGAAAGCCCTTCCCGTTGCACCGGGAAGCAGGAACCCTGCGTCGTCTGCATGCAAGAAACCGGCCTGATGTGCAGGTTGAGACAGCCTCTTTCTTCATGGAATTGAAGTTTCGCAGACTCCGGCCTGTCCGTTGACCGGAGTTTGCCCGGCAGCTGTCGGAGTCTGCGAAAGTAGGGTATACAAACCAATAGCCTTAGCCTTTGATGGCTGCGATGCCCGGCAGTACTTTGCCTTCGATGGCTTCCAGCAAGGCACCGCCACCGGTTGACACGTAAGATACGCCGCTGGCAAGGCCGAACTTGTTCACGCAAGCCACGGAGTCGCCGCCGCCCACGAGTGAGAAGGCACCGTTCTTGGTAGCTTCCACGATGGCTTCACCCACGGCACGCGAACCGTGTGAGAAGTTGTCGAACTCGAACACGCCGGTCGGACCGTTCCACAGGATGGTCTTCGAACCCTTGATGACGTTGGCAAACAGTTCCTCGGACTTCGGACCGATGTCCATACCTTCCCATCCGTCGGGAATTTCCTTGGAAGGAACAATCTTCGTGTTGGCGTCGTTGGAGAAGGCATCGCCCACCTTGGTGTCGACAGCCAGTACCAGGTTCACGCCGTTTTCCTTGGCTTTCTTCATGATGTCCAGCGCCAGGTCGAGCTTGTCCTCCTCGCAGATGGAAGTACCGACCGTTCCGCCCATGGCTTTCATGAACGTGTAGGTCATGCCGCCGGCGAGAATCAGGTTGTCCACCTTGGTCAGCAGGTTCTCGATGATTTCAATCTTGGTCGACACCTTCGAGCCGCCCATGATGGCAGTGAACGGACGCTTGATGTCGTTCATCACCTTGTCGACAGCCTTCACCTCTTTCTCCATCAGGTAACCGAACATCTTGTGGTCGGCATCGAAGTAGTCGGCGATGAGAGCCGTTGAGGCATGTGCACGGTGTGCCGTACCGAAGGCGTCGTTCACATAGCAGTCAGCATAGGCAGCCAACACCTTGGTGAACTCCTTCTGGCTTTCCTTGATGGCCTTCTTGGCAGCCTTCTTCTCTTCGTCCGAAGCATCGTCGGCAAGACCGCGGGGTTTGCCTTCCTCTTCTGCATAGAAGCGGAGGTTCTCCAGCAGGACAGCCTCCCCCGGTTTCAGGGAAGCCACGATATCTTGAGCCTTTTGGCAGTCGTCAGCAAATTTGACATCTACGCCCAACACTTCAGATACATGAGCCAGGATGTGTTTCAACGAATACTTGGGATCCGGGTTCTTCTTGGGGCGTCCCATGTGAGAAGCAATGATCAGCATACCGCCATCGGCCAGGATCTTTTTCAAGGTAGGCATGGCTGCACGGATGCGGGTATCGTCGGTGATGTTGAAATTCTCGTCCAGGGGAACGTTGAAGTCTACACGGACAAATGCCTTCTTTCCGGCAAAATTGAAGTTGTCAATGGTTTGCATAGTGTTTTTGATTTTTTGTTATATGGATTTTAGTTCTTGGCAATATTCTGTGCACGCAAAGGTAGGAATTTTATGCTTTCAGTCAAGGCGTTTGCCCGGCTTATTTCGCTTCGGAAGTACCCGGATTGGTTTCAGATTTGTCAGCTTCCCGGAGTTTGTGCTCCTTTTTGTAATGTTTGCATAGCAAATTCAGACCACATTGTTCACACTTCGGCCGACGGGCGATGCACGTGTAACGTCCATGCAGGATGAGCCAGTGGTGGGCAGTGGGGATGACCTCTGCGGGGATATACTTTGTCAGTTCTTTTTCTACACTGAGCGGGGTGGTGCAACGGTCGGGGACCAGTCCGATGCGGTGGCTCACACGGAAGACATGGGTGTCGACCGCCATGGCGGCTTTGTTGAACACCACCGCCTGGATGACGTTGGCAGTCTTCCGTCCCACGCCGGGGAGCTTGACCAGTTCCTCCAGCGTGTCGGGCACCTCGCCGTGGTAGTCATTGACCAGCATGCGTGCCATGCCTACCAGGTGCTTGGCCTTGTTGTTGGGATAGGAGACGCTGCGGACGTACTCGAAGACGGCTTCCGGGGTGGCGGCTGCCATCACTTCCGGGGTGGGGTATGCCTCGAACAGGGCAGGGGTGATGAGATTCACCCGCTTGTCCGTACATTGCGCCGAGAGGATGACTGCCACCAGGAGTTCGTAGGGGTTCCGGTAGTGCAGCTCGGTCTCGGCGACGGGGATTGCCTTGCGCATGTACGCCATGACCCGGTCATAGAGTTCTTGTTTTTTCATCTTACCTTGTTATGATTAAAATGTGGAGTGACCTTGAAACGGAAATAGAGCGCCGAGATGATGGTGAGCGTGGCACCGAACAGGTAGGCGTCGTGGAAATTGCTGATGTGGGCGATGTATCCGCCTGCCACCATGCCCAGACCGATGCCTACGTCCCACGAGGTGAGGTAGGTCGAGGTGGCTGTGCCGCGCTGGCTGTTGGGAGCCAGGTTGACAAAGAGCGTGTTGAAGGCGGGGAACATGGTGCCGAACCCGATGCCCAGGAACAGGGCGACACCGAAGAAGAGGTAGCCGGCTGCCGTTGCCGACCAGGCGTAGAGGTTCTCGCAGGCTGCCAGCAGGAAGAAGCAGACGATGACCACACAGTTGCCTGCCGAGATGACCTGGGTGATTTTTCCCCGGTCAACCATCCGTCCGGAGAACAGTCGGGAGATGGCGATGCCCACCGCCATGAAGGTGAAGAAGAAGCCCGTCTCGACATCCAGCCCGATTTCCTGCGCATACATGGCGACATAGTTGGTCGTCATGCCGTAGGGGATGGACAGCAGCAGCAGGGCGAGTCCCGCCGGCATGCCCTTCAGGAGGATGAAGCGGTCGAGGGAGATGGGCTCACGACGGACGGGTGCCTTGTAGGGTGTCTTCACCAGAGTTGCCATGACGAACCCCAACGCGGCGGACAGCAGCGAACAGGTGAAGATGAGGGTGAACGAGGCGCCGGCATTGTGGGCGAAAAGTCCTGCCATCGGTCCCGTCGACATGGCAAAGTTGTTTGCCAGTCCGTAGTAACCCAGTCCCTCGCCACGTCGCGACGACGGCATGATGTCGATGACGATGGTGTTTCCGCTGACGCTTACCATGCCGAACGACAGTCCGTGGATGACGCGGAAGATGACGAACAGCGTGAGGGCGCCTGCCACGATGTAGCCGGCAAACATGCAGGTGAACACGAAATAGGCGAGCAGGTAGAGGGGCTTGCGGGCGAAGGTGTCGATGAGATAGCCCGAGAACGGACGGATGCAGAGCGATGCCACCGTGTAGGAAGCCAGGATGATGCCGATGCCCGACTCATTGACCCGGAAGACCTCCTGGAGGTAGAAGGGAAGCACGGGCATCAGGAACCAGAATCCGAAAAACAGCAGGAAGTTGGCTGCCAGGATGAAATAGTAGCTGGGAGTGAATAGTCTGTCCTTCATTGTATGGTAAAAGTTCTTGCTTGGATAGGGCGCTTGGGCGAAAGGCTTACCCGTCGGCAGACTCCTTGCCGGCAGATAAGCCTTTCACACATGCACCGGTATGTCAGTTGGCAGCCTCGAACTCGCGCAGGAAGCGGACGTCGTTCTCGGAGAACATGCGCAGGTCCTTCACCTGATATTTCAGGTTGGTGATGCGCTCGATGCCCATGCCCAGTGCGTAGCCGCTGTAGACCTTGCTGTCGATGCCGCAGGCTTCCAGCACGTTGGGGTCCACCATGCCGCAGCCGAGGATTTCCACCCATCCGGTACCCTTGCAGAAGGGACAGCCCTTGCCGCCGCAGATGTTGCAGCTGATGTCCATCTCGGCACTGGGCTCCGTGAAGGGGAAGTAGGACGGACGCAGACGGATTTTCGTGTCGCTGCCGAACATCTCCTGTGCGAAGAGCAGCAGCACCTGCTTCAGGTCGGTGAACGATACCCCCTTGTCGATGTAGAGCGCTTCCACCTGGTGGAAGAAGCAGTGTGCACGGTAGCTGATGGCCTCGTTGCGGTAGACACGTCCCGGGCAGATGATGCGGATGGGCGGTTGCTGGCGTTCCATGGTGCGCACCTGCACGGAGCTGGTGTGCGAACGCAGGATGACGTTGCGCGTCACGTCGTCTGGGTCGACATCCACGAAGAAGGTGTCCTGCATGTCGCGTGCCGGGTGGTCGGCGGCGAAGTTCAGCTTCGTGTAGACGTGGAGGTCATCCTCCACCTCGGGACCGTCGGCGATGTTGAAGCCCATGCGGGCGAATATGTCGATGATTTGGTTCTTCACGATGGAGAGCGGATGACGTGTACCCAGGGCGATGGGGTAAGCCGTGCGGGTCAGGTCGAGTTCGTCGCAGCCGTGGTCCTGACTCTCGAACACCTCTTTCAGGGCGGCGATGCGCTCCTGTGTGCGTTGTTTCAGTTCGTTGAGCTTCATGCCGACCTCCTTTTTCTGTTCAGCCGGCACATTGCGGAAGTCCGCCATCAGTTCACTGATGACCCCTTTCTTGCTGAGGTATTTGATGCGCAGTGCTTCCAGTTCTTCGGCACTGTTGGCCTTCAAGGTCTCTACCTCTGATAGAAGTTGTTGAATCTTTGCTATCATTATTGTGTCCTTAATGTTTTGTTTGTCTGTGTGCAAAATCGTTGCAAAGGTAATGAAATCTGTGGAATAATGGTTGTTTTTAGCCGACGAGGAAATATTTTCATTCTGCTTCCCTTTCTGTCAGCCGACGAGCGGACGCGCTGCCTTCCGGTCCCGTCGCTTCCCGGAATTGACATTTTGTCAAACGAAGCCCTTCCCGGTGCCCTTCCTCGCACCAAAATACGCTTCCGTGGATTCCGAGGCCCTTCTCAGACGATTCGCAAAATGCAGATTGTCGCCGATAAGCTCCTGGTGCTTTCCATCTGCCATGTGTAAAGATGAAACACGGTTCACCTGTTTTCTTGTAAACGGAAATATCCCTCCCTTTTATTACCATCCGATTTGTTGACACGGCTCTCCTTCCAGCGAATGAAACTTGATGTTTTTGCGTTTCATTTTCCAAACATTTGACTTTCGCGGACGAAACAATATTGTTTGGGAGGTGAAACAATATTGTTTGACTTCCCAAACACAAGTGTTTGACGCGTGAAACAATATTGTTTGAGCGTTAAAATGTAAGGATTTCGAAAATGAAGTGTATAGTTTTCTAAAACCAAGTCCTCTTTTCCGGCTTTTTGTTTGCATTCATTTACGTTTGCGCGCTGGTTTGCCCGGATTTTGAAAAGTATGCGTTAGGGCAAAAGTCCCATTCTGTGAAATCTGTCAAGCAAAAGTGGAAGTACGGCTGCATTCTGACAAAACGGACGGTCCCTTTTAACAATTCGTTTCCCGGGGCAGGTACCGCATACGCGAGACTTACGTCTTTTTCTCAAACCGAAGTACGTCAGTCCGCCCTGCAAGTACGGGATGAAACGAAAAATCCTGTGAAGAATATTCTATAAGTGTATGATATACAAACGAGAATCTTATCCAAAAAGAATCCTAAATCTTAAATTTCTCCTTTGGAAGATGGCTTGTTTCAAACGTATCTTTGTGACTTGCTGACGGCCTGTGTCAGTCGGTCTGACAGAAGCCTTGCAGTGTCGGAGGTTGTCCGCCCGTATGGGACTGTCAGGCGATTTCCGGGGGTAAGTTGTCTGACGCCCCGGGCGGGCAACCCCCAACACTCGATAAAACGTTGCATGAAATAACTGAAAACCCTAATTATGAAACGATTGCTATTCCTTCTTTGCATGCTGAGCATCCTCCTCACGGATTGGAGTTTCGCTCAGGACATCAAGACCGTCAAACAGGCACTGGATGCGGTGTCTTTTGTGAGTCTGCCTCATGTTCATCGCAAGTGGACGCTATTCCCTTATCGAGGAGAATTCCCCATTAATACAGTAATACCGGACAATCTCTATGAAGATTTGCAATCCACCCAGTATATTCATGCTTATAAGAATGAGGATTTGTATCCTTCTCTTTATCTGAAGATGCGAATCCCCGATTCGAAGTATGTGCTAGGGGCTGTTACCTTTGGAGGAGCCACCGATTATCAAAATGACCAGCTCTTTTTGGCTGATGAAAACGGGAACATCACCGATGTATTGGAAGGCTGTACCCTCAACAGCAATATTGCCATCAAGCAGTATCGGATTTACGAGGACCTGTCCATCACGGTCTCCCATCTGGTCGTAACCAAGCCGGCGCACATTACTTATGATGAGTATTTGACAAATGAGGCACCGGTACGTGCTTATCGTATGGACGAACTCTATCAAGTGAAAGAAGGTAAGTTCGTAAAAGTCGGAGAACGTCCGTTCCCTGAGAAATATTACACCTACGACCAATTGTATAACCTGGATATCTGGGCCCCCGGTATGTAGCCCTTGAACCTGAAACAATGAATGGATTATGAAACGCTTTTTCACCTTGATTTGCTTTGTTTGCGTATTCTTCGTACATCTGTATGCTCAGTATACGTTTGAAGAAGGTTTGGATAGGATTCCTTTTTCGAAACTGCCTTATAAGGAACGCTATCTGCCTGTTGAGTATGAAGGTACTTGCTGTGTCAGTTTTGATTCACGCATTCCGGCAAGAATGTATGATGACCTTCAATGCAAACAATTTGGTATGGCGGATGAAGTAACAGACTTTATGCCGGATGTTTATTTGAAGATAGTTTTGCCTGATAAGTCGATACTGGGTGCTCTTTCCTTTGGAGGGGCGACCGAGTATCGAACTGATATGCTCTTTCTTCGGGATTTAAAAGGGCGGATTCACGACACGTTGGAATGTCGTGTGATGCTTGATGATTCGGCAATTAAACAATACGAACTTCGAGAGAGTGGAGAAGTGGTGGTCTATCAAATGATTTTTGAATCGGATAAGCTAATGCTTTATGGAAAATATACTGCGAAATCGGTTCTTGTTACCGGTCATATTCATAAGACAACCTACTTCATTGCTCCGACTAAAAAGTTTGTCAAGACGAAGGAAGAGGATACGGATACTAGGACTTTCTCTTCTGTCTTGTTGCATGAGCATAACCTTTGGGATGAGACAGCGTTTGGAATGACGTATAAGAAATGAAAGGGTAAGGACTCTTTCTGATAGAATTTCATATTGTCGTTTATTATTCAAATGGAGGATGTATTTGCATCCCTTTTATCTAGGACGTTTTATGGCATGCATGTGTGGAAAATGTTCTATAAGCGTGTGAAATACAAGTGAAATATGTATTTCTAAAATAGTCCTAAATCTTAAAAGTTTTATTTGGAATCTGTAGAGGCTTATCTTATTTTTGCTGCAACAATCAACCGAAACCTTAACAAATGAACCATGAATATAAAAACATTTTTTCATTTAGGAACTCTCTTTCTGTTGCTCAACGGGTGTACAGACACCTTGGATGAGCTGACAGGGACGCGAGAAAAACGGCGTGAATCAGCCGCCTTTCCTTTAAAAGAGGCACGAACCTTTTTTGAAGAGTTTATGGAGCAAATACCGGTGACTCGGAGCAGTAAAGAACTGGAAAGCGACGGTGTGAGTTTCCCCACGGGAGAATTCATTCCCTTGTGGCAACAAGCCAGACAGTGTGAGTGGGGAGGCATTGTCTTTTTTGATGTGCCGATTGAAGCTCAGATGGATTACCGTGCACGTCGGCGTGTAGACTATGAAGATGACTTATGGCTCTATCAGGACGTACCGGTTTATCAACGTCTGATGGTGATGCGTAATGTGGAGAATCAACGTGATGCTTGCTATATTGTCACCTTCATACCGGATTCAAACACGACAAGTATGGCAGATTGCGAACGCTACATGCGGGATGAGAATTACGGATATTATTCCGGAGTAGTCCTGTTTATTGATTTTTATACCCAACGCCCGTTGCGCGTCAATCGTTATAAGGACGGCAAGCTGCAAGGCGGAGTCTTTTTGGCAGGACCGTTGGAAGAAGCTGTCTCCCGTGTCCGATATGCTCAACAACTTGTGGGAGAACTCCAAATAGCCCAACGCCGTCGCATCATGACTACCCGATTGGCTACGGATGAAATCTTTGGTCAATTCAAAGGTGGAAAGTTGGTGAAGAACATTGATGGTACATGGACATTCTACTATGATGGGATATATTATACGCTGGAGGATACTGATGACGATGGATATCCTGATGCAGTCTTACTGGATTATGTGTTTGTGGATGGACATCGTCCGGACCATTCATCTCCTCCGCCTTATGGTGGATATATACCTCTTCCGCCTGATACGCTTCAATCGACTCATCCCAATGATCCGCCAGAAGACCCGACTCCGGGAGATGAAGGTGGAGGTGGGTATGTTTCACCACCTTCTTCTAATCCGTCCCCACAAAGGCTGCCCTATGTCAAGATACCTTTGGCAGAAAAAGATTATCCGGGATATATTAGGGAGAAGAGGGATTGTCTACAGGTCTGTAAGGGGATACTTACGACGCTGCTTGGGAACTGGAGTGAGGTTACAAGATATCAAGTGTATCAAAACCAGAATGGAACATTGAAAAGGGTAGGTGATCCTCAAAAGGGATTTGATATGATTAACCGTTCTTTGACACAAAAGATGCCCGTCATAGTAGGGGTCGATTATAAGGATGGATCTCCCAATTCGGATAATACCACAGACCATTTCCTGCTGATTATGGGTCGTGGATACGATGAAGGTCGACAGGAGTATTACTATACTTATATAGAGTCCGGACGGAAAAAAAGTCAGGCAGCTGAAGCTCTAAGTGATAAGAACCGGATTTATTATAATGAAAAAGAGGGAACTTTTACTGGTCAAAAGAGAATGAAGACATCTGATATATATAAGATTGTTCAAATAAGACCTATTAAAAAGAATTGATTATGAAACGACTTTGCACATTAATTTGCTTTATTTGCGTATTCTTCGTACATCTGTATGCTCAATATACGCTGGAAGAAGGTTTGGACAGAATACCTTTTTCAGAAGCTCCTTATAAGGAACGATATCTGCCTGTTGAATATGGACGGAGATGTTGCGTTAGCTTTGATTCACGCATTCCTGCAAGAATGTACGATGACCTTCAATGCAAACAATTTGGTATGGCAGATAAAGTGACTGACTTTATGCCGGATGTCTATCTTAAAATAGCATTACCGGATCACTCTATTTTGGGTGCACTCTCTTTTGGTGGGGCGACTGAATATGGTACAGACATGCTCTTTCTTCGGGATTTGAAAGGGCGGATTCGCGACACGTTGGAGTGTGGTGTAATGTGTGATGAACTTGCTGTCAAACAATATGAGCTTCGAGAGATGGGAGAAGTCATAGTTTATCAAATGATATTTGAATCTTCTAAGTTGATGCTTTATGAAGATTATACTGTGAAACCTGTGCCTGTTACTGGTCATATTCATAAGACAACTTACTTCATCGCTCCGACTAAAAAGTTTGTCAAGATGAAAGAGGAAGATACGGACACCAAGACTTTTTCGTCTGTCTTGTTGCAAAAGCATGACCTTTGGGATGAGAAAGCGTTTGGAATGACTTATAAGAAGTGAACGGGTTGAATTATGGCATGATTACTCTTATACGTTGACATATTTCGCCTGACCATTTCTCTTATGTTGCGACTCCAATGTCTCCTTCGTCCCACAGTATGGCTTTATGCCTGGTTGAGTTGGCAACTCCTGGGCAATGTGCTTGTCCGTCAGCAATCCGTGACTTTGCGGATGCTGACGGCAGTGGCTGTGGCGTGTCTGGCTTTTGAGACTGTACGTTTGCTGAACGATAAATTGCGGCGGCATCTCTGTCATGTCCTGGCAGGATACGCCACAGTGGTGGCTTGTGCAGGATGGTTGCAGGCAGAAGGAAGATGGGAAGACCTGCTGCCCTCCAATCCCGGGGTATGGGGAGCCTGGGCAGGTATTGGTTTTCTCGTTGTCGTGACACAACTCAACAGGCAGCAGGGCAGCAAGATGCTTGAGGGATTGTGGGGACTATCCCTTTTGGCACTTCTCATCGCCTCTCATTCCCGTGCCTCCTGGTTGGGGACGTTGGCAGGCTTGCTTGCCTGGTTGGCAGGAGGCGGACAGCTTGTCCGTTTCGTGAAGGGCAGGAGATGGCTCGTCCTGCCGGTTCTCCTGGGAGGAATCCTCTGCGGCATCGGGCTGTATCAGTTCAAGCCCGACTCTGCCAAAGGGCGTTGGCTGATATGGAAAGCTGCCATGCCCCTGGTGCAGGAACATCCCTTGACCGGACTGGGGGCAGATGCCTTCCGTAGGCAATACCTCTATGCCCAGGCCGACTATTTCCGTCAGCATCCCGGCACACCGGAAGCCCTTTATGCCGACAATGTGGTCTATGCCTACAATGAGCCGTTTAAAGTCCTCATCGAACAGGGTCTCATCGGACTGCTGCTGTCCGTCGGTCTGTTCCTGTCCTGTCTGCTGCGCCGGAGACAGACCTCTGCAGACCGACTGTGGCGTTCCCTGCTTCTGTTGTGGGGTGTGTACGGCCTGTTTGCTTATCCCTCCAATGTAGCAAGTCTGTACGTGTTGTTTTTCCTGCTGGTTGGTGCCTTGTCCGACGGTGTGACGGATCCCGTAGCCAGACCGCGTTATGTCCGGATGGCTGTGTGCCTTGCAGCGGTAGCCGTCATCGGTTGGGGGACCGTCCGGTATCTGGACCTTCGGCAGCGGCTGCAAACGGAAACACTGGAAAAGGACGACCACGATGCCCTGAAGACATATCCCGACCTGTACGAAGAATACATCCTCCGGTGCCATGAGCATGCCCCGGAATCTCCCCGGACCTTGAACGTGCTGGAGGAGGCTACCGGCTATTTCCCCGGTTCTGTGCTGTTCTGTTATCTGGGAGATTGCTATCGGGTTCACGGGCGATACGAACAGGCTGAAGCAGCCTATCGGCAAGCCCGGATGATTCTTCCCTGCCGTTTCCTGCCCCGTTACAAACTGTTTGACCTTTATCGACAGGAAGGACTTGAACAGCAGGCTGCTGCGGAAGGTCGCGCCATCCTGCAACTTCCCGTGAAAGTGGAGAACACTCTGGTCTTCCGTATTCGGGGAGAAGTCAAACGCTATTTGAACAGTATCCAACAACCACAACAGCCATGAGAACCTGTTTGTTTTATTTACCCATCCTGCTCTTTTGCTGGGCTTGCCACCGGGCGGCTCCGTTGGAACAAGCTCTGGAAGCTGCTGGAGAAAACCGTGCGGAACTGGAGAAAGTCATCGCGCATTATTCACAATCGCCCGAGGATTCGCTGTCGCTGAAGGCGGCGTTGTTCCTGATTGAGAATATGCCCGGGCACTATACGTCCGAAGGCAGAGACTTCCGGCGATATCGGGAGGGGCTGGATTCCCTTCATCCCACCATGTCCCACGTGGTGAAGTCGGTGCTCTACACCCTTCCGCTGCGTACCAATCTGGGTATCTACGAAGAAGGACGTGTAGAGGACGTGGAAAACATCCGGGCAGACTACCTCATTGCCCATATTGACCGCAAGATGGCGTTATGGCGTTCCTGTCCCTGGTTGTCAAACCACTCGTTCGAGGAGTTCTGCGAATATCTTCTGCCATACCGCGTGACAGCTGAACCCTTGCTGCCACCTGATACGACAGCGGATTTGTGGCGGGAAATGGCGGCAATGATGGACGGGGCACAGTTCACTCCGACTACGTTGGCGGATGTCAGGCTGCTGCTCCGCGAAAAGGTGGGCAAGGAGGATGACGGCTACTTGTCGGATGTACTGCTGTCTGCAAACCCGCCCATGCGTTATACCCTCGACTGTCTGAGTACCTGCCTGTATGATGTGCTGAGTTTCCGGGCTGCCGGGATTCCTTCAGCCATCGACTTTGTGCCCTATTGGGCGCACCGCAACGGCAGTCATTCCTGGACAACCCTCATCGAACCGACCTCGGCGAACCGCTCTTTCAGCGAGGTGAACTACATCCGTTCGGCAAAAGTCTACCGCATGACATATTCCCGGAACGAACGTCCTTCCCCGGGAAGGGATAAGATTCCAGAGCTGTTTCAAGACCCTTTCTTCAAGGATGTGTCCGCCCTCTATATGCCGGTGACGGATTTGCAGACCGCTGACGGTGGACATCCTGAAAAGACCATCTATCTGTCTGTGTTCAACAACCTGGGCTGGCAACCGATTGCATGGGGAAACCCGGACGACGGTAAGGTGCTGTTCAGGGATATGGGGCGCAACGTCGTATACTTGCCTACGTACTATGTCGGGAATGAAAAATGCCATTTCGGCTATCCGCTTTGGCTGCATACCGACGGGACGGTGGAAGAGTTGTGCCCGGATACCTTGCAGACGGTCACGTTGCATCTGACACGCAAATATCCGCTGACAGGTACAAAATTGATGTGGGGGATGGACTTGCGTGGATGCCGTGTCGAAGCCTCCAGCCGACGTGATTTTCATACGGCAGACACCTTGGCGCAGGTCGACCGTGTGAATCCTGCTTTGGGATGGACAGAACTGGAACTGTCCGCTCCCGGTGCATACCGGTATTGGCGCATCAGCAAACGGGGTGGATTTGTTCCGCTGGCTGAAGTTCGGTTTTACAATCAGTCGGAGTTGCTGACCGGAGTCCCTTTTCAGGCTGAAGGCGTACCGTCTGGCCAGGCTTTTGACGGAGATGTGCTGACGTTTGAGTATTACCCCTCCTGGATTGGGCTTGATTTTGGGCACGATGTACCTGTAACGCGCATCCGCCTTCTTCCGCGGACCGATGACAACGGCATCAATGCCGGGGAAGTCTATGAATTGTATTATTATGGTGCGGAAGGTTGGCAGTCGTTGGGTACCCAGGTTGCCACCTCGGCAGAGTTGGAGTTTCCGAAAGTTCCTGCCCATGCGTTATATTGGCTCAGAAACCTGCAAAGAGGTCAGGAGGAACGGATTTTCGTCTGGAGGGAGGGGAGAATCATTTTCCTGTAAGGTACGGCAGTCTGCTTGTCGTTTCGAATGAGGGCAGGATGCTTCCTCACAAAGCTTTCTGGATGTGTCGTCATATTGTCACTTATTGTTTAAATATAACTGGTGTATTTTTCCCCTTTGCAAGGGTCTTCTGATGATATTGTCGTGTGAAAAATATTCTATAAGTGTATGTAATACAAGCGAAATGTGTAGTTCTAAAATAGTCCTAAAACTTAAAATTATCGTTTGGATTTTACAGGTGCTTATCTTATTTTCGCTGCGATAAATAATCTAAATCTTAACTCGTTTACCATGAAAGTAAAAGCATTCTTTCGGTTAAGTGCCTTCTTGCTTCTGCTCTACGGGTGTACAGACACCTGGGAGGAGCTGACAAGAGAAGAAAAGAGGCGGCAGGAATCCGCGGCCTTTTCTTTTGAGGAGGCACACACTTTCTTCGAAGAGGTCATGGAGCATATTCCCGTGACCCGTAGTAGTCAAGCCTTGCAAAGCGACGGCGTGAATTTCCCGACGGGAGAGTTCACCGTCCGTTGGGAAGATGCCCGACAAGTGCAGCGGGGCGACATCGTTTTCTTTGATATACCCATTGAGACCCAGATGCGGTATACGGCTTATCAGGAAGTTGCCTACAACGACAGTCTGTATTATTATCAACCCGTGCCGATGTACCAGCGTCTGATGGTCATGCGCCACACGGCACTCCAGCAGGATGCTTGCTACATCACCACATTCATTCCGGATTCGGACGAACTGGGAATGTCTGATTGTGTGAAGTGTATGCAGGACGATACTTCCGGACGATATTCCGGACTTGTGCTTTATCTGGATTTATACAATTTTCGTCCGGTCCGTGTAGACCGTTATAAGGACGGAAAGTGGTCTGCCGGTGTTTTCCTGTCCGGTGAGGTGGACGATGCCCTTGACAAAGTGAACTACGCCAGGAGTCTGATGGGCAATGTGAGAATCTCGCAACGCATGGTGACAACCCGTTTGGGTTCGGACGAAGGGGTTCCCGGTTTGAAGGGTGGCAGGTATACCTATATCGGAAATGGCTTCTGGATGTATTATGGCAAGGATTCCCATGGTAGAAATGTGGAATACTTGACAATTGATTGGAATGAAGACGGCAAGCCGGATGCCCTCTGTTTGGATGAAGTGGTGGTTGTCGGAGAGACGAAGCCTGAACCTGTCAATGAAGAACCTTTTTTCCCTCCTTCCATCCGTCCTACGCATCCGGATACTCCCCGACAGGATAATCCTAGTATCAATCCCTATCCCAGTCCTGACGATGGCGGATGGAGCAGTGGCCCATATCCTCCACCCCCAACTTACGAACCTATGCCGAAGACGCTTCCACCCGTAAAGCTGGTGTTCCCCAAAGAAAAGTATTTGGGGTATGTTGACCCTGGCAGGGATTGCATGGCTGTTTGTAAGGATATGCTGACTAAGATGTTAGGGAACTGGAGTGAGGTGGAACGTTATCAACTCTATGTAGAAAATCCTGATGGAAGCTTGAAACTTGTAGGAGACCCTAAAAAAGCCTTTAATATGCTGAATGAATCTCTGAATGAGAGGATGCCCATATTGGTAGGATTAAATTATAAGTCGCGTTATAAAGGCAATCTAGATCAGACTACCGATCATTTTGTAGTGATCTTAGGTCGGGGATACGATGAAGCCAAGCAACAATATTATTATATTTACGCCGAAACCGGTCTGGGTGAGAAATATGTAGATCGGGTTTTCAATGATAAGAACCGACTCTATTATAACCCAGAAAAGGGTACCTTCCGAGGAAAACATCAGGTTGACCCTCGATTGACTTATGATATTGTTCAAATACGACCTTTAAAAAAGAAATAATTATGAAACGATTTTGCACATTGATTTGCCTGTTGATGTTGGTTACTATAACTGGTAATAGTAGATTGTATGCACAAGAACAAGAAGATCCATTGGACGTAGCCTTAAACTATGTTCCTTATTCTGACTTTCCACATAAAGATCGCTACACTTCTGAATATAGATGCTGTATCGGTCATGACGCTCGTTTCCCCGGTAAGATTTATTCAGATATGCAGCGTAAAAAGGTTTGGAATCCTGCACAGAATCCTGATATGGCTCCGGACCTTTATTTACAGATCCCCCTGCCGGATAAGTCTATCCTTGGTGTAATCACTTATGGTGGTATCAGTCCCTATCGGACAGACCTCTTATTCATCCGAGACCGGAGAGGACAGATTCGTGCAACCTTGGAATGTTGTGTCACACTCAATCAGCAAGTTCTTAAGCAGTATGAACTCCGCGAAATGGGAGAAGTGATAGTTTATGAGATGATTTTTGATTATAAGGGTGAAATGCCGGACTTGGCATACGGTGTGGAAGCAATACCACTTACGGGTCACATCCATAAGACGACATACTTCATTGCTCCGACCAAGCAGTTTGTCAAGATGAAGGAAGAAGATACTGACACCAAGAGTTTCTCGTCTCTGTTGCTCAATGATCATAACCTTTGGGATGAAAAAGCGTTTGGAATGACTTATAAGAAATGAAAGAATTGATTATGAAACGACTTTGCTCATTGATTTGCTTATTAATTTTGCTTGCCATAAGTGGTAATAGTGGATTGTATGCGCAGTACAAAAACTTGGATGAAGCACTATCCTATGTTCCTTTTTCGGATTTTCCATATAGAGAACGTTTCTATCCGGAAGGAAGGTTGTATGGCACCAATTTTGATTCTCGTTTGCCTGCAAAAATGTATGATGACTTAAGATGTAAGATGCATGGTTGGGCTACAGAGAGTAAAGATCTCATGCCATCTGTTTATTTAAAAATAGCCTTGCCGGATAAATCGATTTTAGGTGCTCTTACTTTTGGAGGAGCTACTGCTTACCGGACAGATTTATTATTCATACGCGATAGGAAAGGGGCCATACGTTCGTCATTAGAGTGCTGTGTGATGTTTCTAGGTTTTGCAATCAAGCAATATGAGCTTCGCGAGATGGGAGAGTTGATAGTCTATCAAATGATATTTGAGCCCGATAAAGTGATGCCTTATGAGGATTATTGTGTCGAGCCTGTTCCCGTCACCGGTCATATCCATAAGACGACATACTTCATCGCTCCAACCAAGCAGTTTGTCAAGATGAAGGAAGAGGATACGGATACTAAGACTTTCTCGTCTTTCTTGCTGCAAGAACATAACCTTTGGGATGAGAAGGCGTTTGGAATGACTTATAAGAAATGAAAGAATTGATTATGAAACGACTTTGCACCTTGATTTGCTTTGTTTGCGTATTCTTCGTACATCTGTATGCTCAGTATACGCTGGAAGAAGGCTTGGATAGGATTCCTTTTTCGAAACTGCCTTATAAGGAACGCTATCTGCCTGAAGGACGGGAGAATAGTTGCTTTGTTGAGTTTCATTCCAGTGTTTTAGGTCGAATGTATTCAGATCTTCAATGCAAGAAGTTTAGTATGGCAAATAAGATGATTGATTTTACGCCTGTAGTCTATTTGAAAATAGCATTACCGGATCATTCTATGCTGGGTGCTCTTTCTTTTGGAGGCGTGACTGATTATCGGACAGATGTGCTTTTTATTCAGGACCTGAAACGGCAGATTCGTGATACGTTGGAATGTTGTGTAACATTAGATGAGCTGCCTGTTAAGCAATATGAAGTTTGTGATAAGGGAGAAGTGATTGTTTATGAGATGATTTTTGATTATGAGGGTGAAATGCCGGACTTGGCATACGGTGTGGAAGCAATGCCGCTTACGGGTCACATCCATAAGACGACATACTTCATTGCTCCAACCAAGCAGTTTGTCAAGATGAAAGAGGAGGATACGGATACCAGGACTTTCTCTTCTCTGTTGCTCAATGAGCATAACCTTTGGGATGAGAAGGCGTTTGGAATGACGTATAAGAAATGTAAAGATTAGGGGAAATTTTTCTGATGTGATCCCATATTGATAGTGGTATCAGCGCATAACAATCGAATGACAGTGATAATTTTAACGTATTCTTCAGCTTTATACTTACCTTTGTATATGGAATCAAGACTTTATGCCTGAACAACAATAAGGAAATGATGCAGATACACAATAATAAATTGATAGTAGAATGTTCTGCTTACGATTTCAAGGAAATGTTGGAACGTAAGAAAATAAAATCATGGCTTAAATCCGTGTCAGCTTTTGCCAATACGGAGGGTGGCAGTCTGTTTTATGGAGTAAACGATGACGGAGAGATTGTTGGTCTAGAGAATCCACAAGTAGATGCTGATTTTATCAGTGAAACCATTAAGGCAAGACTTGACCCAGTGCCGGAAATACAGCTTATACCAAGAGAACATGAAGGACACACCTTACTTGAAGTAAAAGTAAAAGCTGGAACACTTACGCCTTATTATTACTATCAAGATGGAACACGTACCGCCTACGTGCGAGTTGGCAATGAGAGTGTAGAGTGTAATTCTCAACAACTACTTTCATTGGTATTGAAAGGCACTCACATGACATGGGATTCTTTACCTACCCAAGTTGATGCCAGCAAACATTCTTTTATTATCCTTGCCAATACATTCCGTGAGCAAACCAATCAAGAATGGAGCGATAAATATTTGGAATCATTCGGACTTGTCACATCAGACGGTAAACTAACTAATGCCGGATTGTTGTTTGTGGATAATTGTACTGTATTCCAATCACGTATTTTCTGTACCCGTTGGACGGGAATTTATAAAGACAATGCTATCAGTTCTATAGAGCATAGGGCAAATCTCGTATTGTTGTTAAAATATGGCATGGATTTCATTAAGAATTACACAATGAGTGGCTGGGTAAAGATGCCCAATTACCGCCTAAACCTTCCTGACTACTCCGATCGTGCCCTCTTTGAAGGACTGGTAAATCACCTCATTCATAGAGATTATACGATAATGGGTGGTGAAGTGCATATAGATATTTATGATGACCGCGTCGAACTGGTATCACCGGGGGCCATGCTTGACGGTACACAGATTCAAGATCGGGATATAAGTAAAGTGCCGTCCATGCGCCGTAATCCCGTTATTGCAGATGTGTTCACACAGTTAAACTATATGGAGAAACGTGGTTCCGGCTTACGTAAAATGAGAGAGCTTACAGAAAAACTTCCCAACTTTTTGTTAGGAAAAGAACCGCAATATCAAACGGAAGCTGCTTCTTTTTATACTACTTTATATAATTTGAACTGGAGTGAGGATGGAAGAATATCTGTGGAAGAAGCTGCTAATAGGGTAAATAGTACTTTTGAAAAGTGTCCTGTAAACGAAAAATGTTCGGTCAAAGAGTTCGGTGTAAATGCAAAAATGTTCGGTGTAACGAGCAAAAGTTCGGTGAAAAAGTTCGGTGTAAATGCAGATAAGTGCGGGGATACATCCGAAACATCTAAGAAAGTCAGTAAAACTGCACAAAAGATAATTGACCTCGTTATTGCTGACCCATCAATTACAGCTGATAATATGGCTGATAAGGTTGGTGTAACAAAGCGCGCTATAGAGAAAAATATCAAGAATCTTCGAGACAGAGGCATTCTCATTCATGAAGGTTCTGATAAGGCTGGTTATTGGCGTATTATTGTTAAACCACCAACTGAACAATAAACTTATGGAAATAGTCGTTGTCGTTTTGATTACCACCTTTTGATTCTCGTATATCAGCAAAATCTATACAGACCTCAATGTAAAGATTTTGTTTGGGCGAAAGGCAACACGGATTTGTCTCCTTAATCTTTTGTTACTATTGAGAAAAGACCTACTTTTGTGCCAATTTAAAGAAGGTATGAAAACGTTATCTATCGGAATAATCGTGCTTCTGTTGTTTGGCGCATGCAGCAACGGTCAAGGAGCCAAGAGAGTGAATAGCGGAGTTGTGACTGTAGATTCAGTGGCTGCCGATTCCGTGGCGGCTGATTCCGTGCGTGCGATGATGGATGTCCCTGAAAATCTGGATGAGACATTTGACGACTTTGTCTATACGTATGCCTCAGACAAGCAGTTCCAGCTGTATCGGACGCATTTCCCTCTGCCTTATAAGGAAGACAGTGTGCAGACGACCATCGCCCGTTCGGCATGGATTCATGATGCCCTGTATACCAATCTGGAATTTTATAACATGCTCTTCGACAGTGAGCCGGACATGGAGTATGAGAAGAAGACCGACGTCAACCGGGTCTACGTCTCCTGGCTCTTCCTGGATACGTCGAAGACACGGCGTTACCATTTCGAACGAGTGAACGGACGCTGGATGCTGGAAGACATCGAGGAGACTTCGCTGAAGAATGACCCCAACGAGGACTTCCTGCAATTCTTCTACAAGTTCTGCAATGACTCCATCTTCCAGCGGGAGCATGTGGAGTCTCCGCTGAAGTTCGTCACGACGGACCCTGACGACGACTTCAATGTGATGGAGGCGTTCATCGAGGTCGACCAGTGGTTTGCCTTCCGTCCGAATCTGCCCAGAGACAAGATGACCAACATCAACTACGGACAGCCTTACAGTCCCTCGTCGAAGGAAAAGATTGTCACTTTCCGGGGCATCGGCAGCGGATACAGCAATACGCTCTTCTTCTCGCGCAAGCATGATGAGTGGTACCTGTCCAGCTTTGAAGACCTGAGCAACTAGGAAACGGCTTTGAACTCCAGCAAAAGGCTTTCTCGGACTTGCATATTCGTTTTTGCACGACAGGTGCGAAACAGTTTCTAAATCGTGTTCTATATTTGTTTATGATACATCGTTATACAGACTATTCATTGCTGCCGCACAACACCTTCGGGATGGATGTGAAGGCAGCTTTTTTTGTGGAATACACTTCGGTTGATGACCTGCAGACGGTGCTGGCCGAACGTCGGCGTGCAGGCGCTGAAGACCGTCTGCTCCCCATCGGGGGTGGAAGCAACCTGCTGTTCGGAGGCGATTTCAGCGGAACGGTCCTCCATTCTGCCATACGTGGCATGATGCCTGTAGCCGAGGATGACAGCCACGTGTGGGTGAAGGTCGGTGCCGGTGAAGTGTGGGATGACTTTGTGGCCCACTGTGTGGACCGGGGTTGGTATGGTGCCGAGAACCTGTCCGCCATTCCCGGGGAGGTGGGTGCCAGTGCCGTGCAGAACATCGGTGCATACGGTGCCGAGGTGAAAGACCTGATCACCGAAGTGGAAGTAGTGGAGGTGGCAACCGGCGCGTTGAGGCTCATTCCCGCAGCCGATTGCCGGTATGCCTATCGTCAGAGTATATTCAAGAACGAGTGGAAGGGGCGGTTCATCGTGACGCATGTCACCTACCGTCTGGGCAAGCAGCCGGACTTCCGCTTGGATTATGGCAACCTGCGTACGGAACTGGAAGGGAAACCCCTGACGTTGGCAACTGTACGCGAGGCGGTGCGCCGTATCCGCGACAGCAAGTTGCCCGACCCGCGCAAGCAGGGCAATGCTGGCAGCTTCTTCATGAATCCGGTGGTGGAGCGTCCGTGTTTTGAACGAATCCGTGCCGACTATCCTTCCATGCCGTTCTATGAGGTGGATGCCGACCATGTGAAAATCCCTGCCGGATGGATGATCGACCAGTGTGGCTGGAAAGGACGTGCGCTGGGACGTGCCGGTGTGCATGACCGACAGGCGTTGGTGCTTGTCAACCGGGGTGGTGCCACGGGTGCAGAGGTCATGGCATTGGCTGAAGCCGTCCGCCGGGATGTGAAGGAGAAATTCGGTGTCGAGATTCATCCGGAAGTGAATTACATAGTTTAATCCAACTCGGTTCTAAAGAGATTCTTATGAAGATAACGATATTAGGCAGCGGGACATCTACCGGGGTTCCCGAGGTCGGATGCACCTGCGAGGTGTGTCGGTCGGATGACCCGCACGACAAGCGTCTGCGTACGTCGGCCCTGGTGGAGACGCACGACACGCGTATCCTGATTGACTGCGGACCCGACTTCCGGGAGCAGGTGATGAACCTTCCTTTTCAACCCATTGACGGGGTGCTCATCACGCATGAGCATTACGACCATGTGGGAGGTATCGATGACTTGCGTCCGTTCTGCCGCCTGGGTGAAGTCACCCTTTATGCGGAGGACTACACGGCGGAGCGGTTGAGGCGTCGCATTCCCTATTGTTTTGCCGAACATAAGTATCCCGGAGTCCCTCAAGTGAAGCTGCAGGAGATTTATCCGGGACGTCCCTTCTTCATCCGTGAGGTGGAGGTGATGCCTCTCCGGGTGATGCATGGCCCCTTGCCCATCCTGGGCTACCGCATCGGGGGACTGGTCTACATCACTGACATGAAGAGCATGCCTGAAGAGGAGTTCGCGCATCTGGAGAATGTCGATTGTCTGGTGGTGAATGCCTTGCGCTTTGAACCACACTGGACGCACCAGAATGTGGAGGAGGCTTTGGCTTTTGCAGCCCGTGTCGGTGCGAAAGAGACTTACTTCACGCATGCCAGCCATCACATCGGACTGCATGCCGTGTTCTCCCAGTCATTGCCGCCGCATGTACACATGGCATACGACGGACTGGAAATCGAAGTCTGATGGCGGATGGGAGGCTGAAAGCCGGTCCTCTGTCCCTTGAACCGTCCGGTGTCTCGCTCAGTGCTTGAAGTTCAGTGTGATGTTGGTGTTGAGTGTTTCGTTTGCCTCGATGAATTGGAGCGTGATGGTAAAATCGCCGAAGAACTTCGGGTGGTTGAAGAAGAAGGGTGGAAGAATCGTCTTGAACTCATTCGGATGGAGGTAGATGTCCTCCATGTCGGCGAAGAAGGTGAAGTTTGCTTCCGGCGCCAATGTGTCCAGATAGTCGGTCCATGCCACCCGGGCTACCTCGGAGTAGGAACGCTTGTTCAGGTAAGCCCTCAGGTCCTCTTCCCGGTCGGAGAGGATAAGGTACTGTTCGTTGAGGATGGCGTGCAGCTTGTCAGCTTCAGCCGCACGTTCCGTCAGCAGGTGTTTCGCCAGCCGGTTGTTGGGCAGCGTGTAGATGGGGTAGGACTGTCCCTTGTGCCAGATGCGCTTCCAGCCGCTTCGGGCTATCTTCTGCCAGGCACCCCGCGTGGCGGACAGCTCGAAACGCAGGGGCAGCAACATGACCCGATGGTCTTCCGTGGAGTCGTTCCCCCGGAATCCGATGATGTCCAGCTCCGTGCGTGTGTAGTCCTCCACAAACCGATAGAAAGCCTGTTGCAGGGGACGCTCGGTCAGGGTATCTTTCCCGGCAATGGAGTCCCGGCAGGCAAGCGCGTCGACCAGGTGTTGGATTTGCGGAATACCCATCTGATAGAATGTATAGGTATTTGTCGGGAGGAAATCGGCAGACAGCAACGGGACCCGTGCATGTGCCAGCTGCGGGTAGTAACAGTCCTTGTCGCCTTCCGCCCGGTAGCACAGTCCGGTCAGGTAGATGGCATTCCCCTGCAGGTGGAGGTCATACTGTGTCCAGTCGGCGATGGGGCGTGTGCGTGCATACAGCCGTGTGGCATTCTCACTCTTTTTCTGTCGGTAGATTTTCGCAAAGAGCGAATCGTGGCGGATGGACGCCTTGTCGGTCGCGGCATCGATGACAGCCTCGATGAGTTTCTTCTGGAAGCTGATGGCATAGCTGTTCTGCTGGAAGAAGCATGCCAGGAACTTCCCGTTGTCGAGTGGATAGATGATGATTTTCTCTCCTTTGTAGGAGACTTCTTTCGGTGTATATCCTGTGGAACTCAGTTCCCGGAGGATGTCCTCCATCAGGTTGCGGTCGCCGTTGCCCAGGTGTCCGTACAGGACCTGGTCCTCCGGCAGTCCCGGATTGTGGAAGCTGATGAGTACGTTGCTCATGGGGACGCTCAGTCCGTGACCTTTCTCTTCCGCTATCTCATCAATCTTGTGGTTGAGGAAGTTGAAGAGGTCGGAGAAGTGGAGCTGTTCGTATTCGTCGACAAAGGGGGTGGCCTCCAGCGCCTGGAAGAGGCTGTTGATGTTGTTGGTCTCGATGATGGCCTGTGCATGAAGGGGGACGAGGGAAAAGAGGTCGGCCTTCTGGTTCTTCTCCTTCAGATTCAACTGGGCATAGAAGAACACACCTGTCACGACACAACAAAGGACGAAGACAAGCGTAAGGGTGATTCTTGATTTCAGTTTCCGACTCATGACATCTGTCAAATCTTAAAGTCTCTTTTTCCTACAGTTGGGGCAAATATAAGGAATAATGTGAGAAGTATGAAATAATATTAATGAATTCTCTTGATTTGTTCCAAAATCATTAAGGGATGTTAGAAAGGAAACACGGATGCTCAAAAGAAGTGTCTTTCGGAGCATCCGTGTAGGAAAAGAGTATGGAGAGAGAAATTGGGCAATTGAAAACGGCCTGCCGGGACAGGCGGGACCAATCATCGGACGCACCGGAGATACATCCTGATTTGTCATACCCATGTACATGGTCTTCAACCATGTTTACCGCCTGCAAATATAAATGATAAAAACAAAACTAAGGCATGAATTTAGAAGAAAAGGAAGGACTGAAACAGTTTTATTTGAAACTTATGGGCTTTTTTGTATCTTTTGGACTGATTTCAGGGGATAAATGGGAGCCAAAAGTCAAAATTGCCGTTGCAAGGGAGGACGACCGTATTCTTCTTTAGCCGGTGGTGAATACGGTCGTATGCACTTCAATCAGTGCTGGTACAATCCTGGAAAGGGATTGGCTTTCTCATGCAGTACGGCAAGAGGAGGCGGAGCTGCAAGTCTGTTCATTCGTCAGTTGTTCCCTTTCTCCAGCAGAAGTGCCAGCATGTCAAAATGTCAAACGAATCGCTCCACGGCGCCCTTCCTTGCACCCAAATGCGGGCGTTGGCTAAAGTTGGACTTCTCGGGCGATTCGTTAAATAAATCCTTGTCAACAGATGAGTTGGGCATAGCGAAACTTTAGCCGGGTAGTCGTGGATTCTGAAGTTTTTTGTACTTTTGCAACATTCTATAGGATTGGACACGAAATAAAAAACAAAACAAGCGATAATATATATGTTCGATAATCTGAGTGAACGACTCGAACGGTCGTTTAAAATCTTGAAAGGTGAAGGCAAAATCACCGAAATCAATGTGGCAGAGACGCTGAAGGATGTACGCCGTGCGTTGCTCGATGCCGACGTGAACTACAAAGTGGCTAAGACCTTTACGGACACGGTGAAGGAGAAGGCGTTGGGACAGAATGTGCTGACTGCCGTGAAGCCGAGCCAGTTGCTCGTGAAGATCGTGCACGACGAGCTGACGACCCTGATGGGCGGCGAAACGGCGGAGATAAACCTCAAGAGCCGTCCTGCCGTCATCCTGATGTCCGGTCTGCAAGGCTCGGGTAAGACGACCTTCTCCGGCAAGCTCTCCCTGATGCTGAAGAACAAGAAAGGACGCAAGCCGTTGCTGGTAGCCTGCGACGTCTATCGTCCTGCCGCCATCGAACAGCTGAAGGTGCTGGGCGAGCAGGTGCAGGTGCCTGTCTACAGCGAACCGGACAGCAAGAACCCCGTGGAGATAGCCCAACATGCCATCCAGGAAGCCAAGGCGAAGGGGTATGACACGGTGATTGTCGATACGGCCGGACGTCTCGCCATCGACGAGCAGATGATGAACGAAATCGAGTCCATCAAGCGTGCCATCGAGCCGGATGAAACACTCTTCGTGGTCGATGCCATGACGGGACAGGATGCGGTGAACACTGCCCGTGAGTTCAACGAACGCCTTGACTTCGACGGCGTGGTCCTGACAAAGCTGGACGGTGACACCCGGGGTGGTGCTGCGTTGTCCATCCGTACGGTGGTCAACAAGCCCATCAAATTCGTCGGTACGGGAGAAAAGCTGGAAGCCATCGACTTGTTCCACCCTGCCCGTATGGCAGACCGTATCCTCGGCATGGGTGATATCGTCTCCCTGGTGGAACGCGCCCAGGAACAGTATGATGAGGCGGAAGCCAAGCGTCTGCAAAAGAAAATCGAGAAGAACCAGTTCGACTTCAACGACTTCCTGGCGCAAATCCAGCAAATCAAGAAGATGGGTAATCTGAAGGACCTGGCTTCGATGATTCCCGGTGTGGGCAAAGCCATCAAGGACATTGAAATCGACGACAACGCGTTCAAGAGCATCGAGGCCATCATCTACTCCATGACGCCGAAGGAGCGTACACACCCCGAAATCCTGAACAACTCCCGCCGTCAGCGCATCGCCAAGGGTAGCGGAACGAGCCTTCAGGAAGTGAACCGCCTCCTGAAGCAGTTTGACCAGACACGCAAGATGATGAAGATGGTCACCGGAAGCAAGATGGGCAAGATGATGGCACGGATGCCGAAGATGCCGGGCATGCCGAAAATGAAGTAAGTTTGCAAAAGTTACATTAAAAAAGAATAGATGCTATGACACTAATCGACGGAAAAGCCGTTTCGGCACAGATTAAGAAGGAAATAGCCGAAGAGGTGGCACAGATTGTGGCTGCCGGAGGCAAGCGTCCTCACCTGGCCGCCATCCTGGTGGGTCACGACGGAGGCAGCGAGACGTATGTGGCAAACAAAGTGAAGGCCTGCGAAGAGTGCGGCTTCAAATCGACTCTCATCCGTTATGAGGCGGATGTGACGGAAGCCGAGTTGCTCGACAAGGTGAGAGAGCTGAATGCCGATGCCGACGTGGACGGATTCATCGTGCAGCTTCCCTTGCCGAAGCACATCTCCGAGCAGAAAGTCATCGAGACGATTGACTACCGCAAGGATGTGGATGGTTTCCACCCCATCAATGTCGGACGTCTGTCCATCGGACTGCCCTGCTATGTGTCGGCTACGCCTAACGGCATCCTGGAGTTGCTCCGTCGCTACAACATCGAGACTTCGGGCAAGAAGTGTGTGGTGCTCGGACGTAGCAACATCGTGGGCAAGCCGATGGCTACGCTCATGATGCAGAAAGCCTATCCCGGAGATGCGACCGTGACCGTCTGCCACAGCCGTTCGAAGGACCTGGTGAAGGAATGTCAGGAGGCGGACATCATCATTGCCGCCATGGGACAGCCCAACTTTGTGAAAGCCGAAATGGTGAAGGAAGGCGCCGTGGTCATCGATGTCGGTACGACCCGTGTGCCCGACGCAACCCGCAAGTCCGGCTTCAAGCTCACCGGCGATGTGAAGTTTGACGAAGTGGCTCCGAAGTGCTCGTTTATCACTCCGGTGCCGGGCGGTGTGGGTCCGATGACGATTGTGTCGTTGATGAAGAATACCCTGCTTGCCGGCAAGAAAGCCGTCTATAAGGATTGAAGACTGTAAGAAATTCAGGGGACGGGCGGACGAGTGAACAGATTTCTCGTCGCCTTGTCCCCTTCCCATTTATCCACCCGTTCACTTTTCTCCCCATGTTCCTGCAACGATTGATGAAATGCGGATGCCTGCTTCTAGGCTGCATCCTGTGGCATGCTGCCCCTGCACAGACTGTCGACTTGCTGTTTGCCGGCGACCTGATGCAGCATCAGGCTCAAATCGATGCCGCCCGTACGGCGACCGGTTACAATTATGATTCCTGCTTTACGCTGGTGAAGCCCGAGATAGAGAAGGCCGACCTGGCTGTTGCCAACCTGGAAGTGACCTTGGCAGGCAAGCCTTATAAGGGCTATCCGCAGTTCAGTGCCCCCGATGAGTATCTGAAGGCGGTCAAGGATGCCGGCTTCGATGTGCTGGTCACTGCCAACAACCATTGCCTGGACGGCGGAAAGAAAGGGCTGGCACGCACCATTTCGATGCTTGACTCCCTCCGTATTCCTTTTGCAGGGACTTACCGTGATGCCGCGGAGCGTTCCCGTCGTTATCCGCTGCTGGTGGAGCAGAACGGTCTGCGGATTGTCTTCCTCAATTACACGTACGGGACAAACGGGCTGAAAGTGTCTCCTCCCCAAGTGGTCAACTACATTGATACGCTGCAAATCCGCAAGGATATTCAGGCAGCCCGGCGGCTTCGTCCCGATGCCATCATTGCGTTGATGCATTGGGGACTGGAATACAAGAGCCAGCCCGAGGCATCCACCCGTCAGTTGGCACGTTGGTTGATTCGTGAAGGGGTAGACCACATCATAGGTTCGCATCCCCATGTGGTGCAGCCCATTGAGGTTTGGGAAGACGAGAAGGAGCGCTCCCGACGCCATCTGGTGGTCTATTCACTGGGCAACTACATCAGCAACATGTCAAAGTCCGGTACAGACGGAGGGCTGATGGTCCGGTTGCAGTTGACAAAGACGGGGGAGACCACTCGCCTGAGTAATTGTGCCTATAGCCTGGTGTGGGTATCACGTCCGGTGTTGAGTGGTAAGAGTCAATATCGTCTTTATCCAGCCGCCAATCCTCCCCAAGACCTTACTCCGGCTGAGCGGACGCGCCTTCATACGTTTGTCGGCGAGAGCCGTCGCCTGTTCGAGAAGTACAATAGAGGCATAAAAGAGTATGTTTTCTGAAAAATATCGACCAAACTATTTGCAGGATTCAAAATAATGCCTACCTTTGCATCGCAATTGAGAAAGCGATATCTCAAAAGCAAAACATACATGGTGGCTGTAGTTCAGTTGGTTAGAGCGTCAGATTGTGGTTCTGAATGTCGTGGGTTCGAGTCCCATCTGCCACCCGTAAGAAACGCTAATTACTAATAAAGTAGTTAGCGTTTTTTCTTTGTTCTCGCCCGGCATGAACATTCGGCTCAGTTTGGGCGGTTCAGTTTGTTTTCTTGGGGATTTAACAAATGGCAGATAAATCTTATCTTTGCCATATGAAACATAAAGCCATAGATTATAAATCCGTTTTGTCTTTATTCCTAACAATGGAACTCTTTTGGAAACAATAAATCCCACTCTGAAGTGGGATTTATTGTTTTGAGACAGTCTTTTTTATTTTCCTAATAGAGGTGATAATTTGTGTATAATCAGAGAGTAATGTATAGTATACTGTCTCTGATGGTTCAAAGATAGTAATTTGGAAGCAAGTCACAACGTCTTCTGGCATTCATCTTTTACTGGTTTTACTGTCTCTGATGGTTCAAAGATAGTAATTTGGAAGCAAGTCACAACCTACAGGAACAGCTTTTACATTGTATACAACTGTCTCTGATGGCGCAAAGATAGTAATTTGGAAGCAAAATTAGCTCAGTTTGTTTTCTTGACTTTGGGAGGCTCAGGGTTTAGTATTTAAATACCCCCTGATATAAAACAAGCATGCAAGTACGGTTTGCCCTCCGTACTTGCATCTTGACTTCGACCTGTTTCTGATCCGATTGAGATTACAGTTTGCCCACCAGGTCGATGCTGGGCTTTAAGGTTGCAGCGCCTTTTTTCCATTTGGCAGGACAAACCTCACCGTCGTGGGATGCTACGAATTGGGCAGCTTCCACTTTACGCAAGAGCTCGTCGGCGTTACGTCCGATGTTGTTATCCTGAATCTCGGCAAGCTTGATCTGACCTTCCGGGTTGACCAGGAAAGTGCCGCGATAAGCCATACCTTCTTCTTCAATCATGACACCGAATGCACGGCACAAGGCACCTGTCGGGTCGGCAAGCATGGGATAGTGAATGTTGCGGATGCTCTCCGAAGCGTCGTGCCAGGCTTTATGGACAAAATGTGAGTCGGTGCTGACAGAATAAACCTCTACACCCATTGCCTTGAACTGGTCGTAGTTTTGAGCCATGTCAAGCAGCTCTGTCGGGCATACGAAGGTGAAGTCTGCCGGGTAGAAGAAGAAGATAGCCCACTTGCCTTTTACATCTTCATTGGTTACCGTGATAAATTCTCCGTTATGAAATGCCTGCACCTTGAATGCGGGCAGTTGTGAATTAATAATGGGTTCCATAATTGTAATCATTAAAAAGTTTAAGCGTGTACAAAAGTAGTCGGCAGGGTTGAATGCTGCAATCACCATTTCTAGGTATTTTGAGAGGCGTTGGCAATTGGAAAGCGAAAACCGGAGCTGCCCGTCGGTTCTCCGTTAGGCATATTTGCAAAATGATACAGTATATTAAGATAATATGTGACAAGACTTCCCGATAAGAGTTCTATATTTGCAGCATGTCGAAGAAACATGGAATGAAAACAACGGCTAAACGCCGGATTGCCGTGGCATGGATGCTGTTCCTGGTACTCATGCCTTTCTTCGTGGTGAAGACCCTTCATCACCACGGGACGTGCACCCAGGATGTTTGCCGGAGTACCGACGGGCATGAGCATTCTTCCGAGGAACAGTGCCCCATCTGCCATTTCATGCTTTCACCTTTCACTGAAGCCGAATCGCTGCAAGTGGAAGTCGCTGTTCCGGTATCTGAAGCTGAATATTCCCTGTATGTGGCGATGCCGGACCGTAGGTGTATCCACCTCTTTCAACTTCGCGCCCCGCCTGTTGTTCTGGTTTGATTTTCCCTCTAAGAACAACAAATTTCCTACTATCATTACATTTTTACCGTAAGTCTGTTCGGATACAGGCATCGGACGGTGTGTCCGTATGTTCCGGCTTCTTCGGATGCCGGGATTTACGTCAGGGATGCATTGTGCCTGCCCGGTCCGCTCAGAGAGAATATGTATTCATTTATGTGAAAAGCAATGAGAAACATTTTTGTGGGCATTCTACTCCTTTTTATGTTGCATTCCCGGGCGGAGACGTCCGACACCATTCCACCGCATGCTGCAAGGAGCGTGACGCTGGATGAGGTTGTCGTGGTCGGCGGACGGGAGGAAGCAGGCAGCCGTCTGCTCCCTTCGCTCAACGTCGTCCGTGTGGGGCTGGACCGGATGGACGAGCAGCGTGCAGGCAGCTTGATGCAGACGCTGGACGGAGTGCCGGGCGTGCGTGCCATGCACATCGGTTCCGGACAATCGAAACCCCTCATTCGGGGCATGGGATTCAACCGCGTGCTGGTGGTGGAAAACGGACTCCGGCATGAGGGACAGCAGTGGGGCGACGACCACGGACTGGAGATTGACCAGTTTGCAGTCGACCGTGTGGAAATCATCAAGGGACCGGCTGCGTTGTTCTATGGTTCGGATGCCATTGGCGGAGTCGTCAGTCTGCACAGTCGTGTCATGCCGATGAAGCCTTTCGAAGCAGGCGTCCGTCTGTTTGCGCAGACGGGGAATGCTTCGGCGGGGCTGTCTGCCCGTGTCGGAGGACGTCGGGGGAGACATTATTATAAGGTATGCTTTACGGTGGTCGATTATGCCGACTACAAGGTGACGACAGACAGCGTCCGCTATTACTCCTACCGGATTCCCTTGCGGAAGCGTCGGTTGCGGAATACGGCTGGCAGGGAGTATGACGGAAGCATGGCCTGGGGATATACCGGCGAGAACTTCTCCACCCGGGTCGATGCGTCGCTGGTACATCTTGAGAGCGGCTTCTTTGCCGACGCGCACGGATTGGAGGTGCGACTGTCTGACATCGATTATGACCGTTCGTCGCGTGATGTCGACCTGCCTTGCCAGCGGGTGAATCATGTGAAACTGACAAATCACTCCCTCTGGCAGACCGGGGACGTCCGTTGGGAGAGCCGCGTGGCTTACCAGGCGAATTGGCGCAAGGAGCTGTCGGAGGCGGTGTCCCATGGCTACATGCCCCTTCCGCCCGGCAATGTGGAGAGGAGCTTCCGCAAGCAGACGCTGGCAGTCGGCATCGGTCTGGAAGTGGATGTCCAGGAAAGGCACCGCTTGCAAGCCGGACTGACGGCGGACTTCCAGCACAACCGTCGCGGCGGTTGGGGGTTCATCCTTCCTGCTTTTGAGGCGCTGTCGCTGGGAGGCTATCTGCTCGACCGCTATACCCTGTCGGATGCCCTGACGCTGAATGCCGGCATCCGTGTGGACCGTGCAAATCTGCATGTGCACCGTTACCGTGACTGGTTCCTCACTCCGGTGGCGGATGCCGACTCGGTCTATAAGGAGCGTTCGCCTGAAGGCCGTTGGACGTTCCGCAGCCTGACCTGGTCGGTCGGAGGACGTTATGTGTCGGGGGCATGGACCTGGAAAGCCAATGTGGGCAAGAGCTTCCGTGTCCCCCAGCCTCAGGAAGTGGGGGCGGATGGTGTCAACTACCACGTCTTCCGCTATGAGAAGGGCATGCCGGACTTGCAGCCCGAAGAGTCTTACCAGCTGGATGCCGGCATGGCATGGCGTACGGAGCAGGCACATCTCCACCTCGAACCCTTTTTGAACTATTTCCCGAACTACATCTATCTCCTGCCGACAGCCGGCTATACGGAGGGCTTGCAGACATATGTCCATACCCAGAGCCGTGTGTTCCGTTGGGGCTTTGAAGCCGGGGCAAGCTATTGGGTGCTGCCTCGGTTGGAAGTCGGTGTGCAGGGAGAGTACCTGTATGCCGTCCAGCTTTCGGGTGCCGGCAAAGGGACCGCCCTGCCTTTCTCTCCACCCTGGAGAGCCGGACTGGAGTTGAAGTACGTGTTCCCTTCTGCGGACGGGACGGGGGACGGGTTCGTCGGATGCAGCTATACGCTTGTCGGAAGGCGGAACCGCATCGTCCCTCCCGAACTGCCCACGGCGGGTTATGGACTGGTGAATGTGTCTGCCGGGAAAGCCTTTGCCTGGAAAGGACATCGGATGAGCGTGCACGTGCAGGGACTCAACCTGCTCGGCAAGCGTTATTACGATGCCACAAGCTACTACCGTCTGATTGATGTGCCCGGACCGGGACGTCAGTTCTCCGTCCTGCTGGGGATGGAACTGTGACGGGAAAGTGAATACCCTGAACTTATAACACCCGAAGGCGGGATGCGTCGCGTGGATGCTCCCTGCCTTCCCTAAAACAATAAGCTTATGAAAGAGAATGTATGTATCGCCAGGTTTAAGGCAGTAGTCTGTCTGCTGGCTGTGTGTATTTGCGGACTGTCGTCCTGCAGCAGTGAAGAGGGTGACTTGCGGAAGCCTGTCATCGAGACGCTCGACGATTCCTTCCCCACCAATTGTCAGGTGTATGTGAAGGGGGGAGTCATCCCGTTCCACTATGCGTTCACCGACGATGTGGAGCTGGGCAACTATAACATCGAGGTGCATAACAATTTCGACCACCATACCCATAGCACCGAGGCGGGCGACTGTCCGTTCGACCCGGTGAAGAAGCCGGTGAAGCCCTGGGTCTACAACCGGGATTTCTCCATTCCGCCGCACAGCCTGCGCCACGATGCCCGGGTGGAGATTCCCATTCCCGACGACATCGATACGGGCGACTATCACTTCATGATACGGGTGACCGACCGTGCCGGCTGGCAGGAGTTGAAATCGGTAAGCATCAAAATAGTGGAGGCTTCATGATGAGGGCTCTCAATGGATTGCTCCGGCAACGACCGGGAAGGAGCGTGCCGGTGTGGCTGGCAGTCATGCTTCCGCTTATCGGACGGGCTGCTGACGACCTCCGTATGCCTCCGGACTCCCTGGACAGGAGGCTGAAGCCCGTGATGCTGGACGAGGTGGTCGTGAAGGGAGAGGCTCCCGTGGCGACCGGCAGGGATGAAATCGGAGGCGAGCAGCTGAAGTGGATTCGGGCGGCAACGTTGGGCGAGACCCTGAGCCGGGTGCCGGGCGTGCAGAACAGCTACTTCGGACCGAACGCGGGTGCAGCCGTCATCCGCGGCTTGAGCGGCAACCGTGTCAAGGTGCTGCACCAGGGGCTTTCGCTGAACGACCTGTCGGGGCTTAGTCCCGATTTCAACGTCAGCCTGAATCCGGACAACCTGCGTTCCGTGACGCTTTACAAAGGCTCTGCCACGGTGCTGTATGGTGGAAAGGCCATTGGCGGCGCCGTGGACCTGGACGACAACCGGGTCCCCCTGACGGTGCCGGTGAAGCCGTTGGCGGTTTCTGCCTGTCTGGACGGGAGCACCAACAACGGGTATCGCCAGTCGTTCGCTGCCGAAGGACGGGTCGCGCAACATTGGACCTGGACCTTGGGCGGGATGAACAGCTGGGTGTCCCGTCGGCATATCCCCGGCAACAGCAAGCCCGGACGGGTGTATGACCCGGACGTCGTCGGTTTTGACACGAACCTGCAGCTGATGGCACAGGTGGCTGTGGATGCCGAGCATGTGCTCAACACCTCCCTCTTCCCCTACATGGACCGGTTCGTCCTCGACCACCTGAACGACCCGGAGTGGGGACTCTCGCCGGAGGATGTGTGGACCTTCAAGGCACGCTATTACGATGCCGCCTCCTATTCCTATAAGGACAATCCGCCCAATCCGGGTTACGTTCCCGGGCAGGACCCGGAGCGCGACCGTTACAGGGACGTGGTCCGCGACATTCGTGACTACGGACCGATGCGGCGGGGTGTCATCCCCAACAGCCATGCGCGGGCGAACTCCCTGAACCTGGGGACGGCGTACGTGGACGACCGGCTGGCGGTCGGCATCGGCTATCAGTGCGACTACGCCTACTATGGGGTGCCGGCGTATGCGAAGATTCCCGAGGCGGGACATACCCATACGCATGCCGACGGGACGGTGCACCTCTTTGCCGTGCAGCAACCCTTTCTGCCCATTAACGTGCGGTCCACCTCCAACCTGCTGCTCCTGCAGGGACGTTGGACGGGGGAGATGCCGCTCTTCCGGAAGGCAAAGCTGCTCCTGGGCGGTCAGTTTGCATCCGACAAGGAGCTGCTGGGCGAGGCGACCGTCAACCGGTTGGGGACTTCGCGCGGGATGGCGCGGCTGGAGCTGTCGCAGAAGGAGTGGCTTTTCCTGAACGGCACAGTCGGGATGGACTATGACTCCCGTCGGATAGACGGACGGGGCAGGGGACGCTACCTGCCCGATACCCGAAGCCGGGAACTTGCCTTCTTCGTCGACGAACGGGCGGACTTCTCCTGGCTGCAACTGATGATGGGCTATCGTCACGACTTCATCCGCCGCAGGGCGGTGGAGGGGAACGGTTACCAGCCGGGACGCGGACTGGCAGGCAGGGAGCGTGCACCGCGTCGGTTCGGACTCGACCAGTTCAGTGCCGGGATGAAGCTCGACGTGCTGCGCCCTGCCTACCTGCGTCTGTCCTTCACCCACTCCCAGCGTGCCCCGGAGGTGAACGAGCTGTATGCCGGGAACAACCATTATGCCATCGTGACCGAGGAGAACGGCGACGACCGCCTGGGCAAGGAGATTGCCAATGCGGTGGAGGTGGAAGGCGGACTGGCGACGAAGCACCTCGAGGTGACGGTCAACTGGTACCGGACGCACTACGACGGCTATCTCTACCTGGCGCACACCGGTGTGTCGCGGGGAGGACTGACGGTCAAGGAGTGGCGGGCTGCCGACGCCCTCCTGTCCGGCTGGGAAGTGCGGCTCGTCGGTAAAGCGGACTTGAAGTCGCTGGGCAGCTGGCAGCTCGGAGGATATTACGACCGTGTGAAGAGCAGGAACCTCTCGGACAGCGAGATGAGCCGTTGGGCGGAGGGGGACTTCCTGCCGAACATGCCCACAAGCCGCTTGGGGGCAAGCTTGTCGGGGCACGTCGGACACTTCACGGCGCATGTCGCGCTGGACCATTACCTCCGGCAGAAGTACCTGGGCAAGCACATCAGCGATGAATTTGCCTTCCCCGCCTACAGCCTGCTCAGCGCCCGGCTGTCCTGTGAGAGGTCGGTCGGCAGTGTGGGAGTGGAGTGCTATGTCTACGGGACCAACCTGCTGGACCGCGAAGCCCGTCCGCAGAACTCCCTGCTGCGCTACCTGGCGCCCTTGCCCGGCATCAGCCTGGGAGGAGGCATCTGCGTGAGACTCTGAACGGCGGGGCGGATGAACCCTCGTCAGTCGATTAAACAAGAAGAAACTATAAGCTTATGGAAACCCTGTATTTATTGAAGAATGTATGCCATGACCCTCTGGCACTGTCCCGTTTCAGCCAGTTCCGCTGTTACCGGCTGGGCAAGGGGAAGGTCGTCCCGGACTTGAATGCGAACGATGAGTTCCTGGTCTGTTTTGTGTTGAAAGGCTCTCTGTGCTATGTGTTGAATGAGAAAGACTTCTCTTCGAGGATGGTGATGGAGAACGAGCTCTTCTTCGTCAGCCGTCTGCATCACTGCAAGGTCAAGGCGATGGACGATGTCCTGCTGGCAGTCCATGCCTGCAACATGGTGGCACCCTACTTCCACCGCCGCGTCATCGCCTACCTGAAGGAAATCTCCATGGAGGAGGTAGACCCGCTGGAGACCCTGCCCATCACGCCCCTGATGCGTTCCTACCTGGATTCACTGCTGGACTACATGGAGCACGGGAAGGTCAATGCCGACCTGCACTATGCCAAGGAGTATGAGCTGTTCTCCCTCTTCCGGATGTGCTACTCCAAGCAGGAGATAGCCTCCATCTTCCGCGACGCACTCTCCAGCGACCTGCAGTTCTTCGTGGCGGTCATGACCCACTACAAGACCTGCCGGACCGCCAAGGAGCTGGCTACGCTCTGCGGATATAGCGAGTCGGTGTTCAACCAGCTGTTCAAGAAGTGTTTTGCCGGCGAGACGCCCTACCGCTGGCTGCAGATGCGGACGTCGGACGAGATAGACTTCATGTTGCGGAACACCTCGGTGTCAATCAAGGAAATCATGCTCGACTACCACTTCAAGACCTTCTCGCACTTCACGACCTACTGCAAGCGGAACCTGGGTGCCACGCCCAATGAAATCAGGCAGAAGGGGGCAGGGCGGACGCGGAAGGGACAGATCTGACCCTTGCCCGCCCCCGGGAGGACGAAAGACGAAATGCAAACTCTTTTGGATTTTTAGACGGAGGGCGAAACGGGCTTTTCTGTTCTTTTGCAAAACCAATCGGACGGCACTCGTCCGGTTGGTGAGTTGAATCTTAATATTATTAATGAGGCTTCCGCATCTGCCCGACTGCCCGGCAGTCAGCTGAGCGACGGAAGTTGATAAACCAATTAATGTATGAAGAAAACGTTCCTATCTTTGTTGCTCGCTGCGAGCACATTCAGCGCCTACGGTCAAGAACTGCTTGAAGGGGCGAAGTTTTTTGATAACTGGTCGTTCGGTGTGAAGGGCGGTGTCATTACCCCTCTGAAGCACAGCCCGTTCTTTAAGAGCATGCGTGCCGCGACAGGCGTGGAGCTGACGAAACAGGTGACCCCGGCGTTCGGCATCGGCGTGGAAGGCATGGGGTATATCAACACCAGTGAGAGCAAGACCGCCTTTGACGCTTCGAATGTGAGCCTGCTGGGTAAAGTCAACCTGATGAACTGGTGGGGCGGCTACACCGGCACTCCCCGCGTCTTCGAAATCGAGACCGTTGCCGGAGTCGGATGGTTGCACTCGTACGTCGACGGACCGGGCGATGACAATGCCTTCTCTACGAAGTTCGGCTTGAACTTCAACTTCAATATGGGCGAGTCCCGTGCATGGACCCTGGCACTGAAGCCTGCCATCATCTACAACATGGAGGGTGACTTCGACACACACAAGTCCCGTTTCAACGGCAACAATGCCGTCGTGGAAATCACCGCCGGACTGGTCTATCACTTCGGCAACAGCAACGGTGAGCACCACTTCACGAAGGCACAGGCACGCAGCCAGGCAGAGATTGACGGACTGAACCGCCGCATCAACGAGCTGATTTCAGAGAATGATGCCCGTCAGCGCGACCTGTCGGCTGCCAACGAGCGTGCTGACCAGCTGAAGCGCGAACTGGACGACTGCCGCAACAAGAAGCCTGAAGTGCAGACCGTGGTCGAGACGGCCAAGACGCTGGAGTCGGTTGTGACCTTCCGTCAGGGACGCTCCACCATCGACGCTTCCCAGCTGCCCAACGTGGAGCGCATTGCCACCTACCTGAACAAGCACAAGGATGCCCGTGTGGTCATCAAGGGATATGCTTCGCCCGAAGGCAGCCTGGAGGTGAACGAGCGCATCGCCCGGGCGCGTGCACAGGCGGTCATGAACCTGCTGGTACGCAAATACCGCATCAATGCCACCCGCATCACGGCAGAAGGTCAGGGCGTGGGCAACATGTTCTCTGAACCCGACTGGAACCGTGTCAGCATCTGCACCATACAGGAAGGGAAATAACAAACTCTTACCCGCACGGAGGGCAGCAGCATTCTCTCCATACTCAGCAACGCTTCATTAAGACCCGAATCTCTGCTCCTCCGTGCTCCTTTCCGACTACAAGCCGGCCCTTAACCGCATCCGAGCGGGGGATGGACGTGCAGGAAGCGCCACTTAGATGGACCAAAGTATAATACTTAGGGGGTCTAAGTATCATACTTAGGCTGCCTAAGTATTATACTTTGGTCCGTCTAAGCCGGGCTTTGATGAAGTCTGTCCCCGGGCTGGATGACGTCAGAGGCCGCCTCCTCGTCAGCTGGTCCACCATGCCTGGCACACTGACCACGGGAGTACATCTGAAACTAACTGATTTAAAACTCAACACACGATGAATAAGATTCTACAATGGGGGCTGCTGGCGGTTCTGTCAGTATGCTCCTCCTGCGCCACAAAGCCGTCCTGCGACGGCACCTACGAAGGCGTCCTGCCGGCAGCCGACTGTGCCGGCACCTATGTCATGCTGGCTGTCGATGGCAACCGGTACGAACTGTTTGAGAAATACATCTCCCGTTCGGGTTCGTTCCTCACTTGCGGGGACGCCACCCTCGACGGGAAAGTGCTCCGCCTGGACAACGGCAAGGAGTTCACCCTGACGGACGGAGGCTTGTCGTCCGGTGAACAGCCCTTGCGCCTGGTCTCTTCCGACAAACAGCTGGCAGACTTGTACACGACGCTGCAGCTGAAGGAGACCCGTCAGGGTGAGGACGCTTCCCTCAAGCTCTATGAGAAGGGCGGGGTGCACTATGCCGACCTCTCGTTCAAGGGAGAAGAGTATGCCTTGAAGTCCGTTGCACGGACGGACTCTGCCGAGGAGTACAAGGACGGGACGGCTTCGTTGAGGCTGCCGGCGGACTTTGTGCAGAAGGCGCCGTTTGTCCAGGCTGACTTCACGGACGGGAAAAACGACTTCCGCTTCACGGTGCTGGCACCTGCCAACACGGTATATGTAGCGGACGGAGAGGGTCCAGCCTCCTTCGACGTGGTCTACTACAACGACGGCAACCGCGCCCTGGTCAAGCTCCTGCATGCCGACCTCGCACATTGCTACACCCTTCCGCAGACGGAAGCCTCGGCAAAGACCGCCGTTTATGCCGACGACAAGGTGGAGTGGAGCATTGACAATGAGAACCGTGCGACCCTGCGCGTGGACGGGAAAGCCTACACCTACAAGGCGGCAGGTGAATAGCGGATGCGTCGGCTGCTTCCCTCCCGGCTGTGATGTGCAAACAGTTGCACGCCGATAGGAAAGGGAGGAGGGGTTATGTGGCAACGTATCCCCCGGATAGGTAACGTTCGTTCAGCGCAGAATGTCGAATTTTGCAGTGGTAAGATGATACTCATATCCTCACGGCGAAGGACATGAACTCAGTAGCTTTTTATTGAATGAACGATTTTAATACCCTATTGACTGTAAAGACAGAGCAGCCGGCTTGTCTGGGTCCTGTCGTCAATGATGACTGCAGGTTCAAGCATCTGGTCTTTGACACCACTACGGTTTTGGAATGCGAGTATAGCAGTAAAAACTTCATCCTGTTTCTGACCGGAGGCAGTGTCCTGCTCAACACCGACAGCTATTGCGGCGAGTTTGTGGAAGGCACCATCCTCTTGTTACCCCAGTCCTCATTCATCCGTCTGGAGGCACGGGCACAGACCCACCTTGTCGCGCTGTCGTTCGATTACCTGACGAACCTGTGCAACAGTGCCCTGCTCCAGCTCCTGCACGAGCATGCCTGCTCCGTATCGGACGAGGTGCGTCCGTTGAAGATGCAGCCCTCGCTGGCGCTGTTCACCGAGACACTTGCCTACTGCCTGAGGCGGAAGGCCATGTGCCCCCATTGGCACAAGGTCATGTCGCAGGAGTTCATCCTCCTGCTGAAGGAGTTCTATCCGCGGAAGGACATGGTGGGCTTCTTCCGTCCCCTCCTCGGCGACGAACCGGAGTTCAAGAGCTTTGTCTTGCAGAACTATCCCAAGGTGGACAACATCGCAGGGCTGATTGAGCTGTCCCAATTCAGCCGCAGCGTCTTTTTCACGAAGTTCAAGAGCGCCTTCGGCATCACCGCCAAGCAGTGGCTGCTCCGTCAGCGGGCGAACCGTCTGCTGGGTAAGGCTTGCCGTCCGGGCATCTCCGTGAAGGAGCTGCTGGAGGTCTGCGACTTCGACTCACAATCACAATTGAACAGATACGTGCGGAAGACATTCAACTGCACGCCCAAAGAGCTCATCGAACAAGCGCAAAAACGCTATTGGGTTGAATGACCCGGTGGCACGATCAGCAGACTATACATCCATCACTCATGGTGCTATAGGATTAGGTTGCATAAAGTGGAAAGAGGGTACGTCGCCGACGACGTGCCCTCTTGTCTGTTCAGGGGCGGCGGACTTCAAATTTGCTACAGAATCTGTTCGCATCTTTGCATCCATCTGATAACTTTGCAGGCGGAAGCCTTAACCGCCCGACGGACGGATTGCCCGCCCGGGCCTTACTCCCTATTCAAATGAAACTGCTGATTGTAGAAGACGAACGGGAACTGTCGGACAACATCGTGTCCTACCTCAGTTCGGAAAATTACGTGTGTGAGCAGGCATTCTCCTACGAGGAAGCCGGGATGAAGACCGGCCTGTATGACTATGACTGCGTGGTGCTCGACCTGATGCTGCCCGGTGGCAACGGGCTGGACCTCCTGCGCGAACTCCGGCGCAGGCGCAATCCTGTGGGTGTCATCATCGTGTCGGCAAAAGACTCGCTGGACGACAAAATCAAGGGACTGGAGCTGGGAGCGGACGACTACCTGTCCAAGCCCTTCCACCTGGCTGAGCTGAGCATGCGCATCTATGCCCTCATCCGCCGGAAAGAGTTTGCCGCCAACAATACGCTCTGGAGCAACGGCATCGAAATCAACCTGCCCGGCAAGTCGGTGCGTGTCGACGGACGTCCCGTGGTGCTGACCCGGATGGAATACGAGCTGCTGCTGTTCTTCGTCAGCAACGCCGGGAGGGTCGTGTCGAAGGCGTCCATAGCCGAGCACCTCAGTGGCGACATGGCGGACATGCTGGACAACCACGACTTCGTCTATACTCATATCAAGAACCTCAAAGCCAAGCTGGCAGACGCCGGAGTGGCGGACTGCATCAGGAACGTCTATGGAACAGGATACAAATGGAATGAAGAGTGAATCCCTGCATACGAAGGGGACAAAGAGTCTGTCGCAGAAGATGCTGGTGCCGTTCGTCGGCTGCATCATCGGATTGCTGTTACTTGCCACGCCGCTGTTCTACTTCCTCACCCGGTGGTTTTATGCCGAAGACCTGATACGGGTGATTGAGGTGGTGGGGCGGGACCATCCGCTTCCGTCCGTCGACCTGGAGGAAGACATCATGCAGGGCATCATGCTCCAGTTCGGTGTCATATCCCTGGTGCTGGCAGTCTCCATCGTGCTGACCCTGCGCTTCATTGCCCGCCGTCTGTGGCGCCCCTTCGACGAGACCCTCCGCAGCATCGAGAACTTCCGCCTGGAGGACGGACGTCTGCCCGACTTGCCGACAAGCCGTGTCGCTGAGTTTGTCCGGCTGAACCGGGCGTTGCAGACGCTCATGCGAAACAGCCTGAACAGCTACCGCCTTCAGAAGGAGTTCACCGAGAACGCTTCCCATGAGTTGCAGACCCCGCTGGCAGTCTTCCGCAGCAAGCTGGACCTGCTGCTCCAGCGTCCGGACCTGACCGGACCGCAGGCGGCGATGATTCAGGACCTCTATCAGGTATCGTCCCGCCTGACCCGCTTGAATCGCAACCTGCTGCTTCTCGCCAGAATCGAGAACAGCCAGTACGGACAGACCGAAGAGGTGGACCTCGTCGGACTCCTGGACGAGCTTCTCCCATCGCTGGAGAGCCTGGCAGGCGAGCTGACGCTGCACCGCGACTTCCGTGTACGGACCCTGACGGTGCGTGCCAACCGGACGCTGCTGGAGAGTCTGGTCAACAACCTCGTGGTGAATGCCGTGCGCCACAACCGTCCCGGTGGGGAGATAACCGTGACCGTGACGGCAGGCAGCCTGACGGTGTCGAACACGTCCGATGGAAAAGCTCTCGACGAACGCCTGCTGTTCAACCGTTTCTACCGTCCCTCCGAGCAGGTCAAGGGCAACGGACTGGGGCTTGCCATCGTGAAGGCGATCTGCCAGTATCACGGGTGGAAGGTCTCCTACAGCTACACCGGCAGACACTGCTTCACGGTCGACTTCTCGTGAGGGCGTCTTACTTTGTTCCTCTTCTTCAAACTTCCTACAAAATCCTCCCTTTACCTTTGCTCCCAACGAAATCACCAACCACTCAGATTATGGTAGCAAAGAGTCTCTTCCTTCTCGTCGGTCTCAGCCTGTCACTCATCCCCTCGGGACTGAAGGCACAGACCGACACCCTCGCAGTGAAACCGTCAGCCGTTTCCCACGATGCCTTTATCGACAGGCTGACGGACTCCCCGGCATTCCGCATGACCTACGTCGGCGTCCCCCTCATCGCCGGCGGTCTGCTGGTCAAGGGCGAGGACGACCATTTCCGCAACCTCCGCAACGACTATCTCCCGGTCTTCCGTCGGCATGCCGACGACTACATGCAGTATCTCCTTGCCGCCGTCCTGCTGGGCATGAAGGCTGCCGGGGTGAAAGGGCGCAGTTCGTGGGGGCGCATGCTGACGTCGGATGCCTTCTCGGTCGCACTGATGGCAGGAGCCGTCAACACACTGAAGCAGACGACCCACGTGACCCGTCCCGACGGCTCCGACAACCATTCCTTTCCCTCGGGGCATACAGCCACCGCCTTCATGACCGCCACCATGCTGACCAAGGAGTATGGACACAGAAGTCCGTGGGTAGGCATCGGCGCCTATTCGGTGGCAACGGCTACGGGACTGATGCGCATGGCGAACAACAAGCACTGGCTGAGCGATGTACTGACGGGTGCGGGCATAGGCATCCTCTCGACCGAGGCAGGCTACTATCTTGCCGACCTCATCTTCCGCGGCAGGGGCATCAACGAGCTGCCCGACGAAGGACTCATCGACCGCACGGACGCTCCTTCGTTCTTCGGCCTGTACATGGGTCTGAACATCCCGCTGAGCAGTTACGACATCGACGAGGAGCATGAGTTCCGCACCTCCTCCGGCAGTTCGGCAGGTCTGGAAGGGGCGTGGTTCTTCAACCCTTACGTCGGGATAGGCGGACGCTTCACGGTGTCCTCCACCTCCATCATTGTCAACGGAAGCCTGGCCGAGGACAACACCTTCGATGCCCTGTCGTTGTTCGGCGGAAGTTACTTCTCCTATCCTCTTTCCCGCCGTTGGCTCATCGGCAGCAAGCTCCTGACGGGCTTGGTGCATTACCCTCGTCTGGAGCTGACCGACCAGACCGTTCCTGCCCGCTGCGGCATCGGTTTCGGCACCGGAGCTTCCCTGACGTTCCGTGCCTCGCACCATTACGGCGTGAAGCTGTTCATGGACTACAACCTCCTGCCTTCCCACAGCAAGAGCAGCGGTGAATACATGAACCAGCTCGTGGGCGGCGCCTCCTTCCAAATAACGTTCTAACGGTGTTTGAAGGGCATAAAAAAGCCTATCCACATACGCCATGGCATGTGGATAGGCTTTACTGGATAGGTCTTAAGGGCGGTTAATTGGCGCTCGGATTAACCGGTGTATTACCTGCACCGGAAGATTCAAGCACAATGTTTTCGCCCGGTTGGAGTTCGTTCTTCTCTTCCGTGATGTTCAGTCCCTGATTGACGGAGCTGTCATTCACCTTCACCGTGATGGTGGTCTTTATATTGCGTTTGAAGGTAACTTCCTGATTGATGAGAGGCACGATGGCTCCGTCGTTCTTCTGCCAGGAGATGGAGACCAGAATGGTTTCTGTGTAGGTATCGGCAGTCCAACGGTTACCGGAAGGATATTCATTCTTAAATGTGAAGATATCTTCTACTTCTGTTTGCGGAAAGACCAATTGCAAAGTGGGAGCATCTTTCAGCTTGATGTACAATGTACCTTCCGTGAATCCTTCCGTGATGAATTTAGCTCCGAATACCACTTTCTTCATATTGATGGATACGGAACCGTTTGCGGTCGGGACGTAGTCGGTCACTTCACCATAGTAACGCATGGTGTTGGGATGGTCGAAATAGCCGGATGGTCCTAAGTTAGTATAGCCATCATCCAACCCGTCCATTTCTTTGCCACTATCATAGACAAATTTATTCTCTAGTTTGGTTGCGTTGGATGTAGAGAACGGATACCGGTATGAATCTCCATAGTCATAAGATAGGATTTTCTGCTTCCCATCCACCACCATGGATGACACGAACTTATACTTATATCCCTCCAGCAGCTTGATGACCATGCCGTCCTTGCTGTCAAACAAGCCATAGGCGTAGGGCTTATAATTATCACTGGAAGTCGGAGAAGAATAGACTTGAATGCCATAGAGATCGTTGATGGCAGCCCGTGAGAGGGGACTTTCCTCGATGGATGTGATTTCACCGGAGAAGCCCAGAGAGACTAGAAACTCCTTAGGGGTGGTGTTCGGTTCGTCGGGAGTTACGCCCGGAATGCTGTTCTCGTCACCACCACATGCCGCAAAGCAAATAGCTGCGAACATAAGTAAGAAAATCTTTTTCATGTTTAAAGGTTTATAGGTAATGTTCGCAAAGCTAATCAGTACAGTTGAAATAGGCAAGTATTCAGTCCTGAATATTAAATATGATGAGTGCGTTTATAGAAAGACGGGCATACCGATGGCTGAAGGAGAGCTGTCATTCCTCTTCATCAAGCAGGCGCCAATAACCGTTCTTGTTGCTTCCGTGTCTAGAGATAATGTGGGCATTACGAAGCAAGGCTATGTGTTTCCTGACCATTCTGTCTGAAATCCCCATGAGGCTCCCGATTTCGACAGCAGTAACCTGTGGATTATCCATGATGCGCGCCAGGACTTCCCATGTCGTGTCAGAAAGCTCAGGGTGGAGCAGCTTCAGTTTATCAGGAACTTTATCAGGAACTTTATCAGGAACTTCAGGTATCAGCGGTTCTCCCTGATACTTTTTCAGCGCATGGAGTATTTCGTTCAACATAAAATCAATGAATGGACCGCTGTCTGCCTGTAGTGTACTGGACTCTATGGCTTCGTAATATAGTTGTTGGTTGGCATATACCAGATTTTCAATCGGGAGATGTTCGAATACCGGGTTGAGGCGTCCCAATATGAGAGATTGCCACAACCGTCCCATCCGTCCATTCCCATCACTGAACGGGTGGATGAACTCAAACTCATAATGAAAAACGCAACTACGGATAAGAAGATGGTCTGGAGCATGTTTCAGCCAATGGAACAAATCTTCCATAAGTTCGGGTACACGCATGGGCGGGGGAGCAAGGTGAACACATCTGTCACCTTCAAATACGCCGACTCCACTGCTGCGGAAGCATCCCGGATGATCCACCAAGGCTTCCATCATTACCCCATGCGCTTTCAGGAGATCTCTCAAGTCAAACGGATCTAACGAAGTATACAGCTCATAAGTCCGTATGGCATTCTTGACTTCCTGTATTTCCCTTAATGGTGCCACCACATGCTTCCCTTCCAAAATGTCATGAACTTGGTTCTCTGACAGTCTATTGCCTTCTATGGCGAGCGAACTGTGGATTGTCCTGATTTTATTGGCTTTTCGTAAGCACAGCCCATCTGCCTGCTCCATGCGTATGGCGTACCGTTCGATTTGTGCCGATATTTCGGCAACAAGGCTGATTGCCCGGGGAGTCACGGTAAATGGTGGAACGTATCCGGAATACTTTTCCTTGCTCATAACTTATCCTTCTTATCTATTCACTAGTGAAACGGTAGAACAATGTGCCCAAGACAATTGTTCATGGAGCGATAGGTTGCTATCAACGTCGCGAATATACGGATAAATATCCATATATTGCTATCATCACCGGAAATCCCTATCTTCGTACCTCCCTTCCGAACTCCCGTTTTGCCTAACTTCCTGCCAGACACAGGACGTTCCCCTTCATTCCATCGGCGTGCAAATCCCGTTTTTCGACATCCCTTTTCACCCGTCTCAAATCACCCTCTTGCGCATCTCCCGGTGTCCTCTTGCGCATCTCCCGACCTGCATTCGCGTAACTCACTGTCACACCAACCGTAAGCCCTGTTTGTGAGATGCGCATCTCGTCACCAATGAGATGCTCGTCTCGCGACAATGAGATGCTCATCTCAGGAGGATGAGATGCTCATCTCGCGACAAGCAGATGCGCATCTCGTCGCTGTCTCTTTGAGTCGGGAGGCTCAGGGGCATGCTTTTGCGGATGGATGTCTGTTGCTCTTACTTCCCATTCTTCTCCGTCAGATATTTCCAGTAGCGGACGGGCATGTCCTGACGCTGCTTGCGCGGGTTCATGCGTTCGCGGATGCAGATGGCCTTGAAGTAGGTGCGCCACAGTTCCTGGAAGAGCTTCTCGTCCTTGTCGAGCAGGGACTCGTCGAGCTTACCCGACTGGAAGTGAGGCAGCTGCTCGTCGAAGTGTACGCAGGTCACCTCCCGGCAGTCGTAATAGTAACCGTAGTGCCGGCGTCGGTCATAGAGCAGAAAGGGCTGGTCGGCAAAACGGTCGCGGAAGTGGTCGATGGCAAGCGGAAGAACATTGTAGAGCGGTTCCATGAGTGCAAAATAGGTGCCGTCGGCTGCTTTCTGGAAGCGGACGAACTGGAGCATGCGCAGCCGTTCGTGTGCCACCTTGCGGCAGGTATTGGTGACGAAGAGCACGTCAGGGTCGGCAAAGTTGCGCTCGATGCTCTGCGGGGAGTCGATGGACTTGCGGATGTAACGGAAGAGGGGCATGTCCAGCTCCGGCAGTTCGGAGAGGTAGGCGGTGGCAAGGCAGGAGAGGGCCTGGTGGGAGAGCTTCTTGCGGAGGGCATTCCAGACGCGGGTGGCTTTTGCCTCGTCGGTGATGACGGTGTGTTCCTCCTCGTAGAACAGGGGGAGGGGGACCTCGTCTCCTTGCAGGACATCGGGGAAGGAGCGGCGCGCATAGGCATCAAAGACTGCCGTCAGGAGTCCGTCGAGGGTGCGGTCGAAGCGGAAAATCGTCATGGCAGCAGGGGAGTGGGTGAGGCGGAGTCGCCGAAGTCGAGTGTCAGCTGACGGTCATCGGTCTTCCGCTTGGGATGCGGGACGAGGAGCCGGCGCACATTCTCCGGATGCAGTTCGTGGATGGTGGGCGAAACCAGCTCGCCGCACGTGATGAAGTACTTTGCCTTCTTCATCATCACTCCCATCTTCTTCAGGTGGAAAGAGGTGACACGGCCGAAGCGTCGCGAGTTGACAATCAGCGTGGCGGACTTGACCCCGATGCCCGGCACGCGGAGAATCAGCTCGTAGTCCGCCTTGTTGATGTCGACGGGGAAGACTTCTGGGTGACGCAAGGCCCACGCCAGCTTGGGGTCGACCTCCAGGTCAAGGTCGGGATGGGCATCGTCCACGATTTCGTCCACCCGGAACTGGTAGAAACGCAGCAGCCAGTCTGCCTGATAGAGCCGGTTCTCCCTCACAAGGGGCGGTTGCTTGAGCAGAGGCAGCCGTTTGTCGTAGGTGTTCACATGGATGTAGCCGGAGTAGTAGACGCGGCGCATTGTGGGACGGGCATACAGGGCGGAAGAGAGGCGCAGGATGTCGCGGTCACGGTCTGCCGTAGCACCGACAATCATCTGTGTGCTCTGTCCGGCGGGGACAAAGCGGGGCACATGGCGGCAGTGGCGCCGGTCCTCCTTGTTCTCCAGGACACCTTGCTGGATGAACGACATGGGTTCGTAGACGCTGCGGAAGTCCTTCTCCGGGGCAAGGAGCTTGAGGGAGCTCTCGTTGGGAATCTCAATGTTCACGCTCATGCGGTCGGCATAGAGTCCGGCTTCATTGACCAGCTCGCGACTGGCTCCGGGAATGCTCTTCAGGTGGATATAGCCGTTGAAGCGGTGGATGGTGCGCAGGTCTTTTGCCACACGGACGAGCCGCTCCATGGTGTAGTCGGGGTTGCGTACCACGCCCGAGCTGAGGAAGAGCCCCTCGATGTAGTTCCGTCGGTAGAACTCCATGGTCAGCTCGACCAGTTCGCGGACGGACAGCGTGGCACGGGGGATGTCGTTGCTCGTGCGGTTGATGCAGTAGGCGCAATCATACATGCAGTAGTTGGTGAGCATGACCTTGAGCAGCGAGATGCATCGTCCGTCGTCGGCAAAGCTGTGACAGATGCCTATTCCCCCGACGGTGTTGCCCACTCCCGTCCCACGGTTGGCACGTACGGTTCCGCTCGACGAACACGACACGTCGTATTTCGCCGACTCCGTCAGGATACGCAGCTTGTTGAGGGTCTCTTCAGTCATGGCTGTCGGGAGTGGACAAGGGGGACTTTACAGTTTGACTTTCTTCTTCACCGCTTTTGACTCGTTCTGCAGGTGGTCGAGGGCGGTCACTACATAATAACAGGTAGTCTTGCCGTCTTCGTAGGGAAGCTTGTAGAAGGTGTCGCGAGTGATGGTGACAATCTTTGACGGGTCTTCCAGGTCGCGCTTCTCGCCTTTGGCAAAGCGGTAGACCACGTACTCGATGGCACGGTCCATCTCATGCCGGGCTTTCGGGGCGGTCCAGCAGAGGATGTATCCGTCTTCCATCCAGACCGGTTTGAGCTTGCGGACCTTCTTGGGGGCTTTCTTGTCCATGAAGGGGAAGAGCGGTTGCAGGGCAGGGTAGCGGTGGTAGTAGCGGCTGAGGGCTTCGCGGTAGTTGCCCACGTTGTCCACGACGGCGGCTGCATACCACTGGCAGGAGCCTTGGATGGCAGGTTGCGAGCGTTGGAGCTGCATCTTGCGTGCCTGCTGGTGGATGTTGGGGTTCTGCAGGTCCGGTTTCTTCACGGTGCGCATCACGTCCTGTCCGATGAAGAGCGGACGGTTGTCGGCATGACGTGCCCACCAGCCGACGAGTTCGGCATAGTCGGCTGCCGGATGTCCGATTTCCCAGTACACCTGCGGGATGTTGTAGTCCACCCATCCCTTGTTGACCCAGAGGAGGATGTCGGCATAGAGGTCGTCATAGTTCTGCAGACCGTTGGTGCGGCTTCCGTTGGGGTCGCTCTTCTGGTTGCGGTAGATGCCGAAGGGAGAGATGCCGAACTTCACCCAGGGCTTGGTGGAGCGGATGGTCTCGTGCAGTTCCTGGATGAGGAGGTTGACGTTGTTGCGTCGCCAGTCGGCGCGGTTGGCATAGCCTGTCCCGTACTGGGCAAAGCTCACGTCGTCGCGGATGGGGACACCGGCGACGGGATAGGGATAGAAGTAGTCGTCCATGTGGATGGCATCCACGTCATACCGCTCCACGATGTCTTTCACAATCTGGCAGATGTAGGCGCGGTTCTCCGGATAGCCCGGGTCGAAGTAGAGCTGTCCTTCGTACTCGATGAAGCGGTCGGGATAGAGCTTGGCGGCATGGTTGCCTGCCAGCGTGGCCGTGCCTTTGGTCTTGGCGCGGTAGGGATTGATCCAGGCATGTAGCTCCATGTTCCGCTTGTGACATTCTTCCGCCATGAACTGCAGCGGGTCCCACAAGGGCGAGGGAGCCTTGCCTTGCACACCGGTGAGGAAGCGGCTCCACGGTTCATACTTGGAGGCGTAGAGGGCGTCACCCTCGGCACGCACCTGGAAGATGATGGCATTGATGCCGGCTTGCTGGAGTACGTCGAGCTGCCGGATGAGGGTCTGTTGCATGGTTTGAGGCGACATGCCCTGGAACTGTCCGTTCACGGCTTGTATCCATGCACCGCGGAACTCGCGTTTGGGTGCCGTCTGTCCGTAGACTGTCCCGCAAAAGAGGAGCAGCAACAGGAGGGGGAGGAGAGTCTTGTTTCTCATAGGGTCTGTTATTCGATAGATTGCTTGTATTGATGGTTGCAAATATAGGCGATTCGCAGCAAAGGACCGTCAGATGGAGTAGACTATTCCGCCCACGGCACCGCAGAGGATGATGAGCAGGATAGGATTTACCTTATAGATATACGAGGCGATGAACGTGCCGGCAAAGAGCAGGATGCTCACAACGACCTGCAACATCGATTCGTCGGGGCTGCCGAAGTTGGCGGTGTTCATCAGCAACAGGGCGGAGGCGGCAAGCAGTCCGACGACCGCCGGACGCAGTCCTTTGAAGACGGACTCCACCGTGGGGTGCTTCTGGAACTTCAGGAAGTATTTGCTGATGAGCAGCATCAGCACGAACGAGGGGAAGCACACGGCAAAGGTGGCGATGATGCTGCCCAATACGCCGATGACAGGCGAATAGCCGGCATGGACGATGGCGGAATAGCCCACGTAGGTGGCAGAGTTGATCCCGATGGGACCGGGAGTCATCTGACTCAGTGCGACGATGTCGGTAAACTCGGAGCTGGTGAGCCATCCATAGCGGGTCACCACTTCGCCTTGAATCATGGAGAGCATGGCATAGCCTCCGCCGAAACCGAACAGACCTATCTTGAAGAAGGTGTAGAAGAGTTGCAGGAATATCATGACTTGGCTTGTTTATGGTTCTGGTAGCGTCCCCAGCAGTAACCTCCCACACCGGCAAGGACGATGACATAGATGGGAGAGAAGCCCCATGCCCAGATGAGCAGGGCTCCCAGGATGGGAATCCACACATTGAAACGGTTGATTTTACTAGACTTCGCCACGGTGAACGTGGGGGCGGCAATCAGGGCGACCACACCCGGGCGGATACCCTTGAAGATGTTCTCCACCAGGGGGTATTCCTTGAAGCTCTGGAAGAACAGGGCGATGAGCAGCATGATGAGGAACGAAGGCAGGATGGTGCCCAGCGCACAGGCATAGCTGCCCTTGGTGCCTTTCAGCTTGTAGCCGATGAAGATGGCAATGTTGACGGCGAAGATGCCCGGTGCCGACTGTGCCACCGCCATGAGGTCGACGAACTCTTCTCGGCTGATCCAGTTCCGCTTGCGAATCAGCGCGTCTTCAATCAGCGGAATCATGGCGTAGCCTCCTCCGATGGTGAAGATGCCGATCTTGAAGAATAGCAGGAAGAATTGCAGATAGGTGTTCATATCAAAATAAGGATAGGTCAGAAAGGAAAGGGCCGTGCCACACGACACAGCCCTTCCGCATGGTTATCTAAATTGGAACGAGAAGCTTATGCTTTGTGTGCTTCCACCCACTTGCGGGCATTGACGAATGCCTCAAACCACGGCGTGATCTGGTCGCTGTCTCTGCGCTCAGCCGGGTAGCAGGCGTTCTGCCAGGGGAAGAAGGCACGCTCCAGGTGGGGCATGATGGCGATGTGACGTCCGTCGGCACTTGCCAGGGCGGCTACGGAATAGTCGGAGCCGTTCGGGTTGCCGGGATACTCGTCATAGCTGTATTTTGCCACCACATTGTATTTGTCTTCATCGTAGGGCAGGGAGAACTTGCCTTCGCCGTGAGCCACGAAGATGCCCAACTTGCAACCGCTCAGTGAGCCGAACATCACGCTCCGGTTCATCGGGATGGTCAGACCGACGAAGGAGGACTCGAACTTGTGGGAGTCGTTGTGGAGCATCTTGCCGCGTTTCTCGAACTCCGGATTGATGAGGTTCAACTCCATCATCAGCTGGCAGCCGTTGCAGACACCGAGTGAGAGGGTGTCCTTGCGGGCATAGAACTTGTCGAGGGCTTCCTTCGCTTTCGGGTTGAAGAGGAAGGCTCCAGCCCAACCTTTGGCAGAACCCAGAACGTCGGAGTTGGAGAAGCCGCCGCAGAACACGATCATGTTGATGTCCTCCAGGGTCTCACGTCCGCTGACCAGGTCGGTCATGGTTACGTCCTTCACATCAAATCCTGCCAGGTAGAGGGCATACGCCATTTCGCGTTCGCCGTTCGTACCTTTCTCACGGATGATGGCTGCACGGACACCGCTCGGCGTGCGGCGGTCGGGGTCGACACCATATTGTGAGAATTTGCCGGTGAAGTCCTTGTTGAACACGAACTCCACGGGCTGCTGCTTGTAGTTCTCGAAACGCTTCTTGGCACATCCGTTCATGCTCTGCTTGCAGTCGAGCAGGTAGGAGGAGTAGTACCAGACATCGCGCAGGTAATCGATGCCGAACTGGTAGGTGGCATCCTTGTGCTCTACGAGGATGTGACGCTCGTCCGTCGGTTTGCCCAGCTTCACGTAGCCCACACCGGCATCTTCGAGAATCTTCTTCACCTCATCCTTGTGCTTGTCACTCACCTGGATGACAACACCGGGGTTCTCGGCAAAGAGAATCTTCACGAGGTCGTCCTCCTTGATTTTGTTCAGGCTGATGTTCAAGCCGCCTTCGGTGTTGGCAAAGCACATCTCCAGCAAGGTCGTGATGAGACCTCCGGCAGAGATGTCGTGACCGGCAAGTATCAGGCCTTTCTTCACCAGCTCCTGGATGGCGAGGAAGGCATCGCGGAAGTATTCGGGGTTCTGTACGGTGGGTACATCGTCGCCTATCTTATAGAGTGACTGTGCAAAGGCGGAGCCGCCCAGGCGCAGTTTGTCGAAGCTGAAGTCCACGTGATAGAGGGTCGTCTTGCTGTCGTTCACCAGTACGGGCGATACCACCTTCTTCACGTCGGATACTTCACCGCCGGCGGATACGATGACCGTTCCCGGACTGATGACCTTGTCGCCGTTCGGGTATTTCTGGGTCATGGACAACGAGTCCTTACCGGTCGGTACGTTGATTTGCAGGGCGCAGCAGAAGTCCGAGAGTGCCTTGACGGCGGTATAGAGACGGGCATCCTCTCCCTCCTGAGAGCGGCAGGGCCACATCCAGTTGGCTGAGAGCGAGATGCTGTCCATGCCGTCGGCAAACGGTGCCCAGACAATGTTCGTCAGTGCTTCGGCAACCGACAGGACAGAACCTGCAGCAGGGTCAGCCAGGGCAGCTTGGGGTGCATGACCGATGGCGGTGGCGATACCTTTCTCTCCACGGTAGTCGAGGGCTACCACGCCACAGTCGCTCAGCGGCAACTGCAGTTCGCCCTGACATTGCTGGCGTGCCACTTTTCCGGTCACCGAACGGTCAACCTTGTTGGTGAGCCAGTCCTTGCAGGCAACAGCCTCCAGCTGAAGCACGTTGCGCAGGTATTCGTTGAGTTTGGACGCATCGTAGGTCACATTCTCATAGTGACGCTCCACGGTGTTGTCCACCATATAAGTCTTCGGGGAGGAACCGAACATCTGGTCGACGGCAAGGTCGAAGGGACGTACCCCGTCAGCCTGCTGGAAGGCGAAGCGATGGTCACCGGTCGTCTCGCCGACAACGTACATCGGGGCACGCTCGCGCTCGGCAATCTTCTGCACATGCTCAATGGCTTTCTCGTCGATGAGCAGACCCATGCGCTCCTGGCTCTCGTTGGCAATGATTTCCTTGGCAGAGAGAGTATGGTCGCCGATGGGGAGCTTCGACATGTCAATCAGTCCGCCACACTCTTCCACCAGCTCCGAGAGGCAGTTCACGTGACCTGCCGAGCCGTGGTCGTGGATGGAGACGATAGGGTTCACATCCTCCTCGCAGAGGGCACGCACCACGTTGTTGGCACGTTTCTGCATTTCGGCGTTGGCACGCTGCACGGCGTTCAGCTCGATACCCGACGAGTAACGTCCGGTGTCTACCGACGACACGGAACCGCCACCCAGACCGATGCGGTAGTTGTCACCGCCGATGACCACCACCTTGTTGCCGGCTTCGGGTTTGCCTTTCAGGCAGTCGCGTTGGGTGCCGTAGCCCACACCGCCGGCAAGCATGATGACCTTGTCGTAGCCGTAGAACGTCTCCTTCTCCTGATGCTCGAAGGTCAGCACCGAACCGCAGATGAGCGGCTGGCCGAACTTGTTGCCGAAGTCGGACGCACCGTTGGAAGCCTTGATGAGGATTTGTTCGGGTGTCTGATAGAGCCATTTGCGCACCGGCAGCAGTTTCTCCCAGGCACGACCCTCCTCCGTACGCGGATAGGAGGTCATGTAGACAGCCGTTCCGGCAATGGGCCAGGAACCCTTGCCGCCACCCATACGGTCGCGGATTTCACCGCCCGTACCCGTCGATGCACCGTTGAACGGTTCCACCGTAGTGGGGAAGTTGTGCGTCTCGGCCTTCAGGGAGATGACGGTCTTGATATCCTTGATGACAAAGTAGTCCGAGGTCGAGTGGTCGGCAGGTGCGAATTGCTCCACGACCGGTCCTTCGGCGAAGGCTACGTTGTCCTTGTAGGCGGAAATAATCTTGTTGGGATTCTCGGCAGTGGTCTTCTTGATCATCTGGAAGAGCGATGACTCCATCTCCTTCCCGTCGATGATGAATGTTCCGCCGAAGATTTTGTGGCGGCAGTGTTCGGAGTTGATTTGTGCAAAGCCGAAGACTTCCGAGTCGGTCAGCTTGCGTCCCAGGTCTTTTTCTACTTTCAGCAGGTAATCCATCTCCTCACGCGAGAGTGCCAGTCCCTCTTTCTCGTTGTATGCTTCGAGGTCGTCGATATAGACGATGGGCTGGGGCTTGATGTTGGTGGTGAACACGTCCTGTGTCAGTCCGTGGTACATGCGCTGGAGCATGGGGTCATAGTCAGCGTGTTCGTCCTTTACAGGGAAGTACTCTTCAATGCGGAGGATTCCTGTCAGGCCCATGTTCTGGGTGATTTCCACGGCGTTGGTGCTCCATGGGGTAATCATTTCCTTGCGGGGACCGATGAAATAGCCCGTCAGGTTCTCTTCTTTCTCAACAGTGGCTTCGCCAAAGAGCCAACAGAGCTTCCGCGTGTCTTCGGCACTCAATTCACGGTTGGCTTCCGTGGCAATCACTGTGTTAGTGGATGTTCTGAAAAATAGAATCATATACTTTTGAGTTATGGATAAGTGTATTATGCTCGTTTGTATGCCGGCTTTGGAAAGCCTGCGCAAAAGTAGTCAAAATCTGTGAGTGAGCAATATGGATTTCCCTCTTTTCCGCGTGTAATCTTGGCAGATAGACAGACATTCCCTATGTTTGCATGCCGTGTGGAGCAACAGGCCGCCCCATCGTGCAGTGAACCTGAACTACAAACCACATCCAACCGTTTTGTGTATGATGGATTTACAGACCTTCGATGCCTTCCTGGCATCCAACATCGACATCGACCCCGCCATCGTTGCCCGGCTGACGCAGACCTGCCGGCGGATGGAGCTGAAGAAGGGGGAGTTTGCCTTGCGGGCAGGCGAGACGTGCAAGCACAGTTTCTTTGTGGAGCACGGACTGCTGAAACAGTACACCATCGATGAGAAGGGGAAGGAACATATCCTCCTTTTCGCACCTGAATATTGGTTTGCCGCCAACATCGAGACCGTGCACTTCGGTCGTCCGTCCGACTATTTCATGGAGGCGCTCGAACCGACCAGCATCCTGCTGCTCGACCAACCCCTCATTGATCGTCTGTCGGAAGAGTTTCCCGCCTTCCGCAACTTTAACAGCAACCTGTTGCACAGTCAGATTCAGGAACTTCAGGGACGGGTGACGCAGCTGCTCAGCTCTTCCGCCGAAGAGCGTTACCTCGACTTCACCCGCCGTTTCCCTTCGCTCATGCTCCGTGTCTCCCAAGTGCAGATTGCAGCCTATCTGGGCATGACTCCCGAAGCCCTGAGCCGTGTGCGGAGAGACCTGGCTAAGAAGTGGAAGAAGTAGCCTCCGCTGCCCCTCCGTCTCCCAATCTTAACTTACATCAATGCACAGCATCCCCGGTCAGCCTACCTTTGCACTCGAAAACAAAGGAAAGGAGATTAAGATTATGACAACAACCAAACGAATCGAAGTGATTTTGTCGCCTGTGGAGACCCATTGGGTGGGCGATGGTTTCAAGGTACATAACTTTATCCCAAATCGGTCATTAGAAAGAGCGCTTTTCTTTATTTCTAATGACCGCCATTAG
>OBAR01000119.1_pt1 | contig 110769 bp, 104 predicted proteins | sample 1517911 | NCBI WGS metagenome assembly OBAR01 (sample SAMN04571709, study PRJEB22368) | human gut metagenome | biome: human gut; material: stool | host: Homo sapiens | place: Luxembourg | collected 2012-10-26
TCATCTGCACTAAATTTTAGATATTTCACCTGTCTACTTGACAAGGGGCATATCAATATCCTGCGGTTTATGTTTATTCCAAAAGATTTCGTATCTCATGGTCAGGTACATCCATCGGATAATGATTGTCAAAGCAAGCCTTGCAGATGGGAAGTGTTCCAACCATTGTCTGAAGTTCTTCAATCGGCATATAGCCTAAGGAATCAGCTCCGATCATCTGGCGGATCTGTTCTTCTGAATGAGAAAAAGCAATAAGCTGCTGGTTCGACGGTACATCGGTGCCGAAATAACAGGGGTGTAAGAAAGGAGGAGAACTGATTCTTACGTGAACCTCCAGTGCGCCGGACTGTTTCAGCATTTTGATGATGTTTGCAATGGTAGTTCCGCGGACAATAGAGTCATCGACCAACACAATCCGTTTGTTGCGGACAACAGATTCCAGAACGCTTAGTTTGATCTTTACACTGGATTCCCGGTCCTTTTGCGTAGGCTTGATAAAAGTACGCCCTACATAACTGTTCTTATGGAAGGCAAACGCAAAGGGGATACCGGAGGCTTCCGAATAGCCCTTGGCTGCAGTCAGACCGGAGTCAGGAACACCGACAACCAGATCCGCATCCACCGGATAGGTTTTTGCAAGAGCAGCGCCAGCCCGGATACGGGATTCATAGACACTGATCTTGTCAATCTTGCTGTCAAGTCTTGCAAAATAAATATATTCAAAGATACAGTGTGCATGTACAGGTTTCAGGTTGATAAAAGAGGAAGAAATCACACCGTCTTTATTGATCGTTACAATTTCCCCGGGTTCCACATCCCGGACAATTTCAGCACCAAGAGAAGTGATGGCACAGCTTTCGGATGCAATAATATATGTATTGTCTCTTTTTCCGATACAGAGAGGTTTCAGACCATAAGGATCGCGGACCCCAATCAGCTTTCTGGGACTCATTACGACCAGTCCGTAGGCACCACGTATTTTTTCAGTGGCACAAAGAATTGCCTCCTCGACCTTTCCGCAGCGAACACGTTCTTTGGCGATGGCATAAGCAATTACTTCCGAATCGATAGAGGTGTGGAAGATGGAACCCTCATTTTCCATCTCTTCACGAAGCTCATAGGCATTGACCAGATTGCCGTTGTGAGCGAGTGCCAGAGATCCTTTGATATAATTTAATACAAGGGGCTGGGCATTTTCCAGTGTAGTAGAACCACTGGTAGAGTAGCGGACATGTCCCACTCCGATATTTCCCTTCAATTTTTCTAATTCGGATTCCTCAAAAACTTCGTTGACAAGACCAAGACCTTTAAAAGAATGAACACGTCCTTTCGGTCCATGGGTATCAGAAACAGCAATTCCGCAGGATTCCTGTCCTCTGTGCTGCAGAGCAGACAGACCGTAGTAGATAGAAGTACTCACGTCACCGCCATCCAGATCATAGATGCCGAATACGCCGCATTCTTCTTTAAGACCGCTTGATAATACTGTAGTATTTTCCATAATAACCTCCGTTTATGAATTCACAGACATGATAATTGCTTCGCAGATACAAGCGAAAAACAGGGGGGATTCCAAAGCTTACGAATCCCTCCTGTTTTTTGCCTGTCTGGCAAAATCTTTTATAATATAGTTTAATTGTCTGCAGCTTCCGTGTCCTGAAGAGCCGCAACACCTTCTTCGCCGGTACGGATTTTTACAACATTTCTGATATTGTATACGAAAACTTTTCCGTCACCGAACTGACCGGTGTGAAGAACAGACTCGGCAGTTTCGATTACTTTGCTTACCGGTACAGTGCTTACGACAACTTCTACCTTTACTTTCGGCAGCAGATTCATCTCAAGTGCGGCACCACGATAGTAACGGGTAGCACCTTTCTGAATACCACAACCCAGAACATTGGTAATTGTAACTCCGGTAACACCGATGTGGCTTAAAGCCTGGATCAATTCGTCCAGTTTGTTCTGACGGGTAACGATTACCACTTTGGAAATCGGTGCATCAGCAGCAGTATCTGCCAGGGCATCGGCATCCAGTTTTACGGAATTGACAACCGGTGCGGATGTGGATGCTGCAGGAGCAGATACAAGAGATACGGATTTTTCACCAGCACCATCTTCAGACATAAAGTCTGCATAAGAACTTACAAGGTTGTGCTCATGGATATCAAGACCGTCGATTTCTTCTTCACGGGTAACACGAAGACCAATCGTGTGTTTGATGACCTGAAACACGATCGTCATTACAACAGCTACATAAGCGATAACGGAAATAACACCCAGACACTGAATTCCCAGCAGTTTGAAACCACCGCCTGTGAACAGACCCAGCATTCCGGAAGTGCCTGCTCCGTCAGAAAACAGACCGACACAGAGTGTTCCCATTGCACCGCAGCAGCCGTGAACTGCAATCGCACCAACCGGATCATCAATTTTAAGAATCTTATCAACAAATTCTACTGCCAGAACAACTACGAATCCGGCAACAATACCGATAATAGCTGCAGATACCGGAGATACGGTATCACATCCGGCAGTGATTGCCACAAGACCAGCCAGGGAGCCATTCAGTGACATGGAAACATCCGGCTTTTTGTAACGAATCCATGTGAAGATCATGACAGTACAGGTTGCAACAGCAGCAGCCAGGTTTGTGGTAACAAAAATTTTACCGGCGGATACGATTGCATCCCCTTCCATAGATACGGTGGAAGCGCCGTTGAATCCGAACCAGCAGAACCACAGAATGAAGCATCCAAGAGCGGCAAGGGTAAGGCTGTGTCCCGGAATTGCTTTCGGTTTGCCGTCTTTCCCGTATTTGCCGATACGCGGTCCAAGGATAGCAGCGCCGATACAGGCAGCGACACCACCGACCATATGTACTGCGGTAGAACCTGCGAAATCATGGAATCCCATCTCAGCTAACCAGCCGCCGCCCCAGATCCAGTGACCGGATACCGGATATACGATAAGGCTGATCATCAGACTGTAAAGGCAGTAAGATGAGAATTTGGTTCTTTCAGCCATAGCACCGGAAACAATGGTAGCAGAAGTTGCACAGAACACAGTCTGGAAAATTAAAAATGCCCAGAATGGAACTCCGTCCGGCAGCATTCCATTTCCATAGTTGGCTTCGGAAGCGAGTCCTCCGATTTTACCGAAAAATCCGTTTCCGGAGCCGAACATAATTCCGAATCCGATGATCCAGAAGGCCGGAGTTCCGATACAGAAATCCATCAGGTTCTTCATGATAATGTTACCCGCATTTTTTGCTCTGGTAAGACCAGTCTCAACCATTGCAAATCCTGCCTGCATAAAGAAGACAAGGGCGGCTCCTAACAGAACCCATATTGTGTTGACAGCGCTAAATTCCATAATAATTTCCTCCTCTTATACATTATTTTGAAATCAGTACATCCGTTTTCGGATATACATTGCTGTAAAAAAAGAAAAAGCGCCTTGAGATTCTTCTCAAAGCGCCTTTGCTTTCTAATGAGCATTATACTGGAAAAAAGCAGAATGTCAATAGAAAATATTAAAAAAATCTAAAAAAGTGATAAAATAAAATGAAAGGCATACCATAAGTTGTCTTTTTGTTTAAAGTGACTACCATATATTGATGAGCGATGAATTGTATTCCTAAAATGTACAAAAATGGTGATTTATGAAAAAATATAAAAAAATAGTTTGAAATTTTGACAGGATTGGGTATATAATGAATCCCATATTTTTTTAAGCTGTGATCTGGCAATTCAGACAGCAATTCAGATGAGGAAAACAGGAGGGAAATTATGGCAGTCAAATACGTATTCGTAACAGGCGGAGTAGTATCCGGACTTGGAAAAGGAATTACTGCAGCTTCACTGGGAAGATTATTGAAAGCGAGAGGATATCAGGTAACGATGCAGAAATTCGATCCCTATATCAATATTGACCCGGGAACGATGAATCCCATTCAGCATGGTGAAGTTTTTGTAACCGATGACGGTACGGAGACAGATCTGGATCTTGGCCACTATGAACGTTTTATTGATGAAAGCCTGGATAAGAATTCGAATGTAACGACCGGTAAAATTTACTGGAGTGTTCTGCAGAAGGAACGTCACGGAGATTTTGGCGGAGGGACTGTACAGGTGATTCCGCATATTACCAATGAGATCAAGGGGCGTTTTTACCGCGGAAAAAGCGTGGAGGAAGACCGGATTGCAATTATTGAGGTTGGAGGAACGGTTGGGGACATTGAAAGCCAGCCATTTCTGGAATCAATCCGCCAGTTCCAGCATGATGTAGGACATGAAAATGCAATCCTGATTCATGTGACATTGATTCCGTATCTGAAAGCATCCGGGGAAATGAAAACGAAGCCCACACAGGCAAGCGTTAAGGAATTGCAGGGGATGGGAATTCAGCCGGATATTCTCGTATGCCGTTCAGAACTTCCGCTTCCTCAGGAGTTGAAAGATAAGATCGCATTGTTCTGTAATGTACCCAGCAGTCATGTGCTTCAGAATCTGGATGTGGAATATCTGTATGAAGCGCCCCTTGCCATGGAAAAAGAAAAGCTTGCTCAGGTGGTATGTGAGAGTCTGAAACTTTCGTGTCCCGAGCCGGATCTTTCGGACTGGACATCTATGGTAGATGCTCTGCGCAATCCGAACAAGGAGGTAAGCATAGCACTGGTAGGAAAATATATTCAGCTTCATGATGCTTATCTTTCTGTTGCAGAAGCATTGAAGCACGGCGGAATTGCAAGCCATGCCAACGTACATATCAACTGGGTGGATTCCGAGCAGGTGAACAGTGAAAATGTGGAAGAATTGTTAAAAGATGCCGACGGTATTCTGGTGCCGGGCGGATTCGGAAACCGGGGAATCGAAGGTAAAGTTGCAGCGATTGCATATGCAAGAAACCATCAGGTTCCATTTTTGGGAATTTGTCTGGGTATGCAGTTATCCATTGTGGAATTTGCCAGAAATGTAGTTGGATACCATGATGCCCACAGTATCGAACTGAATCCGAATACCATGCATCCGGTAATCGCGCTGATGCCGGAACAGGATGGGATTGAAGATATCGGAGGTACATTGAGATTGGGTGCTTATCCTTGTGTATTGAAAGAGGGAAGTAAAGCGTATGAGTTATATCAGGCATCTGAGATCCAGGAACGGCACAGGCATCGGTATGAAGTGAATAATGATTACCGGAAGGCATTGGAAGCGCATGGGATGCTTCTTTCCGGAATTTCTCCGGACGGAAGAATTGTGGAGATGGTGGAAATTCCGGGACATCCGTTCTTTATCGGCACTCAGGGACATCCGGAATTGAAAAGCCGTCCGAACCGTCCCCATCCATTATTCCGCGGATTGATTGCAGCAGCAGTAGAATTCAAGAAATCAAAATAAAATAACAAAAACACTGGATAAAATATTATTTTATTCGGTAAAGTGCAAAAAAAATAAAAAAGATTAGAATAATGCTTTACAAATTCACTTCTTTGGTATATAGTAATGCAAAAGGCAACATACAGATTATGAAAGTCGATTGCTCTGCACCTTGTGCTCCCGCAATCGCCGCCAGTATTCGTAATCCGGGCTGTCGCCCTCCTTACTCATACCGGCTTGCCCGTCCAATGTCCATGACTCGCCGCATGCAAGCATGCGCTCCTCATGGCCGCTGTACGGGACTTTCATAGTAAAAAAGAAAAAATATTAGAAGGAAGGTTTTTCGTATGACACAGGAATTTACATGTGCCCGAAACCAGAAACTGCCCGGTTTATATCGGCCGGAGTTTGAACATGACAACTGTGGTATCGGAGCAGTCGTTAATATCAAGGGCCTCAAAACACATGAGACAGTGGTGAACGCTTTAAAAATCGTTGAAAATCTAGAACATAGAGCCGGCAAAGACGCCGAGGGAAAAACAGGGGATGGTGTAGGAATCCTTTTACAGATTTCACACAAATTCTTTTCGAAGACCTGTGAATCCCTCGGTATTTTTTTGGGAGAAGAACGTGAATACGGAGTCGGTATGTTCTTCTTTCCGCAGCAGGAACTGAAGCGTAATCAGGCAAAGAAAATGTTCGAAGTTATTGTGGAAAAAGAAGGTCTTGAACTTCTGGGATGGCGTACGGTACCGACAGCTCCGGAAGTGCTGGGACATAAGGCAAGAGAGTGTATGCCCTGTATCATGCAGGCTTTCATTAAAAAGCCGAAGGATGTGGCAAAAGGACTGGAATTTGACCGTAAACTTTATGTTGTCCGCCGTGTATTTGAACAGAGTAATGACAATACTTACGTTGTGTCTCTTTCCAGCCGTACAATTGTCTATAAAGGAATGTTCCTGGTAGGACAGCTGCGTACCTTTTTCCATGATCTGCAGAGCGATGATTATGAATCTGCCATTGCTATCGTGCATTCCAGATTCTCAACCAATACAAATCCGAGCTGGGAACGTGCACATCCAAACCGCTTTATTGTACATAATGGTGAGATCAATACGATCCGCGGAAATGCAGATAAGATGCTGGCACGTGAAGAGACCATGGATTCCAACAATCTGAAGGATGAGATGGACAAAGTTCTTCCGGTCATCAATGCACAGGGATCTGATTCGGCAATGCTGGATAATACTCTGGAATTCCTGGTTATGAGTGGTATGGATCTGCCCCTTGCGGTGATGATTGCGATACCGGAGCCATGGGCAAACAATGATACCATTTCTATGGAGAAACGTGATTTTTATCAATATTATGCAACGATGATGGAACCTTGGGACGGACCGGCAGCCATTGTATTTTCTGATGGAGATCAGGTAGGAGCAGTGCTGGATCGTAACGGACTTCGTCCTTCCAGATATTATATTACCGATGACGGATATCTGATCCTGGCATCTGAGGTTGGAGTTCTTCCCATTCCGACAGAAAAAGTTGTGCAGAAGGAGCGTCTCCATCCGGGTAAAATGCTGCTTGTGGATACCGTTCAGGGAAAAGTCATCAACGACGATGAACTGAAGGAATCCTATGCAGGTAAACAGCCTTACGGTGAGTGGCTGGACAGCAATCTTGTTCAATTGAAAGATCTGAAGATTCCGAATAAAAGAGTTCAGGAATATACAAAAGAAGAACGCCGTCGGCTTCAAAAAGCATTCGGTTACAGCTACGAAGAGTATCGTACGTCTATCCGGAATATGGCATTGAATGGTTCTGAGGGAATCAGTGCGATGGGTGTGGATACTCCGCTCCCGGTACTGTCAAAAGAACATCAGCCGTTGTTCCATTACTTTAAACAGTTATTTGCACAGGTTACGAATCCGCCGATTGACTGTATCCGTGAGGAAATTGTGACCTCCACCACGATTTATCTGGGGAAAGACGGAAATCTTTTGAAAGAGCAGCCGGAAAACTGTAAGATGCTCAAAATCAACCATCCGATTCTGACCAACACGGATATGCTGAAGATCAAGAATATGAAGGTGGACGGTTTCAAGGTTGTGGAAGTCCCGATTACTTATTATAAGAGTGCTCCACTGGAACGTGCCATTGACCATCTGTTTGTGGAGGTGGATAAGGCTTATCGTCAGGGTGCCAGCATTTTGATCTTAAGTGACAGGGGTGTGGATGAGAATCATGTTGCAATTCCTTCCCTGCTTGCTGTCTCTGCCGTACATCAGCATCTGGTACGGACAAAGAAGAGAACGGCTCTTGGAATTATCCTGGAATCCGGTGAACCAAGAGAAGTTCATCATTTTGCAACCTTGCTTGGATATGGTGCAAGTGCTATCAACCCCTATCTGGCGCTTGATACCATCCATGATCTGATTGAAAATAAGATGATTGACAAAGACTACTATGCAGCAGTTGATGATTATAATAAAGCAGTCTTAAGCGGAATTGTTAAGATTGCATCGAAGATGGGTATTTCTACGATTCAGTCCTATCAGGGATCACAGATCTTTGAGGCAATCGGTATTTCAAAAGAAGTGATTGACAAATACTTCACCAATACGGTGAGCCGTGTAGGCGGTATCACTCTGGATGATATTGCAAAGGATGTGGATGCCCGTCATTCGGAAGCCTTTGATCCGTTGGGACTGAATACGGATCTGACATTAGACAGCGTGGGAAGACATAAGAGCAGAAGTCAGGGCGAGGAACACCGCTACAATCCGGAGACGATCCATATGCTTCAGGAGTCTACCAGACGCGGTGACTACCAGATGTTCAAACAGTATACTGATATGGTGGATCAGGAGGAGTCCGGTTATCTGAGGAGTCTGATGGATTTCAACTACGCAGAAAATCCGGTTCCGTTAGAAGAAGTGGAAAGTGTGGATTCCATTGTACGGCGCTTTAAGACAGGTGCGATGTCCTATGGTTCTATTTCCCAGGAGGCGCATGAGACACTGGCAATCGCTATGAACATCCTGCACGGAAAGTCCAATACCGGTGAGGGCGGTGAGAGTATCGACCGTCTCAATGATCCGAGAAGATGTTCTGCAATCAAGCAGGTGGCATCGGGACGTTTCGGCGTGACCAGCAAGTATCTGGTAAACTCCAAAGAGATCCAGATTAAGATGGCACAGGGAGCAAAACCAGGTGAGGGCGGTCACCTTCCTGCCGGAAAAGTATACCCGTGGATTGCGAAAACCAGACATTCCACACCGGGTGTATCCCTGATCTCACCGCCGCCGCATCATGATATCTATTCCATCGAGGATCTGGCACAGTTGATTTACGACTTGAAAAATGCCAATACGGACGCAAGGATCTCCGTAAAACTGGTTTCTGAGGCAGGTGTGGGTACGGTTGCAGCAGGTGTTGCAAAAGCAGGCGCCCAGGTAATTCTGATCTCGGGATACGATGGAGGTACCGGCGCCGCACCGAGAAGTTCCATCCATAATGCAGGACTTCCGTGGGAGCTTGGCCTGGCAGAGACACATCAGACATTGATTCAGAATGGTCTGCGTAACCGGGTTATGATTGAGACTGACGGTAAATTGATGAGCGGACGTGATGTTGCGATTGCAGCGCTTCTTGGCGCTGAGGAATTCGGTTTTGCTACGGCTCCCCTTGTAACGATGGGATGTGTGATGATGCGTGTCTGCAATCTGGATACTTGTCCGGTGGGTGTTGCCACACAGAATCCGGAGCTCAGAAAGCGTTTCAAAGGAAAACCGGAGTATGTAGTGAACTTTATGCGCTTTATTGCAGAAGAACTGCGTGAATATATGGCAAAACTTGGTTTCCGCACGATCGACGAGATGGTAGGTCGCTCTGATTGTCTGAAACGGAAAGAGGGTGTCACCGACGAAAGAGCCAGCCGTGTGGATTTGACAGAAATTCTGAATAATCCATATGCGAAAGAGCCGAAAGTTACATTCGATCCGACACTGGCATATAATTTTGAACTGGAAAAGACACTGGATGAAAAAGTATTGCTGAAACAATTAAAAGCAGCGATGGATAAAGGCGAGAAGATGACGCTTCATGTAGAAGTCGGCAATACGGATCGAACATTCGGTACCATTCTGGGTTCCGAGCTTACCAGAAAATTTGACGGAAAGCTGAAAGAGGATACGTATGTGATTGAATGTAATGGCGCCGGCGGTCAGAGTTTTGGTGCATTTATTCCCAAAGGATTAACCTTAAGACTGACCGGAGATTCCAACGATTATTTTGGAAAGGGTCTCTCAGGAGGAAAACTGGTCGTACGTCCTCCAAAGAACATCAAGTTTAAAGCGGATGAGAACATCATTGTAGGCAATGTTGCACTGTATGGCGCAACCAGTGGTGAGGCTTACATTAACGGTGTTGCGGGAGAACGTTTCTGTGTACGTAACTCCGGCGCTTATGCAGTGGTAGAGGGTGTCGGTGATCACGGATGTGAATATATGACCGGCGGACGTGTGGTTGTACTTGGTTCCACCGGAAAGAACTTCGCAGCAGGTATGAGCGGCGGTATCGCTTATGTGCTGGATGAAGGCAATAATCTGTATCGGAATCTGAATAAAGAGATGATCGGGATTGAAAAAGTAGAGAATAAGTATGATGAACAAGAACTAAAAAGTATGATCCGGAAACATGTGGAAGCGACCGGTTCTGAAAAGGGAAAGAAAGTTCTGGAATCATTCAAAGAGTATCTGCCGAAGTTTAAGAAGATCATTCCGAACGATTATAAACGTATGATGATGCTCAGTGCTCAGTTGGAAGAAAAAGGATTGAGCAGTGAACAGGCACAGATTGAAGCTTTCTATGAGAGTTTGCATAAATAGGGAGGCAAAGAGTTATTATGGGAAAACCAACAGGATTTTTAGATTATGAACGCGTGACAAGCGAGTGCACTGCACCGCTTGAGCGCATCAAAAACTTTCAGGAATTCCATACTCCGCTTTCTTTGGAGAAACAGCAGCTTCAGGGCGCACGTTGTATGTCCTGCGGTGTTCCGTTCTGTCAGGCCGGCAGAATGATTGCAGGGATGGCCAGCGGCTGTCCTCTGAACAACCTGTGTCCGGAGTGGAATGACCTGGTATATATCGGCAACTGGGAACAGGCATATGAACGTCTTACGAAAACCAATTGTTTTCCGGAGTTTACTTCCAGAGTCTGCCCGGCGCTTTGTGAGGCGGCATGTACCTGTAATCTGAACGGTGAAGCAGTCTGCACCAAAGAAAATGAGCGGGCAATCATTGAGCATGCCTGGGAGAGCGGATTGGTTCAGCCGAATCCGCCGAAGGTACGTACCGGGAAGACGGTGGCAGTAGTCGGAAGCGGACCTTCCGGCCTGGCAGCTGCCATGCAGTTGAATAAGAGAGGGCATAAGGTAACTGTTTTTGAACGCCGTGACCGTGTGGGCGGATTGCTCCGTTACGGAATCCCGAATATGAAGTTGGAAAAACAGGTGATTGACCGCCGTGTGGCATTGATGGAGGCAGAGGGAATCGAATTTGTAACCAACACGGATATCGGAGTTGATATCAAGGCAGAACAATTACTGAAAGATTATGACAGAGTGCTTCTCTGCTGCGGTGCTTCCAATCCGAGAGATATCAAAGCTCCGGGAAGAGAGTTGAAAGGAATTCATTTTGCAGTGGACTATCTGACATCTGTAACCAGAAGTTTGTTAGATTCTAATCTGGAAGATAAAAAATATATCAGTCCAAAGGGAAAACATGTGGTAGTCATCGGCGGCGGCGATACTGGTAATGACTGTGTGGGAACTTCCATCCGTCTGGGTGCCAAGAGCGTGACGCAGTTGGAAATGATGCCGATGCCTCCGGTAGAGCGTGCAGAGGATAACCCATGGCCGGAATGGCCCAAAGTGCTGAAGACTGATTACGGTCAGGAAGAGGCAATTGCCGTATTTGGTCATGATCCCCGTATTTACCAGACAACAGTGACAGAATTTATCGGCAATAAAAAGGGCGAAGTAAAGCAGATGAAGATTGTGAAGCTGACCCCGCAGAAAGACGAGAAGACCGGTCGGATGAATATGGTTCCGGTGGAAGGTTCTGAGGAAATTATCCCGGCAGATCTGGTTCTGATCGCAGCTGGTTTTCTGGGAAGCCAGAAGTACGTGACGGATGCTTTCAAGGTTGCTTTGAATCCGCGCACCAATGTACAGACGGAAGCCGGAAAGTATCAGACCAGTGTGCCGAATGTATTTGCGGCAGGCGATATGCACAGAGGCCAGTCTTTGGTTGTATGGGCAATCCGTGAAGGAAGAGATGCCGCCAAAGAAGTAGATGAGTCATTGATGGGTTATACAAATTTGTAAATGATTGACAGATTTCGAAGATATTGTTATTTTATTAGTGTGATATGATACCAGGGTCAAAAGGTTATGCGTTTCATGCTTGCATGAAAAAGCATGACTTTGGGACCCGTAAAACATGAGAAAGTAGCCCGAATAGGGCGGATTTCGAATGTTTTTAGGATTGTGGAAGCATGAAATGCGGAGCAATCCGTGTATCATAGGAAAGACTGCGGTTCATTCTAATGTAAGAAATAAAGGAGACAGACAGATGGCACGTTATACGAAGGAAATGATTTTACAGATGGCGGAAGAGGAAGACGTGGAGTTTATCCGACTTCAGTTTACCGATATGTTTGGTATCTTGCGCAATATGGCAATTACCTCCGGTCAGTTGGAAAAGGCATTGAGCAACGAATGTATTTTTGATGCTTCCACATTGGACGGCTTTTCAGGGCTGGAGTCAAATGAATTATATCTTTATCCGGATCTGGATTCTTTTGTGATTCTTCCCTGGCGTCCACAGCAGGGAAAAGTAGCCAGAATGCTCTGTGATATCCATAATCCCGACGGGACTCCATACAAAGAGTGTTCCAGAGGAATTTTAAAACGTGTGCTGGATGAGGCTCACGATATGGGATATCAGTTTATCGCCGGTACGGAGTGCGAGTTCTTTCTTTTTCATACAGATGACGATGGACTGCCTACGACGACGACCCACGATAAGGCCGGATATTTTGACCTTGGTCCCATGGATCTTGGAGAAAATGCCAGAAGAGATATGGTGCTGACATTGGAAGATATGGGCTTTGAAGTAGAGTCTTCATATCATGAGGCAGCGCATGGGCAGCATGAGATTGATTTTCATCACTGTAAAGGTCTGGAGGCTGCGGACAGTTTCATGACCTTTAAGTTTGCAGTACGTACCATTGCAAAACGCCATGGACTCCACGCTACCTTTATGCCGAAGCCAACCACAGGCGTACACGGTTCCGGTCTGCATGTGAATTGTATGATGAGAGATCCTCTTGGTAAAAATCTGTTTTATGATGAATCTGATACACAGGGATTAAGTAAGCTTGCATATTATTTCATCGGCGGAATCATGAAGCATATACAGGGAATCACCCTGATTACCAATCCCCTTGTGAATTCTTATAAGCGTCTTGTGCCTGGATATGAGGCGCCGATCTATGTGGGATGGACTACAAAGAGCAAAAATCAGATCATTCGGATACCTTTTACACGGGGAAGTAAGACGAAGATTGAGCTTCGTTCTCCGGACCCGTCTGCAAATCCTTACCTTGTCCTGGCAGTTCTGCTTGCAGCAGGACTTGACGGTATCCGAAATCAGATCATGCCTCCGGCATGTTTGGAGGAAAATCTGAATATGTTGTCTGAGGAAGAGAAAGCGGGGAAAGGAATTCAGACCCTTCCCCGGGATCTGGATGAGGCAATCCGGGAATTCGAAAAAGACACATTTGTTCAGCAGGTTCTGGGGGAGGAGTTTTCCAGCCGGTATGTGGAGGCAAAGAAGGCGGAGTGGGCAGAGTATATTCCGCAGGTGTCAAATTGGGAAATAGATAAGTATTTGTATCGTATCTGATTAGAGGGGCAGGATGAATGAGCAGCTTGGTGATTGTTTTTCCGAAAATTGAAGATGCGAAGCGGATCCGCGATATTCTGATACGGCATGGCTTCGATGTGGATGCGGTCTGTACCACAGCTTCTCAGGCACTCGGTGAGATGAATGACAGAAATGGCGGTATCCTGATCTGCGGATATAAACTGCCGGATATGTTCTTTATGGAATTACATGAATGTATGCCTGAAAGTTTTGAGATGCTGCTGATTGCATCTTCCAGAGTGCTTGGCACTTGTGGAGACTATCATATAGCAGCAATAGCCATGCCGCTCTCCGTATATGAGCTGGTAAATACTTTGCAGACGATGCAGCAGCAGGTACGAAGACGTTTAAAGAAGGCGAAAGTAAAGCCGAAGGCAAGGAGCAAAGAGGAACAGGAGATTCTTGATAAGGCAAAAAGACTTTTAATGGAGCGCAATAGTATGACAGAGTCTGATGCCCATCATTATCTCCAGAAATGCAGTATGGACAGTGGTACGAATCTTATTGAGACAGCCCAGATGCTTCTGACACTGATGAACAGCTGATCTTTGTTTTGCAATTGCCTGTAGATTACATTTGTAAAGAGGAGAAATTACAATGTTTAAAGTGAATGATAATTATTTAAAATTGCCCGGAAGCTACCTTTTTTCAACGATTGGAAAGAAGGTTCATGCTTTTCAGGAGGCGAATCCGGATAAAAAAGTGATACGTCTGGGAATCGGAGATGTAACCCAGCCTATCGCTCCGGCTATTATTGATACGCTGCATCATGCAGTGGATGAGATGGGGAATGCCGGGACATTCCGCGGATATGCGCCGGATCTGGGATACGACTTTTTGCGGAACGCAATTGCGGAGAATGATTATAAAAGCCGCGGTTGTGATATCGCAGCAGATGAAATTTTTGTCTCGGACGGTGCAAAATGCGACTGCAGTAATATTCAGGAGATTTTCAGCCAGGATAATAAAATTGCTGTATGTGACCCGGTTTATCCCGTTTATGTGGATTCCAATGTCATGGCAGGAAGAGCAGGGGAGTATAACTCTGTAACAGAGACATTTTCCGATGTGATTTACATGCCGTGTACGCTTGAAAATGATTTCTGTCCGGAACTTCCGAAAGAAACACCGGATATCATCTATCTGTGTTATCCCAACAATCCAACGGGTTCCACATTGACCAAAGACCAGCTTCAGGTCTGGGTAGATTATGCAAATAAAGTCGGGGCGGTTATCATCTACGATGCTGCCTATGAAGCATATATCTCGGAGAAGAATGTTCCCCATTCCATCTATGAGTGCGAAGGTGCCCGTACCTGTGCAATCGAACTGCATAGTTTTTCCAAGAATGCCGGATTTACCGGACTGCGTCTTGGCTATACGGTCGTTCCGAAAGATCTGAAATCAGGGGATGTGATGCTTCACAGTCTTTGGGCAAGACGTCACGGAACGAAATACAATGGAGCACCATATATTATTCAAAGAGCAGGCGAGGCTGTTTATTCCGAGGAAGGAAAGGCACAGCTTCAGGCACAGGTGGCTTATTACATGAAGAATGCCGGAGTTATTTATAATGGTTTGAAAGAAGCCGGCTATACAGTTACCGGCGGTGTCAATGCACCGTATATCTGGCTGAAGACTCCGGATGGTCTGACCTCCTGGGAATTCTTTGATAAGCTTTTGGAGGAAGTAAATGTTGTCGGAACACCGGGGGCAGGATTTGGCCCAAGCGGTGAGGGATATTTCCGGCTCACGGCATTCGGAACGTATGAGAATACGGTGGAGGCAGTGGAAAGAATTAAAAAAATGTAAGAAATTGGCGTAAATTTTGTAGGATTTACCCTTTACAAACAAAAAATTTCTGTGTATACTAAACGACATAAAAAAGCTGAGAAGGAAACTCTGTATGTGAAACTTGACAGGAAGCGGATGTCACCGACTGAGAGCATCTGCAGGAGGGAAGCATGCAATAGGGAACATTCCGGAGCCGGGCTGCTGAACTTTCGTAGGCAGTCACGTACTACGCGTTAAGTAGAAAAAGAGGTGCGGCGAAGATGCCGTACAAAGCGGGTGGTACCGCGGATATTGATATTCCGTCCCGAAACGTTTTTATGACGTTTCGGGACTTTTTCGGTTTTCGAGGGGATGGGATGGGGTGGGGTGGGGTGGCGAAATCCCTGAGGGAAGGAGGCGGCAAAGTTTTGTGACGATTGCTTGCTCTATCGCTTCTCCTCAACTGAACTTTAAGAATTACTAAATCAGACGTCGCAAAGAGCGCTCCGCCTGAAGTAATTCTAAATGTTCATTTTCGGACGCGCTTTCGAGTCAGCGCAATCGCTACAAAACTTTGCCGCCTCCTTCCCTCAGGGATTTCGCAATTTACGGGTTGAAAGACGAGAGATGGGAGTGTGCAGGTGATGAAAAATCAGAGGGGTTGATGAAAGTCAGGTACAGTGCGGTGTCAGGGGAATTTCTGGCGAGATTTTGGAAATGATGGTTTATTGATTAAATGAGATAAAAGTTTATAAGAGAGGAGAAATAGATTATGGATTTTGTAAAAGGTGTGAAGCAGGTGGAGGATTTGTCGATTGCGCAGCTGCAGGAGGCGGAGTTTGAGGGGAAAGAGGTAAAGGTACGGGGAGCGATTCATTCGATCCGGGATATGGGGGAGGTTGCTTTTGTGGTGCTTCGTAAGCGGGATGGACTGGTTCAGACGGTTTATGAAGAGGGAGCTTGTGAATCCAGTATTAAGGAGTTGAAGGAAGCGGATACGGTTGAGGTGTCGGGAACGGTGAAGGAAGAGCATCGGGCGCCTAATGGGATTGAGATTTTGCTGAAGTCGGTTACGGTTTTGTCGGAGCCGGCGGAGCCGATGCCCCTTGCGGTTTCCAAGTGGAAGATGAATACTTCGTTGGAAGCGATGTTGGATCGGCGGTCGATTGCGCTGCGGAATGTGAGAGAACGGGCGAAATTTAAGCTGCAGGAGGGGGTTGTTCGGGCATTTCGTGACTTTCTGTATGAGCAGGGGTTTACGGAGATTCATACGCCGAAGATTGGTGCCAAGAGTGCAGAGGGAGGAGCAAACCTGTTTAAGCTGGAGTATTTTCATAAACCGGCGGTATTGCAGCAGAGTCCTCAGTTTTATAAGCAGATGATGGTCGGCGTGTTTGACCGTGTGTTTGAGACAGGGCCGGTATTCCGGGCAGAGAAGCACAATACGAAGCGTCATCTGAATGAGTATACTTCTCTGGATTTTGAGATGGGATATATTGATGATTTTACAGATATCATGGCGATGGAGACTGGGTTTTTACAGCATATGGTAACTCTTTTGAAAAAGGATTACAGTAAGGAACTGAACCTTTTGAATGTGAAGCTGCCGAAGGTGGAGGAGATTCCAAGTGTGCCGTTCGCGAAGGCAAAAGAGCTGGTGGCTGAGAAGTACAACAGAAAGATCCGGAATCCTTTTGATCTGGAGCCGGAAGAGGAGACGTTGATCGGACAGTATTTCAAAGAGGAATATGATGCGGATTTTGTATTTGTCACCCATTATCCATCCAAGAAGCGTCCGTTCTATGCGATGGATGATCCGGAGGATACAAGATATACCTTAAGTTTTGATTTGCTGTTCCATGGCATGGAGATTACGACCGGAGGTCAGCGTATTCACGATTATCATCAGCTGATGGAAAAGATTGAGGCAAGAGGAATGGAGGCTGAGGGTATGGATCAGTATCTGGATACGTTTAAGCATGGCATGCCGCCTCATGGAGGACTGGGAATCGGTCTGGAACGTCTGACCATGAAACTGATCGGTGAGGATAATGTCCGTGAGACTACATTGTTCCCCCGTGATTTGAATCGTTTGGAGCCGTAAGCAGGAAACCGGTCTCAAAACCGGCTCCCGGAGAGTTTGGAGACCGCCTGGCGATATAAAAAAATTGGAGAGGAGAAAAAAGATGGCTGAGATTATTACCGACGAAACAATTGATTATGTGGGGATTCTTGCAAAGCTGAAGCTGAACGAGGAGGAAAAGGTTCAGGCAAAAGCAGATATGCAGAAGATGTTGGATTATATTGATAAATTGGATGAACTGGATACGACAGGTGTAGAGCCGATGTCCCATGTGTTTGCGGTAAATAACGTATTCCGTGAGGATGTGGTTGTCAATGGGGATGACAGAGACAATATGCTTGCAAATGCACCCGAGAAGAAAGAGGGACAGTATAAAGTTCCGAAAACAGTGGAATAGGAGGAAACTTTGATGGATTTGATGCAGTTTACAGCAGTGCAGCTTTCAGAAAAAATCAAAGCGGGAGAAGTGACGGTACTGGATGCTGTGGAAGCTTCTCTGGCGGCTTTGGAAGCGCAGGAGAAAAAAATCAATGCTTTTATTACAGTTGATGAGGAAGGAGCACGGAAAAGGGCAAAAGAAGTTCAGGAGAAGATTGACAGAGGCGAACTTGACGGACCGTTGGCAGGTGTTCCGATTGCGATTAAGGATAATATATGTACCAGAGGACTGAAAACTACCTGCGCATCCAAAATCTTGTATAATTTTGTTCCGACTTATGATGCTCAGGTGATTGAGAATCTGGAAGCGGCGGGAGCTGTGATCATCGGTAAGACGAATATGGATGAATTTGCCATGGGCAGCACCACAGAGACATCCGCTTATGGAGAGACGAAAAATCCTGTAAATCCCGAGCATGTTCCGGGCGGTTCCTCCGGCGGTTCCTGCGCGGCGGTGGGGGCCGGGGAAGTAACTTGTGCGCTGGGAAGCGATACGGGCGGTTCCATTCGTCAGCCCAGTTCTTTCTGTGGAGTTACCGGTATGAAACCAACTTATGGAGCTGTATCACGATATGGTCTGATCGCTTACGGCTCTTCTCTGGATCAGATCGGACCGATTGCGAAAGATGTGACGGACTGCGCTGCTATCCTGCAGATCATTGCATCTCATGACCGGAAGGATTCTACTTCTGTAGAACTGGAAGATTATGATTTTATGTCCGCATTAAAAGAGGATATATCGGATCTGAAAATCGGTATTCCAAACGATTATTTCGGAGAAGGTCTCGATCCGGAAATTAAAGAGAGCATTTTACGTGCAGCAGATACGCTGAAAGGACTTGGGGCATCTGTGGAATCCTTCGACCTGGGGATGGTGGAATATGCGATTCCTGCTTACTATGTCATTGCCTCCGCAGAGGCGAGCTCCAACCTGGAACGATTTGATGGGGTAAAATACGGTTACCGGAGTGAAGGATATGAAGGGCTTCATGATATGTATAAGAGAAGCCGTACCGAGGGCTTTGGCCCGGAAGTGAAGCGTCGTATTATGTTGGGAAGCTTTGTATTAAGTTCCGGTTATTATGATGCTTACTATCTGAAGGCACTCCGGACAAAAGCCCTGATTAAGAAGGCGTTTGATGAGGCATTTGCAAAATATGATGTGATACTTGCACCGGCTGCACCTTCTACGGCGCCGAAACTGGGGGATTCCTTAAGTGATCCGCTGAAGATGTATCTGAGTGATATCTACACCGTATCCGTAAATCTGGCAGGTCTTCCGGGAATTTCTCTTCCCTGCGGTGTGGACAGCAAAGGATTGCCGATCGGTATGCAGATGATCGGTGACTGTTTCAGTGAAAAAACACTGCTGCGTGCGGCTTATACTTATGAGCAGAACCGCGGTAATGTGATGAGAAAGGAGGAGCGTTAAGATGGCAAAGCAGTATGAAACCGTCATTGGTCTTGAAGTCCATGTAGAACTTGCGACAAAGACAAAAATTTTCTGCGGCTGTTCCACCGCATTCGGAGGTGCGCCGAATACCCATACCTGTCCGGTCTGCACCGGTATGCCGGGTTCTCTTCCGGTACTCAATAAGCAGGTTGTGGAATATGCCATGGCTGTAGGTCTGGCAGCCAACTGTCAGATCAACCAATATTGTAAATTTGACCGAAAGAATTATTTCTATCCGGATAATCCGCAGAACTATCAGATTTCCCAGTTATATCTGCCTATCTGTCATGACGGATGGATTGAGATAGATACGGCAGCAGGAAAGAAAAAAATCCGGATTCACGAAATCCATATGGAAGAGGACGCAGGAAAGCTGATTCATGACGAGTGGGATGACTGTTCACTGGTGGACTATAATCGAAGCGGTGTCCCTCTGATCGAGATCGTTTCAGAGCCGGATATGAGAAGTGCAGAGGAAGTGGTAGCTTATCTGGAAAAATTGCGCATGTTGATTCAGTATCTGGGTGCCTCAGACTGTAAATTGCAGGAGGGTTCCATGCGTGCTGATGTGAACTTGTCTGTCCGTGAAGTTGGAGCAGAGCAGTTCGGAACGCGTACAGAGATGAAGAATCTGAACTCTTTCAAAGCGATTTCCAGAGCAATTGAAGGTGAGAAGGCAAGACAGATTGAACTTCTGGAAGAAGGACGTAAGGTGATTCAGGAAACCAGAAGGTGGGATGACAATAAGGAGTATTCTTATGCGATGCGTTCCAAGGAAGATGCACAGGATTACCGCTATTTCCCGGATCCGGATCTGCCGCCAATCCTGATCAGTGATGACTGGATGAATCGTGTAAAAGATTCTCTTCCGGAACTCCAGCCGGAAAAACAGAAGCGTTATGAGGAAGTATATAAGCTTCCGGCGTATGACGCGGGAATCATTACAGGTTCTAAGAAACTGGCGGATATTTTTGAGGAAACCGTAGCACTTTGCAGAAATCCAAAGAAAGTATCCAACTGGCTGATGGTGGAAACCCTTCGTCTGTTAAAGGAACATAATCAGGAGCCGGAAGATCTCACCTTTTCACCGGAAAATCTGGCGAAGCTGATTCAATTGACGGAGGATGGTTCTGTAAACAGCACTGTGGCAAAGGAAGTATTTGAAAAAATATTTGAGGAAGATGTAGATCCGGATGCTTATGTTGCAGAACACGGACTTAAGACGGTCAATGATACGGGTCTTCTGGAGAAAGTGATACGGAAGGTTCTGGAAGCAAATCCGGATGTTGTGGCAGATTATAAAGGGGGTAAGGAAAAGGTATTTGGCTTTTTGGTGGGGCAGGTTATGAAAGAGATGAAAGGTAAGGCAAATCCTGCTATGGCAAGTGAAATGCTGAAAAAGCTGATGTAAGAACTCCCATCCCATACGGTGCGCGGGAATGAATGTTCCGATATACTCCGGTATGTGCAAAGCAATGTGTGAAAGCATATGATAATAAGAAATATGCAATTGAGGCAAATGTGATGGAGCAGCGTCTGACAGGGAAGGATATCGGAATTGCGTATCTGGATACCGGTATTTTTCCTCATATTGATTTTGATGACCGGATACTGGTATTTCGGGATTTTATAGATGGCAGGGATCTTCCCTACGATAATAATGGGCATGGCACGCATACAGCTGGAATCGCAGCAGGCAGCGGAAGAGCAGGAAACGGACGTTTCCGGGGTGTGGCACCGGGAACGTCCATAATTTCGCTGAAAGTGCTGGATCAGTATGGAAATGGGCAGAAGGAAGACGTATTGAAGGCTTTGGACTGGATAATTGCAAACCGGGAACGATATGGAATCCGGATTGTAAATATATCTGTCGGGACGACGGAAAAAGATGCCAGGATTCATAAAGCTCTGACAGATGGGGTGGAGAAGGTCTGGGATGCGGGACTTGTGGTGGTGGCAGCCGCCGGAAATATGGGACCAAAACCAGGCAGTATCACAGCTCCGGGAAGTAGTAAGAAGATTATTACTGTCGGTTCTTCTGATATGATAACTTCTGCATTTCCGATATCAGGAAGAGGACCGACCAGAGAATGTATCTGTAAACCGGATGTGGTAGCTCCGGGTCAGTCGATTATGAGCTGCGCACCAAGACCAGGCAGATATGTTGCAAAAAGCGGTACTTCGATGTCGACACCCAGAATCTCCGGTGGAATTGCGTTGCTTTTGGAAAAATATCCGGAACTTACCAATGTACAGATCAAAGAACGACTTTTGAGGACGGCAAAGGATCTGGGGCTCCCGCGGAATCAGCAGGGACATGGTTTATTTCAACTGCAAAGATTTTTGAATTAGAGATTGACAAATCTTCCGGTTGATTGTACTATTGTATACAATAATACAACCAGCCGGAAGTACCTTCATAAGATAGGATTTTCTGAATGGTTGTATCATATCTACAGGTTATGGAGGCGTAGAACGATTATGACAAAGTCAGGTTCTTCCCTGCGCAGCAAAGTGTACCAGAGTATAAGGGAAGAGATACTTAGCGGTGATTTTCAGGAAGGCGAGGAATTGGTTGAAGCTTCGCTTGGAGAGAAAATGGGTGTTTCCAGAACACCGGTGCGGGAGGCATTAAGACAGCTTGCGCTGGAGGATCTGGTGGAGATTATTCCCAATAAGGGTGCTTTTGTAAAAGGGATCGCGGCGGAAGATGTTGAAGATATCTATCTGATTCGTTCAAAACTGGAAGGACTATGTGCCCGGCGGGCAGCCAAAAGGGCGGTGAAAGCAGAATTGGAGGCTATGGAGGAAGCAATTTATCTTTCGGAATTTCATGCAAAAAAAGGAAATTACGAGCAGGTTTATGAACAGGACACCCGTTTTCATGAGCTCATGTATGAATCCTGTCACAGCAGGATGCTTTCTTCTTTACTATCGCAGTATCATCAATATGTCCAGAAGGTAAGAAAGCTGACTTTGCAGAATCAGAATCGTTCCGACAGAAGCAATGCGGAACATGCCCAGATTTTAAACGCCATCCAGAACCGGGAGGAAGAGCAGGCTGAGCGCCTTGCCACACAGCATATACTAAGCACTATGGAAAACCTGAAGCAGTACAATATAGACCGTCTGCTTCATCAGCAAGACTGAGAGTTGCAAGGAGGACGATTATGGAAAAAATTAAGATGCAGACACCGTTGGTTGAGATGGACGGTGATGAGATGACAAGGATTCTCTGGAAGATGATCAAAGACGAACTGTTGTTTCCGTTTATTGATCTGAAAACAGAGTATTATGATCTTGGACTGGAATACCGGAATGCAACGGATGACCAGGTAACGGTTGATTCAGCAAATGCAACGATGAAATATGGAGTTGCCGTGAAGTGTGCAACCATCACTCCGAATGCGGCACGTATGACAGAATATGATCTGAAAGAGATGTGGAAGAGCCCGAATGGTACCATCCGTGCAATGTTGGACGGAACAGTATTCCGTACACCCATCGTTGTAAAAGGGATTGAACCTTGCGTTAAGAACTGGAAAAAGCCGATTACCATTGCAAGACATGCTTATGGTGATGTCTACAAAAATGCAGAGATGGCGATTCCGGGACCAGGTGAGGTAAAGCTGGTTTATGTTCCGGCTGACGGTTCCGAAGCACAGGAAATTACGGTTCACAATTTTAAGGGGAGCGGAGTGGTACAGGGACAGCATAACCTGGATGAGTCCATTGAGAGCTTTGCAAGAAGCTGTTTTGAATATGCACTGGATACGAAACAGGATCTGTGGTTTTCAACCAAGGATACCATATCCAAAAAGTATGACCATCGTTTCAAAGATATCTTCGCAGATTTGTATGAGAGCGATTACAAAGAAAAATTTGAGAAAGCCGGCATCACGTATTTCTACACGTTGATTGATGATGCTGTGGCACGCATTATGAAAGCAGAAGGCGGATTTATCTGGGCATGTAAGAACTATGACGGTGACGTTATGAGCGATATGGTGTCTTCAGCATTTGGTTCACTGGCGATGATGACTTCCGTACTGGTTTCTCCTCATGGTTATTATGAGTATGAGGCGGCACATGGTACCGTACAGCGTCATTATTATAAACATCTGAAAGGGGAAGAAACCTCCACCAACTCTGTTGCTACCATCTTTGCATGGACCGGAGCATTGCGCAAGCGCGGTGAGATGGATGGAAATAAGGAACTGATGGAATTTGCCGATAAGCTTGAGAAAGCTACATTGGATACCATTGAAAGTGGAAAGATGACCAAAGACCTGGCACTAATCACCACAATTGAAAATCCAACCGTCCTGAACAGTAAAGATTTTATTCTTGCAATCCGCGAGAATCTGGAGGCGATGATATAAGCAGGAAGTTTTTGAATCCCTTATAAAAAACGGAATGATTCACAGGATATCCGTATCGGATCCTGTGAATCATTCCGTTTTTGCAGTTATTCTGAGAGCGTCTCCCAGATTTCGTAAAGTGTATCCAGCCGGGATAAGATTTCAGCCTTTTCCGTGGAAAGTTCAATGCAGCGGGATACATCCGTTGCGACTTTTGGGTCAGCCATCTCTTCATCAATTGCTTTATCACGGTTTTCCAGTTTTTCAATCTCTGCTTCACACTTTTTCAGATCATTTTCCCGTTTTCGTTGTCTTGCCTGTTCCTCTTTCTGAGCTTTCCAGTCCAGTTTGTTTTCGGATTCTTCTGGTATAGCTGCGGCTTTACAAGCTTCAGCAGACGGGGCGTAGATGCTGGTCAGTTCGTCTTTTTTCTCCAGATAATAATCATAATTACCAATGTAATTTACAAAATTTTGATTGGTTAAATCCAGAATCCGGGTGGCAGTCTGATTGATAAAATATCGGTCATGGGAGACGTAGAGTACAGTTCCGGTATATTGATTTAAAGCTTCCTCCAGGATCTCCTTCGAGACAATATCCAGATGGTTGGTAGGCTCATCCAGTATCAGGAAATTGGCTTCGGATAACATCAGTTTTGCCAGTGAAATCCGTCCCCGTTCTCCACCGCTTAAGGTTTTAATCTGCTTGAATACCTCATCTCCAGTGAAAAGAAATGCAGCCAACGTATTGCGGATTTCAGTGTTGTTGAGAGAAGGATAAGTATCGGAAATCTCTTCAAAAATGGTCTTTTCCATGTGCAGAACATGATGTTCCTGATCGTAATAACCAATCTGCACCTTACTGCCCAGAGAAAATTCACCTCCGTCAGGCAGTAAAACCTGATTCAGAATCTTTAAAATCGTCGTTTTCCCGGTGCCGTTATTGCCGATAATTGCAACGCGTTCCCCGCGTTTAATATCGAAATTCAGATCGGTGAATAAAACCTGTTGGTCAAAACGTTTTGCCAGATGTTCCACGTGAAGGACATCATTGCCGCTTACAATACGCGGTTCCAGTGTAATCCGCATATCCGCCCGGACTTCCGACGGTTTTTCCAGCACATCTATTTTATCCAGCATCTTTTCGCGGCTTTCTGCCCGCTTGATGGATTTTTCTCTGTTGAAGGATTTCAGTTTGGCAATTACCTCTTCCTGATGTTTGATTTCCTGCTGCTGATTCAGATATGCCCGGTAAGCCGCCTTTCGAAGCACCGCTTTCTTTTCGCTGTAGGCCCGGTAGTTCCCCTCAAAGGAGGTCACCATTCCGGCATCTATCTCCACGACCTTTGTTACCACCCGGTCCAGAAAATAACGATCGTGTGAGACAATCAGCACGGCACCGGAATAATTCATCAGATACGTTTCCAGCCAGGTGATGGAATCCATATCCAGGTGGTTGGTAGGCTCGTCCAGAAGAATGATATCTGGTTTTGTGAGCAATAATCTGCCCAGTGCCACCCGGGTTTTCTGACCGCCGGACAGGGTGGAAATCTGTTTGGAGAATTCTTCTTCTTCAAACCCCAGTCCTTTTAAAACGCCGGTTACCTCGCTTTCATATGCGTAGCCGTTTTCCAGTTCGAAGGTATGGCTTAAACGGGTATATGTATTCATCAGAGTTTCCAGTTCGTCACCAGAGGCGGACTTCATCTGAAGTTCCAATGTTCTGAGTTTTTGTTCCATCTCAATCAGATCTTTTTTGGACGAAAGTACTTCTTCATAGATGGTACGGTCTCCTGCGATATTCTGGTGCTGGGCCAGATAGCCGATTGTGGCACCCTTTGCGAGAATCACCTCACCGGAATCTGCAGACATATCGTGCATAATGATCTTTAAAAACGTAGATTTTCCGGCACCATTGATACCGATCAGTGCCGCTTTTTCATGGGCTTCTATATGAAAGGAGGCATTTTTAAGCACTTCTTTGCTTCCGAAACTTTTTGTAATATTTTGACAGGATAATATCATTGTTCTTCTCCTTTAACGAATCTTCACATTGCTTTTTCTTCGCTCTTGCTTTATTATACCCGAAAAATTAAAATAGACAAGGAATTTTACAAGAAATCTTTGACAAAGTTATGTCAAACAATTATAATCATATATAGTCAGTTCAAGCGGCAGGAACGTGTGTACGTTCTTGATATATAGGAGGAAAAGTAAGTGGATGATAAAGGGATTTCAAAAGCAGTGGTAAAGCGTCTTCCGCGTTATTACCGTTATTTGGGTGAACTGCTGGAGGATGGTGTTGAACGTATCTCGTCCGGAGAGTTAAGCGAACGTATGAAGGTAACTGCTTCCCAGATTCGTCAGGATTTAAATAATTTCGGCGGTTTTGGTCAGCAGGGCTATGGATATAATGTGAGATATCTTTATGAGGAAATCGGTAAGATACTGGGATTGGACCGTGTACATAAAATGATTATTGTCGGGGCAGGTAATCTTGGACAGGCATTGGCGAATTATGCCTCTTTTGAACGAAGTGGATTTAAGACGATCGGTTTGTTTGATATTAATCCTTCCCTGAAAGGAAAAAGTGTGCGGGGAGTTGCAGTGCGTATGGCGGATGAACTGCCCGCATTTATCAGGGAGCATGAGGTAGAGATTGCCGCTCTTACACTGCCGAAGACAGAAGCCATGGAGATGGCGGATGTTCTGGTTGCTAATGGAGTGAAGGCGATCTGGAATTTCGCACATACAGATTTGAATCTGAATCTTCCCTCGGATGTGGTGGTTGAAAATGTACATCTTTCAGAAAGTTTGATGCGTCTTTCTTATAATTTGACAACTACCGGCGGGGCGAAGATGAGATAATTATTTTTAGAGTAAAGGGAACATGGAAGGGCTGTATGCCGGAAAAGCTGTTTGCGTTGCTGACGGCATTACGGCAGGACAGCCCTCTTTTAGTTAAGCGATTGTGAAACTCTTCTGGAGTTGGTTTAGAATTCGTTCTCACTCCGGAAGAGTTTCACAATCGCCTAAGTCTTTTATTATCGGAAAGGAATCAGAATGAAAAAAGTAGTGACAGGTCAGCAGATGAAGGAGTTGGATACTTTTACGATCGAAAAGATGGGAGTACCTTCTTTGGTATTGATGGAGCGGGCGGCGCTTGCTGTAGCGGAAGAGGTTCTGAGGGGTGGGTATTCCACAAAGCGTATTCTGGTCGTATGCGGAAGCGGAAATAACGGCGGGGATGGTGTGGCTGCTGCGAGGATTCTTCATCTCAAGGGATATCACGTGGATATCTGGGAGGTGGGCAATCCGGAAAAATATAGCGAAGGAATGAAAGCCCAGACGGCAATTGCCGGAAATTATCGGATAAATTTTGTCACGAATCCCGTATACCATGAATATACTGTTATCGTGGATGCGGTTTTCGGTGTGGGACTGACAAGAGAAATTACCGGAAGATATGCTGAAATCATAGAACAGATCAATCAGTCCCGGGTTCCGGTGGTTGCTGTAGATATTCCTTCCGGAATCAACAGTGATACCGGTAAACAGATGGGATGTGCGGTACATGCGGCTGCTACGGTTACATTTGCCTATGGAAAAGCCGGAAATTTTCTGGGAGATGGACAAACTCACTGCGGAAAAGTTATCATTGCCGATATCGGTATCTATGCTCCGGATCGTATTGCGGATGAAAAGATGCTTCTGCCTTGCGCGAACGGAAAAGATGTATCCCTATACCAAATTGAGGAGTGTGACCTGCAAAGACTGCCCAAACGTCAGGAGAATGGGAATAAAGGTACATTCGGTAAGGTTTTGTTGATTGCAGGATCTGAACATATGGCCGGGGCTGCTCTGCTTGCCGGGAAAGCCTGTATGCGTGCCGGCTGCGGGATGCTGAAAATCTATACTGTCAGGGGAAATCGGGATTTTCTGCTTGCGGGTCTTCCGGAAGCGATGCTTTCGGTATATGAGGATGGTGAGGATGAGACCGTACAGTTGCAGCAGGACCTGGATTGGGCAGATGTTATCGGAATTGGTCCTGGTCTGTCCACAAATCCGCGTGCGGCCCGTATTCTGGAATATGTACTGAAATATAAAGGACAAAAACCCTGTGTGATGGATGCGGATGCCTTAAATCTGTTAAGCGTACATATGGAACTGTTGGATGAGTCAGAATCCCCCTGTATTCTGACTCCGCATATTGGTGAGTTTGCCCGTATTCTGGGAGAAGAGACATCGGCAATCAAAGGAGATCCGGTGGATTGGGCATGGGCATTTTCAAAGAAGTATGGAGTCGTTTGTGTCTGCAAAGATGCCCGGACGGTTACGATGATGCCCGATGGCACAGGATACATCAACACTTCGGGATGTTCCGCACTTGCGACAGCGGGAAGCGGGGATGTATTGACCGGAATTCTTTTGGGGCTTCTGGCGCAGACACCGGGACATCAGGAGATACAGATTGCTCCGCTGGCCGTATATCTGCACGGAAGATTGGGAGAGCGGGCTGCACGGCGCCTTTCAGCGGCCGGGGTACTGGCTGAGGATTTAATTGACGAATTGGTCATCATGCAGAGGGAACTGGAGCAAGTGGACGAAAAGACAGGTTAAGTAAAGACTGAATTTTATGTATACACCCGATTTTTTTGGAAATACTGGAATTAAAAAGAAATGAAAAAGCAACTATAAAGGTACAAAGACAGTTACCTGCGTGGCAGGAATGGTTGGCACAAAAAAATCGGAGTGTGAAGAAAAGTGGTCATTAGAAGAGGAGATATATTTTATGCGGATTTAAGACCCGTGGTAGGGAGTGAACAGGGCGGAATCCGACCAGTCCTGATTATACAGAATGATGTTGGAAATAAACACAGTCCAACGGTGATCTGTGCTGCGATTACTTCCAAGATGAATAAGGCAAAGCTGCCTACACATATTGAAATTGATTCCTCATCCTATGAGATTGTCAGGGATTCCGTGATTTTACTGGAACAACTGCGCACGATTGATAAGCGGCGGCTGAAGGAAAAAATCTGTCATCTTCGCCCTGATCTTCTGCGTCAGGTGGATCATGCACTTAAAATCAGTCTGGAGCTCCCTACATAGGGGAATCCCTTGACGAATTCCGGATTCAGTGTTATATTTTTGAGAGGATAAATTATAGAAGGAGAGAACAAAAGCATGTCAGGACATTCAAAGTTCGCAAATATTAAGCATAAGAAAGAAAAAAATGATGCAAAAAAAGGAAAAATCTTTACAATCATCGGACGTGAAATCGTTATTGCGGTAAAAGAAGGCGGACCAGATCCGGCAAATAACAGTAAACTGCGTGACGTTATTGCAAAAGCAAAAGCGAACAATATGCCAAATGATACCATCGACCGCGGAATCAAAAAAGCTGCGGGAGATTCCAATGCAGATAATTATGAGCACATTACATACGAAGGCTACGGCCCGAACGGTATTGCAATTATCGTAGAGGCCCTGACAGATAACAAGAACCGCACAGCCGCAGATGTAAGAAGTGCATTTACAAAGGGACAGGGAAGTATCGGAACACCGGGATGTGTTTCCTTTATGTTTGATAAAAAAGGTCAGATTATTGTAGATAAAGAAGAGTGCGAGATGGATGCGGATGATCTGATGATGCTGGCGTTGGACGCAGGTGCAGAAGACTTCTCTGAGGAGGAGGACTGCTTTGAGATCATTACGGATCCGGATGAATTCTCAGCAGTACGGGAGACTTTGGAGAAAGAGGGAATTCCGATGGCAGAAGCGGATGTTACCATGATTCCCCAGACTTACGTGGCGCTGACAGATGAAACCGCGATGAAAAATCTGCAGAAAACACTGGATCTTCTGGAAGACAATGATGATGTACAGTATGTGTACACCAATCTGGATGAATAATCATGTGGTTTTCCGGGCATACTTCATGAAAAAAGGAGTATGCAGATATGGAACAACAGGCAGAAAGAAATCAGGAAAATATAGTAACCATACGAAGTAATATTTATTTGTTGTCAATCATTGGCGAGGTAGAAGGACATGAGGCTTTGGGTGACCGCGCAAAGGCCACAAAGTATGAGCATATTCTTCCAAATCTGGCGAGAGCGGAGGATGACGACAAGATAGACGGTATGCTGATTCTGTTGAATACCGTAGGCGGAGATGTGGAGGCGGGTCTTGCAATTGCAGAGATGATTGCTTCTATGAGTAAGCCTACGGTTTCTCTTGTCTTAGGAGGCGGTCATTCGATTGGTGTGCCGTTGGCCGTTTCCGCTGATTATTCTTATATTGTTCCCAGCGGTACGATGGTAATCCATCCGGTGCGTCAGAATGGAATGTTTATCGGAGTGGCGCAGTCTTATCGTAATATGGAGAAAACGCAGGATCGTATTACACAGTTTGTGGCAGATCATTCTCAGATTTCCAAGAAGCGATTGGAAGAGTTGATGCTGGATACTACGATGCTTGTGAAAGATGTGGGAACAATGCTGGATGGAAGAGAGGCGGTCCGGGAGGGACTGATCAATGAGGTCGGCGGAATTTCAGAAGCATTGGCGAGACTTCATGCGATGATTGAAGAAGAGGAATAATCCATTACCCGTTAAAAAGGGATTACAAAGGATGAGTGAGATGGCATCCTGCTGTAGTTTAAAAGAAAACCGCAGCCGGATGCCTTTTTAAAAGGCAAATGATTGTTTTTCCGCATTTTTTATGGTATAATAGCGATCGGATAACGGTTCTGTATGTTCGCAGTTACCGATTTGCAAGGCACACAAACTGCAATGGAGCAGCAGAGTGGTGCCGATACAAATTTACATAGATAGGAATGAGTGGTTATGTCTGTATGGCAGGCAATTTTACTGGGAGTAATACAGGGTATCACCGAATTTCTTCCGGTCAGCAGTTCAGGACATCTGGTTCTTTTACAGCAGGTTTTGAATCTGGAGATAGAAAATAGTTTATTTTTTGAAGCAATGCTTCATATCGGTACGCTGCTTGCGGTAATCGCAGTGTTTCGGGCGGATATCACACGGATTTTCCGGGAGCTGCTTCATATTTTGGCAGATATATTTGATAATATAAAGATTTGGTTTCAGAACAAAAGTTTTCAGGATGAAAAGAGATATCATAAGCTGCTTTCCAGTAATTACCGGAGATTTGTAATTCTGCTCCTTATTTCGACAATTCCAACCGGGGTGATTGGTTATCTGATCCGTGGAATGGTGGAGGAGGCATCCGGTAATCTTCTGGCACCCGCAATCGGTTTTTTTGTTACAGCAATTTTGCTGTTAGTTACGGAGTGTGCGGCTGAAGAAAATGAAAAATCACCGCATGACACCAGCTTTTCTGAGGCGGCGGCGATTGGTATTTTTCAGGGATTTGCAGCATTTCCCGGAGTTTCCCGGGCGGGTGCAACGCTTTCCGCATGCTTTATCTGTGGATTCAGCCGTAAATATGCTATGAAGTACTCTTATATTATGTCTATTCCGGCGATTTTGGGAGCAGCAATCATGGAATTTGGGGGAGCCAAGGTCGGCGGCAATACAGTGGGAATTGGTATTTATTTACTGGCAATGATGAGTGCAGCAGCGGTAGGATATTTTAGTATCCGCTTCTCCTTGTCTATGATCAGACAAAAGAAACTGCGGTATTTTTCGATGTATTGTATGGTGATAGGGATTCTATCTATTATTTTGCATTTTACATTATAAGGTCATACCTGCACAGCAGTATTGTTAACAGAAACTCAGTATAGCTTTTGTGAATCTGGATGGCAGGGATGAGTAGGGAGGATGTTCGCGTTATGGCGGAAGCGAAAAAACAGAAAACAACAGGTACCAGATCAGCTTCGAAAAAGAATACAGAATCTTCAGCTGGTAAAAAACAAAGAGAAAAGAAAGAGCCGGCTGTTGTGAATAAGCTTCAGATCGAAATTGTAGGATTGGCAGTTCTTGCACTTTGTATTCTTTTGATGTTGTCAAACTTCGGTCTGGGAGGAGTCGTAGGAGGAGCTGTCAGTTCTTTCTTTTTTGGGGTATTCGGTATATCGGCCTTTGCATTTCCGATTTTGTTGTTTTTCGGTACAGTATTTTATATGGTAAATAAAAATAATGATCTGATCAGGCGAAAAATGATCGGAGCAGGTGCTTTTTTCTGGCTTTTCTGCGGCTTTCTGCAGCTTCTTATGATTGGATATGAGAAAGGGGCTGCAGTTTCCGATTATTATCTCGATAGTGCTGCCAGTCATCTGGGAGGAGGTCTGATGGGAGGGCTTCTGGTCAAATTTTTCGGATTTGCATTTGGCAGGATTGGCGCCTATGTAATATTTGTAATTGGAATGATCATTGCTGCGATTGTTGCAACACAGCGTCCGTTGTTGGAAGCACTTCATAAATCAGGTTCCAAAGCATATGCAAATGTCAGAGAGCATCGGACACAGTATACGGGAAATATCAATATACAAAGAGAAGAAAGCAGCGCCAGGCGCCGGAAGGAACGGGAAGAGCAGCGCAGGCTTCAAAAAGAGGCAAGGGAAGCAAGGATGGAGAAAGCTTCCAAGTCCGATGATTTTATTCAGACAGAGATACAGGATTTGATTATTACGCGAAGTGAAGAGCCGCAGGAAGCTGTAGCTGAGGCAGCGAACCCGATTCAGGAGGCTGCAGTGTCTCAGGAAGAGAAAGGCGAAAAGCAAAAAAAAGAACGCAGCCGCAATCCACGGTCTTCCCAAAATGATATCGAGGCGGGAATCCAGAATATACAGGAAGAGATTGTAAGCCGTCCGGTGAAAAAGTCATCTGTTTATAAATTTCCGCCGATGACTCTGTTGAAGAGGGGAAAAGGCGGAAAGATGGGAGATTCCGATGCGCACCTTCGGGAAACTGCCATGAAGCTTCAGCAGACGCTGCATAACTTTGGCGTCGATGTAACAGTTACCAATGTAAGCTGCGGCCCTACGGTAACCCGATATGAGCTGCAGCCGGAGCAGGGAGTAAAAGTCAGTCGTATCGTCAATTTGACAGATGATATTAAGCTGAATCTGGCAGCGGCGGATATTCGTATCGAAGCGCCGATTCCGGGAAAGGCGGCAGTCGGGATTGAAGTACCGAATGCAACGAACAGCGCTGTGATGCTGAGAGATCTGCTGGAGACGGAAGAGTTTAAAAATTATCCATCCAGTCTGGCTTTTGCAGCAGGAAAAGATATTGCAGGAAAGCCGGTGATTGCAGATATTGCGAAGATGCCTCATGTTCTGATTGCGGGGGCCACCGGTTCCGGTAAGTCTGTCTGTATTAATACTTTGATCATGAGCATTTTATATAAGGCAAAACCAGAAGATGTGAAGCTGATTATGATTGACCCCAAAGTGGTGGAATTGTCTGTCTATAATGGAATCCCGCATCTGTTTATTCCGGTTGTCACCGACCCGAAAAAGGCAGCGGGTGCATTGAATTGGGCAGTGGCTGAAATGACAGACAGGTACAATAAATTTGCAGAATATAATGTTCGGGATTTAAAGGGATATAATGCAAAAGTGGAACGAACTGCCGGCACAGAGGATGAGAAGGGCCCTAAAAAGCTGCCGCAGATTGTGATTATCGTGGATGAGTTGGCGGATTTGATGATGGTAGCGCCAGGGGAAGTGGAGGATGCGATCTGCCGTCTGGCTCAGTTGGCAAGGGCTGCCGGCATTCATCTGATTATTGCCACACAGCGTCCGTCAGTGAATGTTATTACAGGACTGATTAAGGCGAATATGCCGTCAAGAATTGCCTTTGCGGTATCTTCTGGTGTGGATTCAAGAACGATTCTGGATATGAACGGAGCTGAAAAGCTTCTGGGAAAGGGAGATATGTTGTTCTATCCGCAAGGATATCAGAAACCGGCGAGACTGCAGGGTGCTTTTATATCAGACAGAGAAGTATCAGATGTAGTGGAGTTCCTGTCACGTAATGCCGGTGAAGAGTGCTATGATGCTGAGGTTCAAAAACGGATAGAAAGTACAAGTCTGCCCGGAAATTCCGGCAGCAGCGGAAGTGATGATGACAGAGATATGTATTTTGCTGATGCCGGTAAATTTATCATTGAGAAGGATAAGGCCTCTATTGGCATGTTGCAGCGTGTATTTAAGATTGGATTCAATCGTGCCGCCAGAATTATGGATCAGCTCTGTGATGCAGGTGTCGTAGGAGAGGAAGAGGGTACAAAACCCAGAAAAGTTCTGATGAGTATGGAACAATTTGAAAACTATCTGGAACAATCCTGAGAGGGTAAGGAGATAATCTATGAAATGCACAAAGTGTGGTGCTGCGTTTGAAGATGGTCAGGTGTTCTGTCCGATCTGCGGAACCGAAATTCAATTGGTACCCGATTTTTTCAGTTCAGAGACCGTGAGTTATGCAAAAAAGCAGAAAGAGCGGGAAGAACGTGAGCGGGAAAGACGCAGAAAAGAAGAGGAAAGACGCATACGGGAAGAAGAGGCTATGGCGGAGAAGAAGCGCCAGGATCGTCTCCGCAGAAAAAAGATTGGAATCGTTGTTTTGGCAGCGATCATTTTAGGTGCTGCGATTTTTGCATTTAAATCCTATCAGGATATGAAGAATTATAATTCTTATGATTATCAGCTTGGAAAAGCGGAAGCATTGTTTTCCAACAGTCACTATGAAGAGGCTTTGGTTTATGCAGAACGGGCAGTGAATCTGAAAGCAGGAAGCCTGGATGCAAGGGTGCTTCTGGCTCAGATTTATCTGAAGACGGGCGCTGAAGAAAAAGCGGTACATGATCTGGAGAAAATTATATCGGAAAATCCGGATTATGCGGCAGCATACGGTCCTCTGATCCGGCAGTATGAGTCTGATGATGCAGCAGATAAAATAAAAGAATTGCTGGATCGCTGTAAGAGTGATAATATTAAAGAGAGGTATGCCGGTTATATCTGCGAATCACCGGAATTTGGTCTTCCAACCGGAAGTTATGATGAATTACCGACCTTGACAATTACGGCTGCAGACAAGGATGACACGATTTATTATACCATGGATGGTACGGAGCCGGATCTTCTCAGTGATATTTACAGGGAATCCTTTCTATTGGAGGAAGGAACTGTGACAGTTAAAGCTATGGCTGTTAATGAAAAAGGAATAAAGAGTGATGTTGTACATGCCACCTATTCGATTTCTGTTGCTCCGCCGGAGCCGCCGAAGATCACCCCTTCTTCCGGTTCTTACACAACAGCTATGAAAAACACAAAAATTTATGTGATTGTACCGTCTGGTTGTCAGGCATATTATTGCTTCGATAAACCTGCGACCAAAGATGATATGCTTTATGAGGGGCCTGTTGAGATGCCGGAAGGAGAACACACCTTTTATGCAGTGCTTGTCAATGAGTATGGAAAGGTGAGTGTAGCCGGTTCTGCAACCTATATTTTAAAGGCAGAAGATTCACAGGGCGGAGAGCGGTCAGAAGAAGATACTGCAGAAGTAAAAGGCAGTACAGAGGAAACACCAGAAGAAAAAACAGAGTAAGTAACAGACACCTTTAGGATGTTTGTTAAAATATAAGTATTAGGAGGATATTATGTATAAGATACTGAAAGCGGAAAAACTTGCAGCGAACATTTTCCTTATGGATGTAGAAGCACCACGTGTCGCAAAGCGATGCCTGCCGGGACAGTTCGTAATTGTGAAGATGGATGAGGTGGGAGAACGTATTCCACTTACAATCTGTGATTACGATGCCGAAAAGGGTACGGTTACTATCGTATTCCAGCCGATCGGCGCCTCTACTACAAGGATGACTCAGTTAAAAGCCGGAGATGCGTTTGAAGATTTCGTAGGACCTCTGGGGTGTGCGTCTGAGTTGACAGAGATGGATCCGGAAGAATTGAAAAAGAAAAAAATCGTATTTGTAGCAGGTGGTGTGGGAACAGCTCCTGTATATCCGCAGTTAAAGTGGCTTCATGAACATGGTGTTACCGCAGATGCGATTGTCGGTGCTAAGACAAAGGATTTAATTATTCTGGAAAAAGAGATGAGTGAGGTGTCCAATCTTTATCTGACGACTGATGATGGTTCTTATATCAGAAAAGGAATGGGTACGGATGTACTTCGTGATCTGGTTCAGAAGGAAGGAAAGCAGTATGATCTTTGTGTTGCGATCGGACCGATGATTATGATGAAATTTGTCTGTCTGCTGACAAAAGAGCTGAATATTCCGACGATCGTTAGTATGAACCCGATTATGGTAGATGGAACCGGTATGTGTGGTGCCTGCCGTCTGATGGTTGGCGGCGAAGTAAAATTTGCGTGTGTAGATGGGCCGGAATTTGATGGACATCTGGTAGATTTTGATCTTGCGATGAAGAGACAGCAGATGTACAAGACGGAAGAAGGACGTGCATTATTGAAATTACAGGAAGGCGATACGCATCACGGCGGATGCGGACACTGTGGAGGTGACGAATAATGGCAGATGTATTAAAAAAAGTACCAGTAAGAGAGCAGGAACCGAAGGTTCGGGCTGCTAATTTTGAAGAAGTATGTCTTGGTTATAATAAAGAAGAGGCGATGGAAGAGGCATCTCGTTGTATTAACTGTAAAAATGCAAAGTGTGTTTCCGGATGTCCGGTATCTATCAATATTCCTGCGTTTATTCATGAAGTAAAAGAGGGTAATTTTGAGCAGGCGTATCAGATTATCAGTGAATCCAGTGCACTTCCTGCAGTCTGCGGACGTGTATGTCCTCAGGAAAGCCAGTGTGAAGGAAAGTGTATCCGCGGTATAAAAGGTGAATCGATCTCTATCGGTAAACTGGAGCGTTTTGTAGCTGACTGGGCAAGAGAGAACGGTATTAAACCGACTCCTGCAAAGGAGAAAAACGGACATAAGGTAGCAGTAATCGGTTCTGGTCCTTCCGGTCTTACCTGTGCCGGAGATCTGGCAAAGCTGGGCTATGATGTAACCATCTTTGAAGCACTTCATAAAGAGGGTGGCGTTCTCGTCTATGGTATTCCGGAGTTCCGTCTTCCGAAAGATAAAGTTGTTGCAGCTGAGGTCGAGAATGTAAAATCTCTCGGTGTTAAGATTGAGACAAATGTTATTATCGGTAAATCCGTAACCATTGATGAGCTGATGCAGGAAGAAGGATTTGAAGCAGTCTTTATCGGTTCCGGTGCAGGACTTCCAATGTTTATGGGAATTCCGGGTGAGCAGGCAAACGGAGTGTTTTCTGCCAATGAATATCTGACACGTAATAACCTGATGAAGGCGTTCCGTGAGGATTATGATACACCAATCGCAAGAGGGAAAAAAGTTGCCGTAATCGGCGGCGGTAATGTAGCTATGGATGCTGCCAGAACTGCATTGAGACTTGGAGCGGAAGTACATATTATCTACCGTCGTTCCGAAGCAGAGCTTCCGGCACGAGTAGAAGAAGTACATCATGCAAAAGAGGAGGGTGTCATCTTTGACCTTCTGACAAATCCGACAGAGATTCTGACAGATGAAAAAGACTGGGTAACAGGAATCCGCTGCATCCGTATGGAACTGGGCGAACCTGATGCATCCGGAAGAAGACGTCCGGTTGAAATTCCGGGATCTGAGTTTGAGATTGAAGTGGATACTGTAATTATGTCTCTGGGAACTTCTCCAAATCCATTGATTTCTTCTACAACAATCGGTCTGGATGTCAATAAGAGAAAGTGTATCATCGCAGATGAAGAATTCGGACAGACATCCAAAGAAGGAGTATTTGCAGGCGGAGATGCTGTAACCGGAGCTGCCACTGTAATCCTTGCAATGGGAGCAGGTAAAGCAGGAGCGAAAGGTATTCATGAATTCTTATCCAACAAATAAAAGGAAGAGGTTTTAAGATGGTACATCATATTGTAATGTGGAAATTCAAACCGGAGGTAGCAGAAGGCCAGAAGGATGGTCTGAAGGCAGCCATGGCAGAACATCTGGAGAGTCTGGTAGGAAAAGTACCTGGTTTATTGAGCCTGGAATTTGTTTCTGATCCGATTTCCTCCAGTACACATGATATAGCACTGGTCAGTACACTTGAAAAATCTGAGGATATTGCTGTGTACGCAACGCATCCGGAACATGTAAAAGTGGCAGATGCTTATGTGAGACCGTATGTCTGTGAGCGTTCCTGTCTGGATTATTGATTGTTCCGAAATGGAAAATCCAGAGATTATGTAGTGATTGAAAAAGGTCAGCAAAGCCGTAGAATGGCTTTGACTGACCTTTTTTAATCGCTGATAATGAGAAATCCATTTATGATTCCTATTTACAAAGTGATATGGTAAGGTATAATAGATATATTGAGATGGATAATGAAAAAGCAGGGAGGATTACTTAAATGAAAATTACGGTGCTGATTGAGAATAGGGCTTCGGGAGAGTTATGTTGTGAGCATGGACTTTCTATTTATATAGAGCATTATGGAAAGAACTATCTTCTTGATACAGGAGCATCGAATACTTTTATGAAAAATGCGCGGAAGATGCAGATTTCGTTGGCGGATGTAGATGCAGCATTCCTTTCCCATGCTCATTATGATCATTCTGGTGGCTATGGCGGATTTTTTGAAGAAAATAAAAAGGCAAAGGTATATCTGAGGGAACATGCAAAAGAGGCCTGTTATTCTAAAGTTGGACCTATAAGCCGATATATCGGAATACCGGAAGGACTGTTAGCTGCTCATCCTGAGCGTTTTTGTTTTCTGAATGGTGATTATCAGGTGGAGCAGGGGGTCTGGCTGATTACACATAAATCAGGACATCTGGCAGAGCGGGGAAAGCGGGCGCATATGTATCGAAAAGTGAATGGCAGATTTCAGGCGGATGATTTTTCACATGAGCAGAGTCTGGTATTTGAGACAGAGAAGGGGCTGATTGTCTTAAACAGTTGTTCCCATGGAGGGATTGTGAATATTGTAGAGGACGTAAAAGATACATTTGACGGCAGAGAGGTTTATGCCGTAATCGGCGGTTTTCATCTGATGGGACTTGGCGGAGCAAAAACAATAGCGGTCTCAAAAGAAGAGGTTATTGAAATTGGGCAGACATTGCTGCAACTGGGAGTCCAGCAGATCTATACCGGACATTGTACAGGAGAGCCGGCTATAAGAATTCTGAAAGAAAAGTTTGGGGCGTGTATTCATGATCTCTGTACAGGGACAGTGATCGAATTCTGAGGAAAAGAATGTGTAGGAGAACCGGAAATTATATGAAAGTTACAGTGATAACGGTGGGAAAAATCAAAGAAAAATATCTGAAGGATGCCATTGCCGAATACAGCAAGCGTTTGAGTAAATATTGTAAATTGGAAATCATAGAGGTGGCGGATGAGAAAACACCGGAGCAGGCAAGTCAAGCGGTTGGGGATGCTATCCGCGGGAAGGAAGCGGAGCGTATTTTAAAGTATGTGAAAGAAGATGCCTATGTGATTACGCTGGAAATTCAAGGTCAGATGCTGACGTCAGAAGAGCTGGCAGATAAAATCAATCATCTTGGCATCCAGGGGAAAAGCCATATTACATTTATTATCGGTGGTTCTATTGGATTGGGACAGGCGGTTTTGAGACGATCGGATTATGCTCTAAGTTTTTCAAAAATGACATTTCCTCATCAGTTGATGAGGGTGATACTGTTGGAACAGGTGTATCGGAGTTATCGAATTATATCGGGGGAGCCATATCATAAATAATGAGGTGTCTCTGTATTGAACATAAAAAGATTTTCTGAAATGACAGATGAATGGCTACAGTTTGTAGTTGACTGTCGCAGAGGAATTAAGCATAATTATGATATTGTAGAAGGTGCAATGGCTGATGATACAATATGGGATTATATGACAGGAAGAATATCAAAAACTGCTTTCTGGGAATTGGTTAAGTTTAAGTATCCTACACATCAGATTGTATTTTGTACAGCAGAAGCGCTACAGACATTAAAATTTGAAGGGAGTTATTCATTGTGACAAATCAGTTTTTCCATGATGAACAGATAACAGATAATGATTTATATTTTTCATGTTATATGATAGAGCGCGTGGCACGAAAATTACATCAAAAAAATAAATACATTGTAAACAATATTACAAAAGATGAGTGGAGAAGACTTATTAGTCTTGCTAATGTGTTGCACTGTGAAAATCCATTAAAAATAGAAAATGAATGGATAGAAGAATATCATCTGCAAAAAGGGGATTTTGATATTACAGCAGTAGACTGGGAACTGGTTGATGAAATACCATCAGAAACACAGATGGGTAAGGTTTATACAAGATTAATTTTGTCGACGTTACAACCGAAAGAAGACTATGTAGACGGATTGGTTCGGGTATATAATGATGAGATTTGCGAAACGATTGATAATTATAATAGCAGCGCATACTACGAACCATCTTATGTGATTACAAGAGCTTATAATAATGGTGGGTTTTAAGGGATTATCATTAACAGGAAAATGTACGAAATACCTATTAAAATAAGGCTCGCATAGCATACCGAAGTATGATGCAAGCCGAATCGTTTTTATCATAAAACAGAATAAATCAAGGTTCCCAACACCCCGGTTCCGAATATAATCAGGATGGCATTCAAATGATATTTCCGGAGCAGGAAGAGGGCAGAAAGAAAGAGCAAACATTCCACAATTCTCAGATTCCCAAAGGATGCCGGGGCATCTCCAAAAATTCCCAGAAACAGAATAGATAATCCTGCTGAGGCAATCAGAGCCACAACCGCCGGACGCAGAGCAGACAATACTTTCTGTACGCCATCCAACTGACGATACTTGTAATAGAAGTAAGCAAGGGCAAGACAGATGAAAAAAGAAGGCAGGATGCAACCTAAAGTACAGATAACAGCTCCGGGAAGCCCGGCAAGTCTTGTCCCTACAAAAGTGGCGGAATTGATAGAAATCGGTCCCGGTGTCATCTCTGCGATGGTGATCAGATCGGTAAATTCTTGCAGAGACATCAGTCCATGAATATCTACGATCTGATTTTGTATCAGGGGAATTGCGGCATATCCGCCGCCGACACTAAATAATCCAACTTGAATAAAACTGAGGAATAGCTGCCATATCATGATTTCAAAACCTCCTTCTTTTCATTCTTTCGTATCATTGAAAGCATAGCATCAGTCAGTCCAATTCCAAGACAAATAAGAATGATAAGCATTGCACTGATATCAAAAATTGTCGTTGCGAGAAAAGCTGCAAACATTAGACTGATATAGAGTATTCGTTTTGTTTTACATACGTTTTTGGATAGATTCACAACTACGTCAAAAATTACCGCCGCAACGCCTACGCGCATTACCTGAAGCGCGGTAGCAATTACCTGATTTTCACGGAACTGGGTATAGAAGACTGAAATCAGGGAAATGATGAACATAGGTGGAATCGCGGTTCCAAGGATTGCAATTATGGTTCCGGTAAGCCCTGCCATCCGGTAACCGAGGATGACCGAGGCGTTGATCGGAATCGGCCCAGGTGAAGATTGTGCGATTGCGGTGATATCCAGCATCTCATTTTCCTCCAGCCATCCCAGTTCTTCCACGAATTTCTTTTTCATAAGGGAGACTATGACAAATCCGCCTCCGAAGGTAAAAGCACTTAAAGTAAAGGTTGCCCGAAAGAGCTGCCATAAAATCTTAATTTTCTTTTCTTTCTCGTTCATTTTAAAACCTCCTGTTTCTTTTCGAGTTGAGTATAATGGATATTTACGATGTTGTAAAATGATTATTATTTATGTTATCATGTAATTATCTTATGATTGTTAGGTTAAAAAATATTGCTGGAGAAATCATGGAATGAGGTGAGGAATATGCCACAGGATCTGAAAATGGAAACGTTTATTACTGTGTGTGATTATCGTAACATTACACGGGCCGCAAATGTTCTGGGTCTGACACAGCCTGCAGTATCCAGACAGATGAAAAATCTGGAAGAGCATTATGGTGTTTCGCTGTTCCGATATGAGGGGAAGAAGTTGTTTCTTACCGCTGCCGGTGAAATCTTATATCGCTATGCAAAAGTGGCAAGAAGCGATGAAATCCGGATTCAGGAAAAATTAAAAGAGCAGACAGCAAAAACGCTTCGTCTTGGTTCCACCCCTACGCCCGGTGAGTTTATGATACCGCAGATTCTCTCTGCTTATTTAAGGGAATATCCAATATCTGAGGTTCATATGACCATTCATAATACGGAGGCGCTTCTTGAAAAACTGGACCTTGGGGAAATTGATCTTGCTGTTGTTGAAGGAAACTTTCCTAAAAAAGAGTATGAATATCTTTTCTTTTCGAATCAAAATTATGTCCCGGTATGTTCTAAGGGGCAGGAAGTGACTGGCGGTGCAATTGAAAATCTACTGTCTCATAGGCTGATTGTTCGGGAACCCGGTTCCGGGAACCGTGAAATATTGGAGTATAGTCTGATGCGCCACAATCTCTTACTGTCAGATTTTGCGGGAAAAATTGAAACAAATGATATTAAAGTACAGAAGGCATTGGTGGGACAAGGCTGCGGAATTGCTTTCCTTTTTGAAACAGTAATCGAGAATGAAGAAAGTCTGAAAGTGATTCCGATAGATGACTTTCCGCTCCAACATGAAATCAACCTTGTTTGGAGAAAAAACAGTATTTTTCAGGAGGAATTTCTGGAACTGGCACGGTATTTTGCAGAGCACACGAGTATAGATTCAGAAAACTCTATCGGATAAATATCAAAGTCCTGCGGTACAGTATGCGGCGCTGTTTCAGCGCCGCATATGTTGCAGAAGCTGCTGCATCTGCATAATCCCCCGTTTTTGTGAAGTGATAATTGCATCCAGAATAGGGCAGAGTTCCGGGCAGATATCATGTTGCAGGGTGTTTTGTGACATTTCGATTGCTCCCCAGTGATGAGGAATCATTTCCCGCATAAAATCAGCACTGATCTGATTGTTTGCACAGGCAGTTCCCATGTCTGTAAACATTGTTTTCATGATTTGATCAATCCTGCGCTGATAGAGGAAGAGATCCCTTTCGGAATTGGTGAGGTGACTGCAGGTGCAGAGAATATCCTGCATATTTTTGATACTCTGCGTCTGTTCTGATATGATGTTGGAGGCAATCTTACGCAGCGGAACACATGTCGTATAGGTCAGGATATTATATGACATTTCGATTGCAGCTTTATGATGAGGAATCATTTGGACAATAAAATTATGAGAAATGCTGTCACTTAAGTCTGCTTCAGTCATTTTCTGTATCATAGTGTCCAGAATCTGATAAAATTGAAATAGATACGCTTTTGTATTATCATGTAATCGAGATAAATGATTGATAGGGACTCCTTTTAGATATTCTTGTTTTCTGTTATCATATGCAGCGAGTGTATTGTCCCATTCACATTTCACCAAATGACTTGCCTGAATTTCCATCTGCTGTGTTGTCGTCAATCGACGTAACCACCGCTGCGCCTCATTCCTCCGCCTTGCAGACTGAAAATTCATTCTTCGTTACTTGGCTGACAGTGAACGGGACAGTACACTAGAGGAAAATCACTATCCATGTAATCAGATCTTTGAGATAATAAGAGTCTTCAGTAAGGTATGAGTTTACCGACTGGAGGCTTATTTTTAAGTGTATTTATGGTTTGGATGTTTTTTCGGAGAAGATTTTATATCGAAAGGCAGGAAAAAGAAAATGAATTTAAGGATTTTTTCATAATTTCCCTGTTATACTTTCACATGAAAACAACAGGCGATTACGGAACGCTTCCGAAGCCGGTTTAGAGATTCGGGATTCAGGAAGAGTTTTGCAATCGTCTGGAAAAAACAATTATGAAAGGAAAAAGTATGGTACGGAAAATATTAAAAAAAGATATAAGGCGCAGAAAAAGCGTGAATATCATTTTATTCTTATTCATTACACTGGCCTCTGTCTTTCTGTCAAGCAGTATGAATAATATCCTGGTAGTGTCATCTGCAGTCAGTTACTACATGGATTATGCAAATGTGCCGGATGTGAATCTGCTCCTGGATGGAACGGACGAGAAGGCGGAGATTGACCATTGGCTGATGGAAGAAGCGCCGGGTGTATTATCGTATGATTATAATACGGTGCTGAGGCTTACGGAAAAGAATATTTTGATTCAGAGGGAAGACGGAGACGTTATTCTGGATTCCGGGGGAGCAAATTTGTTTCTCGGAACGATGGATAGTTCTTATTGCAAAGTATTTGATCAGGATGGAAAGACGTTCCGCCTCAATTCCGGTGAGATTGCCATGACACAGCATATGATGGATCGAAATCATCTGACCCCGGGAGATTGCCTTACAATAAAAACAGGAGATACGGTACAAAAACTGGTTTTAAAGCTGGCAATCAAGGATGCCGCTTATGGAAATGAGATGGCAGGTATGAACCGGATGATCATAAGCGAAGCGGATTATATGAGACTTACAGAAGATGAGAGTTCGGATCTTGTGGGGTTATATTATATAGATACAAGAGAGGAAGCTGCTTTTAACCGTGAGTTAAATAACCAGGCATTTTCCACAATTATGAATGCAATCAGCAGAAACACTTATACATTAGCTTACTCATTTGATATGATTGTGGCAGCGTTACTAATTCTCATCGGCGTTTGTCTGATTTTGATTGCGCTTCTGGTGCTGCGTTTTACACTTGTATTCACAATTGAGGAGGATTACCGGGAAATCGGAATTATGAAGGCTATGGGATTGAAAAATTTGGCAATCCGGAAATTGTATCTGGGTAAATATGCAGTACTTGTGACAGCAGGAGCTGTTCTGGGAATGGGAATCAGCATTCCGGTAGGGTCACTGATGATTGCGGGTGTCGATCAGAATATGATTATGAAAGACGGTGGTGCAAACTTATGGATTAATATCGGGTGTACCATTCTGATTATCGTCTGCGTTTTGGCGTTTTGCGGTAATTGTACAAGGAGATTGAATAAGATTTCTGCTATCTCGGCAATCAGAGGCGGGCAGACTGGGGAACGGTATCGCAGACGGGCAGGGATGCGCCTGCATAACAGGCGGAAAATGCCGGTAACGGTATTTCTCGGGATGAATGATATCTTAAGTCATGTCAGGCGTTTTCTGGTTTTGATGGTCACGTTTAGTGTCAGTTTTCTTTTGATAACTATACCGCTCAATACATTGAATACGATGCAGGGAAAGAAGATTGTGGATAGATTTTTATTGGATCCTGAAAGTGCGGTCTATCTGAGAAATATCGAGAAAGAGGGAGAGCAAAGTTATCATGACAAGGCCGAACTGGAGGCGGGATTACGGCGGGTGGAACTGGAGATGAAAGAAAAAGGGTATGATGCCAGTCTTACTGCTTTGCCGATTTATTTCTTTTGTTTTGAAGAACCGGAACGTGATATTAAATGCAGGCTTGTGACAATTCAGGTGCCTGGTCCAAATCAGGATTATCTGACCTATCAGGAAGGGAAAGCTCCGCTGTTGAGCAACGAAATTGCTTTTTCTCAAAATGTCATGAACCAAAATGAATGGAAAGTCGGAGATATCGTGGAGACAGTTGCCGGAGGTGAGCGTAAGGAGCTTCTGATCACCGGGACATACTCCGATTATATGCAGCTTGGCTACAGTGCAAGGCTGAATCCGGAGATTGATTGCAGTGAGGAAAGAGTTTTTGAATATTGGAACATTATGGTGGATCTGGATACGGAGAAATCTCAGGAAGAACTTGCGCTGGAACTGAGCCAGCAGTTTCCTGATTATGAATGGAATACAGCGCAGGAAATTGTGGACCGTAACGTGGGTGGAGTTCAGGAAACTCTGAAAAAGATGCTGCATCCTATGACTGCAATGTTATGTGCGGTGATTATGTTGATTACGTTTTTGATGGAACGCCTCTTTATCGTAAGGGAAAAGGGGGAGATTGCCATGATGAAGAGTATGGGATATAAGAACCGTGCTATCCGGTTATGGCAGATCATTCGTATGGCAGGGGTGGCGCTTGTTTCTATGGTAGTTGCTGTTCCGCTCTCGCTGGCAAGTAACCGGTGGGTGTTGAAACCTATTTTCGGAATTATGGGAGCGGACGTGGAGATTCAGGTAGTGCCGTGGCAGGTATATGGTGTATACCCAGGTATTTTGCTGCTTGGGATTATCATTGCTGCCGCAGCAGCAACTGCTGTGGTTAAAAAAGTAAACATCAGGGAATTAAGTGTTCTGGAATAGGAGGAAGCGATGGGCGCATTAAAGGTATCAAATTTATGTAAAACATATATTATCAATAAACGTCAGAATAATGTTTTGAGAAATGTAAATCTGACCATTGAAGAAGGAGAAATGGTCGCTGTTATGGGACCTTCCGGCTCAGGAAAAACGACACTGCTTTATACGGTAAGCGGAATGGATGAAGTAACAGCCGGTAAGGTGGATTTTTTCGGCAGGGAAATGACTGCATTGAAGCCAAATGAAATGAGTGACTTACGGCTGGACCAGATGGGCTTTGTTTTTCAGCAGATGTATATGCTGAAAAATCTTTCCATATATGATAATATTATACTGCCAGCCTACCATTCTTCTGCCGGCAGGACTCAGGAAGGAAGAAGAGGGATTAACGACCGTGCAAGAGTATTGATGCAGAAACTCGGTATCAGTGAAATTGCTGAAAATGATATCAATGAGGTTTCCGGCGGTCAGCTTCAGCGTGCCTGTATCTGCAGGAGTATGATTAATAATCCGAAAATTATTTTTGCAGATGAACCCACAGGAGCCCTGAATAAGCAGAATTCTATCGAAGTGATGGAGGAACTGAACCGGATCAATCAGGAAGGAACCAGTATTCTGCTTGTGACTCATGATATGAAAGTGGCTTCCAGATGCGAACGGGTATTATATATTGAGGACGGTGATGTCCGGGAAGAAATCCTGCTTGGTAAATGGACAAAAACTCAGGATTTCAGGGAACGTGAGAGAAGGCTGAATGATTGGCTGGTAAAATTAGGATGGTAGGATAAGATATGAGGTGAGAAGATGAAAGACATCTTGTTAGTGGAGGATCATGGAGAACTTGCAGAATTGCTGACAGCGTTTCTTGAGAGGGCGGGATATTTGGTCTGTCATGTGAGTTCAGGAGAAGAGGCAGTTTCATATCTGGAAGGAAGTTCTGCAAAACTTATGCTCCTTGACATCATGCTGCCCGGTATGGATGGGTTTGCCGTATGCAGGGCAGTAAGGGAACGGTGGAATCTGCCGATTCTGATTATGAGTGCCAGGTCGGCAAGGACGGATAAGTTAAGCGGGTACGAGTTAGGGGCTGATGATTATATGGAAAAACCGGTAGACCCCGATATCCTGACAGCCAAAGTACGCGCATTATTACAGCGGACTTACGGTGTTACCGTGGAAAATTCCCTTTTGCTATCTGGTGATATTACCCTGGACCAGAATGCCAGAAAAGCATATTTGGGCGGGGAATTATTGGAACTGAATGTCAAGGAATACAAATTGTTACAGTTATTTGTACAAAATCCAGGAAAAACATTGCGGAAAGAATACATTTTTAATGAGATTTGGGGAATGGACAGCTTTAGTGAAAATCAGACACTGACGGTTCATGTGAAGATGCTGCGCACGAAGATCGAAGAGAATCCCAAAGAGCCGAAAAGAATACAGACTGTCTGGGGAGTGGGTTACCGTTATGAAGAATTATAATCGTTTGATTGGAATTTCTGTAATCGTTTATCTGCTGCTTGCGGTTGGAGCCGGATATGGATTCCACACCATCACAATAGAACATGGAAGTCTCTATAAACTGGAAATCAATCGTATCTACAACAGCTTATCCGGGGGAACTTCTCTGGATAAGCTTGATTTGTGTTCTTATGAATTTGTTAAGCAAGTTTCCTACTTGCCATTGGAAGAGATGGGGCAGAAAGAGAAAACCGATGCCTTTTTTTCGGAAAAGAACCGGATGCGGATGGAATTGAAACCACTATTTGGAGCTCAGAAATTATGTGGGATCCTGCGTTTTGATTATATAGAAGCTGAAGTCTGGATACAGCCGGTTCTGGTATATCTGGAAAGTATGCTTGCAGTTATGGAAGTGTTTCTGCTTGTGATTTTACTGTATCTTAAGTATCGGGTATTAAAACCATTCCATCAGATGTGTGAATTGCCTTATGAACTGGCACATGGTCACCTGAAAGGGATTATAAAAGAAGAGAAAAATCAGTTTTTTTCCAGATTTATATGGGGAATCGGTCAGCTGAAAGATTCACTGGATACTGTAAAAAAGCGGCAGTTGGAGCTGGAAAAAGAGAAAAAGACCATGCTGTTGTCACTGTCTCATGATATCAAAACGCCTCTTAATACGATTAAGCTATATGGGAAGGCTTTGGAGGAAAATATTTACGGAGACGAGAAGATGAAACGGCAGGCGGCGCATCAGATCGGAGAAAAGGCGTCAGAGATTGAACATTATGTGGAACAGATTATGAAGAATGCCAGGGAGGATATTCTGGACATTCAGGTCAGAACGGGTGATTTTTATCTGAAGGATCTGATGGAGAAAGTCCTTGCTACTTATGCAGAAAAGTGCAGGGTCCGGATGGTGGATCTGATGATTGCATCCTATGAGAATCGTTTGCTGAAAGGGGATTTGGAACGGGCGGTTGAGGTGTTTGAGAATCTTTTTGAAAACGCATTCAAATACGGAGATGGCAGAAGCATCCGGATTACGTTTTATGAGGAGGATTACTGTCAGTTGATCCGCATCTATAACACGGGGGACCCGGTCACAGATAATGAGTTTAATCATATTTTCGAAAGTTTTTTTCGCGCTGCAAACAGTGACGGTATCCAGGGAAATGGACTGGGATTATATATCTGCCGGGAGATCATGCGGAAAATGGGCGGAGAAATTTTTGCGCAAAAGGATGAGAAGGGGATGGCGTTCGTTCTGGTTTTTCAATGAGTTGCAGATGAAATATTGACATTTTTTTTGTACTATGATAAGTTAAGTGAGAGAAATGAATGAATACCAGAGAACGTTGAAAAAGTACATAGGATGATAAAACTTGATGCTTGCGAAGGGGTGAGTGTTGAAGCTTTGTTTATAAGATACCCCTGTGCAGATAAAAGTTTGAGGCGGATGAGGTACATGAAAAAATAGTGACGGCCGACAGTGAGTATGAGGAAGAGCAGGTGAAACAGAGTTTTCCCTGTTCTTTTTGTTTTATCAGACAGCAGATGCTATGAAGTGTGAGGAGGTGAACAAAGAGACCATTTTTATATGGATTCTGAAAGAGGGTATTTGTTCAGAGAGCGTTTGATACATGACAGAGAAGGAGGAGATAGTAACTATGGTTGAATTGATTACAGAGATCAACAGTAAAGTCAATGATTTTGTCTGGGGAATTCCCATGTTGGTTTTGCTGGTGGGAACTGGCATTTTGATGACGGTATTGACGAAGGTATTCCAGATTTCGCATATTGGATATTGGATGAAACATACGTTAGGCAGTATCTTTACAGACAAGCATATCACGAAACACACAAAGGAGGGGGATCAGTCGATTTCCCAGTTTCAGTCTTTGTGTACCGCACTGGCAGCTACGATAGGAACCGGTAATATTGTCGGTGTGGCTTCTGCACTTCTATTCGGAGGTCCGGGTGCTATCTTCTGGATGTGGATCGTAGCGTTTTTTGGTATGATGACGAATTATTCCGAGAATGTTCTTGGTATCTATTACCGCAAAAAGAATGAAAAAGGTGAGTGGAGCGGAGGTGCCATGTACTACCTTAAGGAAGGTCTTGGCTCGAAAGCGGGAATGAAACAGGTAGGTGCTGTATTAGCAGTCCTTTTTTCCGTATTCTGTCTGTTGGCTTCCTTCGGTATCGGCAATATGAGTCAGATTAATTCCATAGCCGGCAATATGAAAGCTGCTTTTGGTGTTCCGAATCTGGCTACCGGTCTGGTTTTGATGGCGCTTGCTGCATTGGTTATTCTGGGTGGTATTAAGAGAATTGCATCTGTGACAGAAAAGCTGGTGCCCTTTATGGCGATCCTTTATATTGTAGGTGCATTAGTAGTCTGTATTGTGCATATAGATCAGTTCGGTGCTGTATTTGCTGCAATATTTAAAGGCGCTTTCGCTATGAAAGCTGTCGGCGGCGGTATTGTCGGTTCGGGTCTTAAACTTGCAATTACCTGGGGAATGAAACGTGGTGTATTTTCTAATGAGGCAGGTCTTGGATCTTCCGTTATGGTTCATTCAAGTTCAAACGTAAAAGAGCCGGTTCGCCAGGGGATGTGGGGAATTTTCGAAGTATTTGCGGATACGATTGTAGTATGTACGCTGACAGCATTTACGGTATTATCTTCTGGTCTGGTTGATCTGGAGACAGGGGCAGTGACCAGCAGTGCGGAAGGCTCGGCATTGGTTGGCGAAGCATTTGCCAGTGTTTTCGGAAAAGCAGGTCCGGCATTTATTGCTCTTGCAATCTTATTATTTGCATTTTCCACCGTTCTTGGATGGAGTCATTATGGAACAAAAGCATTTGAATATCTCTTCGGTTCGAAGGCGACTATTATCTATCGTGTCATCTTTATCGTGTTTATTCTTGGAGGAGCAACGATGAGTCTGGATCTGGCATGGGATCTGTCTGATACGTTCAACGGGCTGATGGCAATTCCCAATCTGATTGGTGTTGTGACACTGTCTCCGATTGTCTGCAAGATTACAAAGAATTATGTTGACCGGAGAATCAAAGGGAAAGATCTGAAGCCGATGTTGTCTGCATTTCCTGAGATTCAGGACATGCAGGAAAAGAATCTGAATGAGAGTGACTGAGAATTATTTTTTTATAATTGAGTAAAGAATTGTATAAATCTCCAGACTGATGTAAGATATAGGATAATGCCTCATTGAGCGTTATTATTATAGTCTTATAGCGTCTGGAGGTTTCGTTCGTTAGGAGATTACGAACTTCTTCGGGAGACTGCTTAAAGTTTTGCAATCGCCCGATTTATTTTGTGGTAGTGAGGAGAAAAAATGTACGATACTTGTATTTTTGATTTGTATGGGACACTGGTTGATATTCATACAGAGGAAGAGAAGAATGAGTTATGGGAAAAGATGGCGATGTTCTACGGGTATTATGGGGCTTATTATCAGCCGGAGGAACTGAAAATCACCTTTCGGCAATTGATTGCTCAGCTGGAAGCAGGACAACGGGGGCTTCGGGAGGATGCGCACGAGGCACATCCGGAGATTCCGATTGAGCAGGTGTTTCTGAAACTTTTTGAAGAGAAGCAGATAACTGCAGATCTGACACTGGCTGTTCACGCCGGGCAGTTTTTCCGTGTAATGTCCACAGAATATATCAGACTTTATGATGGAACAGAAGAGATGTTAAAAGCATTGAAACAAAGCGGTAAAAAATTGTATCTTCTTTCCAATGCACAGAGGATTTTTACGGAATACGAAATGAGAGCATTACATATTTTTCATTATTTTGATGGTATCTTTATATCATCAGAGCATGGATGCAAAAAACCAGATCTGCGGTTTTTTGAGAAGCTTCTGGATACTTACGGGATTTCCAGGAGTACGGCAATTATGGTAGGAAACGATGGGATTTGTGATATTAAGGGGGCAAGGGCAGCAGGACTTTCCACTTTGTATATTCGTTCCAATATTTCACCGGAAGAGGAACTGCCGCAGGCCGATTATCGGTTAGAACGGATGGATATGGATCAGGTGAAGCAGATTTTATTGAACTGACAGGGAGGCAGGTAATGGAAAATCAAGGACAGAAACATACACGGCGTGTCCGTTACAAAGGGACACATCCAAGAAGCTATAAAGAAAAATATAAGGAACTGCAGCCGGAAAAATATGCAGATACGGTGGCGAAGGTAATCCGTAAAGGAAGTACGCCTGCTGGTATGCATCTTTCTATCTGTGTGAATGAGATACTGGAATTTTTGCAGATACAGCCCGGACAAAAGGGACTGGACGCAACGCTTGGGTATGGAGGCCACACAAAGGAGATGCTGAAATGTCTGGAGAATCAGGGGCATCTGTATGCTCTGGATGTGGACCCGATTGAACTGGTGAAGACAAAGGAGCGCCTGCAGCGTCTCGGATACGGTCCGGAGATTCTTACGATCCGGCAGATGAATTTTGCTGATATTGATCAAATAGCGGCAGAGGCAGGACCGTTTGATTTTGTGTTGGCGGATCTGGGCGTATCTTCTATGCAGATTGACAATCCGGACAGGGGTTTTTCTTATAAAACAGAAGGTCCTTTGGATTTGAGACTGAATCCGGAGAAGGGTATAACGGCAGCAGAGCGTTTGAAAACAATTGGATTGGAGGAACTTCAGGGGATGTTGCTTGAGAATTCCGATGAACCCTATGCAGAAGAAATTGCAAAAGCAATTGTAGCAGAACGGAAGAAGGGACACGGAATCGAAACAACGAAAAGGCTGCGGGAAGTCATTGAACATGCGCTGCGGTTTATACCGGAGGCGGAGCAAAAAGAGGTGGTTAAGAAATCTTGTCAGAGAACATTTCAGGCGCTTCGGATCGATGTCAACAATGAATTCGAAGTATTGTATGCATTTTTGGAAAAGCTGCCGAATGTGCTTGCAAAAGGAGGAAGAGTTGCAATACTGACGTTCCATTCCGGTGAAGATCGTCTTGTTAAGAAATCCCTGAAGCGATTCTGGAATGAAGGGGTGTACCGTGAGATTTCTACGGAAGTGATCAGACCTTCTGTCGAAGAATGTAATCGAAACAGTCGTGCACGTTCTACGAAGATGCGGTGGGCAATTAAGGCATGAGGTCGTTAAGCATACAGCTATTGCGGCAGTAGGTCAATGCAGTATTATGGGGTATCTTACGCAGTAGAGTTTATTCTTTCTTTCTCACTGGAAACATGAGAAAATGAGAAAGTTCTGCGTTTTTTGATATAAAGTTCTATATATTTTGATATAAAAAAATTATGATTTATTATACAATAGAACAGGCACAGGGAGTTTGTGCAGAGAATAAACAGCTACGAAAATATAAAATCAATGCTGTAAAGAATGATGTGGGAGGAACATTATGAAGAAAAAAACATTAAGATTATTGGTATGCACCGCTTTGACAGTTGTTGCACTGTCTTTTAATGCCTGCGGAGATGGAAAGGAGAGCAAGGATACTTCCGAAGACTCTACTTCTGTTTCTGAAAGCGTTGTGGACGATTCAAAGACGGATAGTACTTCAGAAAGTACGGATGATGACAGTAATTCTCTCGCTGGTCTTGGCAAGTATGACTCGGTTGCTGACTATGTAAATTCTGATTTGATACAGAACCAGATTTCCAGTATCAAAGAGTCACTGGCTGAAAGCGGTATGGATATGGAAGTAACCGGTGAGGATAACAAACTGATCTATACTTATACTTATAGTGAGCTTACACAGGTAGATGGTATGGCAGATGCACTGGCAAGCGGTCTGGATGCTCAAGCAGATACTTTCAAGTCTGTGGCAAAATCTCTGAAAGCAGCAGTTGATGAAGAGAATCCGGTTGTAGTTGTAAGATACATGGATGCAAACGGTGATGAGATTTATTCACAGGAGTTTGCAGCGGAATAAGTTTTTAGATGGGTTTCATTTTGGAGACGGACGCAGCAGGAACGAACCCTTGACAGGGAGGCAGGCTGTGCAGCTTCGAAGGTCTAAGAGGCAGTCGATACATTCTCCAGGGCACCGAGACAATTCAGCGAGAAATTCTGAGGAATTTCTCACTTCAATGTCTCTGAGAAAGCGGTTTTGATAACCGCTTCCTCTCCCTGGAGCCTGTATCGCCTGCCTCTTAGACCTTCTGAAACTGTACAGCAATGCCTCCCTGTCACGGATTCGTTCCTGCTGCTGTGTCGTTTCGTAAATTGTTTGATACGTCAACTTTCATAGAGGTTGTTCGTGAAGTGATTTCAGCAAGATATGTGTTTTCCTTTGCAGGGTGTATTGTATGAATGAACTCTGAGATATGATTTGGAATATAAAGGAAGCAAAAGCCTATAGAATCTATTATTCTCAAAGAAGATAATTCGTGATATAATGAGTGCAAGCGAGGAAAGGCTGCTTGCAGACTTGAGGAGCGACGAATGTTGACTGTGATGAAATCACAGTATAATGAGTGCAAGCGAGGAAAGGCTGCTTGCAGACTTGAGGAGCGGTGAATGGGATTGAAGGAATTGAAGCAGGAGGGGAATGAGTGGATAATGAATTAAGATTTGCGGTTTTGATGGATGCGGACAATATTTCGGATAAGTATGTAAAAATTATTCTGGATGAGACTGCAAATAATGGGGTTATTACGTATAAGAGAATTTACGGGGACTGGACCAGCCCGAGGCTGGCGTCATGGAAGAATGTGCTTTTGGATAATTCAATTATTCCGATGCAGCAGTATAGTTATACGACAGGTAAGAATTCTACGGATTCAGCTATGATCATTGATGCCATGGATATCTTGTATTCCGGGACCGTGGATGGATTCTGTATTGTATCATCGGACAGTGATTTTACCAGACTTGCGGCACGGCTGAGGGAGTCGGGGATGCAGGTGATCGGTATGGGTGAGAGTAAGACGCCGAAGCCGTTTATTTCAGCTTGTAATCAGTTTAAGTATCTGGATCTGCTGTATTCGAATCAGCAGGAGGAGGAAAAGGAGGAGACCAGAGAACGGCAGATTGAAATTAAGAGCACGGAGGTGGCTCCAGTTCGGCAGCAGGGGGCGGATTGGAAGGAAAAGGATCTTCGGCGGATTCGGAATACGGTCAATGCGATTATTAAAAAGTTTTCGGATGAGGACGGATGGCTGTTCTGCGGGAAACTGGGAGATCAGTTATCAAAGCGTATGCCGGATTTTGATGTCAGAAATTATGGATTTTCAAAGTTGACTCCGTTTATCAAATCACTGGGAGATTATGAGGTGGAGAAGATTTCAGATATCAATGGGCAGAAGCAGATCTATTTCCGGCTGAAATCGAAGAAACATAATAAGTAGTTTTGTTGTGTTTATTGCAACGAAGGGATTGTTAGATAAGGAGTATAGGGAGTTATGACAAGAGATGAAATAGAAGCATTTATTACGCAGTTTCCAATTTATCAGTATGCGTTTGTGGATACGGAGCAACTGGAGTTTTCGGATAAAGTACGTGTGATCTGTAAGAAAGAATGTCCACGCTACGGAAGTACCTGGTCTTGTCCTCCGGCTGTGGGAACTGTAGAGAAGTGTAAGAATAAGTGTCTGGAATACGATCAGGCGTTGTTTTTCTCATCTGTGGCGGATGTGAAGGATTTTTCCAACATGGAAGAGACACTGAAGACGAAAGAGGAGCACGAGAAGATGACGGGGATCATCGAACAGTATCTGAAGGATCAGTCGATGTTTGTCTATACCCTGTCTACGGAATCCTGTTCCATCTGTGAGAAATGTACTTATCCGAAGGGAAGCTGCCGTCATCCGGACCGTATGCATCCCTGTATCGAAAGTCATGGAATTGTGGTACCGAATCTGATCGAACAGAATCTGATGGATTACTATCTGGGGGAACATCTTGTACTGTGGTTTTCATTGATTTTGTTCAAAGAGGCGTAAGGAATTCTGAAAAGAAAGAGTCTTGCGCATAATCGGTAGTCCGGCCGCATATAGTATTCAAGAAAGCAAGGTAGGAGCCTGTGCCTTTGAAGAAGAAGAGTCATCCCATCGGCTCTGCCTTGAGCCGGATACAGATTCCCGCCGATCTGGCTTATCAGGAATCGGTGATTACGTTCTGGGGAAAGCGGGAAGTCTGTGTTGAGAATTACCGGCGTATCTGCGAGTATTGCAGCGGCCGGATCGTACTTTTATTGAAAAGCGGAAAATTGTGTATCAGCGGAACAAATCTGAACATTACCTATTACAGCAAAGAAGAGATGAAAATCTCCGGTCAGATACAACAGATAACCTTCGAACCATAAGGTTTGAAAGGATCAAGGAGTGCGAAAGGAGAACTTATGAATCTTCTGATTCGGTATTGTAAGGGATATGTCCGTGTCCGTCTTATCGGCAATATGCCTGAGAGATTCCTGAATCTTTGTGCGGCAAATCAGATTTTTCTCTGGAATCTGCTTTCTGATGAGGGAAGTTATCTGTTGTCCATGTCAATACAGGATTTTCGCAGACTCAAGCCACTTTGCCGGAAGAGCGGCTGTACACTTCATATTGTGGAAAAGCATGGAATGCCCTTCTTTTTTTATCAAAACAGAAAAAGGAAGGGATTTTTTATTGGGATTTTTTTGTTTGCAGGTCTTTTGTATCTGTTATCCTGTTTTATCTGGAATATTCATGTGGATGGAAATCATGCCAACAGCACATATGCGATTCTGGCATTTCTGGAACAAAAAGGAGTCCACCATGGTATCTGGAAAAATAGAATTGTCTGTCAGGATATTTCTGCGGAAGTCCGGCAGGCATTTCCCAATATTACCTGGGTTTCCACAAAGATTCAGGGTACGCAGCTTATTGTGGAAGTGAAGGAGAATGTAGACGGGTATCAGGAGCAGGAAGAGGATTTGCAGGAGGAATCTGCCTGCGATCTGATTGCAGAAAAAGCAGGAACAGTGGTTCGGATCGTGACCCGAAGCGGAATTCCGAAGGTTTCCGAAGGAACAGTCTGCGAGCAGGGGGATGTGTTGGTGAGCGGTGAAATTCCGATTGTAGATGACAGTGGGGAGACCATTCGTTACGAATATGTACATGCTGACAGTGATATTTATCTTATGACACGTTATTACTATTACAGGGAATTTGAGAGAAACTATGTACACAGGGAATACGAAGAGGAAACAAGTGACGTTCCGTTTCTGGAAATTGGAGATTACAGGTTGAATCTGGATTTTTTCGGGGAAAAAAGTGAAAAGACCGTGTCGTATGAAGATCGTCACCAGTTGTTTCTGACGGAAAATTTTGCATTGCCTGTTTTTTATGGGACGATCAACAGACGCGCATATAAAGAGAAAGATCAGATTTACTCAGAAGAAGAATGCAGAGAGATTGCTAAGCAACAAATGGGGCAGTACGAGAAGGAACTGGAAAAAATAGGGGTTCAAATATCTGAAAATAATGTTAAAATAGAGATAACGGATACGGCTTGTATTGCAAAGGGTGAGTTTCTGGTGATTGAGCAGGCTGCCAAGGAGGCGCCCTGTGAGATGACGGCACCCGGAAAGGATAACTTATCAGATGAACAATAGCATAATAGAAAGCCGGATGGATTTTCCGGCAGAGCATGAAAAGAATATTTTCGGACAATTTGATGAACACAGTAAATTATTGGAGCGGAATCTAAACGTCTCACTGATTTCCAGAGACGGGCAGTTAAAAATTATTGGACCGGAAGCCAATGTAAACAGGGCAAAAAAGTGTCTGCAGCAGTTGATGGCATTGTCTGTCCGGGGAAATGAAATTACGACCCAGAATGTTAATTATGTTCTGGCCTTGTCGATGGAAGCGCAGGAAGCATCCATTGTGGAAATCGATGGGGACTGTATCTGCCATACGATGAGCGGACGTCCGGTGAAGCCGAAGACTTTGGGACAGAAGAAGTATGTGGATCAGATCCGGGAGAAGATGATCGTCTTCGGGGTAGGACCTGCCGGAACAGGAAAGACCTATCTTGCCATGGCTATGGCGATCACTGCGTTCCGTAATGATGAGGTGAGCAGAATTATCCTGACACGTCCTGCCATCGAGGCGGGAGAAAAGCTGGGTTTTTTGCCGGGAGATCTCCAGTCAAAGGTAGATCCTTATCTCCGGCCATTATATGATGCGTTATATCAGATTATGGGAGCAGACAGTTTCCAGAAGAATATGGAAAAAGGTCTGATTGAAGTGGCTCCCCTTGCTTATATGCGCGGACGTACTTTGGATAATGCATTTATCATTCTGGATGAGGCCCAGAACACCACGCCTGCCCAGATGAAGATGTTTTTGACCAGAATCGGTTTTGGCTCCAAAGTAATCGTTACCGGAGATTCCTCTCAGAAAGATCTGCCGGCAGACGCAAAATCGGGGTTGGATGTTGCTATGCAGGTGCTGAAGAAGGTGGATGGTATTGCATTTTGTGAATTGACCAGTAAGGATGTGGTGCGCCATCCATTGGTACAGCAGATCGTACAGGCTTACGAGGTTTACGAGAAAAAGCATAAGCCGTCCACCGCAGAAACGGGAGGGCAGCGAAACAACAGCAGAAGAGAAAGAAGAAGGTAAAGGATATGACATTACAATTTGAAAATGAGCAGGAGTATCGTTTTCCATTTGATTGTGAGCAGATTGCAGATCTGGTCGTTAATCAGGTTCTGGATGCGGAAAATTGTCCTTATGAAGCAGAGGTTTCTCTGACATTGACAGATAATCAGGAGATTCATCGGCTGAACCGGGAATTTCGGCAGATCGACAGACCTACCGATGTATTGTCCTTTCCGCTGGTAGATTTTCCGGAACCGGCAGGTTATCAGGTTCTGGAAGAAGAAGGCTGGGAGGATTGTTTTAATCCGGAAACCGGAGAACTGATGTTGGGAGATATTGTGATTTCTGTGGAACGTGCCAGAGAACAGGCAGCGGAATATGGGCACAGCCTGAAGCGGGAATATGCATTTTTAATTGCCCACAGTATGCTGCATCTTCTGGGATATGATCATATGGTTTTGGAGGAAGCAAAGGTCATGGAGGAGAAACAGGAAACAGTGTTAAAGGCTCTTGATATCACCAGGGAAGGGGAATGACATTTGACAAAGAAGTTGCATTGGAAAAAGTTGTTATTGGCTGTTGGCGTAATCGTACTGATTGTCGGAGCAGGATGTAGAAAAAAACAAGATTCAAAAGCTGCACCAACGCAGGAAGGGACAGTAACGGAGACACCTGTACCGACATCTGCACTGACAGCTGAAACACCCACAGCGGAGCCGGCGCAGGAAGGACTGCCTGCGGGTATGGTATACAGTTATCTTACGGGAGAAGCGGTTCCGGAATCCGTTGGGAGACGGCGGCCGGCAGCAGTTATGCTGAATAATATTCAGGCGGCTTGTCCGCAATATGGAATCAATCATGCAGGCGTGATATACGAGGCTCCGGTAGAAGGAGGTATCACACGTCTGATGGGTGTATTTGAAGATTATGACAATCTGGACAAAATCGGTTCTGTCAGAAGCTGCAGAGATTATTATATCTTTTATGCGGCAGGTTTTGATGCCATCTATTGCCATTACGGACAGGCAGCGTACGCACTGCCCTATCTGGAGATGCCGGAAGTCAACAACTTAAGCGGACTGGAGGGATATGGCGATAAGGTGTATTATCGTTCTTCCGACAGGAAGCCGCCGCATAACGCCTACACCAGTTTCGAAGGAATCCAGAAGGGAATCGAGATCAACGGTTACCGGCAGGAGTATGCAGATGATTTTTCAAGTTCGTATCAGTTTGCACCTGTGGGACAGCAGGTAAATCTGGACAATGGTATCGCGGCAAATACGGTAAAACCAGGCGGCTATAATTACAATAATCCATGGTTTACGTATAATCCCGGGACAGGGCTTTACGATCGTTTTCAATACGGCAAAGAACAAATTGACGACGAGACGGGAGAACAGATTTCCGTGAAGAATATTATTTTACAGAATTCTGCCTGGAAAAAGTATGACGATAACGGTTACCTGAATATTGATGTGAATACTCCGGGAACCGGCGTGTATATTACCAATGGAAAAGCGATTGATATTACATGGAGTAAAAAAGATACCTGGGGACCTACGTATTATTATGATACTGACGGAAACCAGATTACGATGAACCGGGGGAAGACCTGGGTATGTATCATTCTGGACAGTTCTTCCGGAAGTACGGTAATTGAATAAATCCTGGAAATCAGGCGATACTATGGATAAAGATGGAATCATTCATAAAGGAGTGGTGAAAGATGAAAAAATTATCTTATGGTATCGCCTGGATTTGTGTTGTACTGTTGATCTGTATGGCATATTACGGGAGTTATGAATTAGGCGAAAGAAGTCAACAGAAGCGGGCACAGGAAGAAACCAGAGTGGTAACTGGCGATGGTGAAAATGAATACGTGTTAAAAGAAAAAAACGGTGTGGTACAAGTTTATCAGTCGGATGGAGAAACCTTGTTTGAATCTACGGGGATTCCCATGTCTACCCTTCCCCTTGAGATGCAGCAGGAGATTTTAAGCGGAAAGAATATTGAAAGCAGTGCGGCTTTGTACAGCTTTCTCGAAAATTATTCCAGTTAGAACTTGCATAGATGGATACTCCGGTGATAGAATAGACGGTAATTAAGAGAAAGCAGGTAACAAAAGTGAATATTCGTGACAGACTGAAAGAGAAAAAGCGTATTGTAATTAAGATCGGGTCTTCTTCCCTGACACAGCCGGAGACGGGACGTCTTGATTTGATAAAGTTGGAAATCCTGGTTCGGGAAATCAGTAATCTTCGGAATCAGGGAAAAGAAGTGGTTCTCGTTTCTTCGGGAGCCATTATGGTAGGCAGAAATGCCCTTGGATTTAAAGAACGTCCCCAGCGACTGGCGGAAAAACAGGCGTGTGCATCTGTGGGACAGGCACGGCTTATGATGATCTACCAGAAGTTATTTATGGAGTACAATCAGATTGCAAGTCAGGTACTGATGACGAAGAATACGATGGTGGATGATCTGAACAGAATGAATGCCAAGAATACGTTCAATGAACTGTTAGCCATGGGGGTCATTCCCATTGTCAATGAAAATGATACCATTGCCACGTATGAAATTGAATTTGGAGATAATGATACGCTTTCAGCGGTGGTTGCAGCGCTGATCAAGGCTGACTTATTGATTCTTTTGTCTGATATTGACGGACTTTTTACGGATGATCCGCATAACAATCCGGATGCCTCATTCATTGATGTTGTAGAGTCTTTGGATGACCACCTTCTGGCGATGGGGAAAGGTTCTACCGGAAGCAATGTGGGTACCGGAGGGATGGCGACAAAATTGTCAGCGGCAAAAGTGGCAACCGCTGCAGGTGCAGATATGGTAATTGCCAACGGCGCTGATTTCCATATCATACATAAAATTATGCAGGGGAGAAATCATGGTACCCTTTTTCTGTCAAATCAGAAGGATGAGTTCTATCTGATTGATTATCTGGATAAGTTGAAATATCAATAGAAAATCAGAAAAAGGCAGGCGATTGCGATTCCCGGAGAGTTTTGCAACCGCTTCAGTAAATGCATAAAGGAGAGGAGAGAAGAGAGATGAATATCGATCGTATCAATGAACTGGCAAGAAAAGCGAAGACGGAAGGACTGACTTTGGAGGAAAAAGAAGAACAGCAGAAGCTTCGGAAGGAGTATATTGAGGCAGTCAAGATGAATCTTCGTTCACAACTGGACAACATTGATGTTCAGGAAAAGGATGGCTCCATAACCAACTTGGGAGAAAAGTATGGAAAGCAAACAAGACATTAGGAAAAAAATATTTGCACTGCGGAAAGAAGTATCCGAAGATGAGCTTTTGGAAGCAAGCAGAAAGATCTTGAAGCAGGTTACAACTTTGAAAGTCTGGAAAGAAGTCTCCTGGATTTATGCTTATATGGATTTTAAGAAAGAAGTTATGACGCGGGAGCTTATAGAACTGGCATGGAAGCAGGGAAAGCAGGTAGCGGTTCCGAGGGTGCAGGGGAAGGATATGACTTATTATGTCATAACGGATTTTGCACAATGTGAACCCGGGTATTTCGGAATACCGGAGCCGATGACAGGTCTGCCGGAGGCGAAAGCCGAAGATGCCTTTCTGATTGTTCCCGGAGTAGCATTTGACCGGGAACGTCACAGAGTCGGATATGGTCAGGGATTTTATGACCGGTATTTGAGTATACATAGAGAACACACAACAGCAGCAGTTGCATGTGAGTGGCAGCTTGTGGAACAGGCGCCTTATGAAGAGACAGATATTTTGCCCGAATATCTGATCACAGACTGCAGAATTTATCACTAGAGAGGATGGTATAACAGTGAATCTGGAAAAGATTGGACAGAATGCGAAGACTGCCGAACCGATTTTGCGGAATCTGGCAACTTCGAAGAAGAATGAAGTTTTAGCAGCTTGTGCGGATGCGCTGATTCAGGACGCAGATGCTATACTGGAAGCGAATGAACTGGATATGCAGCGTGGAAGAGAAAACAATATGCCTCTGCCGCTGCAGGATCGTCTGAAATTGACGAAAGACAGAATTGGAGCTATGGCAGAGGGACTGCGTCAACTGGTGGAACTGGAAGATCCGGTGGGGGAAGTTTTGGGTATGAAGAAACGTCCCAATGGTCTTCTGATCGGTCAAAAGAGGGTGCCCCTTGGCGTAATCGGCATTATTTATGAAGCGAGGCCAAATGTCACGGCAGATGCCTTTGGCCTTTGTTTTAAGACAGGCAATGTGGTGATCTTAAAGGGCGGAAGCGATGCCCTTCATTCGAATCAGGCGATTGTTCACACGCTGCGCAGTACATTGAACGTTCATCAGATTCCGGAAGATGCGATTCAGTTGATTGCGGATACATCCCGGGAGACTACCACGGAGTTTATGAAGATGAATCAATATGTGGACGTTCTGATCCCGAGAGGGGGTGCGGGTCTGATTCGTTCTGTGGTTATGAACAGTACGATTCCTGTTATTGAGACGGGGACCGGAAACTGTCACATCTATGTGGATGAGACTGCAGACCTGAATATGGCATGTGACATTATCGTCAATGCAAAGACACAGAGAGTCGGGGTATGTAATGCCTGTGAATCCCTGGTGGTGCACGAAGAGGTGAAAGAAGAACTGCTCCCGGTATTGTCCCGGAAACTGAAAGAACATCAGGTGGAGATGCGTGCGGACAGAGAGGCGCTTCCTTTTGTAGAAGGCGGTACTTTAGCAGGTGAGGAAGACTGGGGACAGGAATATCTGGACTACATCATTTCCATAAAAACCGTGAAAAATATCGGAGAAGCAATCGCTCATATCAATCGTTATAATACGAAGCATTCCGAGGCAATCATCACCCGGGATTATGATCATGCACAGAAATTTCTGGATGAAGTGGATGCCGCGGCGGTCTATGTAAATGCTTCCACCCGGTTTACCGATGGCTTTGAGTTTGGTTACGGTGCGGAGATCGGAATCAGTACCCAGAAACTTCATGCGAGAGGTCCGATGGGGCTTTTGGCACTCACAACCACTAAATACATTATTTACGGAAATGGACAGGTTCGTCCATAAATTTAAGTTTTTTTGTCATAAAGCGCTGATTTGCAACATAGGATAGTACAAAATGCATTAGGAGGTATTTGGAACAACTATGATTGCTTTAAATCAGCGCTATTCTTATCAGGATATCTTTGCTTCCATGCAGATTCTGTCAGAAAAATTCCCCGAATTTACAATTTGCAGAATCATCGGTCAGTCTCACGATGACCGGCAGATTCCCATGATGCGGGTTGGGCTTGGTATGGAGACCTTGATCTGTACGGCAGGTGTTCACGGCAGGGAAAGCATCAATCCGGTACTTTTGCTGCGGATGATGGAAGAGTATTGTACGGCTTACAAGGAGTATGACAGGATTGATGGGATTGAGGTATTTCCGCTTTTGAACCGGTATTCCATCTGCTTTGTGCCTCTTGTGAATCCGGATGGCTATGAAATTGCTCTGCATGGTTACGGGATTATCCAGAATCCGTTGCTCCGTCGGATGTGCCGCAGACGGAATATCAATTATCAGGATTGGAAGTACAATGCCAGAGGTGTGGATATCAACCGGAATTTTCCCTGCAAGTCTTATATTCAGCAGCAGCTTCAGGAGTATCCGGCAAGCGAGCAGGAGACACAGACCTTGATGCGTCTGTTTCAGGATTATGAGACACTGGCCTATCTGGATTTTCATTCTAGAGGAAATGTCATCTATTATTACCGTCAGGCTATGCCCTATACATACAATATACACTGCCGCCATCTGGCAAAAAATCTTCAGAAGGCGTCCGGTTATGCACTGGGAAAAAAGGAAGAAGAATTCATGTCCAGTTTAAACGGCGGTAATTCGGTGCATTTTTATTCCGAAACCATCGGAAAACCGGCGATTACGATCGAGACGGTGGAGGATGATGCCTCGTTTCCGCTGTCCACTGCATACCAGAATGATGCGTATCAGCGTGTGCACACCTTACCGTTGATTCTGCTTCAGGAATTATGATACGCTTTTTGAAGCCGGTTCTCTGTGATTTTGTCCTTGCAATCCCTTGTTTGGGTTGGTATAATCACTTGTGGTGATGAAATGAAGGAAAAGATATTAGAGAGAATCAATCAGGCACCTGAGACGGAGCCTGAAAGACAATATTATTTTATGGAACTGGCGAAAGAGCTGGTGGAAGAGAAAAAAGAGGCGGCAGGGCGGAAGCTTACATTTGCCGTTGTGACATTCGGTTGTCAGATGAATGCCAGAGATTCCGAGAAACTGGAAGGAATTCTGGAACGTGTGGGGTATGAAAAGTCTGAAGAAGAACAGGCGGACTTTGTGATCTATAATACCTGTACGGTCCGGGAAAATGCAAACTTGCGGGTCTATGGAAGGCTTGGCAATCTGAACCGGATCAAAAAGAAAAATCCACATATGATGATCGGGCTTTGCGGATGTATGATGCAGGAACCCCATGTGGTGGAGAAGCTGAAAAAAAGCTATCGGTTTGTGAATCTGGTTTTTGGTACCCATAATATCTATAAGTTTGCGGAATTGCTGGTACAGGCGATTGTACAGGACTCTATGGTTATCGATATCTGGAAGGATACGGATAAAATTGTGGAGAACCTGCCGGTAGATCGGAAGTACTCCTTTAAGTCTGGCGTCAATATTATGTTTGGATGCAACAATTTCTGCAGTTACTGTATCGTTCCTTATGTCAGAGGACGCGAACGAAGCAGAAATCCAAGGGATATCATCCGGGAAATTGAGCTGTTGGTTGCTGATGGTGTGGTAGAGGTTATGCTTTTGGGGCAGAATGTAAATTCTTATGGAAAGAATCTGGAAGAACCAGTCACATTTGCACAGCTTCTGGAGGAGATTGTAAAGATTGAAGGATTGGAAAGGGTTCGTTTTATGACCTCACATCCAAAGGATCTGTCTGAGGAACTGATTGCAGTGATGGGAAAATACCCGAAGATCTGTAATCATCTTCATCTGCCCCTTCAATCGGGAAGTACAAAGATTTTAAAGGATATGAACCGCAGATATACAAAGGAGCAGTATCTGGATCTGGTAGAGCGCATCCGCAGGGCTGTTCCGGATATTTCTCTTACAACGGATATTATTGTGGGATTTCCGGGTGAGACGGAGGAAGATTTTGAGGAGACGCTGGATGTCGTGCGCAAAGTCCGATATGACAGTGCATTTACTTTTATTTACTCCAAACGTTCCGGCACACCGGCAGCGGTTATGGAAAATCAGGTTTCGGAAGAAGTGGTAAAGAACCGTTTTGACCGTCTGCTTCGGGAGGTACAGGAAATTTCTGCCGAGGAGGCGGGAAGACTGACCGGCACGGTGCAGGAAGTGCTGGTGGAGGGCATGAATGATCATGATCCATCGCTGGTTACGGGACGGATGAAGAACAATTTACTGGTACATTTTCCAGGAGATCAAACCATGATAGGCACTTTGCAAAATGTCTTTCTGGACACCTGTAAAGGTTTTTATTATATGGGAACGGAGAGTAAATAACGTGGCATTATCACCAATGATGCAGCACTATGTTGCTACGAAAGAAGAATATAAGGATTGTATCCTGTTTTACCGTCTGGGTGACTTCTATGAAATGTTTTTTGAGGATGCTAAGACTGTATCAGAAGAACTGGAATTGACACTGACGGGTAAAGACTGCGGCCTGGAGGAACGTGCGCCGATGTGCGGGATTCCCTATCATGCCGCAGAAGTTTACATCGGCCGTCTGATCGAGAAAGGATATAAGGTTGCCATCTGTGAACAGATGGAAGATCCGAAACAGGCAAAAGGAATCGTAAAACGTGAAGTCGTCCGGGTAGTGACGCCCGGAACGACGATGAATACCCAGGGTTTGGATGAGGCAAAAAACAATTACATCATGTCCGTGGTCTGCCTGGACGGGAAATTTGGAATTTCGGTTGCGGATATCTCTACCGGAGAGTGTCTGGTGACGGAACTGGAAAAAGAATCGAAATTGTTGGATGAGATCAACAAATTTGTCCCTGCGGAGATCATCTGCAACCAGTCTTTTATGGTCTGCGGCATTGATATCGAAGATCTGCATTCCAGGCTTCATATCTGTGTCAATGCGTTGGAAGACTGGTATTTTGATGATGCAAAATGTGAGCAGGTATTGGAAGAACACTTCCATACGTATTCCATGGATGGACTGGGATTGGGCGATTACAATTGCGGACAGATTGCTTCCGGAGCATTATTCCAATATCTTTATATGACGCAGAAGTCTGATATGCCTCAGATGACATCCATCACCCCCTATGTGACAGACCGCTATATGGTGATTGACAGTTCCAGCCGGAGAAATCTGGAACTGGTGGAGACGATGCGGGAAAAGCAGAAGCGAGGTTCTCTGCTCTGGGTGCTTGATAAGACCAGAACAGCAATGGGTGCCCGTCTGCTGCGCACGTTTACCGAACGTCCTTTGATTGACAGTGATGAGATCAATGCCCGTCTGACGGCGGTGGAGGAATTGAACAAGCAGGCGATGATCCGGGATGAGATCCGGGAGTACCTGCGCCCCGTGTATGATCTGGAACGTTTGATCAGCAGAATCAGCTACCAGTCAGCGAATCCAAGAGATTTAATTGCATTTAAGACATCCCTTGAGATGCTGCCTTTTATCAAACAGCTTTTGAACTCCTTCGAGGGCGGTCTTCTGGGAGAGATTCAGGAGGAGCTGGATGCACTGGAAGATTTGTATGGTCTGATTGATGCCGCAATCAATGAGGATCCTCCCCTTGCCATGAAAGAAGGCGGGATTATACGGGATGGATATGATGAAACCATCGACCAGTACCGTCAGGCTAAGCATGAGGGAAAACAGTGGATCAGTGAACTGGAAGCTTCCGAGCGGGAAAAGACGGGTATCCGCAATCTGAAAATCAAGTATAATAAGGTATTCGGCTACTATCTGGAGGTGACCAATTCTTTTAAGAATCTGGTGCCGGATCATTATACCAGAAAGCAGACGTTAGCCAATGCAGAGCGGTATATTACTCCGCGTCTGAAAGAACTGGAAGATATGATTCTGGGGGCGGAGGACAAGCTGTACGCGCTGGAGTATGATAAATTCTGTACGATCCGGGATACGATTGCCGGGGAAGTGCTGCGTATCCAGAACACTGCGAAGGAGATTGCCAGGCTGGATGTGTTCGCATCTCTTTCTGTAGTAGCACAGCATCATAATTTTGTCAGACCCAAACTGAATAACCGGGGAGTCATCAGTATCCGGGGAGGGCGCCATCCGGTTGTGGAACAGATGATTCCAAATGATATGTTTATCTCAAATGACACGGATCTTGACAATCAGGAGCATCGGCTGGCGGTCATTACCGGTCCGAATATGGCAGGTAAGTCCACGTATATGCGTCAGACAGCGTTGATTGTCCTAATGGCGCAGATTGGTTCTTTTGTGCCGGCGGATAAAGCGAATATCGGGATTGTGGACCGGATTTTTACCCGTGTCGGTGCATCGGATGACCTGGCAAGCGGTCAGAGTACCTTTATGGTAGAGATGACAGAGGTTGCCAATATCCTGAGAAATGCCACAGCCAACAGTCTGCTGATTCTGGATGAGATCGGAAGGGGAACCAGTACTTTTGACGGCTTATCCATCGCGTGGGCTGTGATTGAACATATTGCGGATAAGAAATTACTGGGTGCAAAGACATTGTTTGCCACCCATTACCATGAGCTGACAGAGCTGGAAGGAAAGCTTCCGGGTGTACATAATTATTGTATCGCCGTAAAAGAAAAAGGCGATGATATCGTATTTTTGCGGAAAATTGTGGCAGGAGGGGCAGATAAGAGTTACGGTATTCAGGTTGCCCGTCTGGCGGGTGTGCCGGAGAGCGTGCTGGCAAGAGCGAAGGAACTGGTGGAACAGTTGATCACATCAGACATCACAGCCACAGTGCGGGATATCACAGAGAGCAAGAAAAGCAGACAGAAGCAGCCCCACTATGATGAGGTGGATCTGGCACAGATGTCTTTGTTTGATACGGTACAGGATGATGATATCATTCAGGAAATACGAGATTTGGATTTGTCCAATCTGACACCGATGGAGGCATTGAATACATTATACCGTCTGCAAAATAAGATCACAAACCGCTGGTAGTTTGTGACAGGAGCATAGAGGGTACAAGACGGAGGATTGGATGGGAAAAATAGCTGTACTGGACAAAAATACAATCGATAAAATAGCCGCAGGTGAGGTGGTGGAGCGTCCCGCATCTATTGTAAAGGAACTGGTGGAGAACGCCATTGATGCAGGAGCAACCGCCGTAACCGTTGAGATTAAGGAAGGGGGAATTTCCTTCATCCGTATCACGGATAACGGAAGCGGAATCGCAAAAGACCAGGTACGCCTGGCTTTTCTGCGTCATGCCACCAGTAAAATCCGGTCTGTGGAGGATCTGGTTCATATTGGTTCTCTTGGTTTCCGCGGAGAGGCGCTTTCCAGTATCGCGGCTGTGTCCCAGGTGGAACTGATTACGAAGACGTCTGAGGATCTGACCGGTGTGCGTTATGTTATTGAGGGTGGAGAAGAAAAATCCTATGAGGAAATCGGTGCGCCGAACGGTACCACATTCCTGATCCGGAATCTGTTTTATAATACCCCTGCCAGGGCAAAGTTTTTAAAGACGGCAATGACAGAAGGAAATGCCATCTTAACCTGCGTGGAGCAGATGGCATTGTCAAATCCTGAGATTTCATTCAAATATATGCAGAATGGACAGACAAAGTTGCATACCAACGGCAGTCAGAACCTGAAGGAGCTGGTGTATTATATCTATGGACGTGATATTTCCAGAGAATTGATTGAGATCGACAGTTCTTCGGAACTTCTGGAGATTCATGGTTTTCTTGCAAAACCTACGGTCTCCCGGGGAAACCGGAACTTTGAAAACTACTATGTCAATGGAAGATATGTGAAGAGTAAGCTGCTCGCCAAGGCGATCGAAGACGGATACCATGGATTTATGATGCAGCACAAATATCCATTTACCTTGTTGTATCTTACGATGGACGGGGAACGGGTGGATGTCAATGTGCATCCGGCGAAGATGGAACTTCGTTTTTCCAATCAGGAGGAGATTTACAGTCAATTGGTGTGTGCGATCAAAGATGCACTGATGAAGAGGGAACGGATACCGGAGGTCACGATTGGAAAGGAGAAACCGGAGAAGAAAACGCAGACTTCTATTCCAGGGAATACGGTTCCGGAGCCTTTTGAAACCAGACGGAGAAGTCAGTCAGCAGCAGGTTCTATGCCGATCTATCCGGGAGATTACCGGAAAGTTTCTGCCGTACCTGTGGCGCCGGGATGTGAAGATCACACAAAGAATGGAAAGGCAAAGATTGAAAATGAACTCCGAAAAGCAGATCTGGTTCGGGAAGACATTTCTTATAAAAGTACTCCGGCAGAATTGCTTTCTGATAGAACCAGTCAGACAGTACAGCCGTCAGTTGTTGACTCAGCAAAAGAGCAGAGAGTTTCACAGAATCTGATTTTGGAAGAACAAGGAAAGATAGAAATGTCGGAAGCTTCAGCAGAAGCAGAAATTGTATCTCAGACGGAATCACGGGGACTTTCCGCGGATTTAGAAAGAACGATTCAGACGGAAAAACCAGAGCAGCTGGAATTGTTTGACAATCGCTTGCTTTCCAAAGAAGCAAAGGTTTCCCACCGGATTCTGGGGCAGATCTTTGATACGTATTGGCTGGTGCAGTATGATGACAGCCTGTACATCATCGACCAACATGCAGCTCACGAGAAAGTTCTCTACGAGCGGATGATGAAGGAATTCAGGGAAAAGAAAATTATTTCCCAGTACTTAAGTCCTCCACTGATTGTAACTTTGCAAAATCAGGAGGCGGAGCTTTTGCAGAAACAGATGGAATTGTTCCACTCCTTTGGTTTCGAGGTGGAACCGTTCGGAGGTAAGGAATATCAGATCAGTGCAGTGCCGGATAATCTTTACGGGATCGCATCTTCGGAGCTGTTTCTGGAGATACTGGATCATCTGGAGGATGCGGGGGCAAAGACTTCGGATCTGATTTCCGAGAAACTGGCCTCCATGTCCTGCAAAGCTGCTGTAAAAGGAAATCACAAACTTTCCACGGCAGAGGTGGAAGCATTGATTGATGAACTTCTGACACTGGAGAATCCATATAATTGTCCCCACGGCAGGCCGACGATTATTTCCATGTCACGTTATGAACTGGAGAAGAAATTCAAACGAATTGTGTAGGTGATTGGAGTGAAGAAACCATTATTGATATTGACAGGTCCCACGGCAGTGGGAAAGACTCATCTGTCCATCGAACTGGCAAAACGGCTGAATGGTTCTATTATATCGGCTGATTCCATGCAGGTTTACCGTTATATGGATATTGGATCAGCGAAGATTATGCCGGAGGAGATGGCGGGTGTCAGGCACTATCTGATCGATGTACTGAAGCCTGAAGAAGAATTTCATGTTGCCAGATTTCAGGAGATGGCTAAGGCTGCCCTGGATGAGATTTACCGGGAAGGGAAACTGCCGATTGTGGTTGGAGGAACCGGCTTCTATATTCAGGCACTTTTGAAGGATGTGGATTTTTCCGGTGACCAGGGAGCGTCTTCGTACCGCAGAGAACTGGAAGAAAAAGCGCGTGTGGAAGGACCAGAGCCGCTGTATCAGATGCTTAAGGAAGCAGACCCGGCTTCTGCGGAAGCGATTCACCCTAATAACATAAAACGGGTGATACGCGCATTGGAGTATTATCATGAGACTGGCTTAAAGATCTCGGATCATAATGCCAGTCAGATGGAAAAAGAGTCTCCCTATACCTTTGCTTATTTTGTATTGAACGATGAGCGCAGCCGTCTTTACCAGCGGATTGAGCAGCGGGTGGATCAGATGATGGAGCAGGGGCTTCTGGAAGAGGTACGTGCTTTGCAGGCGATGGGATATCACCGCGGGATGGTTTCCATGCAGGGACTGGGGTATAAGGAACTACTGGCATATCTGGACGGTGAGTGTTCCCTGGAAGAAGCCATTGCTGTGATCAAGAGGGACACCCGGCATTTCGCAAAGCGTCAGATTACATGGTTTAAAAGAGAAAAGGATGTGATCTGGCTGAATAAGCAGGAGTTTGGATATCAGGAAGATGCCATACTGGAAGAAATTCTGAACCGTTGGGCAGAAAAAACAAGGAGTTGATGAGAAAGTCATGACAATCGATAAAACAGGAATGTATAAGAAACTGGGAATCAGTAAAGAGGTTCTCGGATTTGGAACTGAAATTGAACTGACGCTGAAAGAGCGTTTTGCCAAAATAGATGAAGTTGCGGAATATAATCAGCTGAAGGTTATTCATGCGATGCAGGAACACAAGGTCAGCGAAGCCTGTCTTTATGCTTCCAGCGGATACGGTTACAACGATATCGGAAGGGATACACTGGAAGAAGTATATGCCACTGCATTTGGTGCGGAGGCGGCGTTGGTCCGTCCGCAGATTGCCTGTGGGACTCATGCATTGGCTGTGGCTCTGTCTGGTAATTTGAGACCGGGAGATGAATTGTTATCTCCGGTTGGAAAGCCATATGATACGCTGGAAGAAGTGATCGGAATCCGTCCCTCCAACGGCTCTCTGGCGGAATATGGTGTTACCTATCGGCAGGTTGATCTTTTGAAGGATGGGACTTTTGACTATGAGAATATTAAAAGAGCATTGAATGAGCGGACAAAATTGGTCACGATTCAGCGCTCCAAAGGATATCAGACCCGTCCGACGTTTTCGGTCACTCAGATCGGTGAATTGATCCGCTTTATCAAAAGCTTGAAACCGGATGTGATCTGCATGGTAGATAACTGCTACGGAGAATTTGTGGAAACCATAGAGCCAAGTGAGGTGGGAGCTGATCTGATGGTCGGGTCACTGATCAAGAATCCGGGCGGCGGACTTGCCCCCATCGGCGGCTATATTGTAGGGAAAAAGCAGTATGTGGAAAATGCTGCATACCGTCTGACCTCCCCTGGGCTCGGTAAAGAAGTAGGGGCAACACTGGGCGTTAATCAGTCTTTCTATCAGGGATTTTTCCTGGCGCCTACCGTAACGGCAAGTGCATTAAAAGGAGCCATTTTTGCTGCAAATATCTATGAGAAACTGGGATATCCGGTGATTCCGGACGGACGTGAGGAACGTCATGATATTATTCAGGCAGTTACACTGGGAAGTGCCGAAGCCGTGATTGCTTTCTGTCAGGGAATTCAGGCTGCTGCGCCGGTGGACAGCTATGTGGCACCGGAACCGTGGGCGATGCCCGGATATGACAGTGATGTTATTATGGCGGCAGGTGCATTTGTACAGGGATCTTCCATCGAACTTTCCGCAGACGGACCGATCAAACCGCCCTATGCGGTCTATTTCCAGGGAGGACTTACCTGGCAGCACGCGAAATTTGGTATTCTTATGAGTCTGCAGAAGATGGTGGAGGCAGGAATCGTAACGATATGAGATCAATCATTGTAATCGGTGGAGGTGCCGCCGGACTTATGGCAGCAATAAAGGCTGCAGAACAGGGAGCGTCGGTGACGCTTCTGGAAGCGAACGAAAAACCGGGAAAGAAGCTTTTGGCGACCGGCAACGGAAGATGTAATTTTACCAATGTGGTACAGGAGAAGCAGTATTACCGGGGAAGTGATCCGGAATATGCGTGGCAGATTCTGCAGCAGTTTCCGATGCAAGATACCCTGCAGTTTTTCTCAAGGCTTGGAATCTACGCAAGAAACAGAAACGGCTGGCTGTATCCGAACAGCGATCAGGCAGCGGCTGTCTTAGAGGTACTGCTGATGGAGGCTTATCACCGGAAAGTGAAGATTAAGACCAGGGAATCGGTTTGTGAAATTCTTCCGGGATCGGAAGGATGGAGTGTAAAGACAAAAACCTGGGAATATGGCGCAGATGCGGTGATTGTGGCCTGCGGAAGTCCGGCATCCAACGTGGAAGGTGCCACAGACTGGGGGATTTCCCTAGCAAAAACTTTAGGACTTTCGGTGCTCCCCATGCTTCCGGCATTGGTGGGACTTCGGGGAAAGGGGAATCGCTTTTCCCGATGGACAGGAGTGAGAATTCAGGCGAAAGCCACCTTATATCTGCAGGGAGTTTTGATGAAATCCGCATCCGGAGAGATACAGCTTACCGAATACGGTATTTCCGGAATTCCGGTCTTTCAGCTCAGCCGTTATGCACTGAGAGCTTTGGAAGAAGGCAGTACAGCTTTGGTAGAATTGGATTTTCTCCCGGATTTTACCGAGGAACAGCTTGCAGTCAATCTGGAAAACAGAGAAGAAAACTGTCCATATAAGACTTTGCAGGAACAGTTGATCGGTCTTCTGCCTTCCAGATTGATTCCTCTGATTGCTTCGGGTGATTCGGATGAACGTGAAGTGATACGCAACTGTAAACATTATCCGGTCATTATCACAGGGGCATCTTCTATGAAGCAGGCTCAGGTCTGTTCCGGAGGTATTCTGACGAAAAACCTGGATGAACATTTACAGGCAAAGAAATATCCCGGACTTTATTTTGCCGGGGAAATTGTGGACGTGGACGGTGCCTGCGGCGGTTATAATCTGCAGTGGGCATGGTCCAGCGGGGCTGTCGCCGGGCTTGCAGCGGCAAAGGAGAGGCTATGATACGAATTTCACAATTAAAGCTTCCGGTTACCCATACGGAGGAACAATTAAAAGAAAAGCTTGCCAGAGAACTGCGGATACCGGTCGGTCAGATCCGGCATTATGAGATCAGAAAGCGGTCGGTGGATGCCAGAAAAGAAGAAATCAAATATGTCTATCAGATTGATGTTGAGACTGCACAGGAAAAGAAAATTCTCGGAAGAAACAGGCATTCGAATATTACTGCGGTGCAGAAGAACGAATACCATTTCCCACAGCCGGGAACGCTTGCCTTAAAAGAACGTCCGGTGGTTATCGGAAGTGGTCCTGCAGGTTTGTTCTGCGGTTTTATGCTTGCAAAACATGGCTATCGTCCGCTGATTCTGGAACGCGGAGACGAAGCAGATATAAGGAAGCAAAAGGTGGATCATTTCTGGAAAACCGGAGAACTGGACACAAAATCCAATGTCCAGTTCGGGGAAGGCGGAGCCGGAACATTTTCCGATGGAAAACTGAATACGCTGGTGAAAGATCCGGCGGGAAGAAATCGGGAAGTGCTGCGGATTTTTGTTGAGGCGGGAGCACCGTCCTCGATTCTCTATGACCAGAAACCCCATCTTGGTACCGATCTTCTCATTCGGATTCTCCGGAATATGCGCAGCCAGATTATGGATATGGGAGGAGAATTCCGGTTCCGCAGCCAGATGACGGATTTTCATGTGGAAAATGGACGTGTTGTATCCCTTGAAATCAATGGTAAGGAGACGATTCCTGCTGAAGTGGTAATTCTGGCGATCGGTCACAGTGCCCGGGATACTTTTGCATTACTGCAGGAGAGATCGCTGTTGCTGCAGCCGAAAGCGTTTGCGGTAGGAGTACGGATTGAGCATCCGCAGGAGATGATTACCAGATCCCAGTATGGAACCCATCCGCCGAAGGTACTTGGAGCGGCGAATTATAAAGTTACACATAAATTGGATAACGGCAGAGGTGTTTATTCCTTCTGTATGTGTCCCGGCGGCTATGTGGTCAATGCGTCCTCCGAGGACGGACGGCTGGCAGTGAATGGGATGAGTTATCAGGCAAGAGACAGCCGTAATGCCAACAGCGCCATGATTGTTACGGTCACACCGGAAGATTATGCCGGATTTCATCAGGAGGGGGAATCTCCTGTGTTGGATGGAATTGCATTCCAACGTCATCTGGAAGGTCTCGCATACGAATCCTGCCGGGGAAAAGTGCCGGTTCAGTTGTTTGAAGATTTTTTAAAGAATAAAGCAAGCACTGTACTGGGAGAGGTGGAGCCTTGTATCAAAGGGGCATATGAACTGGCGAATGTAAGAGAGATCCTTCCGGCTGTGATCGGAGATTCACTTTGCCGGGGAATTCAGGCATTTGGCAGGAAAATCCCCGGGTTTGACAGGCCGGACGCTGTCTTATCCGGTGTTGAAAGCCGTACTTCTTCTCCGGTACGGATTCTCAGGGATGAGCTGCAGGAAGCATCTGTAAAAGGAATTTACCCCTGCGGTGAGGGTGCCGGATATGCGGGTGGAATTACATCGGCAGCGATGGATGGACTTCTGGCTGCGGAGGCGGTCTGTAAAAAATATATGAATTTCGGATAATCCATATACATTATTTTTTAGATGTGTTAGAATAAAACCTGTGAATCTTCTGCTGAATACCTGGAATGAGAGCAGAGGAGGACGGATGAATAGAAATTTACGAATCAAAGAATTACCAGAAGAGGAACGGCCTTATGAGAAATGTATGAAATACGGTCCCGGCAAGTTGTCGGATGCGGAACTTCTGGCAGTTATCCTGCGAAGCGGAGCACATGGCAGTTCCTGTGTAGATCTTGCGAAGGAAGTGATGACAATTTCCAAGGCAGAAGAAGGACTTCTCGGCATACATCATGTGAGTATGCAGGAATTACAGGGTATCAGGGGTGTCGGGAAAGTAAAGGCAGCTCAGATCAAGTGTATCGGAGAACTTTCCAAGCGGATTGCCAGCAGGAGTTCCCGGATAAAACTGGATTTTCGAAGTCCGGAGACGATTGCAGATTATTATATGGAACTGCTGCGTCACGAAGAGCGGGAGAAGATGATTTGTATGATGTTGGATACGAAGAACCGGCTGCTTGGTGAGGTGGTATTGTCCGTGGGAACAGTCAACAGTTCACTGGTGTCGCCCCGGGAGTTGTTTTTACAGGCATTACAGTTTCATGCGGTTCATATTATTCTGGTCCATAATCATCCAAGCGGTGATGTAACGCCGAGCAGGGAGGACCTTCTGGTCACCCACAGGATTTATCGGGCAGGGGAGTTGATTGGAATTCATCTGCTGGATCATATTATCATAGGAGACCATTGTTTCCAAAGTCTGTTTGAACGGGGAGTTCCGAAGGAATGACAGATACCAAAGAGGGGATACGGTGAATATCATTTATGCTGTTTCAGAATAATTTCGGTGTGGATTTTGGGGGAAGTACCTTAAAAATCTACGATGAACGAAAAGATACTATAACAAAAGAGAAAAACATGATTGCAATGCGGAACCAGTCAGAGGTGCTTGCGATCGGAAATGATGTGTATGAGATGTTCGAAAAAACACCTCAGAATGTCAAAATCTATACGCCGGTAATCAATGGAAGGATCAGCGATGTGTTTCAGGCGGAGGCAGTGCTGCATACACTTCTGAACCGCAACGGGTCCTGGGTGGGTTATCGTCCCAGAATGTATTTTGCAGTGCCGACTGGTTTGACGCAAATTGAAAAGAGAGCATATTATGCGGTTGCCCATCGGGGAAAACTGCGGAAATGTAAGATCTTTCTGGTAGACCGGCCGATCGTGGATGCCATAGCGCTTGGAATTCCTTTGAACCGGACGAAAGGATCCATGATTGTCAACATGGGAGCTCAGATGACAGAAATCTCTGTAGTGGCAGATGCCCGTGTGATTGTGAGCAAGCAGATTCCGGTGGGCGGGAAGCAGTTTAACGAAGCAATCCGAAGCAATATAAGAAAGAAGAACAATCTTCAGGTGGGAATACGAACTGCAAGGCGGTTAAAATTGGCATTGGCAGATCTGGAGCCGTCCAGAAAAGAAGGACGTAAGGTTATGGGGATGGATTGTATCAATGGAATACCGAGGGATGGAATTGTATCCAGTACCACGGTCAATGATGCGATACGGGAACGGATGACCCAGCTTACGGAAGAAATACGGACGGTAATCTGGCGGACACCGCCGCAAATTCGTGCCAACATTGGACGGGAGGGTATCTACCTTACAGGAGGAAGTACCCGTATTCCGAATATTGACAAATTTTTAAGTCACAAGCTGGAGCATTCTGTACAGCTTTCCCTGTATTATGATCTATGTACGGTTTGCGGTTTAAAGGAACTGGTAACACATCCGGTGCTGCACCGCTTCGCATATCCTGCAGCAAAATAATAAATAAGTTACCGGACATGAAGGGTTATAAAGATGAAGAATAAAAAGAAGTTTCAGATAAAAAGTAAACATTTGCTGATTGTTATGACATTTGTCTGCATCAGTGCGGCGGCGCTCACTTTTATGAATGTAGTGTCTGTCGAACCGGTGCGCAGCGCGGTAGGATATGTCATTGTTCCTTTTCAGAACGGGATCAATGAGATTGGAAAATGGCTGACGCAGAAAGGGCAGCGGTTTCAGGATGCGGAGGAACTTGCAATAGAAAATACCAGATTGCAGGAACGTGTGGATGCGTTGATGGAGCAGAATAACTTGTTGTCACAGAATCAGAAAGAACTTACGGAACTTCAGCAGTTATATGAACTTGATAAGGAGTATTCTGAGTATGAGAAAGTGGCAGCTGAGGTGATTGCCAGAGATCCGGGGAACTGGTTCAGTACATTTACGATCAACCGTGGATCAAATCATGGTATTGAGAAAGATATGAATGTCATTTCTTCAGGCGGACTGGTCGGATTGGTTACGGAAGTCGGTCCTGATTGGGCTACGGTGCGTTCTATCATTGATGACGCAAGCAGTGTCAGTGCCATGACAGTATCTACCAGTGATACCTGTGTTGTATCGGGTGATCTTCGGCTGATGGATGAGGGAAAATTGTCTTTTGGACAGATGAGTGCAGAAAATTCCGTGACAGTCGGTGAGAAAATTGTTACATCTGATATTAGTGACAAGTATCTTAAGGGAATTCTGATTGGATATGTAAGTGAGATTACAGAAGATCCCAATCATCTGACTACGACAGGTTACCTGATTCCTGTTGTGGATTTTGAGCATATCCGCACGGTTCTGGTAATTAAGCAGTTAAAGCAGACAGGAGGGAATTAGATGCGCAGGAAAGTGATTATTGCCGTCTTGATTATCGTGACTTTTATTTTACAGACGACGATTTTCCAAACGCTGGCGGTGGCATCTGTAGCACCGAATCTGCTGCTGATTCTCACAGTTACCTTTGGATTCATGAGGGGGAAGAAAGAGGGTCTGTGGATTGGATTTTTCTGCGGACTTTGCATTGATCTGCTCTACAGTGATATGGTGGGATTGAACGCGTTGGTCTATATGTATATCGGCTATCTGAATGGTTTCTTGTATAAAGTGTTTTATGATGAGGATATCAAAGTTCCGGTAATTTTAATCGGTATCAGTGATCTGGCTTACAGTATGATTGTGTATATTCTGCAATTTTTGATAAGAGTGCGTCTGGATTTCGCAGACTATCTTCAGCATATTATCATTCCGGAGATGGTTTATACAATTGTAATCGCTATCATTATTTACCGGCCTTTATATAAACTGAACCGGAAGTTTGTGGAAAACGAAATGGAAGGGCAGGAATTACCTTGGTTAAAAAGATAAGAAAATGGTTTCAAACACTCATGGAGAAACGCACAGGCATCCTTCTGGCACTGTTTCTTCTGGCAACCTGTATATTATTATATCGGTTATTTTCGCTGCAGATCATTCACGGCGAGGAGTATGCCAATGATTTCAATTTAAAAATCACAAAGACGCGTACACTGAAAAGCACCAGGGGCAATATCTATGACAGGAATGGAAATGTTCTGGCTTATAACCAGCTGTCTAATTCCGTCACTTTGGAAGACAACGGGACTTACAGCAGTACCCGACAGAAGAATCTGCAGCTGAACGGCGAGATTTACCGTCTGATCAAGATGATTGAAAATAATGGAGACAGCCTGACATCCGATTTTCATGTTGAGGTGGATGAAAATAATAATTTTATATTTAATCTTCAGGAGGGAACTTCACTGAATCGATTCCGTGCGGATGTTTATGGAAGGACATCCATTGATAAGCTTTCGGAGGAAGAGAAGAATGCAACCGCAGATGATATTATGAACTTTCTGATGGATGGACGCAATCGGGATTGCTTCGGAATGATTCATCTGGAGACACCTTACAGCGAAGAAGAATTGGCAGAGGTCGGGCTTCCTGCGGAACTGACAAAACAGGAACAATTGCAGATTGTGATCGTGCGGTATCAGCTCAGACTTACCAGCTTTATGAAATATGTTCCCGTTACAGTAGCCACGAATGTCAGTGATCGGACTGTGGCGGCGATCAAAGAAAACAAAGATGTTCTGCAGGGGGTAGATATACAGGAAGATTCTGTTCGGGTTTATACTGATGCGGAGTATTTTGCATCGATTCTCGGATATACGGGAAAACCTTCTGCGGAGGAACTGGAAGAGCTGCAGGAAGAAAACAGAAACTACAGCAGTAATTCCATCATTGGAAAGTCGGGCATCGAAAAATATATGGAAACAACACTGCAGGGAAGTGACGGCTTGGAGAAGGTTACCGTAGACAGTCTTGGCAAGGTATTGCAGATTGATGAGGCATCCAGGATAAATCCGATCCAGGGAAATGATGTTTATCTGTCTATTGATAAGGAATTGCAGGAAGCATGTTACCGGATTCTGGAACAGCGTATTGCTGGTATTCTGGTGAATATGTTGTCGAATATAAAATCGATTGATAAGGATGCGATTACAGATAACAGTGATATTCCCATTCCGATCTATGATGTCTATACAGCTTTGATAGAAAACAGTGTCATCAATATCGATCATTTTAAAGCAGATGATGCAACGGATCTGGAACGCAGTGTACAGCAGAAGTTTGAAGCGAAGCAGCAGGAAATTTTCAGTGCTATTCAGGCTGAACTGACAGGTGCAGAACCGAAAAGTTATAATGATCTGAATGCCGAGATGCAGGAGTATATGACTTATATTGTGAGTGACATGCTGATGACAGATACGGGAATTCTTTCTTCTGATAAAATCGAAAAAAATGATACTGTTTACCAGCAGTGGAGAGACGGAAGCATCAGCCTGCAGGAATATCTGACCTATGCAGCAAGTCAGAACTGGATTGATATTACGCAGATTTCGGATGAAAAAACATATTTGAATTCTACAGAAGTATATCATGCGCTTGCAACTTATATTTCGGATAAACTGTCTGAAGATACTATATTCAGCAAACGCTTATATCATTATATGTTAATGGATGATAGCATCTCTGGTTATGATATCTGTAACATCCTGTATGACCAGAGTATTCTGACAAAGGAAGATGATTTATATCAACAGTTTATGGCGGGCAGTCTGACTCCGTTTGATCTTCTGAAACAAAAGATTAACAAACTGGAGATTACACCTGCACAGCTTGCTCTGGATCCATGTTCCGGTTCTGTTGTTATAACGGATCCGAATACCGGTAAATTGCTTGCCTGTGTTTCCTACCCGGGATATGACAATAACCGTCTTGCAAATCAGATGGATACTGCTTATTTCAGAAAACTGAACAGTGATTTGTCTTCTCCATTCTATAATAAGGCGACACAGCAGCGGACGGCGCCAGGTTCTACGTTCAAGCTGGTAACAACTGCCGCAGGTCTGACAGAGGGGGTCATTGATGCTTCCACAGAGATTGACTGTACGGGTATCTTCGGTGAAGGATTGGTAGATCCGACGGATTATCTGAAATGTGTGCTGACAACAGGACATGGTTCGTTGGACGTTGTAAATGGGATTAAAAACTCCTGTAATGTCTATTTCTGTACCGTGTTATATCGGCTGGGTCTGGAAGGAACGGGAGAAAATACAAGATTCTCCCAGAATCTTGCGCTAAGCAAGATCCAACAGTATGCAGATATGTTTGAACTGGGTGAAAAAACAGGGATTGAGATCAGTGAAAGTAAATCTCAGATTTCACAAAGTCTTCCGATTCCATCTGCAATCGGTCAGGGTACCCACAGCTATACAACGGTATCTCTGGCGCGTTATGTATCAACATTGGAAAACAAGGGAACAAATTATAAATTATCGCTTTTGAACAAGGTGACAGATTCTTCTGGAAATGTGATTGAAGAGATTGCTCCTCAAGTAACAGGGAATGTGCAATTGGCGGACAGTACCTGGAATATCATACATCAGGGTATGGGCGAGGTGGTAAAAAATATTCCCGAACTGGACAATCTTCCAATTGAAATTCATGGTAAGACCGGTACGGCTCAGGAATCAGACAAACGTCCGAACCACGGTCTGTTTATCGGATTTTCTCACGGAGAGGGTCAGGAGGATATTGCCATGGCAATCCGTATTCCTTATGGTTATTCTTCTACCAATGCAGCAATGGTAGCTAAGGATATATTAAGTTATTATTACAATTTGAAAGATGAGACGGAAGTACTGACCGGTACGGCTGATCAGGAAGGCATTACGAACGAAAGTCACGATTAAGAAGATGCGTTCCAGCAAGACACAAAAGATGAGAAATAGACGTGAGATTACCGGGAGGTATAATATGAGTGAAGTAATCGTTGTAACATCAGGAAAGGGCGGTGTGGGAAAAACCACGACTGCCGCCAATATTGGAATCGGACTTGCCCAATTGGGGAAAAAAGTCGTTATGGTAGACACGGATATCGGATTGCGGAATCTGGATGTTGTGCTGGGACTGGAAAACCGGATTGTCTACAATCTTGTAGATGTTATTGAGGGTAACTGCCGGATGAAGCAGGCGCTGATCAAAGATAAGAGATATCCGGATCTTTTTCTGCTTCCTTCTGCACAGACCAGAGATAAGACCAGTGTTTCTCCGGAGCAGATGATAAAATTGTGTGAACAGCTCCGGGAAGAGTTTGATTTTATTCTTCTGGATTGCCCGGCAGGGATTGAACAGGGTTTCCAGAATGCCATCGCAGGTGCGGAGAAGGCAATTGTTGTAACGACACCGGAGGTTTCCGCGATCCGTGATGCGGACCGCATCATTGGTCTTCTGGAAGCACATGAATTGCGGGATATCGGACTTGTGATCAACCGATTGCGGCCAGATATGGTGCGCAGAGGAGAGATGATGTCCGTAGAGGATGTTGTAGATATTCTGGCAGTATCCCTTCTGGGTGTGATACCGGATGATGAGCAGGTAGTGGTAGCCACCAACCAGGGAGAGGCCGTGACAGGGGCAAGTTCAAAAGCCGGTCAGGCTTTTAGCAACATCAGTCACCGACTTCTGGGAGAAGAGATATCATTTCTTGATTTTAACGAGAAAAAAGGGCTGCTCGGACGCCTGTTTCGACGGTAAAGGAGAAAAGTCATGCGCTTGTTTCAGTGGAAAAGGCAGAACTCTAAGACGATTGCTAAAGAACGTCTTTCCAATTTGCTTCTTGCAGAACGGATGGATTGTTCTCCGCGCATGATGCTAATGATGAAAAATGATATGACACAGGCGATAAATCGGTATATGCCGGTGAACGAGGATGATATTATCTGTCAGATCCAGCATTCACCGGCGGTTATTATTTTAAAAATTCCAATCAAAAGAACAGAGGATAAGCATGTTAAAACGCTATAAATTGAGAGACTATAATTTCATACTGGTTCTGATGCTGATTACGCTGTCCGGTATCGGAGTCTTATTGGTAGGTTCTGCAGATCCCTCACTGCAAAGAAAGCAGTTTATCGGTATGATAGCCGGGGTGATCCTGATGTTGATTGTGTCCCTGATGGATTACAGTTGGCTTTTGAATTTTTACTGGCTGATTTATGCAGCCGATCTGATTTTACTGATTGCAGTTATCTTGCGCGGAGAATCCAGCAAGGGCGCTTCCAGATGGATCAGAATCGGTTCCTTTCAGTTCCAGCCTACGGAAATCTGTAAAATTTTGCTGATTATGTTTTTTGCTATGTATCTGATGAAACATGAGGAGGATCTGAATACCTTTCGAACGATCGCAAAAGCAGTTGTGTTGATTGCGGTGCCCCTTGTGTTGGTATTTAAACAACCGGATTTAAAGAATACAATTACGATTGCTGTTATTTTTTGTATTTTGATCTATATTGCCGGATTAAGCTATAAGATTATTGGCGGAACAATTCTGATTGTTGTTCCGTTGATTGCGGTTCTTTTGCTGCTGATTACGCAGACGGATCTACCGATCATCAATGAATATCAGAAGGACCGTATTATGGCGAAAATGTTTTCGGAAGATGATGCATATAGTGAAGATTTGATCCAACAGGACAATTCCATCACAGCGATTGGGTCCGGTCAGCTTACTGGAAAGGGGCTGAACAACAACAAAGTGTCTTCTGCAAATAAGGGGAACTTTGTGGCAGAGAGTCAGAATGATTTTATTTTTGCTGTGGCAGGTGAAGAGTTGGGATTTATTGGATCGAGTGCAATTGTACTGTTGTTGTTTGGCATTATTGCAGAGTGCATCCGGATAGGAAAACGGGCAAAAGATATAGCAGGAACATTGATCTGCTGCGGAGTCGCAGCTACTGTTGCAATCCAGAGTTTTATTAATATTGCTGTTGCGACAGGATTGATTCCAAATACGGGGACCCCGCTTCCATTTGTAAGTTATGGTCTCACATCTTTATGGAGTTTGTATATTGGAATGGGGCTTGCGTTGAATGTAGGGCTTCAGAACAAAAAATACTTTGGAGGAAATCTGGAAAATGAACATCGGATTTATCGCACATGATACGAAAAAAATGTTGATTCAGAATCTTTGTGTGGCATATCGTTCGATTCTGAACGGGCATGAATTATACGCAACCGGTACAACAGGACGTCTGATTCAGGAGGCAGCGAATCTTCCGGTTCACAAATTTCTGCCGGGGCATGTGGGAGGTGAACAGCAGCTTGCTTCCATGATTGAGCAGGGAGCAATTGATTTGCTGATCTGCCTTCATGATCCGCTGAAGCCACAAAAGCATGAACCGGATGCACATGAGCTGATTAGTCTCTGTGATCTGCACTGCATACCGCTTGCCACAAATCTGGCTTCTGCGGAGATGCTTATAAAGTCTTTAGAAAGAGGAGAGTTAGACTGGCGTGAAATCTACCGATAAGCAGAGAAAGAATGGAAGAAAGAGAAAAAGCGATCATTATCTGAACCTAATGCTTGCCGTAACACTTGTATTGGTTGCAGTGCTTGGCAGCGTTCTACTGTATGTGAAGTTTAAAGAGAGCCGTAAACTAGATTTGTCGTTACAGTATAGTGTGAAAAATAATCTGGAAAGTGATGTAATCGATTCTGATCTGCTGCAGACTGCTTCAGGTTTTGCGGCTGATTTGTGTGTTTCTGCCGGTACACAAGAGCTGGAAGGAGTGTCGTTAACTGCAGCGTCAGAAAAAGCACTGCTGTTTAATCTGGATACGAATACATCTTTGTATGCTCAGGGAATTTATGATAAGGCATATCCCGCAAGTATTACAAAGATCATGACAGCTCTAATGGCTCTGAAGTATGGTGATATGAGTGATGAAGTTACAATCACTGCCGAAGATGTGAATCTGGAGGAAGGCTCTACGGTCAGCGGCATGATTCCAGGGGATACTGTAACTATGGATTCTCTGTTCCACGCACTGATGGTTCACTCTGACAATGATGCTGCGATGGCAATTGCAGAACATATTGGAGGGACAGTGGATAATTTTGTTGCTATGATGAATGAAGAGGCCAGAAATCTGGGGATGACAGGTACACATTTTATGAACCCCCACGGTCTTCATGATGAGAATCATTATACGACTGCCTATGATATTTACCTGATGCTGAACACTGCCTATAAGTATCAAGAATTTTATGATGTGATGCAGATGAAGGCTTATAACCTTACGGTAAACAGAGCAGACGGAACGCAGACAACCCTTCGTCTGGACTCTACAGATAAATATCTGACTGGAGAAAAGGAAGCTCCTGCAAATGTCACTGTAATCGGAGGAAAAACAGGAACCACAAGCAGTGCCGGAGCATGTCTCGCTATTATCTCGCAAAATGCATATGGGCAGCCTTTTATATCTGTTGTATTAAATGCCCAGAATAAAGGAATTCTGTACAAAGATATGAACTTGCTTTTAGAACAAATAAATAAGTGATTTTTGAGATTATGGGTTGTAATTTTTGTCTATATACACTATAATTATAACATGAACTAAGAAGTTTTTAGTAAAAATACATATTCTAGTCTAAGGAGGAAACTGCTATGGTTCAATTAATTATGGGTAAAAAGGGAAAAGGAAAGACAAAGCACCTTTTAGATAAGGTTAACAGTGAAATTAAAACTGTGAACGGCAGCATCGTCTATCTTGATAAGAGTTCCAAGCATATGTATGAATTAAATAATAAAGTACGTCTGATTGACTGTACAAATTTCCCGCTGAAAAATAGTGACGAGTTTGTAGGATTTATCTGCGGAATTGTTTCACAAGATCATGATTTGGAACAGATGTATCTCGACAGTTTCCTGCGTATAGCAAAATTGGAAGAGGACGGCGCGGATATTGAAGGATGTATTGAGCAGCTGGAAACGATCGGCAGGATGTTTGATATCACTTTTGTCCTCAGCATATCCAAAGACAAAGAAGAACTACCAGAATCCTTACACGATAAAGTTATTATTGCCTTATAATAGATATAAAATCCAAAAAGAATCCCCTGGAAAGTACGGAAATACTTTTCAGGGGGTTTAAGTTTAGATATTTTTTCCGTCGGTAACTCTGCCATATACACTGATCAGATACAATCCGCAAATACCCACAATCGTATAGACAATTCGCGAAATCCAACTCAGATTACCAAACAAAAAAGCTACCAGATCAAATTTTAAAATACCAATCAACGCCCAATTGACTGCCCCGATAATTACAAGCGTTAAAGCCGTATAATCAAGTGCTCTGGAATTCATGATAATACCTCCTGTTTTTCAATGAATCTAGCTATGTTTATTGAAACACAACTATCTTATCTCTAATTTTCCCATAATTTCTAATAATATACATGATACCAGGGTCAAAAGGTTATGCGTTTCATGCTTACATGAAATTAAATTTTCAAAAAACATAACATGTATCAGAGTGTGTCCGAAAACCAAAGTCTGCCCCTTTCTGCATCCGTTCTATTCTTCCTTTCATAATTTTTTCAAATTCCCCATTGAGTAATGAGCCGTAAAATGTTAGAATAGTAAACGGATATGTCTGCCGACGCAGACATCACCATATATGAATGGGATACAATGTTGATAACAAGTCTGACTGAGGGAGTTATGGATTTGAACAAGAAGGAAAAAACGCAGAAGGATGGTGAGGGGCGTCTGCAGCTGCGAAAATATTTTAATTGGAATATTGGGACAGTGATATTTATGGCACTGTTTCTTTATATGTTTGTCAGTCTGATTCTTTATCTGACAGCAAATCATATTTCATCTTATCAGGTGACTTCAGGTCCTCTGTCCAAGAATGAAAACTGTACAGTTCTTGTTATGCGTGACGAGACTGTGGTGAAAGCCACTGCAAGTGGTTACGTCAATTTCTTTACCAGAGATTATTCGAAGGTACGTAAGAACGGCATTGTGTATGGAATCGGAAATTCAGAACAGAAACTTCCAACGAAAGTATTGGATGAAAGTGACTTGAACAGTCTGCGCAGTGATTTTTCGAAATTTTCCCGGTATTATACACAAAATAACTTTTCATCCGTATATGATTTTAAATATGCGATGGAAGAAGATCTGCTCAGTTATTCGGGAGCTTCTTCAGGGAATCCAGATGCAGGTAATATGCTGCTTGAAACCAGTGATAAAGATGGAATTGTCGTATATTCCACGGATGGAATTGAAAATTTATCCGAAGAAGAGTTGTCGTTGGAAACTTTTGAGAAAAAAAATTATGTCCGGAGAAGTCTGAAATCCGGGGATCAGGTGGCGGCAGGTGATGCGGTTTATAAGTTGGTTACCAGTGAAGAATGGTCTGTCATTTTTCCTGTAACAGACAGGCAGGTTGTCCGGTTGGCCTCCAGAGATAAAATCAAAGTCAAGTTCTTAAAAGATGGGGAATGTGAGACGGGAAAGTTGACAATTCTCACAATCGGGGAACAGCGATATATTAAGATTACATTTTCTTCGGGAATGATCCGGTATGCAAATGAACGTTATCTTGATGTGGAACTTGTGACAAATACGGAGAGCGGTCTGAAGATTCCGGTGTCTTCCATCGTAAAGAAAGAGTTTTATACCATACCTGCCTCTTTAAGAGTTGTAAATGATAACAATACTGCTGGATTCCGCCGTGAGCGAAAAGATAAGGATGGAAAAATTACCACAGAATTTATTGACGCCACAGTATATGCAAGGCTGGGGGAAGAAGGAAATGAACTTTGTTATCTGGATAAAGATACATTCAGCGATGGAGACATTCTGGTAAATCCGGAGACAAATGTGCGATATACGGTTGGAGAAAAAGCATCTCTGGAAGGTGTATACTGTATCAATAAAGGGTATGCAGTATTCAGGACAATCTCGATTATCGACCAGAACGAAGAGTATTGTATTGTAGAAGCGGGTACCAGATATGGAATCTCGCAATTTGATTATATTGTATTAGATGGAAGTACCGTCAATGAAAAAGAGATTCTTTATTAGAAGCAGGAGGGATGATTGATGTTGAAGGAGAATCTTGAAGAAGTAGAGCGCAGGATACAGGCTGCGTGCTGTCGGGCCGGTCGTGACCGCAGCGAAGTTACGCTGATTGCAGTCAGCAAAACAAAGCCGGTGGAGATGTTACAGGAGATTTATGATTGCGGAGTGCGGGATTTTGGTGAGAACAAGGTTCAGGAACTGGTGGACAAGTATGAGGTTCTGCCATCCGACATCCGATGGCATTTGATCGGACACCTGCAGAGAAATAAGGTTAAGTATGTAGTTGATAAAGCCTGTCTGATTCATTCGGTGGATTCGGTACGTCTTGCGAAAGCAATCAGTGATGAGGCAGTGAAAAAGCAATGTCAGGTAAAGATACTGGTTGAAGTTAATGTGGCGGGTGAAGAAAGTAAGTTTGGTGTTTCCGTGGAGGATACACTGCTGTTGATTGAAGAGATTGCCGGATATCCGAATATCAGGATTGAAGGTTTGATGACAATTGCGCCTTTTGTGGAGAATCCGGAGGATAACCGCCAGATTTTTCGCAAATTGAAGCAATTAAGTGTTGACATAGATGCCAAAAACATTAATAATGTTAATGTGCATATTTTAAGTATGGGTATGACCAATGATTATGAGGTCGCAATTGAAGAAGGTGCTACCGTAGTACGTGTAGGTACAGGAATATTTGGTGCGCGTAATTATGGTATTACCCAATAAATAATAGGAGAATAAAAATGAGTGTATTAGACAAGTTTTTAGATGCAATCCGGTTAAATGACGATTATGATGATGAAGACGAATTCTTTGATGATGATATAGAAGATGAATATGAAGATGAGAAACCAAAGAGACGTTTTTTTAAGAAACTGAATGATGGTGATCTGGATGAGAATGAGGAAGAATATATAAAGTCGGTAAAGAAGAAAACTGCGTCTGTTCAGTCGCAGCCAAAGAATGTTCAGCCAGTAAAACAGACTCAGGTAAAGCAGCAGCCCAAGCAGTCTCAACCGAAACAGACGGCAAAAGTTACACCTATGAGAAAGAAGCAGGGAGGTTCTGGAATGGAAGTATGTGTTATCAAGCCAAATTCAATGGAGGATACCACAGAGATTATTGATACTTTACTGGCAAATTGCACGGTAGTATTGAATCTGGAGGGGATTGATGTGGAGGTGGCACAGAGAATTATTGATTTTTCTTCCGGTGCCTGCTATTCCGTTAACGGCAGTCTTCAGAAAGTTTCCGGTTATATCTTTATTCTGACTCCGTCAAATGTTGAGATATCCGGTGATATTCAGGAGATTTTAAATGGTACGTACGACTTACCGTCTATCCGTACAGATTTTTAAGCGCTATGGAAAAAGAACAGTTACTCAGGAGCCGGCTGGAAGAACTGGCAGATCTGGCGTATCAGCGGGATATTGTAACATTCAGTGATTTTCTGGATTTGCAGGAACAGCATATTGTACATAGCATAAACTGGAGAGCCCATGGAGTAACCTGCAGGCTCTCCGGCGGCTATGATTTAGCAGAGCGTCAGATGGCAGCATTTCTTCCTGATGCTCTTATTTTTGAATGGACATATCCTTTTGTCTGTGTTGAGATTTGTCCGCAGTCTCTGAAATTTTCAGAGTCATTGACACATCGGGATTTTTTAGGTTCTATTTTAAATCTGGGAATTGACAGAAGCCGTGTGGGTGATCTGATTGTGACAGACAATAAGGCATACCTGTTCAGCGAAGAGAAAATAGCAAGGTTTTTGTGTGAAGAACTTTGCAGGGTACGGCATACTTCGGTTCAGACGAAGATTTGTTCCGATCTCTCAGAGTTTCCAAAGCCGGATCGAAGAGAGATTACAGGGAGCGTGGCGTCAATCCGGCTGGACAGTGTAATTGCGTTGGCGTTTGGAGAATCCCGCAGTTCAATGGTTTCATTGATTGAGGGAGGAAAGGTTTTTGTCAATGGAAAACTGGTGGTTTCCAACGGATATGCATTGCGGGAAGGAGATATTATCTCTGTGCGCGGAAAGGGAAAGTTTCAGTACGGGCGTGTCGTACACCAAACGAAAAAGGGAAGAAATATGGTAGTCGTCTACCGGTATCAATAGGAGGGGCATAAGATGAAGTCATTGATGGTAAAGGGAAGTGATTTGGAACTTTCTTTCTCATATGAGATTGTATGGGAGGATGGTTTTTTTGCTTTAACAGAACAGATAAAAAAGTTACAGCTTCCGGCGGGAAAAGTCTGTATCGTGACAGACAGTACAGTGGCCGAATTATATCTGACAGAAGTAAAAGAGATGATTGAAAAGCTGAATGTTCAGGTGACCAGTTTTGTATTTCCAGCCGGTGAAGCATCAAAAACATTGCATACAGTACAAAAGCTTTATACACATCTGATCGAAGAGCATTTTGACAGGAAGGATGTATTGGTTGCACTTGGAGGCGGCGTTGTCGGGGATCTTACGGGCTATGCGGCAGCAACTTATTTGAGAGGAATTGACTTTATTCAGGTTCCGACCACATTACTGGCCCAGGTGGACAGCAGTATCGGCGGAAAAACAGGAGTTGATTTTGACTGCTATAAAAACATGGTGGGAGCTTTCCATCATCCTAAACTTGTCTATATGAATCTGCATACCCTGGAGACTCTGACGGATGAGCAGTTTGCCTGCGGCATGGGAGAGGTTTTAAAAAGCGGATTGATCCGCGATGCGAAGTTCTATGAATGGACCATCAATCACATGGCTGAGATACAAGAGCGGATTTATCCGGTTCTGGTTAAGATGATTCAAAAGTGCTGCGATATTAAGCGGCAGGTTGTAGAAGAAGATCCAAATGAAAAAGGAATCCGTGCAATTCTGAATCTGGGACACACCGTTGGGCATGCTGTTGAAAAACTGAAAAATTTTGAGCTTCTGCATGGTCAGTGTGTTGCCCTTGGAACCGTTGCCGCTGCTTATCTTTCTTTTAAGAGAGGGTATCTGACAACCGAAGAGTTTTATGAGATCCGGGATATGAATGTGGGATTTGATCTTCCGATTTTCGTAGATGGTCTGGAGTCTGAGTCCGTACTGGAAGCAACGAAGTCAGATAAGAAGATGGAACATGGCAAAATTAAATTTGTCCTGCTTCGGTCCATCGGTCATGCGGTCGTCGATCATACGGTTACGGATGAAGAATTACTGGAAGCAATCGAGTTTATAAATGGAGATAGGATTGATGGAGAATAAGAAAAAGAACTGGTGTTATATGGGAATTGCCGCATTGGTGATCGCCTTACTTCTGGCTCTGGATCAGTGGACCAAACATCTGGCGGTTGTCTGCCTGAAAGGACAGCCGAGTTATGTGTTGATTGATGGTGTATTAGAGCTGGATTATCTGGAGAACCGCGGGGCAGCATTTGGCGTGCTTCAAAACCAACAGTGGCTGTTTGCTGTTCTGACGGTAGCTTTTCTCATCTTTGCCTGGGTCGTGTTTTGGAAAATACCGAAAACGCCGCATTTTCTGCCGATTTTCTGGTTGCTTGTGGTGTTAACGGCTGGCGCAATCGGAAATTTTATCGATCGGATCACACAGAAATATGTGGTGGATTTCATATCATTTGTATTGATTCATTTCCCGGTATTTAATGTGGCTGATATCTATGTTACAGTGGCTGTGATCGCTGCCTTTCTTCTCATTCTTTTCTTCTACAAGGAAGAAGATTTTGACATGCTTTTAAAAAAGGGATCAAAAAAATGATGGCAGAATGTGATTTTCTGGTTCTTACCGTACAGCCAGAAGATGAGAGTGTACGGATTGACAAATATCTTTCCGCTCAGATGGAAACCCTGTCCCGAAGTTACCTTCAGAAACTTCTGAAGGAGGGACAGGTTTTTGTAAATGGAGCCGCTGTGAAGCCGAATTATAAGGTGGCACGGAAAGATGAAATCAGGGTTTCCCTTCCAAAGGAGCAGGAGCCTGAGATCGAAGCTGAGAATATCCCGTTGGATATTCTTTATGAAGATACGGATCTGTTGGTTGTGAATAAGCCCAAAAATATGGTAGTACATCCGGCTGCCGGGCATTACGAGCATACATTAGTCAATGCATTGATGTATCATTGCAGAAACCAGTTATCCGGGATCAATGGAGTTCTGCGTCCGGGAATTGTTCACAGAATTGATAAAGACACTACCGGAGCGCTGGTAGTATGCAAGAATGATATGGCACATCAGGGACTGGCAGAGCAGCTTGCGGTGCATTCTATTACCCGCCGATACCGTGCTGTTGTTCATGGAAATTTGAAGGAGAATACCGGCACTATTGAAGGGACGATCGGCAGACATCCTACCGATCGAAAGAAGATGGCGATGAATGTAAAAAACGGAAAACCGGCTGTGACCCATTATCAGGTGTTGGAACGTCTGAATGGATACACTTATGTAGAGTGCCGGTTAGAGACGGGACGTACGCATCAGATTCGTGTTCACATGGCTGCGATCGGTCATCCTCTTCTGGGCGATGAATTATACGGTCCGAAAAAGTGTCCGGTTAAAAATCTTCAGGGACAGACCCTACATGCGATGGTATTGGGATTTCAGCATCCGGGGACCAAAACTTATATGGAGTTTACTGCGCCGCTCCCGGAATATTTTCAAAATCTTCTAAAAAAGCTGAAAAGCTGAATATACTTTTCGAACAATTTATGCTATAATAAGTATAAGTTAGGAAAGGAGAGACAGGCTTATGAAGACAATTATTACAATCGGCAGACAATATGGAAGTGCCGGGCATCAGATTGGAAAAGCACTTGCTGACGAGTTGGGAATTCCGTATTATGATAAGGAGCTTTTGGAGCGCGCGGCGAAGGACAGCGGTATGTGTGAGGAATTGTTTGAAAATCATGACGAAAAACCGACGAACAGTTTCTTGTACTCGTTGGTTATGGATACCTATTCTTTCGGATATGCGGCAAGTTCACTGGCTGATATGCCGTTAAATCAGAAGGTGTTTCTGGCACAGTTTGATGCGATTAAAAAGATTGCAAAAGAAGGTCCCTGCGTTATGATCGGAAGGTGTGCCGACTACGCGCTGGCCGAAGACCCCAACTGTCTCAGCGTTTTTATTCATGCGGATCTGCAGTTTCGTATCCGGCGAATTGCAGCAAAATATGATTTGACAGATGCGAAGGCAAAAGATAGGATTGTTAAGACGGATAAGCGCCGTGCCAGTTATTACAACTATTATACAAGCAAAAAGTGGGGAGATATTGACAGTTATCACCTGAGTTTTGACAGTGGATTGCTGGGTGTTGACGGAACGGTTGAGATGATCAAAAAAGCAGTTGAGTGGAAAGAAAAATCTCAGAAAGAAAAGAAGATGATCTATGAAGTGACCTCTTATTAAGCAGAAGAGCGTATGGGCGGACGCATTCGAAAAGTGATCTGTTCTAGTACAGAGAACTTTTCGTAAGTGACCGCCCATTGATTTTGTCAACGTCTGCGGGGAATACGTTCTGGCCATCCGCTGATTGCTCCGTTCTGGACTGCTGCGAACATCCGCTCTTTGACGCCGGGATTTTCCAGATTCAGCTGCCGGAGCAGATCCTTTACGTATTGTCGTTTGGTATAGCCGTCTGCCGGACAGGGGCTTTTGGCAACCGGAAGATTGTATTTGTGCTGAAATCCAATCACATCCGCCTCATCCACATACATCATGGGACGGATAACGGTCAGATCCATACGGTCCAGATAAGTGCGCGGAGAAAAAGAGTGGAACCTGCCCTCATAAATCAGGGACATCAGCATGGTTTCCACAATATCATCTTTATGGTGGGCGTAGGCAACTTTGTTGCAGCCCGCTTTTTTTATCGCTTCGTTCAAGGCACCTTTTCGCATCTTTGCGCAAAGGGAACAGGGATTGCTTTCCTTTCTCTCATCAAATACAATCTGTGCAATCTGAGTGTCAACAATGGTGTATGGTACATCCAGTTCTTCACATAAAGCACGGATCGGTTCCAGATTCAGATTCTGAAAGCCGAGATCGACAGTTACAGCATGGATGGTAAATGGTTTCGGATAAAAACGCATCAGTCCATGCAGGGCATAAAGAAGCGTCAGACTGTCTTTGCCCCCGGATATGCCGATGGCTATTTTATCCCCTTCTTCAATCATCTGATATTCATCAACGGCTTTTCTTGTATAACTGAGCAATTGCTGTAATTTCATGGTTTATCCTCCTGTTTTTAGACAATACTCATTATAAGGGATATTTTCCTGTTTGTAAATGGACATGTCTGCTGGCACAGACATCACGATTCATGAATTTTTACAGGAGTGTTGTCAGATGGGACGAGAAGAATGGAAACATTACATTCGGTTGGGAATTACCGCATTTTGTGTGATTGCAGCCGGTATCATATTTTACTTTATTCTATTTCACGTGGATCTGTTAAAACGCGGGTGGTGTGGAATGGAAAAAATTTTACGGCCGTTGATTTATGGAGGAGTATTGGCGTATCTGTTTCGGCCGGCAGCCAGTTTTTTAGAACGGGTGTGCCTGTACTTGCTGAAGAAAGGCCGGGTAACTATAACAACAAAGAAGAAAAAATGTCTGCGCCTTATATGTGTACTGCTCAATTTATGTCTGGTGCTGCTGCTTACTTATGGCTTGCTGGCGATGCTGATACCGCAGCTTCTTACCAGTATTCAGAGTCTTGTAAAAGATTTTCCGGCTTATTTCGAGAATATCCGTGTGTGGAGTTCCAGGTTTTTAAAAAACAACCCCGAGATGGAAGCATCTGTCAATCTGTTTCTGGATCAATATTCCGATAAAATGTACCAGTGGCTTTCGGGGGATTTCATGCCGGGTCTGGATGAAATTTTACGGGAATTGTCTGTGGGAATTATAGGAATTATGGCATTTTTTAAGAATCTGATTCTGGGAACCATTATATCGATCTATATTCTGTACAGCAGGGAAAGCCTGGCTGCAAATGCGAAAAAAGCACTGTACGCATGTGTGGAAATCAGTCAGGCCTCTCAGATCATAAAGAATGTACAGTATATAGACCGTATGTTCAGCGGATATCTGGCAGGAATGCTTCTGGATTCCGTAAATATCGGAATCATGTGTTATATCGGTACAAATCTGCTGAATATGCCCTATGCGTTGCTGGTCAGCGCAGTGGTTGCCGTAACCAACATGATTCCGTTTTTTGGTCCCTATCTTGGCGGTATTCCGAGTACGATTTTGATTTTTTTGGTTAATCCCTGGCAGGCACTCTACTTTGTACTTTTTCTTTTTGTTCTGCAGCAGATTGACGGGAACTTTATAGCTCCCAAAATCCTGGGCGAAACGACAGGGCTTACCGGCTTTATGGTGGTTGTGGCAATTATTCTGGGAGGCGGCTTTTTCGGAATCGCCGGTATGGTGTTAGGAGTTCCTGTGTGTGCGGTATTATGCACGATTATCAAAAATCATGTAGAGGGAAGACTGGCAGAAAAGAGTCTGCCGATTCAACAGGAGTTTTACATGGATATGGATCATATTGATACAAGAACTCATAAAACAGTTCCGAGAGAAGGGAGGGAAATTGAACCGAGGGAAGTGTTCCGCTACCATAAATCTTTGTAAAATTTCCGGTATCTGTTTGTATCTGATCTGATTTTGTGATATGATTATTTTATCTATCGAATTGGAGCGTATAACATGAAATTTCATCGTAATAATAAGTATTTGTATTGGGGTGTTACTGCATTTTCTGTTGGTGCAGCCTGTATGCTGTTTTATTTTGCAATTTTTCATATGGACAGTCTGAAAGGCGGGATCGGCAGGTTCCTGTCTATTTTGATGCCGTTGATCTATGGAGCGGTGATGGCATATCTGTTCAGCCCGGTTGTTAATTTTCTGGAAAATCAGGTTGTGCTTCGGGTGATGAAGCGATTTAAGAGGACGGTTTCAGAGCGTTTTCGAAAAGTTGTACGTATGATCTGTGTTCTTCTTACAATCTGTCTGGTGCTTCTTTGCATCTATGCATTGCTTGCGATGCTGATACCGGAAATTCTGAACAGTATTATCAATATTATTGATAACTTTCCGAGGTACATTGATAACATTCAAAGTTGGACGACAAAGATATTGAAAGATAATTCTGCACTTGCGGAATCGATCAATGAACTTTTTAACAAATATTTTGTAAAAGCAGAACATTGGCTGACCAATGATATGCTTCCGCAGTTAAACAGTCTGATCAAGAATTTTTCTCTGGGATTGATCGGAGTTGTGGCATTTCTCAAGAATCTGGTTCTTGGGTTTATCATTTCTGTCTACATTTTGTACAGTAAGGAAACATTAATCGGAAATGCAAAAAAGGGGCTGTATGCGCTTTTTCGTGCGGAGACTGCGAATCAGATTATCAAGGATGTTCAGTATATAGATAATGCGTTCGGCGGTTTTCTTGTCGGAAGGATCGTAGATTCTGCAATTATCGGAGTGTTGTGCTATATCGGAACTTCTTTTCTGGATATGCCGTACGCGTTGCTGATCAGTGTGATTGTCGGTGTAACAAATGTAATTCCGTATTTTGGACCATTCATGGGCGCAATTCCCAGTGCTGTCCTGATTTTTATGGTCAGCCCGATGCAGGCAGTGTATTTTGTGATATTTATTCTGGTTTTGCAGCAGTTTGACGGCAATATTCTGGGGCCGATGATCTTGAGGGGGGTTACAGGACTGACCAGTTTTCTGGTGGTGGTATCTATTATCCTGGGGGGCGGACTATTTGGGGTTGTAGGTATGATTGTAAGCGTTCCGGTTTGTATGGTTGTCTGTACGATTGTACGGAATTATCTGGATGAAAGACTGGAAGAGAAAAAAATGTGCTCAGATAAGGAATATTATACCAATATTGACCATATTGATGCGAAGACTTACAGGCAGGTAAAAACAGATAAGCGGGAGATTGACGCAAGCGAGGTATTTCAGTTTAAGAAACGGAGAAACCAGGCGGGGCCAGAAGCGGCGGAAGCAGAAAAAACTGAAATTTTGGAAGATGTGCAGGAGACACAGACGTATTTTCAAAAGAAGGAGTGAGACGAAACGATGGGACAGGAACGTTTACGGAAAGTCCGGAAGATATTGTTGGAAAAGGGGCTGGAGTATACATATACCGAAGAGGACGGATGTGCCAGTATAGATTTTTTGCATCGCGGTTTATCCTATCATATTTGGGAGTACGCAGATGAGGAAGAGCCCTGCGGTGTGGAGACCAATCTTTTTCATGCAGGCCGTTCAGAAGAAATTGAAGGAGATTATGACACCATTTTGTCAGATGAGATTCGACAGTGGTGAAGGAGATGATTCGATGTCAGTAAAAACAAAGGTACTTCAAGTGCTGGAATCCAACCGGAACCGGCCGGTATCAGGACAGGAACTGGCGGATACGCTTGGAGTTACCCGCACGGCTGTCTGGAAAGCAGTAAAATCTCTTCAGGAGGAAGGTTATACCATCTCCGCAGTAACGAAAGTCGGTTATTGTCTGGAAGCGGAGAATGATATCCTCTCGGCAGAAGCAATCCGTCTCCACTTGCCCGGAAAACTTCGAACCTTGCCGATCGAGGTACTGAAGACTGTGGATTCTACAAATTCTTATGCTAAAAAAAGGATGATAGACGGGGCGTCACATGGTACCATAATTCTTTCGGAGGAACAGACCAAAGGAAGAGGAAGATATGGGAAATCATTCTTTTCTCCGGCAGGAACAGGAATATATCTGAGTCTGATTTTAAAGCCGGAACAAAATCTCAGACAGGTTCTGCCGATTACGATTGCCGCAGCGGTCGCAGTTACCCGTGTTGTTGAAAATTACACGGATACAGCGGTAACAATCAAATGGGTGAATGATATCTATGCGGACGGCAAAAAAATATGCGGGATACTGACAGAAGCCATGACGGACTTTGAAAGCGGTATGGTGGAAGGGGTTGTGTTGGGAATTGGAGTGAATATCAAGACAGAACCAGAAGCATTTCCAGGGGACTTGAAGGGGCTTGCAGGTTCTTTATTTCCAAGGGAGATTACCAGAAATCAGATAGTTGCCGAAATCATAATAGAATTCCTTAAACTTTACAGGAGACTGGATTCCTCAAAGCTTGTGGAAGAATATAAATCCCGCTCCTGTGTGATCGGAGAGAAGGTTGCCTGGATTTGGGAAGAATGTCTGTGCGAGGGGATTGCCGAGGATATTGATGGGGCTGGAAATCTTGTGATACGTATGCAGGATGGAACCCGGCATCTTCTGAATGCCGGAGAGATATCGATTCGTAAAAGCTAAATGAAAAATAAAAATGTATCTGAATGCGGCTTTTCTTATTTCGTAAAAAATCAACATGAATCAAAGATTTTTAATATTTCAACTTTTTTTCTCAGCGGTATAATTTAACTTGTAAAGAACAAAGCCTAATAAAGGGAAACCGTTAGGAAAATATAAGGAGGAATTCAAGAAATGAAGAGAAAAGTAATTTCAGTTTTTTTGGCAGCGGCGATGGCTGCAGGCATGTTAGCAGGATGTGGAAGTGATGACAGCGCAAGTACATCAAAATCTAATAAAACAGATTCATCTTCTGCAAAGAGTGAGTCTTCATCTTCCGCAACATCAGAGAGCAAAACAGATGAGGAAGAGATCAAAGCAACCCTGACTGTATGGGGACCATCTGAGGATCAGGCATCCGAGAGCGGCGAGTGGCTGCAGACGATGTGTAATCAGTTCAATGAAGAGCATCCGAACTGGGATCTTACCTTTGAGTATGGAGTATGCCCAGAAGGTGAAGCAAAAGCAACTGTAACACAGGATGTTGAGGGCGCTGCTGATGTTTATATGTTTGCAAATGACAACCTGCCGGATTTGATTTCTGCAAATGCTATTGCTAAACTGGGTGGCAAAACAGCAGAGAATGTTCAGAATACAAACTCTAAGGAAATCGTGGATTCTGTATCTGTAGACGGTAATATCTACGGTGTTCCGTTTACAACAAACACATGGTTTATGTACTATGACAAATCAGTATTTACCGAGGATGATATTAAGAATCTGGATACGATGTTTGAAAAAGGGAAAGTTTCCTTCAAACTTGCAGATTCTTGGTATGTGGCTTCTTTCTATGTAGCAAACGGATGTACTCTGTTTGGTGAAGATGGAACAGATGAGGCGGCAGGTATTGATTTCTCTGGTGATAAGGGAACACAGGTTACCGATTATCTGGTAGATATGGTTGCAAATCCGAATTTTGTACTTGATGATGCTGGTGCAGGACTTTCCGGACTGCGTGATGGTTCTGTAAATGCAATTGTTTCTGGTTCCTGGGATGCAGCAGCAGTAAAAGAAGCTCTTGGTGACAATTATGGTGTAGCACAGCTTCCGACAATTACAATCAACGGTGAAGAGAAACAGTTGAAATCTTTCGCTGGTTCTAAAGCAATTGGTATTAATCCGAATTGTGAATATCCACAGGTAGCAGTAGCTCTGGCTGATTATCTTGGAAGCGCAGAGGCACAGAAATCTCATTATGAGCTGAGAAACGTAATTCCTTGTAATGAAGAACTTCTGGCAGAAGATGCATTCAAAAATGATGCTCTTGTTAAAGCACAGAACGATACATTTAACAATACTTCTATTATTCAGCCGTTCGTTTCAGCTATGAATAATTATTGGACACCGGCAGAGAACTTTGGTAAATCTCTTATTAATAAAGAAGTTACTCATGACAATGCTGCTGCCATGACAGAGCAGTTCAACACAAGTATGAATACTTCAGCTGTAGAGTAATCGACAGCAAAGGAATCAGCAGATAAGTAAATATAGATACCATTGATTGCACAGGCATTGTCAGAGATTCTATTTTGGCAATGCCTGTAATTCGGAAAGGAAAAGAGCATGGCTAACCTCATCAAAAAGCGTGTCAAGGAGTTTGACACCCCCTATACAGTTCGTGCGGCAGCAAAAGAAGGAAATGCCGTAACAAGACTTTCCATGCTGATTATGGGATTGGGAAATCTGGTTCACAAGCAGATCATAAAGGGTTTACTTTATTTGGCGATTGAAGTTGCCTATATTCTGTTTATGGTTCGGAGCGGAATTACCAATATTCAGCATCTGATTACCCTGGGCGGTCAGCCGCAGGAAGAAGTATGGAATGAAGCAAAAGGAATTTATGAGTACACTGGCGGAGATATGACAATTTTATTCCTGCTTTATGGAATTGCTACCTTGTTTGTAACAGCAGCATTTCTTATTGCCTGGCATGCAAATGTGAAAAGTGCTTATGAAGTGGAGTGCAGGGCAAAGAACGGAAAACATATCAATAATCTGAAAGAAGATATTGCAGCTCTGTTCGATAAAAAACTTCACTGGACATTGTTGACACCTCCGTGGGCCGGAATCATTGTGTTTACAATTCTGCCATTGATATTTATGATCTGCATGGCATTTACCAGCTACAGCAAGGTAGATGATCATCTTACCCTTTTTAATTGGGTTGGATTTAAGAACTTCGGTACGGTTCTTGGAATGGGTAACTCTATCGGCAAGACTTTCTGGTCCGTCCTTTCCTGGACGTTGATCTGGGCTGTATTTGCCACTTTCCTGAATTATATTCTGGGTATGATTCTGGCGATTGTGATTAACAGAAAGACTACAAGAGTCAAAGGATTCTGGAGATTCTGTTTTATGCTTTCGGCAGCGATCCCGCAGTTTGTGTCACTTCTTCTGATGCGTACAATGTTAAAAGATAACGGGTTGATTAATGTACTGCTTCAGAATGCCGGACTGATTGACAGTCCATTGCCATTTTTGACGGATGCCACATGGGCAAGGGTGACAGTAATTGTTATTAACCTTTGGATTGGTATTCCGTTTACCATGATGCAGGTAACAGGTATTCTCCAGAATATTCCGGGAGAATTATATGAGGCTGCAAAAGTAGACGGTGCAGGTCCTGTGACCATTTTCTTTAAAATTACATTGCCGTACATGCTGTTTGTGACAACACCATATCTGATCACAACATTTACTGGAAACATCAACAACTTTAACGTTATCTTCCTGCTTACCAATGGTGCGCCGGTTCCGGTCGGATCAACTGCAGGAAAGACCGATCTTCTGGTTACATGGTTGTACAAGTTGACCGTAGATCAACAGTATTACAATGTAGGTGCTGTTGTCGGTATTTTGACATTCGTCATTCTGGCAATTGTATCTTTGGTTACTTACCGGAATACCGGATCTTATAAGAACGAGGAGGGATTCCAATAATGGCAAAAGAGAAGAAAACCGCGTCTATGCGGACAAGAGGAATTATTTCGGATACGGTTGTCCATATTGTTCTGGCAGCGCTGTCCATTCTGTGGATCATTCCGGTTCTGTGGATTATTCTGTTAAGTTTCAGTACACAGAAGGGTTCTTATGTTACCAGCTTTTTCCCGAAAGGCTATACTTTTAAGAACTTTACCCGTCTGTTTACGGATACTCAGATACTGGACTTTCCTCAGATGTTTATGAATACGTTTATTATTGCATGTTTTTGCTGTGTGCTTTCTACCTTTTTTGTGCTTTCTGCGTCCTACTGTTATTCCAGAATGCGTTTTAAAATGCGAAAGGCATACATGAATATTTCTATGATTCTGGGACTGTTTCCGGCTTTCATGTCCATGGTAGCTGTATATTATATCTTGAAAGCGGTTGGTCTTTCGGAGGGTTCCATGATTCGTGTGGCACTTATTCTGGTATATTCAGGCGGTGCGGCTATTAAGTTTACGATTGCCAAGGGCTTTTTTGACACTGTACCGAAAGCACTGGATGAGGCAGCCTATCTGGATGGTGCGACAAGATTTCAGGTATTTACGAAGGTGACGGTTCCTTTGAGTAAGCCGATTATCGTATATACCGTATTGGAAGCCTTTATGGCACCATGGATCGACTTTATTTTTGCAAAGGTTATCTGCCGTGCAGATGCAAGATACTATACGGTATCTGTTGGCCTTTGGAAAATGCTTGAGAAGGAGTATATTGATAGTTGGTATACCTGCTTCGCAGCCGGAGCTGTTTGCATTTCCATTCCGATTGCAATTCTGTTCTTAGTTATGCAGAGATACTATACAGATGGACTTTCCGGAGCTGTAAAAGGTTGACTTTCATATATGGACATGCCTGCGCCAGCAGACATGTCCGTTTATTTGGAGAGCTGTTGCTTTCGTGGATGGAATGACCATCCATGGAGCAGCAGCTTTTCTGATTTTTAATTGAAGGTTCATTGAAGTGTAAATGAGGATAGGCGGGAAGACATTTTTCTGCTATACTATAAAAGGACAGGAGGCTGATTTGTCCGCTGAAATTTTCATGCTTGAGAGGTAATTATGAAACAAAATAAGTTGAAACAAAATATTATTGATCAGATCAAAGAAGCTCAGATTAAGATCGGCTATGTGAAAGAGACGGTTCGTCTGTATTATCCGGCTGCCACACTCAATACCCTGATGGGTACAGATAAAAAGAATGCAGAAGAATTGCTTGTGTTATTGGAAGGAGATTCTGATTTAGCAGATACTGAATTGGGGAAACTTCAATTTTCTGTTCAGAAAGACCGGATAGAAATAAGTGTACCGCCAAAAGGAGTTGAATATGTTGCCCATGAGGTTTCAAATCCAGCCTTTTTGGTGGAACTTATAGAATTTTTTGACAAGCATCATAATTGTAGGCGGGAAGATCTTTGTAACTTATTTTGCAAATACAGTCCAAATTATGTCTATGAAAACATGCCGGAGGGAATGGGTTTTGATTATGTTTTATATTTTGAGGATGTAACGATTGACTCGTATAATTATTGTATAAAAGAAGAAATGGGGCATACTATTTATCATCGTTTTACAAAAGAAGATTATGATATGCTGATTAGATAATGAATCTGAAACAGTTCTGTGTTAAAGCGTGTTTGAAAATTTCCTTCAATAAGAATAAATTTTCAAACACGCTTTAAGATTCTTTGACAAGAGATATTTCTGAAGAATGTCCGTTAGAAATACTCCGGATCAATGGTCTGTACGGATTTGTTTATGCTCATTTGTTACAAGTAAAATGTCACAATTTTCCTTCGCTTTTTTGTACAATTATGTTGTTTTTTTAAGCAATATATGTTAATATTTGTATATGTTGGCAATCCCTGGGATGGTTATTGCAGATGAAAGCAAAGGAGAGGCGAGATGAAAAACTGGGCAGATATTACAAAAAATCTCACGCTGATGACGCAGTTGGGGCTTTCTTTTATCACACCGCTTCTGGTTTGTCTTGGAATTTGCTGGTGGCTGTACGCCCATATAGGATTGGGTGGATGGATATTTATTCCGGGTTTTTTCTTTGGTATGGGTGGTTCAGGTATGGTGGCATATAAGTTTTATCTTTCCATTACTGCCCACGACAAAAAAGAGAAAGAAGAAGAGAAGAAGAAGGTATCCTTTAACAAACATTCTTAAATATTGAGTGAGAAAGGAAGGAACATGAGCAATTTTTGGAACAATGTCCAGCCGGCTGTAAAAACAGAAACAAAAAAAGTAGCAGCCAGTACAATCATTGGCGTACTTCTCATGTGGATTGTGTTTGCAATCCTTCATGGAAGCATGCCTGAGAAGATACCGTTGGACTATACAGTATTTCTTGGAGGAATCTGCGGTGGAGTCGTTGCGGTGCTGAATTTTCTCCTTATGGGTCTTACAGTTCAGAAGGTAGCAGCTACTGACGATGAGGATACAGCCAGAGCCAGAATGAAGGCCAGTTATTCCCAAAGGATGATGCTCCAGATCCTGTGGATCGTGGTTGCGATCGTTGCGCCGTGTTTTCAATTTGCGGCAGGCATCGTGCCGCTTCTTTTGCCAAGTATAGGCATTAAGATTATGGGAATTATAAAGAATAGTATATGAAAGTCAGATGGGAGGTGGAAACATAGATGGATTTAGATATTTCAGGTGCTGAGGTCTATTATACTTTACCCTTTGATTTTCCTATTTTGGGCAAGCTTCAGATTAGTGAGACCATGGTTGTAAGTTGGATTGTCATGCTTCTGATTACAGGGATATGCATCTGGCTGACTCATGACCTGAAGGTGAAGGATATTTCCAGGCGTCAGGCGGTGGCAGAACTTCTGGTGGAAAAAGCCAATCAATTTGTCATAGGAAACATGGGAGAGAAATTTCGTCATTTCGTACCGTTTGTGGCGGCATTGTTTGCGACAAGTGTAGTATCAAATCTCATAAGTCTTCTGGGACTTCGCAGTCCTACTGCGGATTTATCCACAGAGGCTGCCTGGGCAGTTGTGGTTTTTGTTATGATTACGCACCAGAAGATTAAAGCGGGAGGCGTCGGCGGATATTTCAAAGGATTTACAAAGCCGATTCTGATTTTGACACCTTTTAATATCCTTTCAGAACTGGCAACACCCATCAGCATGGCATGCCGTCATTTTGGAAATATTCTTTCCGGTGTGGTTATTAATGCACTGCTTTACGGAGCACTGGCAGTCGCCAGCTCGGCGTTGCTTGGATTGATTCCCGGGTTTGTGGGCGATCTGCTGTCGCAGATACCGATTCTTGATGTAGGTATTCCGGCAGTTTTGTCTGTCTATTTTGACTGGTTCTCAGGCGTTATGCAGGCATTTATTTTCTGCATATTGACAACGCTGTATATTGCCAATGCGGCGGAAGAAGGTTAGCTGTTTCAGAAAGATAAGCAGTATCCTATAAAAAATAATATGATAACAGGAGGATTTTATTATGGATTTTACAGTACTTGCGAAAGGTATTGCACTCGCAGGATGTGCAATTGGAGCAGGATGTTCATTGATTGCAGGTATCGGTCCTGGTATTGGTGAAGGTAATGCGGTGGCGAAGGCGCTGGAAGCGATTGGACGTCAGCCGGAATGCAAAGGTGAGGTTACCTCTACCATGCTTATGGGTTGCGCGATTGCAGAGACTACCGGTATTTACGGTTTTGTAATGGGATTGCTGCTCCTTTTTGTAGCTCCGGGAATGTTCATGAAATTGTTGGGATGATAATCCGAAGTCTATGTGAATGGCAGCCCGGGCTGCCAAAGGAGAAAACAGGAGGTTACAAACATGAATGTACAGGAATTAGTCGGTATTGTACCATGGACATTCATTGCGCAGATTTGCAACCTTTTTATCCAGGTGTATCTCATTAAGCGTTTTCTTTTTAAACCTGTCAATGCGATGCTTGAAAAGCGCAAAGCTATGGCGGATGCTGAGATTCAGGAGGCTGCAAAGGCTAAGGCCGAAGCGATTGCCTTGAAATCCGAATATGAGCAGAATATGTTGGAAGCCAAGGACAAGGCAAATGAAATCGTAATGACAGCCCAGAAAACAGCGGCGCTCCAGAGCGAACAGATGCTTTTGGAAGCTTCCGCTCGGGCTGCAGCTATGAAGTCTAAGGCCGAAAGCGATATTGCTCAGGAGAAGAGAAAGGCGGTCAATGAGATCAAAGATGAAATTGGCGGCATAGCGGTAGAGATAGCCGGTAAGGTAATTGAACGTGAAATCTGCGAGGAAGACCATACGAAACTGATTGACGAGTTTATTTCAAATGTAGGTGAGGTATCATGACACAGACTGCCAGACTGTATGGCGGCAGTCTTTATGATCTTGCTGCCGAAGAACAGCTTACGAGTACCGTGATGCAGCAGATGACGGAAGTCAGACAGCTTTTTTGGGACAATCCTGATTATCTCAGGATTCTGGGAGAACCGTCCATTCCAAGAGATGAGCGGATGCAACTTATCGAAGACGCATTTGGCGCTCAGGCGGAGCGGTATTTGGTAAATTTTATAAAATTGCTGTGTGAAAGAGACCTTTTAGGGGAATATGCAGGATGCTGCGAGGAGTTCCTACGGCGTTATAATGCAGATCACAATATTGTCGAGGCAGTGGTTACCAGTGCTGTGGCATTGAGTGAGAGGCAGATGGAAGCTTTGAAGGTCAGATTAGAGAAAATCAGCGGAAAACAGGTTTCCCTGATTCAGAAGACAGACCCTTTTGTTGTGGCTGGTCTGCGTGTGGAAATAGAAGGAAAACTGCTTGACGGAACGGTACAGAATCGTCTGTCCGGCATTTCCAGGAAACTGAATGAAATCATTGTATGATAATTGCGCAGTAAGTGCGCTGCTGGAGGAAATATGCAATTAAAACCTGAAGAATTATCTAAGGTCATCCGCAGCCAGATCAAATATTACGATAATGCAATTCAGCAAAGTGAAACAGGTACAGTTTTAATGGTAGGTGACGGTATCGCCAGAGCCAGCGGTCTTATGAACTGCATGGCAGGCGAGCTGCTGGAGTTTGAAGACGGCAGCTTTGGTATGGCACAGAACCTGGAGGAAAACAGCGTATCAATCGTATTATTTGGTTCAGATGAGAACATCGGTGAAGGACAGACCGTAAAACGTACCGGCAAGGTTGTATCCGTTCCGGTGGGCGATGCCATGATCGGGCGAGTGGTTAATGCCCTTGGCCAGCCAATTGACGGTGCAGGTCCTATTGCAACGGACGAATATCGGGCAATCGAAAGTCCCGCGCCCGGAATCTGTGAGAGAAAATCCGTGCATGAGCCGCTGCAGACCGGTATTAAAGCCATCGACTCTATGGTACCAATCGGAAGAGGTCAGAGAGAATTGATTATCGGTGACCGTCAGACTGGAAAAACCACTTTGGCTGTAGATACGATTATTAACCAGAAAGGTAAGGACGTTATCTGTATTTACGTGGCAATCGGACAGAAACGCTCTACCGTAGCCACTCTGGTAGAGACTCTTACCAGAAACGGAGCCATGGACTATACGATTGTTGTGGCGGCAACTGCTTCCGAAGCCAGTCCGCTGCAGTACATTGCACCATATTCCGGTTGTGCAATGGGAGAATATTTTATGTACCAGGGAAAGCATGTGCTGATCATCTATGATGATCTGAGTAAGCATGCAGTTGCTTACCGTGCACTTTCTCTGCTGATCCGTCGTCCGCCGGGACGTGAGGCGTATCCCGGGGATGTTTTCTATCTTCATTCCAGACTTCTGGAACGTGCAGCCAAGCTGGACGATGCCCATGGCGGCGGGTCTCTGACGGCACTGCCTGTCATTGAGACGCAGGCAGGCGATGTTTCCGCGTATATTCCGACCAATGTAATTTCTATTACAGATGGTCAGATTTTTCTGGAGACAGAGCTTTTCCACTCCGGAGTTATGCCGGCTGTGAACCCGGGTATCTCCGTATCACGTGTTGGCGGTAATGCACAGATAAAGGCAATGAAAAAAGTTGCCGGTACGTTGAAGCTGATTTACTCCCAGTACCGTGAGCTGCAGAGTTTTGCTCAGTTCGGCTCCGATCTGGATGCGGATACCAAGTCACGTCTGGAACAGGGCGCACGTATCGTGGAAGTCCTAAAACAGAATCAGAATGCACCGGTTCCGGTAGAAAAGCAGGTGGCAATTCTCTATGCAGTTACCAAAGGGCTCCTTTCTGGTGTGGCTGTAGATGATGTTCATGCGTTTGAGACAGGATTATATACCCATCTTGATACGGATTCCGAAGGTGCTGCGGTGCTGCAGGAGATTCGTATCACGGGAAAACTGGAAGTGGATACAGAAGAGAAGCTGAAACAGGTACTGCAATCTTATACAGAGAATTTTCTGAATACAAGACCTGAGAAACAAAGTGATTAGGAGGAGACGCTATGGCTGCAAACATGAAATCGGTAAAGCTGCGTATTAAGAGCGTTCAGAGTACTATGCAGATTACCAAGGCAATGGAACTTGTAGCATCCTCCAAACTGCGTAAAGCCAAGGAACGGGCAGATACGTGCCGCCCCTATTTCCAGACACTTCATGAGACACTTCAGGATATTGCAGAAGAAAACACAGATTTTTCTTCCGTATATGCCAAAGAAGTTTCCTGCGACAAATATTGTTATGTAGTCATTGCAGGGGACAGGGGATTGGCCGGCGGATATAATACCAATCTTTTCAAATGCCTGGAGGCTGCAAGTGCCGGACAGGAATATGTGGTTCTGCCTGTTGGTAAAAAGGCCGTGGAGTATTTTCGCCGCAGAGGAATTGTGTGCATCACAGAACAGTTCGCAGAAATTGCAGATGTTTCTGTAGCCGATTGCTTTGAAATGGCGAATTTGCTGTGCGAAGAATTCAGGAAGGGCAGTTTCGGTCATATTGAGTTATGTTATACCAGATTTATTTCCATGCTGTCCCAGCAGCCGGATGTATTTCCCATGCTGCCTTTAAGCGACCTGGCGAAAAAGGAGAAAGATGGGAAGAAATCTATCCGTAACTTGATTATCTATGAGCCAAACAGTACGGAGGTATTTGATGCCATTGTTCCGGAATATCTGGCAGGACTGGTTTACGGCGGTGTCTGTGAAGCACTTGCCAGTGAACTTGCCGCCAGAAGAACCGCCATGGAGGCGGCTACCAGCAATGCACAAGAGATGATCGAGAAGCTGAATTTGTATTATAACAGGGCTCGTCAGGCCAGCATAACGCAGGAAATCACAGAAATTGTCGGAGGTGCAGAAGGTCTGTAAGTTCGTAAGGAATTTTTCAGAATAGAGGAGATTCAAAGAATGAGCGAAAAACACATTGGCGAGGTAGTGCAGGTCACCGGTCCTGTTTTGGACATCCGCTTTGCGCACGATGAACTGCCTGCACTGCTCAATGCCATTGAAATTAATAATAATGGAGTAAAGCTGACTGCTGAAGTAGCTCAGCAGATCGGTGACAATACGGTACGCTGTATTGCCATGAATTCCACAGATGGTCTGGTTCGGGGCGCAAAGGCTGTGGATACCGGCGCTCCTATAGCCGTTCCTGTGGGAGAGGAATGCCTGGGTCGTGTATTCAATCTTCTGGGTGATCCGGTAGATAATCTTCCGGCACCGAAAGCAAAGGAACACTGGGCAATTCATCGTCCCGCCCCTTCCTATGAGGAACAGACACCGGCTACGGAGATTTTGGAAACAGGGATCAAGGTCGTTGACCTGATCTGCCCCTATGCCAAGGGCGGTAAGATTGGTTTGTTCGGCGGTGCAGGTGTAGGTAAGACTGTTCTTATCATGGAACTGATTCATAATGTTGCGACAGCCCACGGCGGACTTTCTGTATTTACCGGTGTTGGAGAGCGTACCCGTGAGGGGAATGATCTTTACAATGAGATGAAAGAGAGCGGCGTTATCGATAAGACCGCACTGGTTTATGGTCAGATGAATGAGCCCCCCGGAGCACGTATGCGTGTCGGGCTTTCCGGTCTGACGATGGCAGAGTATTTCCGCGATGTAAAAAATCAGGATGTGCTTCTGTTTATTGATAATATTTTCCGCTTTACGCAGGCAGGTTCTGAAGTTTCTGCATTGCTTGGGCGTATGCCGTCCGCAGTAGGTTATCAGCCTACACTGGCTACAGAGATGGGTACGCTGCAGGAACGTATCACATCAACCAGAAAGGGTTCCATCACCTCTGTTCAGGCTGTCTATGTGCCTGCCGATGACCTGACGGACCCGGCGCCTGCAACAACATTTACGCATCTGGATGCGACCACGGTATTGTCCCGTGAGATTGCCAGCCAGGGTATCTATCCTGCAGTAGATCCGTTGGAATCCACAAGCCGTATCTTATCACCGGAGGTTGTCGGAACAGAGCATTATGAAATTGCCCGTGCAGTACAGAGAGTATTGCAGCGTTATAAAGAACTTCAGGATATCATCGCCATCATGGGTATGGACGAATTGTCAGAAGAAGATAAACAGACAGTAAGCCGTGCCCGTAAGGTACAGCGCTTCCTGTCCCAAAGTTTTTCCGTGGCAGAACAGTTTACCGGTATGGCGGGTCAGTATGTGCCTTTAAAAGAGACACTGCGTGGATTTAAGATGATTCTTGACGGTGGATGTGATGATGTTCCGGAGAGCTGCTTCCTGTTTGCAGGAACGATTGACGATGTTTTTGAAAAAGCGAAGAATCAGTAAAGGAGGCTGTCTATGAGGACCTTCTCATTACGAATCGGAACACCGGACGGTCTTTTATACGAGGGTGAAGTGGAACGGATTGTGTGCAGAAGTATCACAGGAGATATGGCAGTTCTGGCCGGACATTGTAATTTCTGTACGGCCCTCGGTATGGGTGAGGCTCATGTGGTGATGGAAGATGGAACCAGACGGGAAGCCGCCTGTATCGGAGGAATGCTTACTATGATAGACGGGGAGTGCAGTTTGCTTGCAACCACCTGGGAGTGGAAGGAAGATATTGATGCAGAGAGAGCTTCCAAAGCCAGAAAACGTGCGGAAGCTCTCCTCTCCAAAGGCGGACTTACCGACCAGGAATATAAAGTCGCAGAAGCCAAACTTCACAGGGCGTTGGTTCGGCTGAGTGTAAAAGAATGAAAGATAGGGAAACGGCGCAGTCAGTGATGAACTACGCCGTTTCCTGTTTAAAGACAGAGAATATAAGCAAAGGAAGTATAAGATGTATTATTCAACAACATATCCATCGCCCTTAGGAATCCTTACACTTGCATGTGACGGCGATTATCTGGTTGGGCTTTGGTTAGAGGGACAAAAATATTTTGGAGGTACCATACTTGAAAGTATGACAGAGAGGCACGATATATCGGTGTTTGATGTCTCAAAAGACTGGCTTAACCGTTATTTTCAAGGGAAAAAACCAACTATTTCGGAACTTCCGCTTCGGCCGGTCGGCAGCAAATTCCGGCAGGATGTATGGAAGATTTTATGTGAGATCCCTTATGGGGAAGTGATTACCTACGGTGAGATCGCGAAAAAGATGGCAGTCCGGATGAATAGAAAAAGCATGTCGAGCCAGGCGGTTGGCGGCGCAGTCAGTCATAATCCTATTTCTATCATCATACCGTGTCACCGTGTCGTGGGCGCTGACGGAAGTTTAACAGGTTATGCCGGCGGCATTCATGCAAAAATAAAACTGTTGGAATTGGAGGGGGCAGATATGTCCCGACTGCATAAAAAGTAATTCCCGGCAGATCTGCATCATCGTATACATGATAAGAAGAAACTTACGGCAGAAAAGAAAAGCAGTTCATGAGAGCTTCATAAGATACTTACAAATTGTTTTTAACTCAAAGTTGACAAAAAACATGTAAATAAATAAAATGATACCAGGGTCAAAAGGTTATGCGTTTCATGCTTGCATGAAAAAGCATGA
>OBAR01000121.1_pt1 | contig 109242 bp, 91 predicted proteins | sample 1517911 | NCBI WGS metagenome assembly OBAR01 (sample SAMN04571709, study PRJEB22368) | human gut metagenome | biome: human gut; material: stool | host: Homo sapiens | place: Luxembourg | collected 2012-10-26
AATTGGCCAGGCTGTATCCGGTTATAGTTTAGAAACTAACCGGATATAGTACTAGAGCGTGTTTGAAAATTGCTTTCCGCAAGATGTATTCCACAATTTGTGGGATATTTGGTTCAAATAAGGGAGGCGTAGCGGGCTACGCTGACCGAATTTGGGACAAATAGACCGCAAAGTGGGGGATGCAGATTGCGGGAATGAATTTTCAAACACGCTCTAGTACAACGAAAAATCAGACAAGTCAAGGTGGCAGTTACTTATTATTCGTTGTACTAATCCCCCGGCCAAACTGTCAACAATATCACACATTTACTGACAATACTTCATTTTCTTAAATTATAGACATCTTTCTGTTCCAAATCAATCATCTTATCCTATCCAGCAATAAAGCTGTGGTCCAGTGTAATCACGCACTGATATCTGGGATCCTGTTCCTGCATCAGCGCCATTACCTGATGCAGCACTTTATCTGCATCCTCCTGTGAATACTCCCTGGGTACTACAAGATCAAAGATCAGATTCACCTGGTGCTCTCCATTAACCACCCGAAAATCATGAAAACTCAAATTGGCATCGAGCGCATGCACAATCCGTTCTAATTTTGATTTTATTTCCAGCACTTCCTGATTCCGTGTTTCGACGGGATCCATATGAATTACCAGAAACAATTTGAGTTTTTTGCTGACCTCACGCTCGATCCGGTCGATAATTTCATGAGATACCTCAATATCCACATCATTTGGGACCTCCGCATGGATTGATGCCATACTATGGTTGGGACCATAATTATGTACGATCAGATCATGGGTTCCCAGAATACCGTCGTAGGCTTCTACTGCTTCCGTAATCTGCTGATACAATTCCTTCGGCACGCTTTGACCAATCAGCGGTTCCAGTGTCTCTTTTGCAATGGAAAAACCCGCCCACATCACAATCACGGATACGACAATACCGGCTACAGCATCCACATTAATGGACGTAAAGGTACAGATCAGAATCGAGAGAACGGTTGCCCCGGTCGTAATCACATCCCCCATGGAATCTGCTGCTGTGGCAAGCATAACCTTGGAATCAATCCGCTTCCCCAGCTTCCGGTTAAAAACTCCCATCCAAAACTTGACACCGATGGAAAGGACTAAAATCAAAAACGGTACCCATTCAAATATGATCTCCTCGGGATTCATCAGCTTCCCAATGGAATTCTTCAGAAAACTTAGTCCCACCTCCATTACCAGAAAAGAGACAATCAATGCGGCAATGTATTCGATTCTTCCATGCCCGAAAGGATGATCTGCATCCGCCGGCTTGCTCGCCATCTTCACCCCGATAAAACTAATCACCGAAGATGCCGCATCGGACAGATTATTAAACGCATCCGCCGTGACCGCAAGGGATTTCATCAGAAAGCCTATGGTAAATTTCACAGCAAATAAAAGAACATTACAAAAAATACCTACAACACTTGCCAGAACACCGTAACTGGTACGTACCTGGTCATCGCCTATATCCTCATAATTCTTTACAAATTTATGCACCAAAAACTCTGTCATGTTCTCCCTCCATACAGGAATTATTCCTGCCCTTTCCATGATTCAACTATCACACTATCATAACAGTTTTATAACATTCCATCAAGTAAAAATGAGAGGACATCTCATCGTTGCCGATTAAGGTGTCCTCTATAGCAATTTCTAATATTTTATTTAAATGCGCAGATTATCCACAACAGAAAGACATTTTCTCCGTCTTCACTTATAAACTGCTCTGTAAAGCCCCTATATTCTGTCAGTTCCTTTCATTTTCTTCTTAGATTTCAAATTCTTTCACCGCTACTTTCTATTGATTACAGGAGATTCTCTGAATCTTGTCACTCTCGCTACTTCTGGCAATCCCAAAATTAATAGGCACTTTTTATTGATACCATAGAATGTCACCAGCAATTTATTTTATCAATTTCAATTCTGCAAAACTGAAAAGAGTAAGATATGCGATTTACAGGTAGCAATGCCCTCAACGGGCAACCTTCATTTCTACGGTTACCTTCTGAAAGCCTTGATTTTAGCGGCTTCCGAAGGCAGTTTTTGCAGGTAATTGACAGAATTTTCTGATAACTGCATTTTTTTATCCATTTCTTGATTTGTTTACATTTTGTTCATATTTTACTCAATACTCTAATAGCAAACTTTAATTTATAATCTGTCTTTATCCTCTTAATTAATTTTATCACAGACCGCTCATTTCTTCCACCTTTTCTTAGAATTTTCAAATCATACGGCACTTGGCAGAAATCAAGTTTCTCATCTAATCTCATCTGAACAATTTCTTTTTGAAAATAGCGAACGATTTGAATTCTCCATTCTACCCTCCACCTTCCTCTAATAGACATAGCTGATTCTTTATATAAGATGATATCTCCCAAAGCCAAAACTCGTATTTTTCCCTATATGAATCAATTCTCCTGCCAATAATAATTCAGTCACATCCTGCGGTAATCCCGGCAGTACTATATATCCCTTGATCCCTTTCAGTATCATCTTTTCATTCTTTCTTGTAGAATAGCGGCATACATGAACCATATGATGCTCCTGCTGCAAGATTTCCGGTATCATACTGTTTTCATAATTATATAATAGATCGCTTTCGATCCCTTCAAAACAGTTCAGCATATAAATTCTACGTCTGATTGCATTCAATATAGGAACCATCTGAAATTCCTGCTGAAACTCTTTTTGATATTTCAATGTCAGAGGCGTATCAAATATGATTATATTTTCCGACTTTGTAACATCAAACTGCATCTTTCGGAACATCACATAGTCATAAAGAATATGTACTATATATTGGTTCATATTGACAGAACGTTCTTTCAAAATCGGCTGTCCTTCTGTATTTCTGATTCCAACAACCCGAAATCTGGCATGATACTTCCCAATTCCACACTGTTCCCCCATTGTATGCAGCGCCTGTACATACTGGTTAAAATACACAATCGTTTTTCCAAACAGAATCAGATAAAAATCCAGCGTCTCCCCTGAATTAAAATCCTCTCGGTAATCCTCACATTCAAGAACATAACCCACACTCCCACCTGTTGTGACAAATTCCGGTTTTTTCTCGAACTTTGAGTACAGCGTTCTCTGCACGATACACTCTGATTCAAAGTCACATATTTCACACTGTCTGTCACGGACACAATTCGTGCGGAGAAGCATCTCTCCCATACCTCCTCTGAGCGCCGATACTTTGTCTTTAGGCAATCTGGAATCCTCTAAAAAGGCAATTGTAAAATGTAATTTCACAAAACGTACCTGCAATGCTTCGTATAACTGTCTTTCCATCTTCACTTCGCTCCGTATATATTTTTCAAAAAGCAATTTTCTCAAAGGCACTCTAACTCTTAACATGTCAGAAGGCACGGAACAGCAATCGTATATGCACCAATAATGATATCTCTAGATACATGACCTTTTTTAAGCGCAATATTTTCAATACAGGAACCGTAAAATTTTTTCACAGGCTGATCCCGAAAAACACTGCCGGACTTAAAAAATATAAGCGGCTTTTTAAAGGGCGAATCCTCTGGGTGGTCCGTATAACTAAGGCTTGGATATTTCACAAACGCTTTATAGTACCCATCCGTAGGATCCTGTTTCTGCGGAATAAAATTAGAAAGTGCAACAAATGCATTGGCATTAGAAGGCAATTGAAATCCATCAAATAATTCAACCTTTCCAACTATTTCAAAGGCACCCTTTCCAACAGAACGCTTGGCTCCTATCCCATTACGAAACATTTCTAATAAAACACTTTCCAGAATTGTTTTATCAAATGAAGAATACATAAACAGATCAAACGTACCCTCTGTAAAAAACTGTTCCAGCTCAAATAAATTGCCTGCACCATCAACATTCTCAACCGTATTCGTTTCCCGGCTCACCATATTCCGCCATTCCATACTCGGCTCTATCTTCTGCTCAGGCGCAGAATCCTCCTTATCAAGCAAGACCTCTATATCGCCGTTTATGATTCTGTTAAACTCACTCAATGGAACTGTAGACGATTGTTGTCTGCTTTTATTTGCTATATACCTCCGATATCTTTCCTGCTTTGTAGGCAATACTTCTTTTTCCCTCATGGATGTATGAATACCAATCGGCATCGGTAATCTTCCGGACGGAAATGCATTAGAGAAAATAATATCAGGCCTTCCGCCTTTATAATTACAAATCAGATTATGTAAGGCACTTTCTCCATATTTATACAAATAACTCCAACAAAATGCACCAAAAAAAGTATCACTCTGGAGAGGGGAACAAAAAGACGATATCGGCTTCACCGTAATTTTATATAAATTCATTTTTTCTCCTCTGAAACAGAATCAATATCAGTATCATATTTACATTCATATTCAAATTTAACCTGTCCGGAACCTCTTGAACCGCTTCCGCCCAAATAAGATAATTCTACTAATCTCAATCCTTCCTCTACACATTCAAGCATCGCCTTTGCATCGTCACCCTCAAAAATTCTCAAAATAATCTCGAAATTAAAGGAGGCTCCCTCCGGTATCCGCTCTATAGTTCTCGGAGAATTTGCTGTTCCGGTATCACGTTGTATTATATTTTCAACTTTTCGTTCCAGATAGCTTCCATGATCAATTGGAAGATCTTTTATCACTGACCGGAATTCTTCTGTAAACATTGCATCTCTGACAATAATTCTGGTTGGTCCTGAATCTGCTCCCGGATTTTTATGTGCTCCAAAGATCGTACAGATGAAACAATCCTTCTTTCCGCATCCACATGGTTCCTTTTCCTCAACAACAAGTTCTTTTGTCTTCTTATCCTCCCTCTTACTTCCATATTTCTTTTCCAATTCAGAACGCATTTTCCCTTTTAAACTCGAACCTGGTATATATGGTTCTTTCGTAAGAGGATTTTTGATTACCTCCTGACTAATTCCGCCTATCTCCAGCGCATTAGAAGAACCGCCTATACATAAACCTGTAATACAATAAATTTTTCCAGATATCGTAATAACATTTTCCAATTTCATCTTTCGTCATCTCCTTATTTTTGATTTTCTCTGGGTAAATATGCAATTACAGCTTGAAAATGTTTAATAAATGCATTTAAATCATCTCTGTCTTTTACCTGCGAAACATTTGCATCGATAAATTTTTTAAATTCCCATGTTACCGTATCTCTGCTATAAGCATAAGCAACCGCCGGTCTCAACTCTCTTAGTTCTGCTTCCAATACATCTAATGGCTGATTCTTCTGGTTCAGGCTGTCTTGTATACGCCTTGCATGATCATAAAACTTCCATAGCTGTGACAATTTATTCTTCCTGCGGTCTCCCAAACTTTTAGCTATAAAACTCGGATATTCCACTATAAACTTAGGTTTTAAACACTTTTTTTCATCTACTATTTTATAATATCCGCTCTTTAAATCCTTCAAATACTCTTCTTTTCGATCAGCCATTTTGCCTCTCCTCCTTTGTTAAATTGAAAGCATATTGAACGCTAAAATCTGCATAATAAAATCCTTTTTCAACAGGTCCTTGATAATAGGATGCCTTCTTATACAGTTTCTCGCAATAACTCCTGAAGCGTGACCCCTTTTTAATTTCATTATAATTCCTTGTAATATCATAAAAAAACATAGGCAAAAACATAAGGTCATCGGAATTTTTATCATTTAAATAACTCTGGTACATCCGGCTGTAATCCCCAAGTCTCCTTAAAATTGCAGTACCAATGTTTGGTGATTCTGCGGCGAATTCTTTACCTTTTTCAATCTGTTCTTTAAAATCCTCCCATGTCATAACTTGTTCCTGAAAGTAAACACCATTTCTTCCCACTTTATCGGGATAAATTATTCTGTTTGCCTCCTTCTTCACCTGCTCCAATTTCTTTTCACAACACTCTGCCAGTGTAGAAATATGTCCATTTCCTTTTCCAACACAAATTGCTGCAGACAGTGTCACACACTTATTAACTCCTGTATATCTATGAAATTCCCGATTAATCGTGATCGCAAGATCGGGCATTTCATTCCACGGACCTATCAAAAATAAATCGTCTCCACCTGCAAAAACACAGTATACATTTCTATATTTTTCCTTTATGATTTGATGCAGACAACCGTTAAAAAAATATTCCAGCATTCTTGATAACGTGTTTACTCTGGATACGGTACCGGTCCTTACATTCTCTCTTTGTAATCCCTCTGAAAATAAAAAGCCCAGTGTATCTACATCCGCTTTCAAGATTCCAATTTTCTTAGATCCTCTGGACGCGTCAGCAATCTCATCAAATGACTTCACTTCAACCGTACCCTTCTCATGATTCCCATGCTTTTTCACCGGAACATTATTCACCGCATGATATATGGTAACAGGTTTATCATACATACCGTCTATGTCAGTATCATTGAGTTTCATAATCAGATGGGGGTCTTTTCCATCATCATCAACATTTAAGTTCAGATAATATCCATCTATCAACTCATACTCCCCCTTGTTTCTGCTGAATGAAAACTGCTTAATTTTAGGCAGCTTCCCACCAATCTCAGTATCCGTAAGACAATTACTGCACATCTCCTGTCCGTTATCCACAAGGGCGCTTTTACACGCTTTGCACATAGATTTATGATACAAATCATGATACACAATAAATTTTTCAGGGTTCCATTCGTTATCTTTAACCAACACTGTTTTCAGCAACTGGTTCTTTTTTCTATCAATTTCCGCAGAAAGTCTGGTAATGGTCCCACTGTAATCACAAATCCCTTCATCAGAAATTTCTTCCCAAACCAGCTCAAAGGACAAATTCCCCCTAAATTTCTTATATAAAAACTCTGTTACACTCTTCTCTGTTTCTTCCAGTATTTGTCCTGCATCCTTCGTACCGGGAAGCAGAATATAAAATTTGCCTCCGGTCAGCATCAAAATATTGGTCATTGGCAGGCAGAACTTATGTATAATACAATGTGCCAAAGCACTGACTATCGCATTGACATAAAAGGAGCGTGAACGAAGCCTCTTGGCAACTCCGGCTGTTCCTGCTTTTGAAACTGAAAATATGTAATTCTGAATCCCGGAAAAGTGACCTGCAACCATCACATACGGTATATCTTTTCTATCCGTTTTAAGTAAAGCTGCAATAATTGCAGTTGTTGTTCTGATATAGTCATATAGAGAAATATCTTCATCCCTGTTCCCGGTTGCCGGGATACTCCACAAATATTTTTTCATCAGAGTATCTAATACGATGAGAAAAGAATCAAAGGTCTCAGGAGAATTTTGTAACAGTAAATCCATCTCGTGACAAAACTGTTCTCTCACTTTCTCATAGTCGGTTAGTTTTACTTTATAACCGGGACACGGAACGGTATTTTTCCTGGATAATACTGCCGGGACATAATACATTTTTTTTGGGTAAGAACCGTCCAGACTAAGATTGGAAAACACACTGCACAGAGGATTTTCCGGTTTCTTTCTCATCATTCGTTCCTGATTACCCAGTGCCAGATTTTTTGCTCTTTGAATAATGTCCCAGTTCTCTACAGGAAAGGACTCTTCAAGCAAACGCTGCAATTTTTGCATATCGGTATATTTTTCAAATAAATCTCCATATCTGGAAAAAAATTCTGAGATTGAGCTATCTGCGAATAACGCCAGGTCTATTACAATCGAACCAAGAATGGTCTCTTTATATAATTCCATCATTTATTTACTCCTCAACAAAATATAAGATACTGTGAATACGCTCTAAAACAGTAGAACCATAATTTGCAGTGCTTATATAAAATGAAAGATCACACCAGTCTCTCTTTATGTTAATCGTGCAATAAAGTATGCTATGAATTTTCTTACTAATACATACTTTTGAAAGTCTGAGGTAATTTACATTTTTATCCTCAGACCTCTCTTCACGATACTCTGATTCATGCGTATGATAGATCACTATATCGTAACCCTCCACAATATTGCCAAACCGTTGTTCCGAAACATGGCCTCCAACTTTTTTCTTCTCAGCATAATACCCCTGATCACATAGATAATCATAGATTCTCTTAAGACTTTCATCCTGTTCTTCCTGCATTATAAATAATATTTTTTTACTTTTTGCCCGTTCTTCTTTTTCAATGCATTCCACAAGATACCTCACTTTATCCTCACCACCGACAAACTTTGCAATTTCACTATTTATACTGCCTTTGCACTCATCATGTACCAATTGTGCAACATCCTTCCTTGTTCTAATCCCAAAGAACGCCGCAACTGCAGTCACTCCTGTTCCAAGAAATACAATAAGTCTTATAAGAAACTCCTGCTGCTGTTCAACAAAGCTTCGATATTTTGAAGTTTCATTTTCCAAATATTCAATTGTCTTTAAATATTCCGTCTGTTCCAAATTATTTGTGCCGGATTGTATCTGTTGATTCAATAGTTCAATATCCTTTTGCATGTGGTCAATTTCTACAGTCATACTCTGAATCCGATACAAGCCTGCCAGCGTGGAGATTACTAAAAGAATCAATGCAGCAAGAAAAATATTTGATAGCCATTTGTTTTCTCCATACCTGTAAAAAGTACTCTTTCGCCTATCAGTCATATTGTTCAATCCTCCCTCCATCTCTCATTTAATTGCTCATAAGTATTGTATCATATTTCTATATAAATGAATATATTTTTTTGAATTTTATTCACTTTAACCAATATTTCTTTAGAGCTACCTGTTTTCTAAAATATCAATTTTAAATGCAGGCAGATTTTGCAGCACAATTAATGCTCCTTCAAAACGGACATGTCTGCTGGCGCAGACATCACCATTCATAAAAATTGATTGCTCCGCACTTCGTGCTCACGCAATCGCCGCCGATATTCGTAATCGGGCTATAAATATAGTAAAACTTGCCCGGACTTTAGGATGTACGGTCGAAAGACTGATCGAGTTATAAAAAATGGAGCGTATCTGAGAATTACTCTTTCCAATTCTCAGATACGCTCTAAACTTTATTATATCTTAAAACTTATTTGCAGATTTTCATGAAACGGCTGATCATTGCTGCACATTCTGCTCTGTTCGTATTGTTCTGTGGTTTCAGCTCTCCCTGATCTCCTGTGATAATGCCTTTTGCCACACACCACTTTACAGCATCTGCCGCATATGCACTTACCTTCTCGGCATCCGGGAAATCTGACAACTCTTCTTCATTTTCCACATCGTATCCCTTGGATTTTGCATATCGGTACATCATAACTGCCATCTGCTCACGGGTAATAGCACCTGCCGGTTCAAATCTGCCGGTATCCGTGTATCCGGTTACGATTCCTTCTTCAGCTGCCCAAAGTACAGCTTCCGTGTAGTATTGACCTTCCTCCACATCCGGGAAAATCGTATCATAAGCTGTCTCCGGACTCTGCTCCATACGATACAAAATGACTGCAAACTGTGCTCTTTCAAGATTTCCGCCCGGTGCAAAGGTGGTCTCATTCATACCGGTCATAAGTCCATTCACATACATTTCATATACATAATCATAGAACCAGTCACTCTTTTCCACATCTTTATATGGAAGTATTTCAGGTTTTTCCTCTGTAATCTTTGCATTCACAGATTCCCCGGAGGCTACCTCTATTGTTGCATAGCTCACCATTTCTCCATTTATTTCTTTCTTCTTTGCTGCAAGCACCTGATTTCCTGCCTGAATATAATCATAGTCACCATAAAACTGTGCTGTCCACTCCAGTATCTTATCTGAATGATTGGTTACGGTAGTGTTCGTCAGACCATCATGTTCCACATCCAATGTATGTTCTCCAACCCGAATGCCATTTGCTTTCACATATCCAACATCCTTCGGAAGACGTGAAACCGTGGAAACCTTATGAGCATCTGCATCCGGAGTTACGCCCATCATTCCGGTAATTGTCTGTGATACAAATGTAAATGAAATTTCCGGATAATCTCCGTTTGTTCCCTGTACCGCAATTTCATGAGGTTTATCCTTAACACTGAGGATATATTGCATATATTTCCATGCATCATCTGCTCTGTTGTATGGGAAGAACACGTCCGGAAGATAGGACCATGCTTCAATATTTACAGGAGAGTTTGCTTTATCGCCGATTCCATCTCCCACATTCTCCTTGATAAAATCCAGAAATGCATCCGTGCGCTCGCCTGCCTCGGTAAGCTCCTTCATCGGCATAAACCAACTGGTTTCCTTGCGGAAATCATTGTATTTTGTTGTTCCGTCTTTCCCTAATGCACAAGAATAAGAACCATTGGAATCTCCCCCTTTAACACTCCAATCATTATTGAAGTATTCCTTCAAATCCTGTGCTTTCTGATACCATTCGTCAGAAGCTTCTTTCTCTCCTCGTGCCTTTAACATTCCCGCATAAGCCAACATCGCCTGATACTGCGCCCCCATAGCATCTCCAGACTCCAGATATGGCTGACTTGAACGTTCGTTATAACTGCACAGAATGCTGCCTTCTCCAATGGCCTCTGCCACTCCATTGCCATTGGTATCATGTTCTTCCACGAAAGTAGTCATTACATTTGTATAGTAATTCCACAGTGTATCATCTGTAATTAACCGCTTATCACCGCTCCAGAGATATGCCTGATAAGCTTTCTCGATCACTTCAAATTCTGCAGGAAGTTCCCGAAGATAATTTTCTTCACTCCAAAAACTTGACTTGCAGGGTGAGCCGTCAAAATTAAAGCCGAATGGTGTCCAATATCCTCTGCTCTCTGTACAGTTAGAAGCACAGATCCCAAGCATAGAATAATTTTCTTCCCATAATCCGGTAAGCGCTGCTGCTGTCAACTGATGGCTGAAATCACGTGTGCAGAATCCGGATTCATGTGCATAAGTACACCAGTAAGACGGAAGATATGGTACCGGACCAGTCCCTTGACCGTATTTATCATTTATCATGCCGCTCTTACCTGTCATAACATATTCCTGCATTTTATTGGAAGCCCATTTAAAACCATTTTCTAATGTCTCATTATCTGATTCCAGCACCACCGTCTCATTGGCCACTTTCACCGTAACGACCCATTCTACCGATGTATTTCCATTCGTAATCGTAAAAGCAACAGGATTCGTAAAGTCTACCTTACTGCCGGAAGCCGGACAAATCGTTGCTCCCTCAGACACTTCTGCCGTAACTTCCAGAGCCGTGATATCCGTACCGTAAGGTACTGTTACCGTGATCGTCTTCTCATCCTCTTTCCGCTTAATGACAGCCTGATTTTCCACTGAAAAACTTTTTAATGTGGTGAATTCAGGAAGATCGTCATCTCCCTGGTAAAACAGCGTAAAGGTATCCGCACAAATTTCTGCACACCCCGATGAACCTTGCACATATGCTTCAATCTCAGTTCCGCTTTCTAACGCAATGTCTGACAAAGTAACCCAGGTATATCCATTCGTAGCCGGAAGGCTCATGGATTCAACCGCACTTGTTGCACCTTTTTTCCGAATGCCGATTGTTCCGCCATTCTTGGCAGTATTAATTCGTACTGCCAAAGTATACTTTCCGTTCTTCGGAATCTTAACTGTATAATAACCTATGGCATCTGCATCATTTGCAGGAATCTGAAGGTAGCGGAATCCCGCATAGGCTTTTGTACTGTCATTGGGAATTGAAGCACCGTTGGCATAAGCCCAGCCTTCCGGATACCAGAAAGACGGCGCCAGTTCCAGTCCTCCATTTTCAATCAAATTGGTATGTACCGGACCCATTGCCGAAGATACCACAGGTGTACCTGCCTTGCCATAAGAATCAATTGGTGTCACCTCAAACTTAACGTATTTCAGATCCTGTGCATCGGTTAATATCATACTATCCTTGTCCGCATTCGGAATCGCCTCGTATTCGCCATCCGCGGTATCACACATCAGCCAACGGTAGCAGCTTGTTCCCTCTGTTTGTCCTTCATCCTCGTCAAAGAAATCATAGCTTCCGACAATTGTCTGATCTGAGTATAAGTCTCCAGTAACGTTTACATTAAGTGCTTCCGGCGCATGATTTGGAATACTTGTAACATCAAATTTCAATTCCGCATCGGAAATGTTGCCGGTTCCTTCAACAGAAATCTCCAGCATATCATTCAACGTACATTCTTCTGCTGTAATTGCTATCTGCCTGGACTCACCTGCTGCAACCACTTCTGTCTCATTTCCCATTTTAATTATCATTTCTTCCTCTGCATCAACATTTGCAGTAAAAATGTAGCTGCCGCTCCAGGGCAGAGAAATCTTTGCAGTTGATTCTTTATTCAAATCTGTACCATACAACAGATCGACTGCTACACTGGAAAAATCATAACTAAATGAAAAATCATCCCCATTTGTCCAATTGCTCTTGCCATTATTTACATATACTTCAATCTCATCCCCCTGTTGCAGCATAACTGAAGGGAGTACATGTGCCGATGCATAAGTACATGCAGCCGGCAACATGATCTCTTCCAGCGCTTCCGCTGCACCTGCCTTTCGGATTCCAAAGGAGGCACCATTGCTTCCCTGATTTACATATACGGAACTTTTATAAACTCCCGTATAAGGTACGGTTACTGCCTGCTTTACATAATAAGCAGGATTATTATTCAGATAGAACCCCTGTTTTCCTGTATGCGGATTATTAACCTGCTTGCCGCCCCCATAAAATGTCCAGCCTGTTGTGCCGTCCTCAAAGCCTGGATTTGTCAACAGATTGCTGCCGTAAGGGTTCTCGTCACTATCAGCTGCATGGACAACAGGTATATCATATGACAATACCATACTGATGCATACCATAAGAGAAACAATTCTCTTTACTTTATTCCCCATCCTAAACTTCTTCAACATAATTCCTCCTTCTCACCTAACGTAGTTACTTTCACTTCTTTCAAATTAAAACTTCTGTGTTTCCCAAAGAACCAATACATTCCGCTTCTCAGAACTTACCTCTTCTGTATCCCTCCTCTCCGATATATATTGTTCAAAGACTGAAAGAGAGTATATCCTCATTCTTGCTCTTTTTTTTATTTTATCACATCACAAAAATAATGCCATGACTTAAAACTCCAATCCAGGTACGAATTTCTCCACTTTTTCTTTATTGATACAACCTTTCTCTGCCACCGTTATTTCCCTCAAATTTCCTGGCAACATCGCTATGGTGAGCGAGACCGCCGCTCATTTCTTATACTTTTGTAAGTCATACTTTTTCTTATCCTATCCTACGTTTACAAAAATCTCTCTCTCCAAATCATAAAACTCCGAGTTTACTTCCAGATTCTCAGCGATCTTTACCTGCGCCTCATCCGTGACAGAAAGTACCTGATGCCAGATTCCCTTATACAGGCACACGGGTTTATCCAGAAGAAACGCTTCATATTCTGCCGGTCTGTCATGTTCGGCAACGATCAGCACTGTCATCCCGTTCAGAGGTTCAAAACTTTCCAAAGATGTGGGATGACATTCCAATCTTTTGACAGACTTGTTCCTGTAACGAAATACCGCCAGTCTCCACGGTTCCCGCTCTTCCGTAATCACGATTTCGAAGGATTCCCTGCAATCGGCAGAAAACTCCAACGCCCTTCCATACTTTGCGAAATTTTCCTTATGTACAGACTGTAATCGGCACATGTTCTCCCCCCTTTAACATAAGATTTCAACCACTGTATCTTCTTTTTCAAACACAAGTGTCACACACAATACCCGATTCTCCCATGTAAAGCTGCAGGATGCCCCTGTGGCTTTTACTTCTTTCACCTCAAAATCGACAGGCACTGCAATGTAATATTGCTCCCTTCTCCCTTTTACACCACTGATCCGCAATAGGAGTTTCTTTTCCTTCCACTCCTGTTCCCGGACACTGACCGCATCCATAGATACATGGCGTGAGGAAGCTATGAACTGCGGCACCTTCTTCACTTCATGAAAGCCTACAATCTGGCATTCACCAAGTCCCAGGCTTCCCACCTGCAGACTTCCGGTCACAATTCCCAGATATTCCTGTTTCCAGAAATCAAAAGCATGGTAACGCTTTTGGGGATCCAAATTTAACTTTTCCAGTCCTACCCGGGTTTCCCCAAGGGGAACCGTCGCATATCTTCCCATTACACACCAGTTCTCCCCCGCATAGCTCAGATGGAAAGACCAAAGTGTGGAAAATGGATGCGCATCATTCATCGAAGGATAAATTCCTGCCATATCATAAGCATCTTTCAGATTGACCTCTTCCATCTCCACCGGCGTCTCATGGGACTGCACAGCAAATCCATGCAGCTTTGTCCAGGTATATGCCGGATATTCCATATTAAGCGGTCCCGTCTCTCCCGTACAGGTCGTAAGCGGCGGCAGCGTCTTTCGGATAATTTCCAGCTTTTCCTCCGTATAAGCATCCTCGGTATCACTGAGCATACATAACCCGCCGGAAAGCGAAATCAATGACAGTATACTTTTTGCCCACTCCGGTTTTGTACGGACACAGACATGATCCGGATCATTCAGGAACAAGATCCGCTGTGTGTGGAACCAGCGGGCCATCTCAAAAAGCTGCATCCGGATACCCGCCCATGTAGGGTTTGCATCCATGGAGATCCTACAGGCATCAGCAATACCGACAACCTCATGCATTTCTCCCCAGCTTGCCAGATAGTACATATCCTCTGACATGCCCTTCTTGGTTGCTTCCATATAAGAACGGAATTTCTGTTCCGCCTCCTCATTACTCATAATGCCCAGACGAACCCCTTCATGAAGACCGTCCAAAAGCAGGTGGCGGATCGCATCTATTTTTACATATTTGTAACCGGCATCACGGAATCCCTCAAAGACAGGCGTCACCTGCTCTGCCAGTGTTTCCGGTGTACAATTATACAGATAGTCAATCCATTCCCCTTTCAGCGCTTTTCCCTCATGGAAAATGACACATTCCGGGTGCTTTTCGGGGAATTCCTCATTGGTAATATTGGCATTTGTCCAGATTGCCGGAACGAAACCATGACTGCGGATATCCTCCACAATTCCTGCATGACCACGGGGAAATTTGCTCTCTTCGCAGGTCATCCAACCTTCCTTCATATCACCTTCACTGCGGTAAGGCAGGGGCATCTTCTGATACCCGTCATCCACCTGGATATAGGTAAGCCCGTAATCCTTCAGATTTTCTTCCATGAATGCGGCAATCTGATCAATCTTCTTCTCATCGATATCCCGGCGGTACGCCTCCCAGGAACACCAGCCCACAACAGCGTCTCTCTTTGTCCTACGTTCCCAGGGGGTATAGTATTTATATCCCAGATGATTCCGGTAATAATGCATACGCAGATTGATAAATACCGGCTTTTCACTGAGCAGCAGCTTCATCTTTGCGATTCGCAGCCCGTCACATTCCTCAAAAGAATCCTGTGCCCACTCCCACTGGCATCCATTCACATCAATCAGCAAATCTTGTGTCCGGTCATACAGACCATTAACTCCGTACATCAACAGATTTCCGTTCTGAGCAGCAATTGCTTCTTCCTGCCCTGCACGCCTGGGGCGCATATTGATCGTATCGGAAGAAAGACAAAAGCATGCTGTCACCCACATCGGTTTTTCCACCATAATATAAATCTGCTGGGTATAGGCAATACTTTGCATCGTACCATCCGAGCCATGACGAAATCCCGTATCTTCACTTTCCGGAATATACATGGTGATAATATCTCTTCCATTATATTCATACTTTAATTTCTTCGTAGTCTCATCCCAGTGATGCAGTGCATGTGCAAGGGGTGGTATCTTTTGTATGGGATGAAAATTTTCATTATTCATAAGCCTAATTCTCCTTTACTTAACCGCACTGTCCACCATTCCTTTAATAAAATACTTCTGCAGGAACAGGAAACATACTACAATCGGCAAAATTGCCAGCAAGGCTGCCGCAGATGCAGCATTCAGATCACTGGTTGTCTGTGAAAAGAATGAGGAAATCGCCAGTGTAACCGTCCGCATCTTCGAGGACTGAAGAATATACAGTGAAAACTGATAATCATTCCAGCAATGTACGCCTGTCAGGATCGCCACAGATGCCGTCACGGACTTCAGCTGCGGCAGAATAATATAGAAGAATGTCCGTATGGGTCCGCATCCGTCAATCGCAGCAGCCTCATCCAACGCAGCAGGAATTGATGCAATAAAATTGGTGTAGAGAAAGATCGCCATCGGAAGCTCAAATGTCAGTAAGGTCAGAATCACTCCCCAATATTGGTTAATCCCCCCGATATCTACCAATACGGAATAAAGAGGCACAAGGATACTAAGAGGCGGCACCATCATGATTCCCAGGATAAAACTCCTCACAAACTTGTTGACTCTGCTCTTGTTTCTTGCCAGAGGATAAGCTGCAAGAGAACCTACAGCCACAATCAAAAGTACAACAATCAGCGTGATCATGAAGGTATGCAGCAGTGCCGGAAGCACCCCTCCCTGTTCAATTGCCGTCTCAAAATTTTTAAGCGTCGGCTCCGATGATATCTTCCAATGAGAACTTAAGTCAGAAACCGGCTTAAAGGAAATCCCGATCAGAATATAAAATGGAGAAAAATACACTGCAAAAATGACCAGAAGAATGGGAATTCTCCAAAATCCTCTTTTTTTGCTTTGTATCATAATTCCACCTCCTTTTTATCCAGATACTTAACTACCGTATTGCTGACAACCATAATCAGAAGAAAAGCAACGAGACCGATAGCCGATGCATATCCTGCGTTCTCACTTCCGAAATACGTTCTATGTACTAAAGTGGATAAAGAATGCGTATCGTATCCCGGACCTCCCGAAGTCATTGCCATGATGATATCAAATAATTTTAACCCTCCGATCAGGTTGATCGTTACGGAAGAATTGATCGCCGGCATCAGAAGCGGCAGGGTAATATAACGAAACTGTGCCCATTTCCCCACACCGTCAATTGCGGCAGCCTCATAGTACATATCCGAAATTCCCTGAAGCCCTGCCAGATAAATTACCATAGAAACTCCCACAAACTGCAGGGAATTGATAATCGTCAGAATAGCAACACCTGCTTTTCCATTCGCAAGCCAGTCTACCGGACCAAAACCGAAAAGACCAATCAGATCATTCAGTGCACCATTGTTGAAACTGAAGAAAAAGTACATGATGTAGCCCATAATCAGCGGGGCTATCATAACCGGAAGATATACTAAAGTTCGGGTAGCCGCTCTTCCGCGAAACTTTTGATTCAGCAGCACTGCCAGTGCAAGCCCCAGAACATTCTGCAGCAGGGTGCTTCCGGCGCCGTAGATGATGGTATTTAAAAATGCCCGGTGCACATTCTGATCTGTAAGCATTCTCGTATAATTGTTGATTCCCACCATCTTATAGGTCTGTGAATATCCGTTCCAGTTTGTAAAAGAAAGAAACACTCCTTTTCCCAATGGATAGATCACAAAGATAAGGAACAGTATAATCGCAGGCAGATAAAACAAATTCATAAATCCAGCTCTTTTTTTCATGTCGTTTATCGCTCACCTTTCGTAAGAAAACGGGAGCAGCTGCCTACTCCCGTCTCTGTTTTTCAAATCACAATCATCCTGTATATTTGTCGTTGAAATTCTGCTCCATGGTCTTTGCTGCATTTTCTACTGCTCCGTCCTTCTGGGCCAGAATATCAGCGCCCGTTGCACACATAACATCCCACATACCGCTTGGGAGATATTCACGATCAAAGTACGGGAATGTCTCAACCTCTGCATACTTATTGTAATATTCGCCAACTGCTCCGATTTCTGCTTCCACACCGTTTAAGCCGGCCTTGTTTCCCGCCGCCTCGGCGATCGCTTTTGTAACCTCTGGTTTTGCCAGATAATTCAACAATTCCACTGCTTCCTCTTTTACCTCTGAATCCTTCCATACACCAACTGCAATATCCTCGCCGGCAATCAAGGTCGGTTCATCACCTGTACCTGCCGCCGGAATCGGCATCATACCAATCTTTGCATCCGCATTTACTCCCAGTGTATCTACTACAGCGGAGTTTCCATAGAAACAAAATGCTGCGCTTCCGTCTGCCAGTGCTTTGATATCAGAATTATAATCTGCTGTCAGAACATCCTGATTGAAATATCCTGCTTTTACCCATTCGTCCATCAGACCGGAAAGTTCTTTCCATTTCTCTGTATCAAATTTACCGCCCTTCAAATCCTCTGCACTGCTGTTGGAGTCATCTGTTATATAGAAAGAAGGCGCTGCCCAGTCAAAGAACTGACCGATTGTCCAACTGTCTTTTCCTCCCATATGGATCGGATCTTTTCCGGCTGCTCTGATCTTTTTGCATGCCTCACCAAAGTCTTCCCATGTCTTGATTTCATCCGGATTCACACCTGCTTCTTCCAGAACCGACATATTACATACGATTCCTGCGATGTCCATATCAACAGGAAGTACAAAGATATTTCCGTCCTTATCGGTAATAACCGGTTTAATCTGATCACTGATACTGCCTGCCCATTCCAGATCATTGACCGGCATCAGATAATCGCTGTACCTTGCTACTGACCATCCATGAGTTGTAAATACATCCGGTAATTCATTTGCTGACATCTTTGTCTTCATCAATTCCTCATAACTGGAACCAGGAGCCTGGAAATCTACCGTATATCCTGTTTCTGCCTCAAAGTCTTTGCACGCACGTTGAAGCGCTTCCGCTTTTGTTCCCACCACATTCGTTGCAAAAGTAATGGTCACATCTTTGCCTGCACTTTTCGATTCACTTTTGGATTCGCTTCCCGTCTCTGATTTTGTTTTCGTTTCTGATGAAGAGGATGCATTCCCTCCATTTCCGCATGCTGCCATACTCATTGCCAACATTGCTGCTAATCCTGCAGCCATCCATCTTTTTGCTTTCATATTGTCTTCCTCCCTAAAATCATTTTATTTCTTTCTTAATTTGTTTCTGACTTAACTATACCGAAAAAAACGCTAAAAACAAATGACTCAAAACTCCGATTTTGGTACGTTTTTCTACAAACACAAACAGATGTATCAAATAACTGTGTTCATATACACATATTATCTGACACATCTGTTTTTATTATTACGATCGGCAGAGATGTCTTAATTGTTTTTATTCTCTGCATATCTCCTATATGCCGACGGCGTCATACCCGTCTGTTTTTGGAACAACGCTGAAAAATGACGCGCACTGGTGTAACCGACCATCAGCGCTATATCTTTGACAGAGGCAGACATATTGGTTAAAAGAAGCTTTTTCGCATTGGCAATTCTTACTTCTGTCAAATACTCCACAAACCGGCATCCGGCTTTATGATGAAAGACCGTACTCAGATAGTTTGCCGTCAGATTATATTTTTCAGCCAACTGACTGATACTGATATCTCTCATATAATTTTTCTGAATATCATTCTTCATCCGCCTGACAATATCACTCTCCTCTGCCGAGAAGTTGCCGTACATATTCCGCCCCAATTCTTCCAATGTTCTAAAAAATTCCTTATAATTTCTTCCTGAAATATGTTTTTCAGTCATGCAGGTACAATAAGCACTGATATTTCCAAGATTTAAGTCTGGTTCTGTTTTCCGGCATAGACCATACAGTGCCTGCAGCGTCTCTTTATAAAGCACCTCGTCTGCCGCCTCCCAACACTCCATCAGCCGGTCCGTCGTATAAAACACACTTCGCTGCTCCTCTGTCAGACACAATTTTTCCCAGTGAACCACAGACCCGGATGCGTAATTCATTGCCACCCAGGAATTTTTCTCAATACCTTCACAAGCCTGAAAAATTTCCCGAATCAAATTACCTTCAAAGCGAAATGTACATAAGAAAGCCGGTCCCTTTGCTGCCAGTGCACTGATTCTGTTCAATGCACTGACCGTATCCCGTAGCTTTTCCCAATCACAGCAAAAGATAAAGCACGGCATTCCTTCGGATGAATAGACCATAGAATAGTAACCCTTTCTGCTGATAACCGTCTCACCAAGCATACGTACTTTTTCAATAAATACCTTCTGCTGCTCCATGGCTTCTTTTTGGCATTCCGGATGATACCGCATCACCAACCCAAATCCAAGGTAGGAATACGCCGCTGGATGGGAAAATTCCTCCACATCCTCCTCCATTCCAGCGATGGCGTAATAATTAAAACCATTCAGCAGCTTCATATGAAAATCCGAATTGGAATCCCGCTTCTTTTTGTTCAATTTCTCCTGAAGCACTTCCATCACTTCCCGCAGCTTTTCTTCCTCAATCGGTTTCAGTAAATACTCATTCACACCGAGACGCAGGGCCTTTTGCGCATACTCAAATTCCGAGTAACCGCTCACCACTACGAATTCTGTCCCGGGCATCTCCTTTTCGCACGCTTCAATTGCCTCCAGTCCATTCAGATAAGGCATTCTGATATCTGTAAATACAATATCAGGTCTGTAATTTCTGCAAAGCTGCCTCAGTTCTTCTCCATTACCTGCCTCCAGATACAGATGCTCTCCCCAGGAAAGGATCTCCATCAACATACTTTTCATCGTAAACCGAACCAGTCGGTCATCGTCAGCTATCAATATTATCATCGTCTATGTCCCCCGTACATATCTTTTGGAAATACAAATGTAGTCTTCGTACCTTTTCCAGGTACGGAAGAAAACTGATATACTACATCCCTGCAATATAGTTCCGCTCTTTTTTTCACATTTGCAACGCCTACATGTTCCCGTGTGTTGATCTCAGCTTTACTGTCAAATCCTACTCCGTTATCCCGCACGCTGATTATGATTACCTTTCCAATTCCTTTCACCTCACTCTCCACTGCGGATACTGTAATCATAACCGGTCTGTCTGTATCACCCATGCCATGAAGTATGGAATTTTCAACAATCGGCTGAAGCAGCAGCTTCGGCATAGAAAAATTTTCACAAGCTTTATCCATCCAAAGGATATATTCCAGACGTTCGTCTAATTTCAACTTTTCCAGCGCCAGATATTCTTCAAGAAAATGAAACTCTTCGCTCAGAAAAACCGTATCCTGTCTGCGGCAGGTATATTGAAACAGATGTGACAGACTGATAATGGATTCTTCCAGCTTTTTCTTCTCCCCCATCCTGTTCAGTGCTACAAACCCATTTAGTGTGTTGTAAAGAAAGTGAGGATTAATCTGAGACTGCAGTGCACGATATTCTGCCTTCTGATTCTGAATGACCATCAGATATTCCTGTTCAATATATCGCTTGAGGTTGCGTATCATATGATTCACACCATCCGCAATCTCTCCCACTTCCGTATTAGACTGTATCAGAATCTGCGTATCCAGATTTCCGTTCTCCACCTGACGAAGTGTCTTTGTAATTTCTCCGATATGTACAATCATCTCTTTGGACTGCCCTCGGTAAATAAAAAACGCCAGCGCTATACCTGCCACAATCACCCCCAAAAATACAACCACAGCTAACAGATATCCCTTAATACTGTACTGAAGGGAATACAGATAATATAGTTCCCAATCTGTGTTTTCCACGGTCTGCATTCTGGCATAATAGGTTCTGCCGTCAACTTCCGCCTTACCCTCCCCTGTGTCAAGATTGATTTCTCCGTTCATAAGCTCCGAACGAGCCGCAATCTCTCCTTTACAGCTCAGGACAATCCCTCTTTCCTGCTCCTCTTTCACGACATTAATACTATCCTGGATTTCCTGAATTCTGGAATCCACCTTGATGACGGCAATTACTTTGTTATTATCCATATTTCTCACGGCCTGAATCAGAGAGTATACCTGCTTCGGATTATTTCCCTCCATATAATTCCGCTCGTGGGGCGGCAAAAAAAAGGAATGCTCCGGATGCTCAACTGCACGAACAAACCAATCCTCCTCCTGATAACCTTTATAGTCAACCGTCACCAAATCAGAGGCCTCTTTTCCTAGATAATATCCAACCTGTTTCTCACTGTTTACGGGAAAAATCATAACACCTCTGATATCCTGCCTGCCTAAATATAAATGCTTTCCCATTGTAATACAATAATCATTTTCAGCCTGTTTCAGGGTTAATGGATCATTATATGCATAAAGCTCCGGATTATTCAGTCTGTCAGCAACCTGAAAAATCCGGTTCTGCATATAGAATGTATTGCCAATATTCTTTAATTCTGCAAATTGGTTTTCCACATTTCGGGAAATTGACTCCAATACATTATCCATGTCCTTGTATTCCCGTTCCTGATTGCTGTAACTGACATAAAACAATATGATAAATATTGCAATTCCCAGAGGTACGATAACACTTATGATAAACATGGAATATAGTTTTCTCTGAAATGTATTTTCCTTTTTTCTCATGGCAGCCCCCATTGCAGTCTTTTGTTTACTGACATTTTATCACATTTATCTTTTTTTACATACTCTAATCTTTATATTCAATAATTTACCAATATTTTAGATACCAGGGTCAAAAGGTTATGCGTTTTATGCCTGCATGAAAAAGCATAACTTTGGGACCCATAAAACATGAGAAAGCAGCCCGAACAGGGCGGATTTCGAATGTTTTTAGGATTACGTGAGCATGAAATGCGGAGCAATCCGTGTATTATAGGGGGCAAAATACCTTTTGACCCCAACATCATATGTTAGCGTGTATTTGAAAATTGCTTTTCGCAACACCTAAAACGGATATGGATGTTGGCTGGGGCTTTCTCATGAAAATAAGAGACTCCTGTATCCTTTATACGGAGAAGCTGCTTCTCCCCATAAGTATACATGAGTCTCCTTTTTTAATTCCCCGATCTTTATCTGTCGGAAATAACTTCCCCTTACTGCTCCATCTGCTTTCCCAGAAATCCTGCTGCAACCTGAGCCATAAGCTTCTCATTTTCCCCCAATTGATTACCTGCATTCTTTCCGCGCTCCATAATAATTACAGCCCCGATGGCATCTCCCGCAGAAATAATCGGAACAATCATCTGCCATTGACTGTCCCCGTCATCATCCTGGGTAATCCGTATAAATCCGCTTTCTTTCTGTCCCGCACAGATTGTCTCCCGATCTGTAATTGCCTGCTCCAGCTCTTTACTGATCGTCTTTCCTTCAAATTCACGCTGTCCGGATCCATTTGCTGTAAGAATCTGATCATGATCTGAGATACAGACCAGATATCCGGTAATCTGAGACAGCACCTGCGCATATTCCTTTGCGGTCTTCGCCATTTCACCCATAGGGGAATATTTTTTTAATATAATTTCACCGTCACGACCTGTAAAGATTTCCATCGGCTCTCCTTCACGGATTCGGATCGTCCTTCTGATCTCTTTCGGCACGACAATTCTTCCCAGATCATCTATCCGTCTTACAATTCCTGTCGCTTTCATAATATCTTCTCCTTATACATGGTTTTTATCGATAACAAGCTGCTCTTAAAATGTGTTAAAAATCCTTATTTTATGCGGATTTTTGAGATTTCAAGAGCCCAAAACCCTTGTAAATACTGGGTGCTTTCTTGTTTTCATTAGCACCACACGGCCAAATCCCTTTTAAATTAGAATCTTGGAAGAGTGGTGCTTTCTGGTATTAATATTGCTCATTTTTTAGAAATTATGAGTTGTTTTACCAGTTTTCGAAGAAGTACATACGGCAAAGTATAGTAATAATGAATCTATCACTTCCCCAAATTTCTTTAATGAATCTATGCAAGCATTTGTATTTGAACACGAAAAATACATTTTGTAATATGGTTTCTCACCATCGTAATTAAAAGAGTAAATCCAAACATTATTCTCCAATCCCTCTTAACAATTCATTTATTCCTTGAAACACACTTAACGCATCTTCAAAATTCTGCTGGATATCCGTATATAATAATTCCTTATGGAGATTTTCATAGGTGTTCTTAATTTCTTCCGTAAAATACTGTTGCCAGTCTTCAAAGGCATATGATCCCACCGGATCATATGCCGCACTAATCTTACGCTTGTTCAAGTAATAAGCATCCGTCTCTTTTGTGACTTGTATGAGTCGCTTTAATTCTTTCTTATCTAACAGAAACTTTTGAATCTCCGGTAATGAATAAAGCTTTGTAACATCATAAATATGACGTACTTTATTACCAAGAGTTCCACAAATAGCATGTCTTTTTACCGACATGAGTTTATCTATAAAGGTCCGTTCAATATTTAAAACATTTAATGAAACACTTTCTAATTCAAAACGTTCAATATCATCGTTTCCATTGTGAGATTCCAAAAATTCTTGTATATAGGTTTTTAACTCTCTTTTTGAAAACGGGTCAGGTCGAACACTGCTTCCAATCTCCAGCTTTACTTTATTTTCTTCAGTTTCAAACCACACATACATACTTTTGCTACGATTTGATCGTTCCTCAGGTATTTTTTTCGTTTTTGCAGAACATGTCACTATATTTTCTATTTTTTTTATTGTCTTATCACATACTTTATCGCTTTTATCCATTCCAAGGAAGGTCAAATCAATATCTTCTGAAAATCGTTCGATTGATCCTGGATAACACTTGCTTAAAGATGTTCCCCCTTTAAATACACACTGCTCAGCATATTCGCTATCTGCAAGATTTTTTAATAGCATAACAATATAATAATCTCGTTCTACCGCAGATTCTGGCAAATGCATATAGCCGGAAACGAGCGTAATTAACATCCTAAATTCCTCTGGATACTCGTGCAATTTCATATAATTCCTCCATTCGTGGATGTTTATAGGATGATAAGGATGATAAATAGCGTTCCAAATTATTGGATACCCCATAGTAGTTTAATATTTCTTTTAAAAAAGATATCGTTGATTTTTTATATGATGTCTTTGCAATAACTCTTTCAAAAACTTCATCCTGATAAGTTTCTGCAAGTTTCTGAGAGTATTCAATAAACGCGGAATAATTTAAGTCTTGAATTTCATAGAAATTCTGCAATACTTCTAATCCACATATCATATTTTTAACTTCCGTGGTATAATCAATTTTCACTTGTTTAATCATTACATTTCTAACAGTTTTTGAAAAACCATCCAGTGCAGAAGATAGTATATTTATAGTTTTGGAAATTTGTGTGGTTAAATTCAAATCATTATACATAGCATATCCTATAATCGTTCCGGAATCATTTTTTGTAAATGCTTCTATTATTTTTTTTTCGGATGGTGGGACTACACCATATTTACTAATAATTGGAATGTAATAAATACCTTTTGCAGCTTTAGCTAATTCTCCACTTTTACACATTCTCTCAAGCATTTTGTAATATGTTGCTTCATTCAATAATTCACATAGGTTTTCTCTATATAGTTTGCTTGCAAATATCAATTCATTTTCTTTATAATGAACCAGTGCATTTCTAATAATAGAGCTGCTCTTCAACTTCTACACCCCCTTATACTCAATTTTACAATTATATTATATTTCTCTAATCCCCAAAACGTCAAGTAAAATCAAATTTTACTTGACGTTTTTTGCTATTCCACATATTATTATGTTTATACAGTAATATAAGAAAGGGGGCTTGTTCCATGAGCATGGTTTTAGCAGTTTTTCGCTTTTACTTTAAACAATTCACGAAAATACCAATAAATACTTGTCTGTATGAATTTGAGTATGGGACATACGGATGTTTGCGGAAGAATCCATTTCAAACGGAATACTCACTTAGTATCGCTCATTTTTTAGAAAGTATGAATTGTTTTACCATTTTATAAGAAGTTCCTGGTTCTTGCCAATACCTGTTCTATCGGCATACATAATTCCATTGGATATTCTTCAAAAAGATTTCTTTCCAAAATCAATGAATTATACGCAGGTTTCCAACATGCATTAATCACCTCCGGGAAAGCATTGCTTAATTCTTCAAATACCGGAAAATTTCCAACTAATGTTAGTTTGCCCATATCCGGAAATGTTTCAGCTTTGAACCACCCTAATGGAATAACCTCGCCTTTCATTAATTGTTCATAGGAAGGTATTTCATCAAATATATTTCTCCATGCATAACCGAAAATAGCTGTATAAAAATACATTTCTTTCTGTTCAGTCAATGCAAAAATTCGATACTTTCCATTATTCTCTATTGCAAACGTATCCCCGCAATGTATATTCGCCGGAAATGATTTTTCTTCTTCTTGCATCAGCACTGGATTATAAGCCATAGCTTTAGCCATGTCACTGTCCGGATTTTTCTTATAGACTCGTCTGGTTTCCAGAAGCTTTGACAACTTCAAAGAGGGTTCTGAAGAATAATCTCTTTTGAAATCTTTTTTACTGCCAAAAACCATTCCGTCTACACCTAGAATCTGATTTTTAGCACTCACAGGAACACTTACCCTTCCAACCTTTTGAAGCTTAGATTCTCCTAAAAACTCTGCTCCAATATAACATCCTATGTGTCCAATATCCTGCTCTAATAGATTAATTTTCTTCACTTCAGATGCTTGATATGTATTTTTTAGTATACAGCAAAAGACTTGTTCCTTCCACCCTGGCAGTCTGATCCTGTCCAAAATCACTACAATTCTTTTTCCACTGTGATATTTATAGGCAAGACAATCACCTATTTCCATAGGTGGGAATGGTTTTTCATTTTCCATGATTGTATTCCTCCATAAATTAATAAGTTACCCGGCAAACAGGCATCTCATATAGGTCACTTATTCATCATACTTAAGGTATCCCTCTTTAAAAAATATTCTTTTAACCCCTTTGCTATATTTCTGTGAATTTCTTGCCACTATTACGGAAGCTATACAAATAACCACACAAAAAAGAATATAAGCGTAAATAATGCAATCAGTAAAGAATTTTTATTACTAACTTGATTCACTTCATCAAATGACAAAATTGTTTTTCCGGCGATTCTAAATTTCCTTTAAAATTATCATATATAATAATCGTTCCAGGCCATCCATATAACATACCAATTGCAAGCCAAAGCATACATACAAAACCTATAGTAACCCACAGTTTCTCGTTATCTAATAATGAGAAAACAGTGCCGACACAAAACATGAGACCACAAATAAATCCAACCCAGCAAACAAAGCTCTTTGGGAGTACAATCTTTTTGGGGCCTTTGTCTGATTTATTTTTAACCACAACCGGGTAAGCAAGCATATAAAACAAATTAAAATATATAGAATTATTGTGAGCAAAGTAAAAATCATATTGTACTCCTAACTTTATACTTTTTCTTACATTATATCATTTCTGTATATTTTAAAAAAGATATTTGTACTATACGCACAAAAACCCCGAAGCCACCGCTTCAGGGTTATGTAAGATAATGCTTTTTAACTTTTATCCCTCGCCATCAATACCGCAGAAATCAAAGATACAAACGGCACAGTCAGTATAACTCCCAGTGATCCGGAAATTCCCCGCAACAGTTCAATACCGATATCATACCGATTCATATATTCCATATAGGACATCTGATAAGAATAAATAATAATCAGCGAATTGACAGAGCTTCCCGCAAATGCCAGGATCAACGTATTTGACATCGTTCCCATCATGTCTTTCCCCACATTGATTCCGGATTGAAACAGCCTCTTTTTTCCAAGCCCGGGATTTGTCTCATGAATTTCGCAAATTGTAGAGGCTATGGACATACTTACATCCATTACCGCTCCAAGCGAGGCAATCAAAATGCCTGAAAACAAAATGCCCCCTACATCCAGCCTGCTGTTTTCTGCTACATAGGCAAGTGTTTCTACATCATCTGCATTCAGTCCTGAGATATGGGACAGCTTTCCGAAAAGTGCCGCAAAACCACCGGCAACCAGCACACCGGATATTGTACCCAGCGCAGCGCAGAGAGTCTTATATGACCAACCGCCGATCAGAAGCATAACAACGGCGGTCACAAGAACCGATATTACAGCGGCAGATAAAAAGGGAGAACATCCGCAATACAACATTGGCAGATAAAGTCCAAAAATACATCCAAAAGTAAAAATCAATCCTGCCGCCGATGCCACTCCTTTCTTTCCTCCGATCAGACAGAGCGTCCCCAGAAATAAACCAATCAACACCAGAAGTACCAGACTCCGATCATAGTTATACACACTCGCCACCAGACTCCCATCCTCACTTTGGTTGAGCAACACGATTACTCTTAGCCCTGGAAAACATCTGGCTCCGGAATGGTTGGCATAGGGACAGGTTGCCTCACAGATCTGACCTTTAAACTTCCCTGACGTAATCTTTATACGAATCTTCTGATTTCCCTGAAATTCCACCTGCCCTGACTCATCAATGTTACTCTCCAATACCTCTTCCACCACTGCACTGGAGAATTTTGTTCCTCCGATTGGTCTTAAGGATGCCTGCTCAATACCTTTGTTAAATAAAACAAGTCCACCGACAAAAATCATCAGCAAAACTGCCCCCAACAAGGTATAGAATTTCTTTTTCTCTTTCCATAATTTCTTCACTTCTCTACTTACTCCTTCTATGCTTTCATTCAAATGACGCAGAATGAATTTTCAGCCTGCAAGACGGAGGAATGAGGCGTAGCAATGGCTACGTCATTGACACTAATGCAGCAGATGGAAATTCAGGCAAGTCATTTGGTGAAATGTGAACGGTACAATACACTGGAACAATGTACCACATTTTATCTGCTATTTATCCGCCGGGAACGACTCCCTGCCTTTACAGCTATTCCGTCTGCCGATTGTAACACTCCATAAATCTCATAATAATCGCTGCACATTCCGAACGGGCTGCATTTCCGTGAGGGTCTAGGATAGCTCCGTCATTCTTACCGACAATAATACCGTTTCCAACCGCCCACTTCATTGCCTCCTCCGCAGATGCACTTACATCTGCTTCATCTGCAAACTTCGAAAGTTCTGTCCCTCCTTCAACACTGTATCCTTTATACACCGCATAACGGTACATCATGATGGCCAGCTGCTCTCTGGTAATATCATCACTTACTCCGAACAATCCGCTGCCGTCATTGTATCCCGTAACAACGCCTGTATCCTGCGCCCAGAGAATTGCGTCTGTATACCACTGATCATCCGCCACATCTTTAAAAACATCTGTGTATTCTATCTTTGGCGCCCCATTCATGCGGTGGAGAATAACTGCAAATTGTGCACGAGACAACTTCTCGTAAGGTCCGAAGGTATTTCCATTCCAACCTGTCATAATCTTATTTTTGTAAGCAAAGCGCACTGCACGGTAATGCCAGTCATCCTCTTTTACATCTTCATACGGAAGTTTTTCCTCATCTGTGGAAAAACTCTGAACTGCTGTATAGGTAATGCCATTCCGGGCATTTGTTACTTTCGCATACCAGCCATAGGCTGTCTCTGCCAAAAGGCTGTCCCAGATATGGACAACGTCACCGGTTGCATCTTTGAAATTGATGATCTCCTTGCTAGTTCGTACATCAGCCCGGATGCTTTCTGTTGTAAGTGTTTTCTCCTCATTCTCAAAGTCTAAATCAAATTCATAGATATCAATTGCACCTGCTTTTGTACCCGGTCCATAATAAGACAGTTTTTCTGTATCATAATAATTAAAATCATCCCGGTACGGAGAGTAGGAATTCATATACAATTTATTATCTTCCAAATCAAAATACATGAACTTGATATATTCTGATCCGCCCTCAGGATCTGACTGATAATCAGTACAAATCTGATATACGACACGTTCCTGTACACCGTCTCCATCATCATCAAAACTCTGGGTATTGATTGCCGCACCATGATAGTGCCCATCAATGACTGCAAATACATTGGGATTTTCAGACACCACCTGATCCTGTATCAGTTTTCCGGTATAATCCAGGTCACCGGATGTATTGATATAGCGATGAAAGGCCAAAATTGCCTTGCGGTCTGCATACTGCTGCAGAACCTCATTCATCCAGTTCAATTCTTCTTGGTAAATATCCCAGCTCATATATACGATAATGAAATCCTGCCCATTTTCAGTCAGCAGATCATAATGTCCTCTGTTATTCTTGTAAGAGCCGCCGTAATAGTCTTTGCCTGCAAACCGATCTTCCCCAAAATACGCCCAGTAATTGCCGTAATCCTCCGCTCCTGCCCATACGTCATGGTTTCCTCCCAGTACACCATACGGGATTCCGGCATCATCCAGAATCTTCATGGAATGATCTGCATTAACCCACTCTCCTGTCATGTTGCAGTCATCTACAATATCCCCTGTATGGAATACATAACGAATATTCCATTCTTCGGCATTGTCCGCGATCCACTGATTCATATTGTCATAATGATAGGGGAAGCTTTCCGAATAATACTGTGTATCGGTTTCCCAGGCAAACGCAAAATCATATTTCTCCGGCCTTCCTGTTCCATCCCAGGAAGACTGTTCCGGCTGCACCGCCTCTTCCGCTTCTCCAACGACCGCATTCACATCTGCTTTCGGTCTGATTCCATTTGTCAAACACTGTACCAACAAAACAGCATGTCCATCTGTCACATAATCCTGTGCTGTGAAGGCGGTCTGAATATTTCCATCTGCATCCGCGTTTCCGATTGCATCCCATCTCTGAACTGCGGTATTCCATGCATACATAGTAAGTGGATGAGATGCATCCGTATTACTTGCCGTTCCCTTCCAGGTAACTGCAACCTGATCATCCGGATTGGTTTCTCCTACGTTCACCTGGAATATCTGATACGGTGATTCACCATTGGCTGAGGACACAACGCCGCCGCTCGTAATTCCTTCGTTCTCCACCGTCAGACTTCGGCCTTCCAGGAAAGTCACATCCGCAATCTCATCTCCCAAAGATACAGAAAGCCTAACAGAGGTATCTTTGATCTCATCATTCTTGCTGCCTGTCACATTGGGATCTACCTTCACTGTATTAAAATGAATCTCTTCTGCAGCAACATTTCCTCCATTATCAACAGCTACAACTTTTAAGGTATGACCTCCCACCGGTAAGTCCCGCGGTACGATTACTGCAGGGAGTTCTAAAATTTCATCATCCAGACTGACAGCAATCTCTGAAACTCCATTCGCATCTGCTGCAATACTGCCTTCTTCAAGAATCAGGCGATCATAGAGAACACTGCCCTCCAAAATGCCGGTTTCAATTGACGGTATCGTGTTGTCAACAATCACTTTCGCTGTTGTTGTCTTATCTCCTGCTGTTGCCGTAATCGTGTGTTCACCATCAGCAAATGTTGTGGTATCCAGTGTAATTCCTACTGCTTCCGCATCTTCTGCCGGAATAGAAAATGTTACGTCCATATGCGGAACCATACCCGCACTGTCACCGATCGTATGCCATGCGTCCGGAGACGTATCTGTATTGGTCTTTTCATTATCCGGAGCAATCGCTGTGGGAAGATAGCTCTTTCCATTTATCAGCTTCATCTGAAGACCATATACTTTGAAATCTTCATGATTTTCATTTTTTACAATATCGTAAATTTCTTCAAATGGAGTTCCTGAACTTCCCGCCCAGATAGTCAATGTCACATCATAGTTACCGGTCTCCTGATTATACGTAAAATATTTATTGTCCACACGGATCGCCCGGGAGGCAGGCAATTCACACCAGCTGGACATAATCGTAATGATTTCTCTTTGATTTTCCCCATAGGGTGCTGTTACGGCATTTTTAAAGTAACTGTCCATACCAGACGTTTTTACCATAAAATAAGCGCCACCTTCAAACGTTCTCCGTGTATCCACAGGATTGCCGTCCACTGTTATTTTTGTCTCCTGATTGTTTTTTCCATCGTTTGCCGTGATTGTAGTAATACCGGAAAGAAGCTCCTGATCCGCCACATTCAGACGAACCTTTCCTTTCGTATCATTCAGGCGGCTGATTCGAACTGTATTCTCCGCAGTTTCATTATAACCATACAGATTGTATGCCCGTACTTTGAATGTCACCTCATCATGCCCATACAGAATATCTGCCGGAATCTGCATCTGGTAATGTCCCAACACCCATTGCTTCTTTTCAGGTACAATGGTCCACTCCTTATCCTGATCCAGTTTGTAATAAATCTCTGTACCCAACATACGGGGTCTCGTCTTCAGTTCCTCACTTCCCCCCGGGTGGTTGGTCGGGTTCTCTGTATCCACATCATTCCGAAATGCATCCACGCGTGCATCACCTGCCGCTCCCATCAGAAGATCCACATCATACATAACAGTCAATGTCTCTCCTTCATTGATGGTTTTCGGAATATATTTTCCTTCCTGTGTACATACACTCAAGGTTGGTTTTTTTCCGTCATCCGGCTGATAATTGCTGTAACCACGAAAATCAATCAATTCTTTTGGAACCTGCCAGGCTTCTACCGTACCGGGAGTTGATTTCCCCATAATTACCGGAATAGATTCATTTACTCCTGCTGCATCATTGGGCGCCGCATAATGCAGGGAATTTCCTGAAGTCGTAATCTGCCACGGCTTTGTATTAAATGCTGCAAGGGTAAATGCATCGCTTTCACCGGTTCCGATACGGAGCCAACGTGCCTGTGATGCATGAAGACCGCCGTAATTGACAGAAACAATATTCTTCCCCTCCACCAGATCGGTTCCATAGAAATGATTGAACTGATCCACGGTCAGATTTTTACTATTCAACCAGTATACCATCGTCTCACCTGGCGCAAGTGTCTGCCTGAAGTCGTCTAATGACCATGTCTTACCGGATTGTGCCGCTGTCTGGGCCGGGTAATTATAATAATATAATATTTTATAGTACCCCAGATTAATGGTCTTATTACTTTGATTATAAACCTCAAAATAATCATACCGTTCCTGTCCATCTTCTACAGAAGTTGGTGCCACCTCCGTAATAATCAAAGGCGCTGATTTTTCAAGATCTGCTTTTACAGGTGTAAGGCCGACATTCATAATTTCAGAAGTAGTTTTCTGCTTTGCACTATAGCTTGCCTCTATGTAATATTCCGCTTCTTGTCCAAATATCTGATTTGCCTCTATTATACCGATAAATGTTTTGCCATCTCCCTGCGACTGCATCTCAATGCTCTGGAGCTCAGACTCTATCCCCTCTGCCTTTTGTCTATAATAAAGGTTCACCGACATAGCTACTGCAGTTCCCTCATAAGGAATTTCAGCAGTTACCGTCAGGTTTCCCTGACCGCTTGCCTCCACCTTACCAATTTCAGGTATTTTCTCTACTACCTTTACCCTGGACGTTGGAACCTGCCCTTCTGTTACAACACCCGGAGTCGCTGCAGCAACTCCCGTTTCGATACTTCTTTTACTATTTACAGTATACATATATTGGTATGCTTCTTTGTTTGGATTCCCGGCCGCGATGAGATCACCGTTTTCATTGGAATATGCTTCTGCCACAATACCGTCTGTATCTTTTCCGATCCGGTATCCCCGCTTTTCAGAGGGATGAATCCCGCTGTAGGGAAGTCTGAGAGCATCTACGTTTTCTACCAGATTAGTTCCATAAAAACGGTTAAAGTCCTCCAGTGTACGTCCCTGGCCGCCGTCACTCTGCCAGAGTACCAACGTTTTACCTGGTTCAATATAGACATCTTCGCCTTCATTTCCATATGCAATTACATCACGGCCTTCGAATTTTTTATCTGTGATCGTATTACTGAACACTTTTCCCCCGCCGCCCGGATAATCATAAAATAACGTATAATCCGTGAAATTGATTCTCTGGTCAGAATTGTTAAATACCTCAACATAGGTATAGCGCTTGCCACTTACCTGATCTGTGGCAATTTCGGTAATCAGAAGCGGCGCTATCTGGGATTCATCCCCCGGCTCCGATACCAGTGCTTCAATCTGACTGTTTTCCTCCTGCCATGCAGCCCCCTGTACCGGCGCTGCAAGCTGGAACGCCGTCATCGTCGCAAGACCTGCTGCCAATAACGACTTTACTCTCTGCCTCATACTCTTTCCTCCATTTTTTTCTTTTTTGTCATGATCCAAAAGCTCCGCGGGTGATCTCTCACCTGGTGTACTTCTGTTCCACATCTGTTATTTTATTTTTTTCCTTTGATTTGTACTAGCTTGCCTAGGATAAATATTTGTGAAGTGTTCGTAAAACAAAAACGGAGGTCTATGTGCCAACATAACCTCCGAATCGTCATCTTTTCATATTCTATCTTTCTGAAACCACTTCAACGGTTCATATTGTTTTTTCAAATCATGAACCACCTGATTCATATCTCCCGGTTCAACCACCTTATCATATCGTCCCGGAATGCTTCCAAATGTAACTGTCTTTTCCGTCTTCAGCATCTGTTTCAGATACCAGATCATATTCTCCCTTGTAGCATTCTTATTATAAATTTTAAGATAAGAATAACCGGGATCATCTTTGGAATCAGATTTTACTACTCGCAATTCTTCCGTAATTCCTGCTTCCTCCAGTACTTTCCAAAACGCCTCAATCACCGGATTTGGATAAAGCATCATAAAATAAACCACCTCTTCCGTCTCCGGCAGCGGCCGATTCACATAATTTCGGAATGGAGATCTGCGCAGATTCCGGATCAGGCGGTTCTGCACCTCATCTTCTGTCTTCTCGTAATAGATTACCAGCATATCATCCACAATCACGTTAGAAAAACAAGTCAGCCCCTGCCTTCTCATCAGATCAAGAATCTGCCTTACTTTTGCACTGGAAATAACATACACCTTCAGGTACATCTTTTCCCGGATATCATAAAGGACAGCTCCGTCCATCGCAATGACCGGAAGTTTGAGACGGATATCACGCATCGGTTCCATCAAAGACGCCGGTGTACGCATTGTAGATAATGTGAAATTAACCCCGTCGTCCAACATCCGGTTCAATTCTACTTTACTGTAAGCACTTAAATTTCCGCTCTCATCTAACAAAGTATCGTCCAGTCCGGAAATAAACAGAATATCTTTTCTCCTCTCTCTTGGAAGTTTAAAACTATTCACTCCGATACCGATAGCAATCCCGATCACCGTATCCAGAAAGCGATTCCATACAAAAAGATAGGGATTCAGATCTTCCAGATGATTGACTACAATGCTTAAAAATACGACACAGGAAAAATACGATGCTTCCTTTTTCTTAAGCAGAACTGTCGTGTAAAGGACTACAACAATCATTCCTGAAATCACAAAGACATCCACCCACCTGCTATAACATACCGGAATTGTCAGTTCACTCCTGACCAGTAAAAAAAGCAGACCGTAAAGCGCACCTATGACCGTGCCTATAAACCGTTGTACGGCATTTTTTCTTGTATTAGATGCATACACCTGAATACACCAAAGCGTTGCCAACTGCGAGTAGAACACAATTCCGCTGTTGCCGCGTAAGAATGATACCAGATAGCATAACGCAACTGCAATGGCCGATTTTCCAATTCGAAGACCAATCGGCGGTAACATGTTTTTTCTTATTTTTTTCCTTTGTTTTTCCCGATTCATATTTTCCGATATTCCCCAAATGTCATCATTGATAGCATCCTATAAGTCTCAAATCCGGTGATACTCTTCCAGAGTAAGTCCTGTCAGCGCCAGGTATAAAGACAGCGATTTTCCCACATACCGGATATGCCATGGCTCATAGGCATATCCAGTGATCTCTTCCTTCCCTTTGGGATAACGGATGATAAATCCGAACATCGGCGCATATACTGCCAGCCATTTTCCCTCCGGTGTCTCACCGAAAATTTCCTCCAGTTCCAGCCCCACAGACGGCGCAGAAACATCCAGCGCCAACCCGGTCTGGTGCTCGCTTGCACCCGGTCTTGCCACATATAATTCCACTTCCGCTGCCGGGGACTCTTTCATCCGCGTTTCATAAATCTCTTTCTGCCTCTGATACGAACGATACCCTGAGATTCCAAACAACAGATGACCGAAGGATTTTCCATATTCAATCAAACGTCCTGCTGCCTCTGCTGCCGCACGGCATAGCATCCGCTTCTCCTCTCCAACCTCCGCACAGAATGGAAACCTGCAAACTGCCAGATCTTCCGGAACGTAACAGGCATCCAGCGGATGCTCCCGATTGACAAGTGTTGTATAATGCTGCATAAAAATCCCCTCCCATTCCATACTCAGCGGAAGCATTCTCCTATGAGTATATGAATGGAAAGGGACGATTTATGACTTTATCGTTCCTGAAGTGCTTTCATGCTCATCTCTTCCAACAACTCTGTCTTAATCTTATAAAGTTTATCTGACAAATCCACATACACATTCTGGGGATTCACAAGACGCCTGGACTCCTCCCACAACGTATCCTTCTCTTTTGTACAGATATCCCGGATCTCCATCACAGACGGAGAAGTATAAACACAATTTCCTTTCTGGAAGATTGGAACCAGTAATTCTCTCAAAGAATACGTACCGCCTTTTACCTTTGTCTTCTTCCATGTCTCCAACGGATCGAACAAAATCATATCCTGAGATTCGTCAAAGGTCTCTTCCGCCAGACAGATCAGGTCCGCACGGATCTTTCCGGTTTTCTTATCATAAATTCGATAAATCGTCTTATTGCCGGGATTCGTAACTTTTTCCCAATTCTCGGACAGCTTAATCTTCGGAGTAAATTCCGCATCGCTGGAGTTTTTGATTGCCGCCAGTTTATAAACACCGCCAAATGCCGACCAGTTACTGGAAGTAATCAGATTCGTTCCCACTCCCCAGGAATTAATCTTCGCCCCCTGGGTCTTCAGACTGTCAATCAGATATTCATCCAGATCACTGGACGCAGAAATCACAGCATCTTCAAACCCTTCCGCCGCCAACATCTCGTAAGCCTTCTTAGACAGATATGCAAGGTCACCACTGTCAATACGGATTCCGTAACCCTTCATATCAACACCTGCCTCCCGCATCTCCTTAAATACACGAATCGCATTTGGAATGCCGGATTCCAGCACATCATACGTATCTACCAGCAAGATACAAGCCTTCGGATACAACTGGGCGTACGTCTTGAATGCCTTATATTCATCCGGGAAGCTCATAATCCAGCTATGTGCATGAGTTCCTTTTACCGGCACATCAAACATCTGTCCTGTCAGTACATTGGAAGTACCGATACATCCGCCGATCATAGCCGCCCTTGCACCATAGATTCCGGCATCCGGACCCTGTGCACGACGCAGACCAAATTCCATGATCCCGTCCCCCTTAGCTGCATAACATACTCTCGCCGCCTTGGTCGCAATCAGACACTGGTGGTTGATAATATTCAAAAGCGCGGTCTCCACAAGCTGTGCTTCCATCACCGGCGCAATTACCTTCACAAGCGGTTCACGCGGAAAGACTACCGTTCCTTCCGGCACGGCATAAATATCACCAGTAAAATGAAATCCTCTTAAATATTCCAGAAAATCCTCATCAAAAATCTGCAGCCCTCTCAGATAATCAACATCATCCGGTGTGAAATGCAGATCACGGATATATTCAATCACCTGCTCAAGTCCCGCCATAACTGCATACGCTCCGTCGCAGGGATTCTTGCGGTAAAATGCATCAAACACCACCACCTGATCCGTCGGATTTTTAAAATATCCCTGCATCATCGTCAGTTCATATAAATCTGTTAATAAAGTTAAATTCAGCGCTCTCATAAAATGCCTCCGTATCCGCCTTTCCCTATCGTAACCTTTGTCACACTGTATCCTGCGGCAGTTTTCACCCATTATAGCACCGCACTGAAAAAAATACAACTAATTCAACATCCTCTTTTCCGCATACGTTCCATTGCCTTCCTGCACGTATTTTTACATCTGCATCCGATTCCCTTCCGGATTACCCGGAAAATTCCCCACATTCCAGATTCCACATCCCATTTCAGACTTCCGGACCGATAGAGATAATCACCGGGACAGGAGGCTCCTTCTTCCAGTTCCATGTCGAATCGGTTTCCCACACTGATTGCTCCCTGCAGGGGAATGACCCTGGAATAACAGTCTTTTGGCTGCTCCTTCCACATGTGCCCGTGCACGGCAAATCCCACATTCCGCGGTTTGTCTGCAGGCATCATTGTCCGGAAAATGACACGATCTCCGGCATAAGCTCGGAAGATGGGGGTAGCCGGATCTCCGTGTACTTTGCTGCTGAATACATTTGAAATACGGCGATCCCGCTTCAGACGGTTTGCAAACCGCTCCGACCGATAGTTATAGCCCTTTTCTCCGGTATCTTCCGCATCCACCGTCTCCTCTTCCTCTCCCTGCGCAGTCTTGATCAATTGACCGTCAGCATCCAGAAGACGGATTCCATTCTGGATAAAAACCACAAATTCCCGAAATGTCTCAATTCCCGGTGCGGTAATGACTGCCTGTTCTTCATAGATTCCCTTCCGCATCGTAAAATTCCGATACCACTTCGCAGCAGCCGGCTCAATAATAATTGCTCCGAATAATCCATGATACCGATGATTGCGCAGATCACCGAAAGACTGCAGGATACAGGAACCATACTCCTGATCGGCATGCCAGAGGTACTTGATGCTCTCACCGGGACGGACCGTCTGTTCTCTATTATTATATCCCACATTGATACCGGAATCGCAGACCGCATCATATTGAAGAAACTGGGGATTCAAAGAGACACGCCTGGACGGCTGATGCTTCCGATCCAACGGAACACGGGGATACTCAAAATACGGAACGTCCGGACCCAACATGTTGTGAAGTGTCACTTCGATCCAGTCTCCGGCGTTGGCGCGGAGAATCAGTGGTTTCGGCGGACATTTCCCGCAGAGTACCTGTTCTGCCTCCTCTGCCGGAACAAAGATCAATCCATCCGGATCATGATCTCCATAGCGATTATAAAGAAGATCTGTCTGTATTGCCGCTATCTCATATCGCCGTACCACAGAATTCCTGCCGGGACAAGGCGGAATCGGCAGAATACGTTCCTTTCCGCGGCACAGCGGCTTCAGACAAGCCTGTTCTTTGTCATAAGCACGGATAATACCCCAAAGTCCCAGCCATGCATCATCAATACCGCCGGAATAGTAGAGATAATCACCAGGCCCATAATTTTTCCTGATGTTTAAGTTAAACGCCTCGGATATCCCAAGACTCTGTGATGCAGAAAGCGGCGAATGAACATCTGCGATTTCTTTTCTCCAGGACATTCCTGTAACATTCAGGACGTGCTGTTCCTCATGAGCTCCGTCTAACAGTCTGATCATCAGTTCATCCCCCGGATACGTTTCCAAAATCGGTGTGTCTGGATCTCCGTGGTGATACGAACTGAAGATATAGGCGGGATCCGAATGTTCTCCGAGCCGTTCACGCATCGGTTCACAACGGTAGTTGATACCCATAACGCCGGGGTCATCATGGGAACCCGGAACTTCCGGCGGATTTAATGGATTTCCGTCTTTATCAAACAACAATGCAAAATCGTGTAAAAATAACGCAAACTCCCGGAAAGAACTGCCGTCACTTCTGCGGATTACCGCCCTCGTTCCTGACCGCAGTTCCTCCCCCGTCCGTATCTCATGGAAGGTGGCACCTGCTTCTTCCACAATCAAAGCCCCGAACATTCCATGCTGCTGATGGGTATTTGCAAACAGATGATCATGGAAAAACACGGTTCTCAACTCTGTATTGGCAAAAAAGCGTTCCACCAAAGTTTCATATCTTCTAGCACCGGCGATATTGTTCCATCCATTGGCAGCTCCATCAGAAACAATGGTATCAAACTTTACAAGATGGATATGATATCCCACGATATCCGTCAAAGTCTTCATCTGAAATGGACTCTCCTCAATATATTCAGGCAACAGGTTTGTAAACCGGATTTCAATGCAGTCACCCGCATTGGCTCTTATCACCAACGGTTCCGCCTGTATCTGTCCAGTCTCCACCTTATGAATATATGCTTCCAGTCCTCCATGTTTTTCCAGCTCTTCCTTCAGTACGAAGAATCTGCCCTGGGGATCGTGCCATCCATGCCGATTATAAGTGACTTTTGCCTGGACCGCCGCTATTTCAAACACTTTCACCTTATCTTTCCCCTCTGTGCAGCCGCATCTGCTGTCCGTATGGCAGGGACAGGTATCTGTGTAAAGCGCCCCCGGCTCATACGCCTTCACAAAATTTGCCTTTTCCAGCGGAGTCGGTTCCCTCATCGGATTTCCATCGGCATCCAGTATCCCAAGAGGCGGCTGAAGCGGCCGCTGGCCCGGCTCCCCATTGATAAAGTTGGGATACCCCGGATGCTCCCTGTCTTTCTTCGGCGGACATTCTCTGTCTTTTAACGGCAGTAATGCAGGAATCGCAGTCCCATCCGGCAGCTTCCCGGTTCCGTCCTGCAGTCGGTCATAAATCCTCCAAAGGGCCCACATCCCTTCATGAAAGTGAGGATACAGGTGACAGTGAAAGATCGCATCCCCAATCATGCCATTCAAGCTTCCGGCTCCATGCAGAATATCCAACGTATAGCACTCCTGGGGACTTATAGAAATGGAATCCAGAATCGTGGAGACGGGATTATCACTCTCAAGCCTCCACTGATGATTATGAAGATGAAATACATGGGTTTCTTTGATTCCTCCATGCACCAGCCGGATTTTTGCCGGATCTCCTACATATGCCTTTGGTATCGGCGGCGCCGGATCTCCATATACCCAGGAGCTCATAGAAATGTCTTCCCCACTATCCCCGTGATCCTCTGTCAGCGGAAGTCTGTTTCTCATAGGTTCTGAACGATAACTGATTCCGGTCGTAGATGCCAAAAGCCCCGTATGGGGATCTGTCGGCACACCTCCGTCCTTCGTCCGAATCTCCAGTTCATCATGAAAGAATACCGCATACTCCCGAAAAGCAGGATGGACCGGATGATAGATATCTGCAAAAAGCCCGCTCTCTAACTCCTCTCCCGTCTCCGGATCAAACCAGACCGCTTCCGGTTCCTCCACAATGACCGCTCCAAACAGACCATGTATATTGGTACCTTCCTCCCCACTTCTCGTGTCTCCCATATCGTGAAACAGAAAGACCCCCTCTCTGTCCGCATACCAGGTATAAGTAATCTGATTCCCCGTGGTACTGTCCGAGTTTCTGCCCACATTTGCCCCATCCGAAGTCTGAACATCATAGCCCAGTCCCTGAACATGCATGGATAATCTTCGTTTCAGGGAATGGCGGAAATGCACCTGCACTTCATCTCCCAGATTCACCCGGATAACCAGAGGCTTTACCTCTTCATAAGGCTGAGGCACAGACTTATGAAAATTCTCCAATGCACCCTCTTTTATCCTCTTGGCATCTTTCTGAAGTACATACAGCAATCCATTTGGATCATGATCCCCATACTTATTATAGACAATTGGAATCTCAATCGCTTCAATATCAAAGATTCGTAATCTTCCCCGACGGGGATAATTACTCAGCTCCATAGACTCCCCTCCATTCTACACCTCACTACTCCTAATTTCATCGGATTCTCCTTCCCCACTGCGGGCATTACTTGCTTCCACAACCTTCACTTGCCTTTCCGCACGTATTTTCCAGAATCCGCAGATAATGGTTTGCCTCCCGGAGAACGTGATCTGCAAGCAACGGCAGGATTAGTGATGAGATTTCACATTCCGTTATTCCCTTTGTACCCGCTTTCTTAAAATCGCGGTATTTTTCTGTTTCCTTCAATGTCTTTCTGGTCAAATCATCCATCGTTCTACAATCCTGCTTCTTTGCTTCCGCAAGCAGTCCCTTGTAATCCCCGGCAAACCCATTGGCTGCCTCAATTAACTCTTCCTCTGACGGGTCCAACAATCCCCGGATAAACAGTGCGTGTTCCATCATAATCTGATTCCAGAACATTTCCGTCTCTCGGATACACTTCGGACTGATTGTTCCATGCATCTCAAGTTCCCGCAAAAAAGACTGGTATAATTTTGCTTCCCGGATAATATGCTTAATCAGCAGCGGATAATTTGCCGTATAAAGCTTACACACAGTTACATCCGCCAAAATTCCTTCCTTAAAATCAATCAAGCTGCACACCAACCGAAGCGCCCTTTGATTTAACGCTCTGACCTCCATCATCCGCTTTCTGTTATCACCGCATCTACTCCCGACTTTCGAGCACCGCTCTCCTTGTTCCGTACATATTCCCCCGCTTTTCAGGCACTGTTCATCCGCTGTAATCTGAAAATTAATTGGAATCCCTGTAAGCCGTAATGTCTTTTTTTCAGCCGAAGCCGTAAATTCCGTAACCACTTCCCCCGACTCTAATACCCTGCCGCCAACCACATGTTCACTGAGCCGCACCGCTTCTTCCAACACCTGCTCAAACTGGCTGCGGAACCATCCTGCCCTCTTTATACACTCACAATCCTTCCCCTGAAATCCCGCTTCCAGAAAAAGCGAATGCTCCTTCATAATCCTTGCAAAAAACAAATGAAGCTCCAACGATAATATTTCAAAATTTTTCATGATTACCCCCTGACTGAATTCCTCTAACGGAATCATAATGATGTTGGGGTCAAAAGGTATTTTGACCCCTATGATACACGGATTGCTCCGCATTTCATGCTCCCGCAATCCTAAAAACATTCGAAATCCACCCTGTTCGGGCTGCTTTCTCATGTTTTACTGGTATCATCATAATTTCAAAATGATTTACACTATTTCTTATTACCATATGAATCATAAATCCAAACTGCTAACAAAACTCCTGTCACATTAGCTTATCTGCATTTCCAACCATTCTAAACTATCTCTCATCTCTCATCTTTCACACCCATAAGTTACTTACCTTCAAGCTCTGAAGCAAACAGCAGAAGGCGCAAACCTGCGGCAGGGTGGCATAGCGTACGGCTTCAGAAGTTCCAGGCGAAAGACGGCACAGATTCCAGGGAGAGAACTCGGTTCTCCAAACCGAGTTCTCAGAGACACTGAAGTGAGAAATTCATCAGAATTTCTCGCTGAATTGTCTCGGTGCCCTGGAATCTGCGCCGCCTTTCGCCTGAAACTTCGAAGCCCGTACGCTCCGCCACCCTGCCGCAGGTTCGCGCCCTCTGCGTCCGTCTTCCATAACCTAAGCACTAAACCGCAGCATAAGGTCTCAAAATCTCCGCCAATGCGCTCGCACTGCTTGTATGACATCTTACGATTTCCGTGTTGCTCTTTTTGGCTTCCTCCACCGCAGTTTTCACCATTTTGTGAGATACTGTATTCGTAAACAACACCAAAAGATCCGGACTGCCAATCTGTTTATTCAGATCGGCACTCATCTGGGTGAATACCTTTGCCTTACATTTATGCTTTTTACAGATTTCTTTATATTGGGTGACCATACGGTCATGTCCGCCTACAATCACAACACTCATACATATTCCTCCTGTTTTAACCGACCAGATCCTGACCCAGTTTCTTACAATTTTCCTTTGCTTCATCGTCAGGTTCATTATTACAAATCAGCCCTTCGCCGCCAGCAATCACTGCTCCTGCATCCTGCATTCTCTGCGTCCAGATACGCATCCACTCTCCGTCGCCCCAGTCATAAGAACCGAATAATGCAACCTTTTTTCCTGACACAAATCCTTCTACTTCGGAAACAAACGGTTCTACCACCGTGTCTTCTAATTCCTCGGCACCCATTGCCGGACAACCTAAAGCAAATGCATCGCAGCCCTTTAAATCTGCCGCATTACAGTCTTCCATAGCAACTACCACGGCCTCACCGCCTGCCGCATTGATACCTTCCCCAACAGCCGCAGCCATCATCTCTGTGTTACCTGTTCCACTCCAATATGCTACTACAACTTTACTCATGATATAAAATCCTCCTTCTATTTTTTATAATTTGCAAGGCTATGAAACATCCCTTTACCGGAACTATACGTTACACGACCTCGCCGCATAATTGCCATATACTTTGCTGACGGCCTCTCTCTTAACCTTCTGATACAGAGCAAATTTCCTGCGTGCTGCCTCCACATCTCCGTAAACCTTCCAATATCCCGAAAGGAGATAGTTTTTCCCTTCACACCGGATAAACCCTTCCACATCTTCCAGAGGATAGCCCAAAATAATCCCCAGTTCATGAGGATATGGCATCGTCCCATCCAGATATTGTGCCGCACGCTCACTGAGACGCTTCAAAACTGCTTCCACGGAAAACACCTTATAACCATAATTCCTCAGGAAACTCTGATTCGATTTTTTCCTAAGAATTCTCTTCAGTTTTTCCTCTCTGTAAATCAGCCAAGCGCACTTTCTCCTTCCACGGTACAGGAAGTAAATCATAGCACCGGATCCTTCGGTCAGATTTTTTACTTCTTCCGTCGTAGAATTTTCCAACATCAATAGATTTGCAGGTTTCACATCAGCAAGTACAGGTGCACACTGCTCCGCGATTCTCAATTGTTTCTCATAGATTGTCTCACAGGCCATAATTTCATCTCCTTTCCCACTTCAGGCGATTTAGGTAATTAGCGAAACTGCAAACCGACTCCGGAAGAGTTTTGCAATCGCCTATTTCTTCAATTATCTGATAAAAATCACTGTTTTTGGTTAGTTTTACCTAACCTCTTGTTTTAAGATAAGGGCAACATTTTACCGGAAAACAAAGGATGTTCTGCCCGGTTGTTACCCTGTACTTCTTTCTTTAAACGGACATATCTGCTAACACAGACACCACCATTTATGAAAGTCGATTGCTCCGCGCTTTATAATACTTCCATCTCTGTACAACTATACGTTCTTTTCCTTATGCACTGCAGCCTTTGTTGCTGCCGAACAACATCCACAGTTTCCGCCGCAGCTCGCACAAGTCTTTCCTGCCCGTTTATCTTTGATTATCTTCCGTACAACCAAAGCTACCACTGCAATCAAAATTACCAACACAAAAATTGTACCTGCGCTCATTCAATCACCTCTTTTATTTCTGATCCCGGCGGCAATCTTGCTTTATCTCCTGCCGCCGGAACACTTCTGCTTCTTAGGAACTATCCTGTGCAATCTGCACAAGTCATTTTTCTACAGTTCCTTAAGAAATCGTTGCCTTTACTTTTACCTTCAGCGTATTACTCTCTTTATAAGGACGGAACAACAAATAACCCAACAAAGCAATTACAAGAAATGCCGCAACTGTTCCGATACTGAAGCTTCCTCCTTCAAACAGATGTCCGATCTGGTAAACCACTAAAGATACAGCATATGCCAGAATTGTCTGATATCCGATTGCAAACCAGAACCACTTCGCATTGTTCATCTCACGTTTGATCGCTCCCATTGCAGCAAAGCAAGGTGCACACAGAAGGTTGAATACCAGGAAGGAATAGGCTGCTGCTGCTGTAAAACTGCCAGCCAGACTTCCCCAGACCTCTGCACCGTCCTCTGCAACTTCTGCAAAACCATACAAAATACCAAATGTACCAACCACGTTCTCTTTCGCAACCAATCCGGTAACTGCTGCAACTGCCGCTCTCCAGTTGCCCCAGCCAAGCGGAGTAAACAGCCATGCAATACCGCGTCCAATGGAAGCCAGCAGAGAGTTTTCCATATCTTCTACCATGCCGAATCCGCCATTTTCGAATCCGAAGCCCTGTGTAAACCAAATGAAGATCGTAGATAACAGGATTACCGTACCTGCTTTCTTGATAAAGGACCAACCGCGCTCCCACATGCTCCGCAGCACATTTCCTACGGTTGGAAGATGATAAGCCGGAAGTTCCATAACAAACGGTGCCGGATCACCTGCAAACATTTTTGTTTTTTTCAAAATAATACCGGAACAAATAATTGCAAGCACACCTACAACATAAGCACTTGGAGCCACCCACCATGCTCCATCAAACAATGCTCCTGCAATCAGGGCAATGATCGGAAGTTTGGCTCCACATGGAACAAACGTGGTGGTCATAATGGTCATTTTACGGTCACGGTCATTTTCAATTGTTCTGGATGCCATGATTCCCGGAACACCACACCCGGAACCGATCAGCATCGGGATAAAGGACTTCCCGGAAAGACCAAATTTACGGAAAATACGGTCCATGATAAATGCAACTCTCGCCATATATCCGCAAGCCTCCAGAAATGCCAGAAAGATAAACAGCACCAGCATCTGAGGAACAAATCCCAGCACTGCGCCGACACCGCCGATGATACCGTCTACAATCAGACTCTGGAGCCACTCGGCACAGCCAAGAGCTTCCAGTCCTGACGTTGCAAGTTCAGGAATTCCCGGAATATGCAGGGAAGAGATACCAAATAAATTCCAACCTTCTCCAAACACCCCGTCATTTGCCCAATCCGTAGCCCAGGTACCTACTGTCGTGACAGATACGATATATACAACCGCCATAACTGCAAAGAAAATCGGAAGTCCCAACCAACGGTTCGTAACGATTTTATCAATCTTATCGGAAGTTGTCAGTTTGTTCTTATTCTTTCGCGTATATGCCTTTTTCGTAACCTCACCAATATAAACATAACGTTCATTGGTAATAATACTCTCCGCATCATCATCCAGCTTTTTCTCCACGTCGGAAATGACCGCTTCCACATCCGGAGTAAATTTCATCGTCTCTTTAATCTTATCATCCCGCTCAAACAGCTTTACCGCAAAGAAACGCTTCTGTTCCTCCGGAATACTGCCATCAAGGCGGCTCTCAATTTCTTCCAGTGCAGATTCAACTGTATCCTGGAATTTATGTACCGGCAGGTGGTTCGCTTTTTTCTGTGCAAGACTTACAGCTTTTGCAGCCGCTTCCTTGATTCCTGTACCTTTCAAAGCAGAGATTTCAACTACCTCACACCCCATCTGTCTGGAAAGCTCTGAAGTTTTAATCTTATCTCCGTTCTTCTCCACCACATCCATCATATTAACCGCCATGACAACCGGAATTCCCAGTTCCATCAATTGGGTGGTCAGATAAAGATTTCTTTCCAGATTCGTTCCGTCTATAATATTCAGAATCGCATCCGGACGTTCCGTAATCAGATAATTTCTGGCAACTACCTCCTCCAATGTATATGGAGACAGAGAGTAAATACCAGGAAGGTCCATGATTACCACATCTTTGTTGCCTTTCAGCTTTCCTTCCTTTTTCTCCACCGTAACTCCAGGCCAGTTACCTACAAACTGGTTGGAACCGGTCAAAGCATTAAACAACGTCGTCTTACCACAGTTTGGATTACCGGCAAGCGCAATTTTTACTGACATTTCTTCTTCCTCCTCACTACTATCCTTCCCAAAGGTCAGCCCGTCATAATTCTGCATGAATGGTCCATTGCGTTAGATACTGCTAACCCATGTCTAAAAAAATCACTTTACTTCAATCATTTCGGCATCTGCTTTACGAAGTGACAGCTCATAACCGCGCACCGTAACTTCTACCGGATCACCCAGAGGGGCTACCTTCCGCACGTATACTTGTGTCCCTTTTGTGATTCCCATATCCATGATCCGGCGCTTCACCGCACCTTCTCCATGGAGCTTCACTACGGACACCGTCTGACCGCATTTTACATTCCGAAGCGTTTCCATTTTCTATACTCCTCCTTTTTCTGCCTTGATATCTTATTTATATCATGATTTTGTTCGCCATCTCTTTACTGATTGCAACCCTGGAGTTTTTGACATTTACAATTACATTACCATTTACTATGGAAATAATTGTCACCTCACCGCCAGCCACAAAACCCAGATTTTCCAAATGTTTCTTTACCTCTTCTTTTCCACCGACTTTAATAATCTTGTTTGCTACTCCCGCAGGCGCCATAGTCAAAGGCATCATTATCACTCCTTTTGTAAAATAAGTTATTCTCATCTAACCATCATGATAAGGTTAGCACATGCTAACCTTATTGTCAATACTAAATTTAAAATTTTTATCTTTCCAAATGAACCTCTGATTCCTATCATAGTTATTCCGAAATCTCTTCTTGATTTCCTGACTTTTCTGTTATTCCTTTTGCCTTACTTCTGATAACCAATAAGATTATACCTGCTGCCAAAGTAAATATCGAGATAAACTGTGAGGTTGAAAATGTCCCCACATTTCCCCGTTCCAGATCTCCCCGGAAAAACTCCAGAGAAAACCTTCCTATGCTATACAAAATCAGATACCATGCCGTAACTTGTCCATCTGCTTTCTTTCTCTTATCAAACCACAGCAAAAACGCAAACAGCAGAAGATCCAATACACTGGAAATCAACTGTGTAGGTAAAAGCGACACTCCATTTGGTGCAAAATCGGAATTATGAAATGTAATTCCAATCGGCAGCGTTGTCTCAACTCCATAACAGCAGCCTGTAAAAAAGCATCCGATCCTTCCGATTCCCTGCGCCAGCGCCACGCTCGGCAGCCCTATATCAAAATACTTCCACATCTCCAATTTATTCTTCCTGCAGAACAGATAAGCTCCCAGAATTCCGCCCAAAATTCCGCCGTATACTACCCAGCCGTCTCCAAAATTCCGAATTACGGACATTGGATCTGCTATAATCGAAGGGAGCGTCGTCAGACAATACAAAATCTTGGAACCTAAAAACCCAAAGATCAGGCACCAGATTACCAGATCAAAAATCTTATCCGAATTCAATCCTTTTTTCTTCGCCCTTCTCTCTGCAGTCACATAGGCTGCAATAACTCCGATTGCAATCATCAGACCATACATATGCACGGTAAATGGTCCGATGGAAAATAGCTCATTATACATCTCTCGTCTCCTATCTATTTATTCACTTTTCCAACAACAAATGCTCCTGCTGTAATTTCAAATCTTATGATACACGGATTGCTCCGCATTTGACGCTTGTATCATCTTATTATGATTTCGTATTTATTGTAACTGTTCCGTGCTTAAAGTTACCTTTACTTTTTAACTGCTGCAACCATTGCCCTGATATAATCGGGATCTGTACCGCAGCATCCGCCGATGACACCTGCACCGGCTTCCACAAGAGAAGTCATGTGCTTTGCAAATACACCGGCTTCCATGTTATAAATTGCCTCGCCTCTTTCATTGATCACCGGCATACCGGCATTTGGCTTTGCTATCACTGGAATCCTTGCAATCCGCTTCATGGACGCTACCACAGCTTCCATTTGATCCGGTCCCATCGAGCAGTTGATGCCTACGGCTGCTGCACCCATCTCCTGCAAACTTTCCATGGCCTCCACCGCATTACCCCCGAAGAAACCGGAACCATCAGCTTCCACGGTCATAGAACACAACACCGGCAGATCACAGACAGACTGGACCGCATCCAAAGCTACCATCATCTCATCCACACACATCATGGTCTCTGCTACCAGTAAATCCACACCGGCATTCGCCAGTGCCGTAATCTGCTCGATATATGCCTCAAGAAGTTCTTCGTAGGTAATCTCTCCTTTCGGCTCCATCAGTTTGCCTGTAGTGGTGAGATCACCGGCAATGTAGGCACGGCCACCCACTGCCTCTTTTGAGATACCTACCAGACGTGTATTTAATTCTTCTACTTTATCCGCCATGCCATAATTGGCAAGACTGATCCGATTTGCAGCGAATGTGGGGGCATAGACAATCTGAGTCCCTGCTTCCACATATTCCCGCTGCAGTTTAATCAGAACCTCCGCATGTTCCAGAGTCCATAGTTCTGTACTGATTCCCTTTGGCATTCCCGCTTTTGTCAAATTGGAACCTGTTGCTCCGTCCAGAATCACAAGACCCTGTTGTGTTAACTGTGCGAATTCCTGATTATTCATCTGTTCCCTCCTGTGATGAGCTGGTTGTACTTGTATCTTCCGATGAAGAACTGCTTGTATTTGTATCTTCTGATGCTGCCTGTTTGAGTGTATAAGCTTCGGCATCTTTTACTTCAATCTCATCCCATGCTTTTGTGGTACTTGTCTTAGCTTCATCAAACCATCCCTGCAGTATCTCATTATATCTTTCCTGTTTTCTCTGATTAACAATCTCCTGCTTCTTCTGTTCTGTCTTTTCCTCGTCAAAGGTTTTGTCAAGGCGCAATACATAATAACCGTCAGAGCCTTCCAGCACTTCCGGATTCACCTCTCCATCTTTAAGATCTGCCGCCGCTGTTTTCAACACCTCATCAAGTGTTGTATCGTCACTTCCATAGCTTCTTGCAGAAGCTGACAGGTTTTCATCAATCCCCTGAGCAATTGCATTTACATCCGCTTCTGCCGCATCTTCACTCGCCAGAATCTGATCCAGAACTTGCTGTGCCTGATCCTTTTTCGCTGCTTTTTCCTCATCTGTCAGGTCAACGGTATTGCCGTCTGCATCGGTCTCGGTCCCCTGTGTAGATACCCGTACGTATGTGATACTGGTCTGAGCCGCCTCATCATCACTGACTTCGGTATCCGTATCTGCAACCATGGGATCATACATCTTGTTCTGATAAGTATATAACTGCAATACAGTGGAAATATCTTCTTTTGTGACACCCAGACTTTTCAATACGCTCTCGTCATTCGCTGCAATAAATTCATCTGCCGCCGCGTCTGCTTTGGCAATCTCGTCTTCACTCAGCACAACATCATAGTCCTTGGCATGCTCCTTCAGAAGATACAGCTTCTGAATACTTTCCAGCATATCTTTCTTAAAGGATTCACCATAAGTTCCTTCTTCCGCCTGTGTATCCCAAATTCTACTGGTATCCTGCCCGAACATTGTATAATAACTGACCATCATGGCCTGCTGATACCGAATCATAAAATTCGCCACACCCAAATTCACAGATTCATCATTTACTACAATCGCCTCAGCAGTTCCATCGATCACTTTTCCCTGTCCACATCCTGTCAGAGAAGCCGCCCCCAAAGTAATTGCCAACATAGCACAAGCTAGTTTCGCAGATAAATTTTTCATATGTTCCTCCTAATATCACTATAATGTTAGCGCCAAAAGGTATTTTGACGCTTATGATACACGGATTTCTCCGCACTTTCTGCTCCCGAAATCCTATAATACTAAATTATAGCCGTTTTCACAATTTAGAGCAACTATTTTTTAATAATTCCACCACTTCCAGACATCTTTCCAGATAAGAAATCGTCTCATTGCGATTTCGTTTTTTGGGTTCAAACAGAAAATACGGTCTGCTTACCATCTTGAATGTCAATTCTCCCTGGAAATGTCCCAGAACTTCCGGTATTCCCTGGGGATTCAATTCCGCCCGCTCATGCAGCGTCATCCTGACAGATGCGCCGGTCTGCTTTAGTTCCACCAGATATGCCTGATGGGCCGCTGCCTTCAGACGTGCCACAGCCAGAAGATTTTGTACGGATTTCGGCGGCTCGCCGAAACGATCCATCAGTTCCTCCAGCATATCTTCATACTCATTATCATTTTCGATCCCGGCAATCCGCTTGTAGATATCCAGCTTCTGGAATTCATTCGGAATATATTTCTCTGGTATATAAGCATCCAGTTCCAAATCCACCGTGGTTTCAAAATCTTCCTGATGTGGAATTCCCTTAGCTTCTTTTACTGCTTCACTGAGCATCTTACAGTACAGATCATAACCCACGGACTCCATATGACCATGCTGTTCTGCTCCCAGAAGATTTCCGGCTCCCCGAAGCTCCAGATCCCGCATGGCAATCTTAAATCCGCTGCCAAGCTCTGTAAATTCCCGGATCGCATGGAGACGTTTTTCCGCAATTTCTTTTAACATTTTATCTCTTTTATACATCAAAAAGGCATACGATGTGCGGTTGGAACGTCCCACCCGTCCCCGAAGCTGATATAACTGAGACAGCCCCATCTTATCCGCATCGTGGATAATCATCGTATTGACATTGGAGATGTCCAGTCCTGTTTCAATGATTGTGGTTGTCACCAGAACATCAATCTCACCATTGATGAAACCGTACATGATCTTCTCCAGTTCACGCTCCTTCATCTGTCCATGGGCAAATCCCACATTTGCCTCCGGCACGAGCGCCGCAATCCGATTTGTCAATTCTACAATATCGTTTACCCGGTTATAGACATAATATACCTGTCCGTCTCTGGCCAGTTCCCGGCTGATCGCCTCACGGACCATCTCTTCATTGAACTCCATCACATAAGTCTGAATCGGGATACGGTCCTGAGGCGGCTCCTCCAGAACACTCATGTCACGAATGCCAATCAGACTCATATGCAGGGTCCTGGGGATCGGTGTGGCTGTCAGCGTCAGTACGTCCACATCCTTTTTCATATCCTTGATTTTTTCCTTGTGTGTTACACCAAACCGCTGCTCTTCGTCAATAATCAGAAGTCCCAGATCCTTGAATTCCACATCCTTTGACAACACTCTGTGGGTTCCGATCACAATATCCACATACCCTTTTTTCAGATCCTGTATGGTTTTCTTCTGCTCCGCAGCGGTACGGAAACGACAGAGCAGATCCACCCGCACAGGGAAATCCTTCATTCGCTGGACAAAGGTATTATAATGCTGCTGTGCAAGAATCGTAGTCGGAACCAGAAAGACTACCTGCTTGCTGTCCTGCACCGCCTTAAATGCAGCCCGGATCGCAATCTCCGTCTTACCGTATCCCACATCCCCGCAGACCAGACGGTCCATGATTTTCCGGCTTTCCATATCATGTTTCACCGCATCAATTGCATTCAGCTGATCGTCGGTTTCTTCAAACGGAAACATTTCCTCAAATTCCCTCTGCCATATGGTGTCTTCGCCAAAAGAATACCCGGCCGTCTGTTGACGCGTAGCATACAGTGCCACCAGTTCTTTTGCAATATTCTTTACTGCACCCCGCACCCGGGTCTTTGTCTTGTTCCATTCCTGGCCCCCAAGCCGATTTAATTTCGGCGCCCTGGCATCTGCTCCTGCATACTTCTGAAGCGCATCCAACTGTGTGGCCTGAATATACAGGTTACTTCCTCCTGAATATTCAATCTTCATATAATCCTTTACCACATGGTCAACTTCCACTTTTTCGATTCCGCGGTAGATTCCAAGACCATGATTCTCATGAACGACAAAGTCCCCGACAGAAAGCTCGGCAAAATCCTGAATCTGCTTGCCGCTGTACTGCTTCTTTTTCTTTCGTTTCCTGGCTTCTTTTCCAAAGATATCCGTCTCTGTAACCAACACAAATTTCTGCATCGGATATTCAAATCCGCGGCGGGCATTTCCCCGGATCACCATCACTTCCCCGGATTCCAGCACCCGCTTTGCATCCTCACCGTAAAATGCAGGGATTCCTTCATTTCTTATCTCTTCTGCAAGTCTTCTTGCACGTGTTCCCGAAGGACATAATAAAATCATCCGATATCCGGAATGCTTCCACTTACTGATATCCTTTATCAACAGCGGAAACTGATTGTTATATCCATTGACCGATTTTACCGTTGCAGAAAAAGACCTGCGAATCTCCCAGTCATTCTTCTTAGGCTCCATCAGGCTGACAGCTACGGTATTTCTGCGGTTCAATTCATAAGCAAGCTGGCCGGGACTTAAAAGTTCCGGTATCTCCCCGGCATCTACCAGATCCTTTTCCATCCGCTGTTTCATACACTCACAAAACTCATCGGAAATTGCCTGGGCACTTTCCAGAATCCGGTTCGGTTCATCCAGAAAGACCACCGAATTCTCTGGAAAATAATCCAAAAAAGTATCCACAAGGGCTTTCTTCTTATCATCACCTTCCTTTATCACCAGTTCTGTGGCAGGATACAGTGTAATTTCTTCCACATTCTCAATCGAACGCTGACTCTCCACATCAAAGCTTCGGATGGAATCCACCTCATCGCCCCAAAGTTCGATCCGATAGGGATAATCTTCCGTGAGCGGAAAAAGATCAACAATTCCGCCCCGGATGGAAAACTGTCCCGGTCCTTCCACCTGAGAGCAGCGCTCATATCCCATCAGCACCAGTTCCTCTTTCAACCGGTCCAGATCCAGAACTGAATCATTTTTCAGACGGATGATATGCTTCTTAAGAACACGAAGAGGCAGAAGATAGTCCATACATCCCCCTGTACTGGTGACAATTGTGACTTCCTTCCGCTCCAAAAGCGCCTGAATGACCCGCATCCGCTGCTGTGTCAGCAGATTACCCTGAATATCTGCCTGATAGAAGATTAAATCTTTTGCGGGATATAAAAGGACTTCCGGATCATATAACCGGAAATCCTCATACAATTCTTTTGCCTTCAGTTCATTTTCCGCAACCAGCAGACGGCAGGGTATCTCTTGTGATAATCCGGCAATCATATGTGCCTTCTGGGATTCCAGACAGCCGCTGACCACCAGAAGACCCTGATTCCCCTTCAAACTTTTCTTTAACTCCGAAAAACCCGCGATGTCTTCCAGAGGCTGCATCAATGCTTTCATGCTTTCTTTCCTTTTCTTCTATACTTCTTTTACCGGTGTTTTCTTATTATACTTATTCATAGCGCTGTCAATATCATCCTGAACAATCATCTCCAGTGCATCTGCCGCATGACGGATCGCTTCATCCACCTGTGTCCGCTCTTCTTTCGAGAAAGGACTCAGCACATAGTCCGCCAGATCCCAATTCTTCGGTTTCTCTCCGACACCAACGCGAATCCGCTTAAACTTATCGCTTCCAAGCTGTGCAATAATATTTTTGATTCCGTTATGCCCTCCGGCGCTTCCTTTCTTCCGGACACGGATATACCCCGGCGCCAGATTGATATCATCATAGATCACTACCAGCTCTTCCTCCGGATCAATTTTATAATAGTTTACCAGCTCAGCCACAGATTCCCCGCTTAAGTTCATATAAGTCAACGGCTTCGCCAGAATTACCTTCTGTCCGGCGATCACACCCTTGCCATACATCGCCTTATGCTTCACACCGGAAGACGGCACCCGGTACTCGTCCACCAGAAAATCAATCGTATCAAATCCCACATTATGCTTTGTTCCTTCATACTGCCTGGTGGGATTACCAAGTCCTACTACAATATACATAAAAGTCTCCTGAAATATACATTCTAAACAGATATATCTGCTGATGCAGACATCATCCTATATGAAAGTCAACTAAAATAAACCAACTCTGATTCCGGCGGATCACATGGCTTGATTTCCTGTGCATACAGCACAGGACCTTCTTCGTGGTAGACCTCCATATACTCCCAGCCCACTTTAGCCGTTACCATTACCCATTGTCCCATCACCAGCTTTTTGGCATCCGGACTCTTGCATACATATCCGATAAATGAGGTGTCATCCGCACAGCAGGTCATAGCCATACGTCCCGGCACGAAGTATCCTGCACCCACGTCCCGGCTTTTCAGGACAATTCCGCGGAATTTTACAGTTTTTCCCTCATAACGGTCCGGATTGTCTCCCATATCCACATAAAAGATTCCGTAATCCACATCATCAATAACAATCGGATCAGCGTTCAAATCGTACGGTACGGAGTCTTCAAAAATATCCGTCAGTTCTCCAGTATTATCCTCAAATAGAATCTCCGCGCCAGGATTTACAACTTTGATACTCCTCCTGAAATTCGCCAACGGAAGATCCGTCGAACAACGATTGAACATTACCATGTCCGCATTTTTTACCATCTCTACAAAGATGGATTTCATATTATTCATATAAACCTGGAAACAGCTTCCATCCACGGTCACAATATGCTGCACAATTCCCCAACCGCGGGGCATCTTCATTTCTTCCAGCTTTTTCACACTCCAAAGCGGATTATATTCCAGAATTACCCTGTCAGGGTGATATTTTCTCTGAAAAGACTTCAAAAGTTCCAGAGTAAGGTCCTCCGGCTCTTCCACTACTTCCAGAACCGTATTGTGTTTCAACAACATCTTCTCATCATACACTTCCTCACCCTCTTCACAGGTGATCAAAAGTGTCGGCTCCTCAATCTGGAAATATTCCTGCTGAACCGTAAAGTTGATAAATGACGTCTTTCCACTCTCCAAAAAGCCTGTGATCAGATAAATCGGAACATCAATCTCATTCTCTAACATGACACATCCTACTTTCTTTCCTTATTCTTAGGAACTGTTAATCAACAACTTGTTAATCTGGCGCAGAATAAATGTTCATCTGCGGCTGATCAAATTCCAAAAAGTTCCTGAAGTTTGTCCTCCGCCAGTTTTGAACCAATTACACAGATTCTTCCTGTATATTCCGGTGAACCTTCCCGCACATCTGCCTCTCCCGGAACCATATCAAAGTAGATCCAGTGACCATCCTTTCCGGCTACCATACCCTTTGCCCGAAGCACGATACCAAAAATCTCCTCTTCGTCTGATAGTTTTTCAAGTATGGTACGAATCTGCTCCTGATCAAACTTCTTAATCGTCTCACGGCCCCAGCTTGTGAAGACTTCATCTGCATGATGATGATGGTGATGATGGTCATGGCAGCCACAGGTGCAATTCTCATCATGGTCATGTCCATGATGATGATCATGGTGGTGGTGATGCTCGTGATCGTGGTGATGATGTTCGTGGTCGTGGTGATGATGCTCGTGATTATGATGATGACTCTCGTGGTTGTGATGATGATGCTCGTGATCATGACAGCCGCAAGTACAGTCTTCATCATGCTCGTGGTGATGATGTCCCTCATGCTCTTCTTCCACATGGGACAGATCAATTTTCACTCCTTCCATCGTATCCAGAACTTTCTTTCCATCCAGCTCTTCCACCGGAGTTGTGATAATGGTTGCATCCGGATTCAATTCACGAAGCAAGGCAAGCGCCGCTTCCACCTTTTCTTCCGTTGCTTTTTCTGTATCAGTACGGCTCAGAATAATTGTGCTGGCAGCCTCTACCTGATTTTTGAAAAATTCCCCAAAATTTCTCAGGTACATCTTGCATTTTGTCACGTCAACAACTGTCGTTGCACAATTTAATACCACCTCTGTCTCTGTCTTTATACCCTCTACCGCATGAATTACGTCAGACAGCTTACCTACACCTGACGGCTCGATGATGATGCGGTCCGGATGGTACTTCTCAATTACCTCGGTAAGCGCAGTGCCAAAATCACCAACCAGAGAACAGCAGATACAGCCTGAATTCATCTCGCGGATTTCAATTCCGGCCTCTTTTAAAAAGCCTCCGTCAATACCGATCTCACCGAATTCATTTTCAATCAAAACTACCTGCTGCCCCTTTAATGCATCCGCCAACAATTTCTTAATCAATGTAGTCTTTCCAGCTCCCAAAAAACCGGAAATAATATCAATCTTTGTCATGACTTTTATTCTCCTCTCAAACAATTCTCATATCAAGCGATCATCAAACGCTCCAAAGATCGGTTTGAAGATCCATTATTCAGATAACACCTTAAGGGACGGAAGTACTGACTCCCGCCCCGCACATTGCATATTATGATACACGGGTCCCAAAGTCATGCTTTTTCATGCAAGCATGAAACGCATAATCTTTTAACCCTAGTATCAACCCTAGTATCATATTATAACCCTATTTTATAGATATGTAAACATTTTTGTAACCACTCAGAAACCACTTTCTGTCCTTTGCCTTTGTTTCCGCTTTTTACGATAATCCATAATGCTTCATAGCAAATGCCAGTCCATCTTCCTCAACTGTGCGTGTTATAAATTCTGTATACGGTTCCAGCACCGGATCATGATGTCCCATCGCTACAGCATGCTTCACATACTGAAACATCGCAAGATCATTGCTGCTGTCACCGAATACATAAGCATCCTCCAATTTCATCTGAAAATAGTTCAATATGTAGGAAATGGCCGTTGCTTTGGAATATCCCTTCGGGACAATCTCATACAAACCGCCTAACCGGTCTATAATCTCCATATCTTTCCCCAATTCCCGGAACAGACGCTTCTGATCTGTCCGTTCGTCCACAAAAATCACAAACTTATCAAAATCGAAGGCATCCTCTTCAATTGCATGCCTGATACCAAGTCCTGCATTCCGAAAATGCCGCCTGAAATTCTCCACCTGCTCAAACCTGGAGCGACTTCCAGGCAGATAACAATCCTCCTGCCCTTCCAGAACCAGCCCTCCGTCACAGTCTCCTACAAGCTGTATAATCTCTCTTCCTCTCTGATGTGGAATACTGCGCGCCATCAACACCTCATCTTTGTACTTGATATACGTTCCGCATCCACAGAGATATCCGCTGAACGGCATCTCCAGAAACATAGGGGGAAGTCCCGATATTGTTCTTCCTGTATTAATAAATGTCAGATGCCCTCTCGCTTGCGCGCGTTCCAATGCATCCCGCGCGCTTTTCGGCACTTCTCTGGTACTTTCACTGAGCAGCGTCCCATCAATATCAAAAAACAATACTTTCCTGTCCATCTTTCTCCTGTCCAAAACGGGATTGCAGACTGGAAAGTCATAACTTACTTCCCAATACCACAATCCCCTCTTATCAGTTCTTATAATTTTGAATACCCGTATCCATTTACCAAAGCATCCAGTTTTATCTTCTTCCTGCAAAGTTCACACTCATTCGACTTATGGCTGGTATAATTCGGAACATCCTTTTGATTGAATATGGTATTAATTTCCACACCTGCCATCTTTGAAATATTACTGAAGATGGAAGACACTCCTGCAACCTTGCCGCCGTAATACAGTACGCTGTCCACACAATTCTGAAGCAGCTTTCCGGTTGTGGCGGATGCCATAAGAATCAATACATTCTTCTTCTCAATCATCATCTTCAGGTTATCCCGGAAAATCACCTGACCGGAACCATTCATCTCAGGCGCAATCACATAAATGGTATTATGCTGATTCATAGACATAATTCCGGCATGCATCAATTCTTCCGCCAGATATCCGCCAATGATTTCTGTCCCGTCCATACATACAATAGTATCCACTACCGTACTGTGACTGTAACGCTGCGCCAGCACCTCCGCCACTGCACGGGCTTCTGATGCTCTCGCCTTCAGCGTCGTCATATCAAAGTAATGAGAAATATGTGAACTCGGTGTTGCAAAATGCCCCTTGTAAACCTTCAAGGCGATACGATTGTCCTGCTTTGCCCAAATCTTCTCCATTCTGCTTTCCATAATTTTTCCCCCGGCTTATCAGCCATTCATTATAAAGTTTCATATTCAGCTTTTGTATCTGTATTGCGCTTTCAAGTTACGGTATTTTATTATGTCTGAGATTATTATAACCCATATTCTGCGAAAAGAAAAGGACCCAGTTTTCGTATTAATTTCCACACTCAATACTGATTTCATTAAACTTCTCCAGAATCTGTTCCATCTGAATGGCATTTTTCTCAGCACCCGCATAGTCCATCACCGCTTTTCCCTGATGCATCATCAACAGGCGGTTTCCATATTCTACGGCATAGCGCAGATTATGTGTGACCATGATCGTAGTCAGTTTCTTTTCTTTTACAATCTTATCAGTCAGTTCCATAATCAACTCTGCCGTCTTCGGATCCAGAGCCGCCGTATGCTCATCCAGGATCAGAAATCGGATCGGCGTCATGGTGGACATCAGAAGTGCCATTGCCTGACGCTGTCCGCCGGAGAGCACCCCCACCTTTACATCCATCTTATCTTCCAGCCCAAGTCCCAACTGTCTCAGACTCGACCGGTAAAAATCCATCCGGGCTTTATTTTTTCCGGAACGGAGACCATAGATTTTTCCTTTGTTATCCGCCAGCGCCATATTCTCTGCGATCGTCATACTTGGGCAGGTTCCCATGGCAGGGTTTTGATATACCCTTCCAATATAGCGGTTTCTCTGGAATTCCTTCTCTTTTCCGATATCTTTGCCGTCAATCAGAATTTTGCCGGAATCCAGGTTAATACTGCCGCAGATCAGGTTCAGCATAGAAGTTTTTCCGGAACCATTACTTCCTACTACAGATACAAACTGTCCGTCATCAATCGTCAGATTAAAGTCATCAAACAGGCACATCTCGTTGATCGTTCCCGGGTTATAATATTTATGAATATGTTTTAATTCAAGCATTTATTTTCACCTTCTTCTTTCTGTCCACACTGACAATCAGAATCAACAGGAACAAGACTGCCGTAATCAGCTTCGTAGCTGTAGCTCCCGCAAACTTCAGCGCCAGGGCCACGCAGGCCTTATAGAAAATAGAACCCACGATTACAGCTGTAGTCGTCTTTACAAAGGATAATCTCCGGAAAAAGCTTAAACCAATGATTACACTGGCAAGACCGATAACCAAGGCTCCTGTTCCCATGGAAATATCAAACACCCTCGACTGCTGTGCGAATACGCAGCCGCTTAACGCCACCAGTCCATTGGCAATCGCCAGGCCCAGAATCTTCACATTTCCCTTATCCTTTGCAAGTGCTGTTACAATCACATCATTGTCGCCTACCGCCCGCAGCAGATAACCGGACTGTGTTTTCATATAAAGATCCAGAAGCACTTTGCAAATCAACACAATCACCAGAATGATCACGATATCCAACCACAGGGGAGTGCTTTCTCCGAAGATGCCGGACAACAGCTTATTTCGGAAAATGGTATCTGTAGAGAATAACGGAACATTATTCGTACCTGCGATAAACAGATTCACCGTATATAATCCTGTCATCACAATAATACCGGACAACAGATCACGCACCTTAAACTTCACATGAATCAATCCGGTGCAGATACCTGCCGCAAGACCCGCGGCAAATGCAATTGGAAGTGTCAGATATGGATTGACACCCGATTTTATTAAGGCCGCTGTCACCGCCGCCCCCAGAGGAAACGTACCGTCCACACTTAAGTCCGGAAAATCCAGAATCTTATACGTTATATATACACCCAGAGCCATAATACCGTAGATCAGACCCTGTTCCAAAACACTGATCAGAAAATCCATATCCTCCGCTCCTTCCCTTTATTTTTCCGTAATCTCTGTAAAGGACTCAACCGCACGTTCTTTCATCGTATCCGGCACGGTAATGTTCAGATTTTCAGCCACCTTCTCATTGATATAAAGACTGCTCTCCGTAATCAGTTCATAATTCAGCTCGGAAGCTTTTGCCTCACCCTTCAAAACTTTGGCTGCCATCTTTCCCGTATCAATTCCAAGTTGTGTATATTCAATACCTTCTGCCGCCAGACAGCCGATCTTCACCTGCTCAATCTCACTTCCGAATACCGGAATCCCCTTTTCATTTGCCATGCCAAGCACAGTAGGCAGTGCGCTTACCACTGTGTTATCAGTCAGATTGGTCAGACAGTCCACTTTTCCCAACAGGTCAGCAGCTGCCAACTGAATCTCGGAAGTATTGGTAATTCCGGATTTCTCGATTGTGAATCCATAATCACCTGCCAGTTTTTCATACTGCTCAATGCTGTATACTGAATTTGCTTCGCTGGTGGTATACAAAATTCCGATGGTTTTTGCATCCGGAAGGATTTCACGGATCATCTTCAGCTGTGCCTCTACCGGAAGTTCATCACTGGTTCCTGTAACGTTACCTACCGGCTTTTTATCTTCTGCGGCCAGTTCCGCGGCCACCGGATTCGTAACCGCCGTATAGATGACTGGTATTTCTTTTTCCATAGCCGCATTGTAAGCGGCCTGAGCACTCGGTGTGGCAATCGCACAGATCAGGTCCACTTTATCTGATACAAAACCGTCTGCAATCTGAGAAGCTGTTCCGGTATCTGCATCTGCATTATTTATTTTGATGACCAGATTCTTTCCCTCTTCAAATCCTTCCTCCTTCAATCCCTGGATAAAACCTTCCCGGCAATTGTCCAAAGATCCATGCTCTGCAAACTGGCTGATACCGATGGTATACACTTTCTCATCTTTGCTGCCGGAAGCTGCGTCTGACTTTCCCGTTGCGGAATCATTCCCCGCAGATCCGCATCCTGCAAATGCTGCCGCCATCATGCTCATTCCCATAATTACTGCTAATACTCTTTTTTTCATCTTTGTTCTCTCCTTTTCATGAAATTCAAAAAGCGCCTCAAGCAAAAGCTTGAGACGCTAATAATAGACACTATTATTATCGCGGTACCACTCAAATTGACGAATCGTCCACTTTCCACGTACAGTCATACGTTCCTCATTGATAACGGGTTTGGTTCCCGACAGCGCCTACTCTCACTGATTTCAGGCTGCCCTCAAAAGTCCATTCAGCAATAACCGCCATACAGCAATCCCACCATCTGCTGCTCTCTGTGATCTTGTTTAATGCTTACTCGTCTTTCTCAACGGTTTATACTTTATTACCATATTACAGAACGTACTTTTTGTCAATAGAAAAACTTTACAATTTTATTAATTGACAGTTCCCGCGTGCTTTGTAAATTCATATCCGGCGCTGTGCTTGTCACCTCCACACCAATTCCTACTGCTTTCATCCCTGCTGCCTTAATTGCCTCCACCCCAGCCTGTGCATCCTCAAATCCGATGCACTCCCAAGGGTTAAGCCCAAGATGCACCATACAGTCTGTAAAAACCTCAGGGTCCGGTTTCGCACGTACAATCTTTGATGCGTCCGCAATATAATCAAACATAGATTCAATTCCCAAAGATCTAAGCACTGTATGCGCATTTTTACTGGCTGAAGCGACAGCCAATTTTACATCCTGCTCCTTTGCCTCCCTGAGAAATTCTTTAATACCGGGAAGTATATCATCCGATGTGATCTGCCGGATCAATGTCTTGTAAATCTCATTTTTCTCTGTGATGAATGTGTTGATTTCATCCTCTGTAAACCGATCCAGTGCATCATTTTCCTCCAGAATGATTTCGAAGGAACGATACCGGCTGACCCCCTTCAGACGTTCATTCATCTTCCGGTCAAACCGCAGATTCAGTTTTTCCGCCAGTTTCAACCATGCCTCATAATGATAAACAGCGGTATCGGTCAATACTCCGTCCAGATCAAATATAAATCCTCTTATCTGCATATCTTTTCCTCATAAATAGATGACTGTTCTTTCTCAGCTGAAACCTCATATTGCTTTCCTTTCCACTGAATATTTGTCTTGATACGTTTTACAAACTCCGGCAGACGCGGGTTGATTTTTAGCTCACCCGACTGATAACCTGGTTTCAATCCCAGAAAGCCCAAAACTACCATCTGCCACAGGGCGGCACAGTTAGCGATATGAATCCCGTCTTCCGCACCTTTTCTTTTTACCGAAAGGTCAACCTCCAATGTTCTTCTCACAAACTCTTCCACGTCTTCTTTCCGACCGATACGGTTGGCAACAAGCATATGTACTGCAGGAGAAAGCGAGGAATCATGGGTCGTATATGGTGTATAGTATTCATAAGCAATCTCTGCCTGTCGGTCTGAAAACTCATCCTCAAAAAGACTCATGAGCGCTATAGTATCCGCCTGCTTGATACACCTTGTGCGGTAAATTTTTTCCTGGGGTGCAAAATGCCCAAACGCCTTCTTTTTGTCCTTCCACAATTGACTCAGATCAATGGACGCATACTGTTCGAAATCAGCGCTCTGCAAATACAGGTCACGCCCGGCATCATACGGCAGTGAAAGACCTGCGGAAATTTCTTTAAATCTGCCCAACTCTTTTTCACTGATTCCCAACGCCTCTGTGACGATTCGATACTTACCCGGAACCTCGTCACGCATAAATTTTGCCATTTCAACAGCTGAGTCCAGATTATACTTTACCATTCTGACGGTGAATCCATTATCCCTCGTCATAGGCGAATATTCATCCGGTCCCATGACATTCAGCAGATGATACGTTCCATCACTGTCGCAGTCCACCCGGTCAACCCAGAATCTTGCCGTTTCCAGCAGAATCTCAATTCCATAGTGAAACAAAAATTCCCGGTCTTCCGTAGCCAGATAATAATGCATCACAGCAAATGCCACATCCGCAGTAATGTGAACCTCATTGTCCGCGTACTCCCACAGAGAACATTGCTCCGTACCGGAAATACCCGACTGCCAGGGATAACGGGCACCTCTGCACTGATACCTGGCGGCATTTTTTCTGGCTCCCTCCAACGTATGGTAACGATACATCAGCAGACTTCTGGCTGCCTGAGGATTGGTGTAAAGATAAAACGGGAGCAGATAAATCTCACTGTCCCAGAAATACCTTCCATAGTACGCTTCTCCCGCAAAGCCTTTTGCACATACCTGTGTCCGTTCTTCCATCCCATTGTAACAGCGGATTAAATGATAAACAGAGAACCTCAGCCCTTCTTGTAATTTTTCGTCTCCGTCGATCCTTACCTCTGCGGCTTCCCATCGTACGTTCCATGCTTCTGCATTTTCTTCCAACAGCGTCTCATATGACATCTCTGCGGCTTCTTTCCGCTGGACTTCCATCTCATCTTTATAGTCTCTGCATCTGTCTCTGGAACAACCAAGCACGGTATATTTTGTATATACAAGCGTGTTCTCTTCCGCCTGATTCCTATAGATTCTCCAAATACCGGATGTGGTTTCCCGCACTTTCTCCTGTACATCCAATCCCACCGACTCTCCAAAGGACTGAATCGAAACCTCCTCTTCAAGATCTGTTCTGACCTGGCACTTTAAGATACCCTCTTCCTCGCAAAAACTCTGCTCGGTAAAATGGCAATGTCCATTGGTAGTCACACTTCCATCAATCCCGGTTATTACCTGAATATCCGGCGTCCCCTTCAGAACGTGAATCGTCATCTTCTGAATAAACAGACGCTCTTTTTTCATACTGGCAAACCGTTTAAATTCCAGCCTCAGCTCTTCCCCCTCTTCGGTTTCCCAGACAAAACTTCGAATCAATTCCCCTGTCTTCATATTCAGACTTCGGGAGAACTCCCGAATCCTGCTATGTACCATATCCAGCTTCTCACCTGAAGAATACACAGTGATTCCCATAAAAAACGGAAGATTCACAATAACTTCCCCGAGAAACGGATGCTGCCCCATGATCAACGGAAGGAATGTTCCCTGCTTTGACAATGGATGTCTCTGCTGTTCCGTAGTCACACTTTTCATGGATCTTACATACTTCTCATCCTGAGGGGCATCCGCCAACCCCTCCTCAAAACTTCCTCTGACATGGAAATAACCATTGCCCTGTGTCAGAATGCCTTCATAGTACTTATTCTCATCCTCTGAAAAAGTATCCTGAATAATTCTGTAATCTTCTATTCTTAAAAACTCTCCATCCATTTGATACAATTCCTTCCATTTACAAAGCGTGTTTGAAAATAAACGGATATGTCTGCAGCAGCAGACATGTCCGTTTACTGTAATTTATTCTTTTACTGCTCCTGCTGCCAGTCCTGCAATTACCTGCTTCTGCATCAGGATATATACAATAATACTTGGGATCGTTACAAGAACTGTAGCTGCAAACATTGCACCATAATCACTGGCAAAAGAACTCTTAAAGTAATATAATGCAATCGGCAGCGTTCTTTTCTCCACTCCGGTAGTAAGCGTCAATGCAAACTGGAATTCATTCCAGCAGAACAAAAACTGCAGCACGCCTGCGGTGGCAAACGCCGGTCTTGTAAGCGGTAGTATGATCTGAGCAAACGTCCGGAAAAATCCTGCTCCGTCAATATATGCGGCCTCTTCCAGGGTATTGGAAATCGTCTTATAATAACTCATCATGATATAGAGCGTCGTGGGCATTCCAAGTGCTGCATATACGATAATCAATCCCCACAGCTTATCATACAGATGCGCCGTATGTAACGTCTGATACAGTGGCTGCAGCAACGCTGCTCCCGGGATAACCAGGGCCGCTGAAAATAATAAGGTAATCAGACCTTTCAGCTTAAACCTGCATTTTACCAGTACATACGCGGCCATACTGAATATCAGCAGATTTAAAATCGTTGATATCATTGCCACTATAATACTGTTTTTATAAAAGGTCACCAGCGGAGCCAGTTCAAACGCCTTTACATAGTTTTTCAGATTCAGACCGTTTGGATAACCAACCACGGACGACATAATTTCTGAATTACTTTTAAATGATGAGGAAAGAACCCAAAGAAAGGGAACCACTGAAATTGCCGCAATAAAAATCAAAAATATTGCTGTCAACACTTTACGAACTAGTTTCATCTTCTGCACCCAGCCTTTCACCTTTTTCCTAATTCTTATCCATCCGGTAAATATTTCTAATCAGTCCTACGACACAGAGTCCCAGAACAATCAGAACCACACCCTGGGCATTTGCAAGCCCGTAATTATTGTCAGTCAACGCTGTCTGATACAGATACATCGGCATATTCATCGTCCTTCCTCCTGGTCCCCCATTGGTTGTCATCATGATGATATCCAGTTTCTGCATCATACTGGTGGAAGCCAGAACCGTAGAAGTTCCGATAATGTTTTTCATCATTGGAAGAACAATCTTCAAATCAATCTGAAACTCTGTTGCTCCGTCCACCTTTGCCGCCTCAAACAGTTCCTGAGGAATGGATGCCATCTCTGCCATCACCAGGATCGTGACCAGTCCCGCATACGGCAGCCAGGTCATGGTCACCGTAAAAAATGCGGTATTGGAACTTAAGAACCAGTTTTGCGTAAACTCGGAACCTGTAATCTTGCTTATCAGATTATTCACCATTCCAAACTGCGGATTCAAGATGCACAGAAACAACATTCCAAGGGCAGCGCTTGAGATGATGTTGGGTACCATAAACACGGTCCGCATGGCACCTGTATACCACTTTCTTTTTCTGAGTATCAATGCAAGCACGGTACCGATGCATACATGCACAGTTGACTGCAGCGCAATCCATACAACTGTATTGAAAATACTTCTGATGAAGTCGCTGTCTTTTGTAAAAAGATAAATATAATTTGCCAACCCTGAGAACACCGGATCTGCTCCTATGCTCCAGTCCGTAAAGGATGTAATTCCCAACTGCACCATGGAGATAAGGAAGATAAACACAAACAACAACATGCCCGGCGCCAGAAATATTACAATCCATTTTTTCTTTTTTGTCACTTCTTTCATCCCTTTCCTGCTGCCCGGTTTCTTTATTTACTCTTTGCAGCCGCCTCTGTCAGCTTTTTAGCCATTTCTTCCGGTGTGATTCCGCCTGATGCAAGTTCCGGATAGTTTGCTGAGAATGCTTCGATCGTACTTGCTACAGCAGTGTTGTCAATGTTGTTGAAATCATAAGTATTGGAGTTGCTCATATCTACCAGCTCTGCAATCAATGGATTTGCTGCCTTAAAGTCATCTGTCAGCGCTACATGCTCTGTCAGCGGAAGTGCTCCGTTATCTTCCAGGAAGATTTCCTGTGCACATTTTCCGGTTTTGAATTTCAGGAATTCCAGAGCTGCTTCCTGAACCTTCTCATCTTTACCAGCTGTACAAAGGGTATAACCAACCTCATACTGCTCAATCAATCCGCTTTCCGGATAAGCTGCAACTCCTACTTTTGCTTCAAATCCTTCTGCTGTATTCTCTGTATCGGCAAAATCCGGTGTCATCCAAGGTCCGTTTGCAATCATTGCTGCTTTTTCCTGAAGGAAATTATTTGCTGCATTGGCATACAAGGCTCCGATGGCATCGCTTGTTGTATATTTCTGCAGACAAGTCTGAATCATGCCAAGACCTTTGATTACAGAATCATTTTCATAAGAATCCGGATGGAACTGACTCATAAACTCATTTCCCGCTTCTCCATCGGTTCCAATCATAGCTGCCAGCCAGAGGTTTGTCGTCCAGCAGTTCTCTCCGGTCATCAGTGCAAGCGGTGTATAACCTTTCTCTACCAGCTTGTCGTTGTTTTCCATAAACTCATCCCAGGTCTCTGCCGGCTTAATTCCTGCTGCGTCAAACATTTCTTTATTATAGAAATATCCTACGATCTGTTTTGCATTGGCAATAGAATACAGCTGATCGCCATCCTTGTTATATTCGATCGCGCCCTCTCCCACGTATTTCTTCCACTCAGTATCCGCCTCAAGATACGGAATCAAATCTACTGCCTGTCCATTCTTCACTGCCAGCTCACGGATACCTTCTTTTCCGATTACCACATCCGGCAGTGCCTTTGAAGCCGCCAGAGTTTTCATCTTATCAATATAAGCGGAATCACTGGGCAGTTCCTCGATATTAACTTTTATCTTGCCTTCGTACTCCTTGTTGAACTCCTCGATTACTTTAGCCTCTGCCTTTGCGGACAGATGAGAACCAACCATAAATGTGGCATAATTAATCTCTACCGGTTCTGAATCATCCTCCTTAGCTTCCAACTGCTCACTAGTGCTCTTGCTGCTTTCACTGGTGCTTTCGCTGCTACTGTTCTTAGCATCTCCACCATTTCCACATGCTGCCATGGAAGCAGCCATACATCCTGCCAGTAACAAACTTACGGTTTTCTTAAATTTCATATTTTTTTCCTCCTAACTTTTTATTTCTTTTGATGTTCTTATTATATCCGACCTCTCCCAAATGGAAAATTTACAATCCTTACTTTTTATTGTTCTAAAACGACTCTTTTTCCGTTTTTTTGGCACAACAGGAAAAAGTCTATAAATATTTTTATCTGTCCTTGTATTTTTTTGCTGTCAGATGAACTAAAATGCAAAAAATGCAATTATGAGACTCTATGGAACTAATTTGACAAATCGTGGGGTCCGTATTATAATACCAGTTATATAACTCTTGTTATAAAAGGAGGATTTTAAATGCCAAAGGCAAAAATTACGAAGGAAATGGTTACAGATGCTGCTTTTGAGGTTACAAGAACCAAGGGAGCAGAAAATGTCAATGCACGAACGGTTTCGCAAAAACTCGGATGTTCCACACAGCCCGTCATGTATTATTTTGCAAAAATTGAAGATATGAAGAGAGCCGTCTATGCAAAAGTGGACTGGTATCATACGGAATATCTGATGAATATTACAAACCCACAGAATGGAATGATGCTTGAAATTGGATTAAACTATATTCGCTTTGCGATTGAAGAACCACATTTATTCCGTTTTCTTTTCCAGTCGGGATTCGCTGTTGAAAACAGCTTGCTGGAAATGATAGATTCAGAAGAACTCAAGCCCATTCTTTCCGCAATGCAGGAAGCAATGGGGATGAGCATAGAACAGACAAAAGAAGTCTTTCTGACGATTGCCCTGTTCGCTCACGGATACGCAAGTATCATTGCCAATAATTCTTTGGAATATGATGAAGAGGTTGTGGCGACCCATCTGGGGCGGGCATACCGGGGAGCAATATTGGCGGTAAATAGGGAGGTCAAAAATGAAGAAGATATACGATAAGAATGAGTTACATTTTGCGTTAATATGGATGGGTGTTTATATTGTGCTGATGAGTATTGGAGATAGTGTTTCAGAAACGATAGGAATTGCAAAGATCGTGACTGCACCCGTTTGCATTATATTCACACTGATACTGTATCTTTGGATTTGTAAACATGAACTGAATGAGAAATATGGTCTTTGCCCTTTTGGCGCAAGTGCAAAAAAATACTTATATTTTGTTCCGCTTGTGTTATTGACATCAACCAATCTTTGGTGGGGATTTCACCTGAATCTGACTTTAACTGAAACTGTTTTATATGTTATAAGCATGTTGTGTGTAGGATTTTTGGAAGAAGTGATTTTCAGAGGTTTCCTGTTTAAAGCAATATGCAAAACAAATGTAAAACAGGCTATTATTATTTCAAGTGTTACTTTTGGGTTCGGTCATATTGTAAATTTGCTTAATGGAAGAGATATTCCGGAAACATTGATACAGATCTGTTATGCAGTTGCCATTGGCTTTCTTTTTACAATTATTTTTTATAAGGGAAAAAGTCTTTGGCCTTGCATCATTACGCATAGTGTTATTAACAGTCTAAGTGTATTTGCAAATGAAAATGTGATAACGATGCATAAGCACCTGGTTGGATGTATCTTCTTATGTATTGTTTCGATTGGATATGCACTATACATTTTGAAAAACGATTGATTATTTTCAAAAGCATGGTATGATACCAGAGTTAAAAGATTATGCTTTTTCATGCTTGTATGAAAAAGCATAATCTTCTGGACCCGCAAAACTTTTTACCACCTGTTTAATATATACTCCAACATCTGATCCGAAAATATGCCTTTTCTGCCCACACCTACGATATCTTCTCTAATCTTGTACTTATCTGTCAACTCTTTCGGTGCAAATGCAAGATCTGCCTCCTGCAGCATCGGAAGGTCAAACTCGCTGTCGCCTGCAGCAATCACCAGTTCAGCACCCAATCTTTCTTTTAATCTACTCACTGCCACTCCCTTACTCAATTTTCTGGGAACCACATATACCTTTACCCCATTTTGAAACACTTCCACAAGAGAAAGGTTCAGGATTTCTTTTAAGCGCTTAGCAGACTGACACGGTTTTTCACTTTTCGTAAACAAAAAAAGGTCTCTGATGTTTCTTAATTCCATACTTCTGTTTTCATCTGTTTCCAGACAATACCACGCCTTTTCCAATTCTTCCTGGCAATCAGCTACCAGCTGCCGAGACCCCTGATACCACTGTAAGTCTTCCCTGCCATCGACAAGAAGAACTCCTCCGTTACATACAAGAGCATACTCTGGAATTCCGATGCCAAGATGAATCCTGTCATATTGCTCTTTCGTTCTGGTTGTTGTTGGTACAAATAAAACTTCTTCTGTTACTGCTCTCAACAATTCACAGGATCGGTTGGTCATATAGGAGATTTCTCTGTCCTGATAAATCTCAACACAGGTTTTCTCTTCTCCAATCTCATGCTTGTAAGAATAAATCAATGTATTATCTAAATCCGACATAAAAATTTTCATAAACTTCTCTCCAAAAAAACTGCCGTATTAAGAAATTGGAATTACATCAGCAATTTCTTAACACAGCAGCCTTATGATATTATTTTTTATCAGTCTTTCTGTCCGACAATACACTTTCTGATCAGATCGATCGGTATCATCGTTACTGCAAGGAGAACCACAGCAATCCATCCTTTGATTCCAAACGGAACACAACTGAACATATTACCAATCCATGTAAATGCCTGAAGCGGAATCAATCCTGCATTTACAATCAGTGCCTGAACCAGAATAATCGCAAAGAATACTTTCAGGAATCCCTTATTTTCATTTAATCCCTTGAAGATTCCAAACCTGTCATCTCTGACGTTGAATCCGTTAAACAGTGCACTTACAATAAACAATACGAAATATCCGGTCAGATGCTGCTGTTCATTATCAAAAAGGTTTTTAAAGAACGGCAGTTTCAAATACAGGAAACTAATGATTGTCAGCCACGCTCCCATCGTAACAATCTGAGCCATCATCTTCTTGCTCACGATACTCTCATCACGGACTCTTGGTTTTTCTTTCATGTACTTTTCAAGAGCCGGTTCATTGCCGAGCATGATCGCACCCAGGCCGTCCATTACAAGGTTTACAAATAACAGGTGGGTTACTTTCAACGGTTCTTCGACACCGAAGAACGGAGCAATCGCACTTACCACTACGGCGGCAACGTTGATTACAAGCTGGAATTTACAGAATTTCAGGATGTTATGATAAATGGTTCTTCCATACCAGATCGCATCTTTGATGGATCTGAAGTTATCATCCAGAACAACGATCTTTCCTGCCTCTTTTGCTGCTTCCGTACCGCTTCCCATCGCAAATCCCACATCTGCTCTCTTAAGTGCGGGAGAGTCATTGACACCGTCTCCGGTCATACCGACTACCAGGTTCATCTCCTGACATAAGCGGACCATACGGGACTTGTCGGTGGGCAGTGCTCTCGCGATCACCCGGATCTGCGGAATAATCTTTTTCACTTCATCATCGGACATCTCATTCAATTGTGCAGATGACAGTGCTTTATCGGTACTGTTCTTAAGCAGACCCGCATCCTTTGCAATTGCAATCGCTGTTTCCAGTCTGTCACCGGTAATCATAACAACCTGAATTCCGGCATTCTGAACTTCTTCGATTGCTTCTTTCGCTTCCGGTCTTACATCATCACGAATACCAACCAATCCGATAATCACAAGATCGTCGTTAATCTGGTTTTCAACAAGTGCTTTCTCAGAATATCCGAAAGCCAGGACACGCATGGCCTTGGATGCCAGTTCATCAATCTTCCGATTCAGAACTGCATTGTCAAGTTCTTTTACTTCACCTTTTTCATCCAGATACTTTGCAGCTTTTGCAAGCAGCCGCTCCGGGGCACCCTTGTAGAAGGTCTTGCCCAGATGGTCAATTCTCGCCTGACTGAACTTGTTGGTAGAGTTAAATCCCTGTGCAGCTGTCACAGAACATTCTTTATCTGCTTCCAGTGCACGGAACGTTGCCTCGCCGATAAATTTCATCAATGCCTGATCTGTGGCATTACCGCCGATGACCCGATGCTCCGAATCAAACATTGACTGTGTATTCTTGCCGATTGCTGCATCCAGAAGTCCTTTGATCTTACTGTGCTTGCTCAGTTCTGCAATCTCTATGGAATTACCGTCCGCAGTAAAAAAATCAACCACTTCCAGCATCCCCTTGGTGATCGTACCTGTCTTATCACTGAACAGAATATTCAGAGAACCTGCTGTCTCAATACCTTCTGCCTTCCGGACAAGTACATTATGATCCAACATCTTACTTGTATTCTGCATCAGTACCAGGGAAATCATCAAAGGCAGACCTTCCGGAACCGCACAGACGATAATTACGACTGCAAGCGATACTGCATCAACAATATCTTTTATTACTTTTTCCACACCCATGGAAAAATAAGGAGAGATTCCGCCCGCAGATACAATAAAGTATGCAAAGTACAGTACCGCAATGATAATTGCGCCGATGTAGCCAAAGGTAGAAATCTGTTTTGCTAATTTCGCAAGCTTGACTTTCAGCGGAGAATCCGGTTCTTCTTCCTGCATCTCTTCCGCCATCTTACCCATCATCGTTTTCAATCCGACTTTTCTGACATCCAGGATACCCTCTCCGTCAAATACAACGGCTCCGCGGAACAGGGAATGCTGATCTACAAAGGTATCTCCCGTAATATCCTCCGGAAGCTGAAAGCTCTCCGGCGCTTCGGTCTTTTTACACTCTTCTGCCTCACCATTTAAAGCCGAGTTATCCACCCGGAGATTCCCGGATACCAGGATACCATCGGCAGGAATCTTATCACCGGACTGCAGCAAAACCTTGTCTCCCACAACTACATCATCCACATCAATGACTGTGATCAGACCATTACGATGTACCTTACACTGATCCTTTTTCGTACTGTCTTTCAGCTCTCTGTACTTTGTATCACTTGCCACTCCGGTTTTTGCCGATACAAATGCCACAATCAATACAGCAACAATTGTTCCCAACGGCTCATAAATCTCTGCATAGCCAAAAAAGAACATCACGATCATAAGTGCCGCAATTGCCAGCAGAATCTTGATCATCGGATCACCAAATGTTTCCTTAAATTCCTCCCAAAACGTGGTGGGTTCGGAATCCGGTATCGCATTCGATCCATACTTCTCACGGGAAGCATCAACTTCTTTGTCCGTAAGTCCGTTAAACTTCATAATTTTCCTCCTCGAACGTGTCTTAATTTTGTACTCTTTCCTGTACAGGTATCTATTGCAAAAAGAAGAAGAAACTGGTCCTGAAAACAGTTCCTCCTTCCATTTACCATAATGATTTTTTAAACATAGCGATTTGCAAGTTCACCGATTCCCGGATCATTCGTTCCCTGTCCGATCGCATTAAACTTCCACTCTCCATTATGTCTGTAAACCTCACCAAAAATCATGGCTGTCATGCCGGAATAATTTTCTGTCAGATTATATCTGCACATTTCATGATTATTTCTTCCATCCACCAAACGGATAAATGCATTCTGAATCATACCGAAATGTTGATTTCTCTTAACGGCCTGATAAATGTTTACCACAATCACAATCCGGTCATACTCACCGGGGATACGTGCCAGATCAACTATGATCTGCTCATCATCTCCCTCTCCGGCTCCGGTCAGATTATCTCCCATATGCTGGATGGTTCCTGACTTATGACGCAGATTCCCGAAATATACAATATCTTCCTTATTGGTTAATTTTCCGTTCTTCAGAACAAATGCAGATGCATCACAGTCAATTGGCTGCGGCTTCGGAGCGAAAAATCCACCTCTTGCCCTTTTCACTTCATCCCAGCCTAAACCTATGATCACCTTTGAAAGCCCGGCATTCTCCTTCGATAAGCTGACTTTCTGTCCTTTTTGCAAACTAACTGACATCTTTTGCCTCCTATTCTACATCCACACCAAAGCTTGCACATAATGCTGCCAGACCACCCTGATATCCGCTGCCGATCGCATTGAACTTCCATTCACTGCCATTCTTATATAACTCACCAAATACGGCTGCTGTCTCAATGGAGAAATCCTCTCCCAGATCATATCTTACCATCTCTTCACCGGTCTCTTCATTGTAGATCCGAATAAAGGCATTATTCACCTGTCCAAAGTTCTGACGTCTCTGTTCCGCTTCATAAATTGTTACCGTAAAAGCAATCTTGGTAATCTCGGCAGGAACTGATGAAAGAGTAATCTTAATCTGCTCATCATCTCCATCCCCGGCTCCGGTCAGATTATCCCCCATATGCTGTGCACAACCTGACGGATGCTTCAGGTTTCCATAGAATACGAAATCCTCTGATTTAGATACTTTTCCGCTGTCTGTCAGCAGAAATGCTGCTGCATCCAGATCAAAATCTCCGCCGGTATCAAACTGGTTTACATCCCATCCCAGACCTACAACTACTTTTGATAATCCTGGATTTCCCTTTGTAAGACTTACTTTCTGTCCTTTTTGTAAACAAACTGGCATATCGTTCCTCCTATTATGCTACTTCTATTCCATAATGTCCGCACAATGCGGCTAATCCACCCTGGAATCCGCTGCCGATGGCATTAAATTTCCACTGACCATTATATTTGTATAATTCTCCGACCACAACTGCTGTCTCAATGGAGAAATCTTCACCCAGATCATACCGGATCAATTCCTGACCTGTTGACTCATCCACAATCCGGATATAAGCATTTGATACCTGTCCGAAATTTTGCCTTCTTGGTTCCGCATCGTAGATCGTAACTGTAAATGCAATTTTGGTGACATTTGCAGGAACCTTGCTTAAATCAATCTGAATCTGCTCATCATCGCCCTCACCTTCACCAGTCAGGTTGTCACCCATATGCTTTACGGCACCGCTTGCATGACTCAGATTCCCATAGAAGATAAATTCTTTCTCCGTCGGGCACTTACCATTTTCTCCCAGCATAAACGCTGCTGCATCCAGGTCAAAATCAGCTCCGGAATCAAATGCATTCACATCCCATCCCAGACCTACCATCATATTCTTTAAGCTGGGATTTCCCTTTGTTAAATCAACTTTCTGACCCTTTGACAAATTAATAGGCATCTTTTATTTCCTCCTTTACTCATTATGTAATTTCTCAGTGCATTACTTTTAGTATTTTCTATCCGGCATATGATATACCTTGTTGAATTCTGTTTTGATATTCTCAAGTCTTGCCTGATCTTCCACACGCTTCTTTCTTGCATTCTCCTGGATCTGTCTCGTCTCGTCAATACCATTCACAATCGTTCTCCAGGTTGTCTCCAGTGTCTCGATCTTGACGGAACTTCCGGATGCCAGTCTGGCTGTCATCTTAGACTGTTCTGCCGTGTTGCGTGCGTTCTTGATCAACATCTCATTGGTCTTCTCATCCAGAGCCGACATCGCTTCCGCCTGAATTCTCTGCCTTTTCAGCAGAATTGCCTGAGCAAGCGCCTGTTTAAATACCGGAAGTGTTACGATAAACGCAGAGTTGATCTTTCTGACCAGATTCATATTGCTGAATTCCATGGTCTTAATCATTGGAATTGACTGCATTGCAACATTTTCGGCGGTACGCAGATCCTGCGTTCTCTGTTCCAGCATCATCAGGGACTGCTGCAGGCTCTGAATCTCAAACTGAATGGAATTGTCACCGGTGGCATCCATATCTGCCTGTCTTTTTGCAATATATTCTTCAATCTCTCTGCATCCCTGCTCACCGGCAAGAATATATTTTACCAGTTCGTGATAATAATTGACATTGGCATCAAACATCTGATTCAATTTCCGGTTTGACTGCTTGATCTCAGATTCATACTGTTTTAACTGTACATAAATCTTATCAACTTCTTCACCCATCGTATGATATTTTGCCAGAATCTTATCCAGCTGCTTCCTTAAATTTCCAAATAGCTTGCCAAACAGCCCCGGGTTATCCTTAATCTCGTCAATATCAAACTTCGACATGATCTTCGCCAATGTACTCAGCATCTCACTGGAATCATCCAGCTGAGACATATTCATACTGTTCAGCACTACATCCGAAGCTTTTGAGATTTCTTCCGCAGCCTCAGCACCAAAAGAAACAATGGTCTCCAGATTGTAGACTTCAATCGTACTTGCCAATGCATCTACTTCCGCTGAATTGACATATGTCTCATTCATCTTCTGTCTGTCAGCAACAATGTCAAACTGTTCCACAACTTCAACCTCGTTTTTTGGCTCCGGAGCTGCCGCAGCCAAAGGCTGCTGTGTTGCCGTCTTACTAAAATCAAGTGCCATGTCAATTACCTCTCTTAAATATTTTTTCGCGCCATGAGCGTCTTATACCTGATGAACCTGTGCCAAAATCCGGTACACGCAGATCGTATACGTATTCACCAATCTGATGTTCTTCCATCACCCGTTTGTTGAAAAATTTCTCAACACTCTGATATCCGGTGGGAACAAAGAAAACAACGTCAAATCCTACCAGATTCAGAAACGCAGTCAAAATACTGTCTTCCAGCGAAATGATACTTTCTGTTGTATTAATATAAATTAATTTCGGATTCTTTCTGGTAAAGTCAAACTTCTGAATCAATCTTATAATCTCTTTATTGAGATTCAGAACAGCTGCAATGATGGTATACTCTGTCCCGTTCTCAAAAGTACCCTTGATTGTCTTCTGTTCAATCAAAAGCTGCAGTTTCTCCAGAATATGATCCTGAATCTCTTCTCTCAGAAAACCGTATTGGTAACACGAATGCGCCTTTATCTTTGCTTTCTGCAATTTTCCATTTTTATAAAACTCTGCCGCATATGCCTTCACCGGATTGGGATCGGTGGGACGGATAAACGGAGCATTCTTAATCACAAAAGTATCCTCTGTTATCAGATTCTTAATTCCAGTCCAATACTGGGGAATCTGCCCGTCTTTGACACCGGATACCTTTGAGAAGATGACTGGTACATTGACAACAGAATCTATGGTACTGAAATTCGGTCTGTACTTTACTTCCTGATCCCACAGGATGGAAATTTCCTCATACATCGTCTGCAAAGTAACCGAAACTGCCTTCTGATACTGGCGATTCCGGTACATCCCGGAATCCTGATACATGATAGTATCCAGTTCTCTCTCCGCATGATAAGCGGCTGTTCCCATTCGGATATCAGCATTTTCCCGCGGAAAACTGTCAACCACCAATGAATTTTCATAGTTGATCTCATAAAGCTGCCTGTCCTCCAGACAGCATTTCGTATTCAAATTCGGATTCAGAATCAGCACATCAATCGGAAGTCTGGCCAAAAACTTAAGGAACATCGCCTCATTGTCATTTTTGCAGCCGCCCAGATAAATCAGACAGCCGATATCCGGCATCTTCCAATTGGAAAAAAGCTCCGACTGATATCTTTTTAGCCAACAGAGCAGATATACTGCCTTATTCGTCAGCTTATTCAGATTCATACCCGGAAGATTTGCTTCTTCCGTCATTCTATCAATGAATGCTTTGTGCATCAATCTTTGTAATTCAATATTTATATCGTATTTTATATTATTTGCCAGATCCATCAGCATCTGATCCTGCGTCTGGTAATTTTTCCTTTGAATGGAATGAATCTCTTCCATCGACGGCTGCGGAATCGTCTGCTCCAGAATCACAAGTTTTCTTTTACTGTTTTTGATTTCCAACTGAAACTGATACAGTTCATTCAGATAGGTAAGTTTATCTTCCACACCGTTGATCCTGCAAAAACAATTATAGAACAGATTCGGATCATCCCCGCGGGTCCGGATACTCTTCTGAATATCTTCCAGTCCTTTTCCTTCCATCCACGCATTGGTACAGTTTAAAACCTGCGGTTTTTTACCGTACAACCGCTCCTGGTTCATCCGGCGCTGCATCTCTTCCCGCATCCACTTAATACTGAATGTTTCCGGAAATTTTGTCATGCCCGGCATCTCCAGACTGCAGGACAATTTCGATCCCGCATCCAGTTTCTGATAATTCTGATCCCCCTTATACTGCAGCAATACCACATCACATCCGGCATTGGACAGCACCGTGATCAGCTTCAGTTCATAATTACTGATTTCACCTTCATATAAAATCTTCGGAACCTTGTCCTCACCCAGTTGATTGACAATCCGCTCAAATTTATAGTAAAGCCAGCACATAAACTTGATATATGCATTCTTCAGCATATTATCATTCTTACCCTCTTTGCGCATCGCATCAAGGGTGTCATAAATTGACATTGCCACATTATTTCTCTGGTAATCATTCATCCGGGGCAGCCACTTCTTCAGACTGGAAGTAATAAATCCCCTATCCATCCGGAAGTTCATCCCCATGATTTCTTCGTAATAAGCCAGATTCTTCTCATCCGGATTCGGAATCTTTCCCTCGATTACTACGCCTGACAATCTCGCAGCTTCATAATACTTCTGGAGAAACTCCCGAATTGGCTCATTGTAACCATTAATACGGTAAAAATAAACTTCTTTACCGCGGCGTTGATTCAATCCGGCAAAAAAGTCCTCCAGGTTTTGAATCGTTTTGTGTTCAAACATAAGCTCTTATCTGCACCCTCAATATTTACTCATTTTATTTTTATTCATCACAAATCCCAGTCCGGCCCCAACCATTCCTCCAAGGATATGGGTAAGATTGGAGATGTTATTCCGGACGAACAAACCATCATAAAACTGCTGCCCGATATAGATAACCGCAACGAGGATAAACGTAAGCGGAATCGTTCCTTCCTTAATACTGGTGAAGGAAGATAACAGAATCAGAGCAAACACCACTCCGCTGGCTCCCAACAACATAGTTCTCGGAAAGAATACATAATGAACAATTCCCGTTGCCAATGCCGTTGCCAGTATTACAAACAGCATGTTGGAAGAACCATATTTTTCCTCCAACAGCGGACCGACAATCAGAATCAGCATCATATTTCCGATAAAATGATCCCAGTTTGCATGTCCGATCACGTGCCCGAAGAATCTCAGATACGTCAGCGGCTGCAGCAGCGAAGAACGATACACACTGAAAATCAGACGATTCGCAGCGCCCTGTGTAATCTGATTCAAAACCAATGCGGCAAAACAAACGATCGCAAACCCCAATATTACAGGGGAATTAAATGATATTTTCAGCTTAGACGACCCATTTTTCAACATACTTGATCCTTTCTCAAACTACCTATATTCTAAAACGGATATGTCTGCTGACACAGACACCACCCTGCATAAAAGTCGATTGCTCTGCTGTCGGAAACTTTCTCAATAATATTACAAGTATATCACCTATTTACTTTCTATACAAGCAAATTCCTTTATTTGTCAGCAATCTGTAATAACTTTCTTAATCTTTTGCCTTTGCACGAACTAGAGCGTGTTTGAAAATTGCTTTCCGCAAGATGTATTCCACAATTTGTGGGATATTTGGTTCAAATAAGGGAGGCGTAGCGGGCTACGCTGACCGAATTTGGGACAAATAGACCGCAAAGTGGGGGATGCAGATTGCGGGAATGAATTTTCAAACACGCTCTAATATGTAAACCCTCTGATAAAATGATTGATACACTCATATCCGACCGCCAGATTAATATTCTGACCGTTATCTATCCCCGCCGTACTGATGCCGATCACCTCTCCAAGCATATTCAATACAGCTCCCCCCGAACTGCCGTGTGAAATCGGAGCCGTAAACTGAATCATATCCACACCGTCAAGCTTCCGAAATCCAGAAATAATTCCATTTGAAACGGAATTAAACAACCCCAGCGGACTTCCGATGGCAACGACTTTCTGTCCCCGGACCAGTTCCTTTCCGCCCTTATAAACCGGAAGGGGACACAACGTCCGGTTGATCCGTATCACCGCCAGATCCAGAACCTGGTTATACTTAATCACCTCATCCGTGGCATAAACCTCTTCTTCATCCTCAATTCGTACAGAATAAAACTGTCCCCCGCTGGCGACATGATTATTGGTCAGAATATATCCGTCTCTTCCAACCATAATGCCTGACCCGGTTCCTATAATATCACCTTTTCTGTCATGTATCGTAATCATAACAACCGACGATGCCAACAGCGCCAGTTCCTCAAAATCTTTTTCCTGACTCCTGATCCTTTCCCGGATTCCGGTATTTTCCTTAGCCTTGATATTTTCCGGCTTTCTCGCCATTCTCTGTGATTCTGCTACTGCAGCTCTGGTTTTGAGATCCCGATCCGGTCTTCTGATATCGACAACCGGATGGGATATTTCCTTGTCAGCTTTCTCCGAAACCGAAGTTTCCTGATAAATACAAGGATTATAAGGTGGAATCCTGCATTCCTGAAAAGAACCCAGTATCATTTTCTTTGACAAGCCCAGTTTTTCCAATTGCTCCTCAATGTCCGATTGACATTGCAGCAAAAGTACATCCGCCCCCATCAGGGTGAGCAAGTAGCAAAAGAGATATTCCTGCCTTTTTATGATATTGCTGAACACAATTTTCATAGAACATCTGAAATCCCAATCCTGCATCAGTTCTGCTCCAACCATATCAAACCAATACAACAATTTTACAACAAAATTCTTTTCTATGGAATCATTGACATGGGGCGTACATCCTTTGAAAAGCCGTGCAACAACATCACAGGTATTTCCAAGAACCCTCTTCAGTTCTTCTCTTTCTTCTGTTACTTTTGTGACTACATACTTTCTGCCATTCTTCATCCAATTTTCATAGCAAGCAGAATAGCGGGCAATTTCCTCAGCCGAAACAAGATTCGAAAGATGATCAACTCTGTGATATCTGCCCCTGCCCGCCAACATATTCTCAGACAACGTCCGGTCCATCTTTTCAAGTTCAACCGCTAATGTCTGATTGACACCCACGGCCCTGATAAAATAGACATCTTTACACCCATGATTGATACCACCTTTCATCTTTGCAAATGCATCCAAAGATGGGATGTTCATCACATTATATCTGGTTTTTAAATTTTCATCCTCCATATTGCTTCACCTTCTCACGTAACATAGCCATCACCATACATGAAAGCCAAAGTCATGCTTTTTCATGCAAGCATGAAACGCATAACCTTTTGACCCTTATGATACACGGATTGCTCCGCATTTCATACTCCCGCAATCCTAAAAACATTCGAAATCCGCCCTATTCGGGCTACTTTCTCATGTTTTACGGGTCTCAAAGTCATGCTTTTTCATGCAAGCATGAAACGCATAACCTTTTGACCCTTGTATCACATCAATTTTACCATATCATTTAAAAAATAACTATGAATTTATTTTAAAAAATGCTATAATACTTTGATCATAAGCAATTACATCATAAGGAGCATTTTACGTGAAAAACTCAATACGATACTATAGTGTCGGCGCCCTTTTGTACTGCCCTGCGAACAAAGAGAGCATTGTCCATTCTTTGGTTCATGAAAAATTCGGCAGCCACTATTCTCTTGCATTATGTCTTGAGGATACCATTCATGATGACTGTGTGGAAGAGGCAGAATATAAATTGGTACATACCATCCAGACGCTTTTTACGTTTTCAAAAAGCAGACAATTTTTTATACCTAAGATATTTATAAGAGTCCGGCAATCTGGCCAGATCATAGATTTAATGAGACGTTTTGGGGATTCCGGGGAACTGATTACCGGATTTATCATCCCTAAGTTTTCCCTTGAAAATGCAGATGATTTTATCAGCGCAGTTTCTCTCATCAATCAGAATTCTGAAAGACCAATCTACATGATGCCCATTTTTGAAAGCCCCACTCTGATTGATCTTCGGAACAGATACCAGATTCTATATACGTTAAAAGAAAAGTTAGATCACATTGAGGAACTGGTACTGAATATCCGGGTCGGCGGAAATGATTTATGCCATATGTTTGGTCTCCGAAGAGGAAGCGATGAATCCATCCACGCCATAAAACCGATTTCCGATATTCTCTCCGATATCATTACCGTATTTGGAATGGATTACGTGGTCTCCGGTCCTGTCTGGGAATATTACAGCGGCAGTCACTGGGATACCGGATTGATGAAGGAACTGAAAGAAGACCGCTTATGCGGTTTTATCGGCAAGACCGTGATCCATCCCAATCAGATTGCACTGGTAAATGCTGCCTATCAGGTATCACAGAAAGACCTTGACGATGCAAAATCCATCTTAAACTGGGATGTTGCTTCTCCTTCCCTTGTATCGGGAAGCATTGAAAAAGAGCGTATGAATGAATATAAGACCCATTCAAACTGGGCGTTAAAGACAATTCTGCTCTCCGAAGTATACGGGGTGAAAGGAAAATAACAGAAACTTTAAAATCTCATCAAAAGGACAGGAGGTTATTACAACTGATGAAAACTGCAACCGGAACCAGAGAAAACATAAGAATTATCGAAGAATACACAAGCGGAGGTTTAAGAGTGGAAGTATTGGAATACGAAAAACTTCTGGGGATATCCAATGCTTCGATGGCACAGCAGGTCTACTTTATGGAAAAACAGCACATCCGTGTCAGACAGATTGCTTTATACCTGAACAATGACAAAGTCACAATCGAAAAAGGCGCCATGAGCTACTTTCAGGGTAATATCCAGATGGTCAGCGGCGTTACTCTGGGCAATGCACTGGGACGAATGGTAAGAGGGGCTGTCACAGGCGAACAGATGGCTCAGCCGGAGTATACCGGCAGCGGACTATTGGTTCTGGAACCCTCCTTCAAACATTTCCTTGTGCTGGAATTGGCAGAGCGGGAATCTATTATTATTGATGACGGTATGTTCTACTGTGCACAGGGCAGTGTCACCGTAAAGGCGGTTTCCCAGCGGAATCTCTCTTCTGCCATAGCGGGCGGAGAAACCCTTTTCCAACAGCAGCTTACAGGACCTGGAATCGTCATTCTGGAATCCATTGTTCCTATGTCAGAAATTGATATCATTGATCTCAATAACGACACTTTAAAGGTGGATGGCAATTTTGCCGTATTAAGGACAAGCACCCTGGACTTTACAGTAGAACGAAGCGCCAAAACACTGATTGGCTCCGCAGTCAGCGGGGAAGGACTTGTGAATGTATACCGCGGAACCGGACAGGTATGGTTAGCGCCTACAATCAAAGTTTATAAAACGCTGGACGCCGCCCAGGGCTTTGGCACCTTAAATACCACCAACATGAATATGAATACCAGCCGCTCATAAAAATACTGGTGGCGATTGCGAGAGCACGAAGGGCAAAGCAATCAGCTTTCATGTATGGTAATTGTCTGCTTCAGCAGAAAATCTGCGCCAAATTCAAGAACCACAGGAGACTCTGTCAACTGAATTTGGCGCAGATAAAATCTTCCACCTCTACACTTTATGATATTTTTCAATCATACATTCATGCTTTTTGGTATCTTTATCATAGTTAATTCCTACCAGAAGAATATCTCCTCCATAGTTCTCAATTACCTGAACATAATTTTTTTCTTTTATCTGGTTAATAGCTCCCTTGGCCGACTTGTTCCACTTTAATTCAACAACAATTGCCGGCTTATTGGAGTATTTACGCGGCAGGAATACTAAATCAGCATATCCGATTCCTGTCGGCAATTCCTGAATGGTCATATAATTATCTACTCTGCTGATATATGCCAACTCAATAACACTGCGCAAAGACTGCTCATTATTATAAAAATCGGGGGAAGTATTTGCACTATGTGCTTCCTCTATCAATCTTGCTACTTCATCAGCATCCATCCGAATCGTTGCATCTATCAGTTGATCTGACATTTGAATTGCTTTCACAAGCTCCGGTCTGTTCCCATTCCTGACTGCTCTGATAAACTCACCACGTACTTCTTCGTTGGGAATAAATACCGATTGGGCAGCTTCATCATATGCCAGATAGCCCAGATGAACCAACAAAGTAAGAACGTCATCTTTACTCTTGAAAGATGTCATATCATTCTGAAAAGAACCAATATCAATTTTGCAACTTACACCGCCAAGCATAGAAATAATTGTTTGTTTAAGGCCATCCATATCCAGATCAATATAAACCTGCAAAGCTTCATAAGTCTCTGTATTGGTCCAATAGCCTCTGTAGTCCTCTTCCATCATTGCATCTATAATCGATTTGGGATTATAGATATGACCTGCTCTCTTAAACTTATATCCGTCATACCATTTTTGAGCTTCTGAAAACTTCATGCTGAATGTCCTGCACAGCATTTTAACTTCTGTCTCCGTGAATCCAACATACTTCGCCAATCTCCCCGGAGCAATCATAGAAAACTCATCAAAAATATTCAATGCAGAATGCGTACCATATTTTTTCACAGGCAAGATACCTGTCATATAAGCCACCTTAACATAAGTTCTGTCTTTGAAAAGATCCCGCAGAAAATCCAGATACGTCTCCTGCGCTCTTGTATCGTCTTTAGCAACTCTGAAAATACAATCCCATTCATCAATGATAAATACAAATCCTTTATTGGCGCTGTTGTCATTCGCATATACAGCTTCAAGCGCATCCGGAAGGCTGACTTCATTTTTATCAATAAATCTGCCATACCTGCATTTTATCTCTGACAGCACCTTGTCTTCCATGTAACGTACCAAATTCTTTGGTTCTCCGGCTTTTCTTAAGAACTTCTGCACATTAAGAAAAATCACATCGTATTGATTCAAATTCTGTGCATATGATTCATCCTTTGCAATCTCCAGATGACTAAACAACTTTCCCGAGTCACAACTTTTATCATAATAGGCTGATAGCATAGTTGCTGCCATAGATTTACCAAAGCGTCTGGGTCTGCTGACACAGATAAATCTTTTACTCTTTCCAATCCTACTGTTAACAAAAGCAATCATTCCACTCTTATCAACATAAATGTCATCATTTACAGATATACAAAATGCATCATTGCCTGGATTCAGATAAATCCCCATCTCGTACTACCCTCCTTTCCGAAGCACACACCAACATCTTATGATACACGATTTCTCCGTACTTCGTGCTCCCGAAATCCTAAAACATTGGAAATATACGCTCTAATTCCCCATCAGGTATCCGCCAGCTTTTTTATGATCCCGCAGGATTTATAATGGACAAGGGGTTCGTATGCAACCGATACTCCCTTTTCCTCTGCCAGTCTTTTTATATGCGTCAGAGAAACATCATCCTTGTACTCCTCGCTGATCAGCACTTTCCAGGGAATTCTGCGCAGCAGTACCCTGGTGGTCTCTCCGATTCCGGGTTTAATCAGGTTGATATCGTCGATCCCATATTTTCCTGCAAGTTTTCTCACCTCATCAATCCCCATTCCTGGAATCTCTTTCTCCTCCACAGCCAGATTAACCGGCTCCATCACAAATTCTGCTTCTATTGCGCGGATAAAATCATAGGAAAGATCAGCGTCGATCAATTCTCCATAATATACTGCCCCATGAAAGTCACTTTTCCCTATGATATCATCCCTCAGAAATGTCCTGCTGACCAGTCCGGAGACCGTAGCATTCAGACAGGAGCTGGGAATCAGGATATCTTCATGAGTGCCGCAAAGTTCTGTCATATTGGCGGGATCTGCAACAACCGCCAGATCTGTTGACACCCCCTTATAAGCTACAAGAGCTTTCTCTAATTCCTTTAATATGGCTCCTTTTCCGATCCAACCATCAACAAAAAGAAGATCTTTGGCAGCGTGATGGCAGAGCAGATACTTCATGGCATTCCCGTCAATCCCTCTGCCTCTGATAATAGAGATAGAGTAGTGCATCACATCAACGTTCCATCTTTTTGCAATATAATGTTTTAATAAAATCCCAATCGGTATTCCCGCCCTGGCAAGAGAGACCAGAACAACATTTTTCCCTCTTTCGGCAATGATTTTTTCCGCCAGTTTTCCCACCGCCAAAGCCACAGGCTTTGCATAATTCCGAAGCGCCTCTCTGTATGCCTCCATATATTTTTCACTGGGGACATATTCAATCGGCAACATCTCACAATAATGCCGTCCTGCCTGAATCAACCGCTCCCGCTCCTTCGTGGACTGGGGTTCCACCATACCTGTAATATCTTTTAATAATAAAATTACATCCTCTTCCCGATAAGAACTTCTCAACCTAGCACCACCTTACGAAATAGATTTCCTGATTTCCACAGGAATGAACTGCATGAACCAATGAATATATTCCTTCTTTTTCTTCCGAATCTGAATCCGTCATAATAATTACTTTATCGTATCGTTCAATATCATAAAGAAATGTCTTTCTCCCTTTATCATATAAACTTACCAGTTCATACCTTGTATGAAGCGGATAATGCTCTTCCTTACTGACTGCGATGGGGCTCCGGGTTGTCGCATGGCATCTTACAAAATTGCCTTTTTCCTCTATGTACTTCGCTGTCAGAAGCGCCGGATACATAAACTCTTCCGTTCCGAGAACCAGAATTTTCTGCCCCGTACCGATCTCGATTCCAGAACAAATCTGCTCCCATAGCTTTTTACATGCTTTCAGGTAGTCCCCACCCCGGTTCAGCCTTCTGGCATTCCGATAATCAGAGACAGTCAACATTTTTAACTCAACTTCCGGCATCTGTGTACTGCTGCTGCAATACATTCCGTTGCCGCAATAGCTTTCGGCAATCCTGGTATACGAATCATGGTTTGTTTTTACAAGATAATGGAGCTGAATGTTTCGCTCTTCATACCGCTTCCTCGCCTGTTCATTCATCCCGTTCAACAAAGATGCAACTGAAAAACAGACTCTTTTTCCATAAACCTTTTCAATAATATCAATAATATTCAAAATTGTATTGCCGGTTGTAACTTCATCTTCCACGAAAATGATGCGATCCATCTGATCAATCACCAAATCCAGATCTGTCCTGATCAGTTTTTGCTCTGTTGCATGGCTATGGGTCTCCGAGAAAAACAAATAATTGACTCCCCCGATTTCTTCCCGTGTGGTCTGCATATAATAAGTATCCAGTTTTACAGCCAACGCCGCCCCGATTGCAGTAGCCGTTTCCGCAAAACCAACCAACAATAGCTGTTCTCCTGAATATGCCTCTTTCACCAGTTCTGCCAGTGCATCAAACATCTCAAAAGCGTTCTTCGGACTTACCGGTATATGCTTACCCTGCAGTCTGTTGACAACCAGATATTTTCTTTTTGTATTATTCTCTCTTTTCGCAATTCTAACCAGATCTTCCTCTTTATACATAATAATCTCTCAAATTTCCTTTCCCAAAATACCAAAAACACAGACAGATAACAGGGATATTATACCATCCTTCCCTGCTTGAAACAATCAGGGGATTGCAAAAAGAGCTGCCCGCCGATTACTTCAGCAGGGCAGCCTTTTTCATTAGAGAAGAGAGTTTTTTCGGTTTTGCCGGGTCATATAATCCGACGGCGTTTCCCCTTCGTATTTTAAAAATACATGGGTAAAATATGCCGGATCTTCAATTCCCACCAGTCTTCCCACTTCGTACACTTTATTCTCCTTTTTACCCAGGATTTCTTTTGCTTTTTTAATCCTGTATTTATTTATCGCATCTGTAACGGTCGCATTGGTTTCTTTCTTATATACTCTGCTCAAATAACTGCTGTTCACATATAATTCCTGGCTGATAATCTTAAGACTCAGCTTTTCCTGATATTTTTTTCTGATAATATCATTCACATGTTTTACCAGTACATTCTGGTACTCCGTATTACCCCGCAGCATACTGAACACATCCTGGCAGACCTTCATCATAACATCCCAGAGACTTGCCTTTGATTTTGCAGTATAGACTGCTTTCAAAAGGCTCTCCGAGTCAAATATAGCATCTTCTGATTCCATCCCTCTGACCTTGCGATGAAGATAGGAAGTAATGGCATGTGTGTCTGCCTGACACTGCTCCAGAGGCCTGGCCGGCTCTTTCAGGTATTCCAGATACTCCTGATAAAGCGTGTCCCTCCTCTCCTCACTCTCCTCCCGCAGGGCTACATACAGATTCCGCATATAACTGTCAATATCCCAGTCATCCATCCAGACCTGCTTTTTCTCCGCAATCTCATCCAAAAGGCAGACCGGATTCTCATCCGAATAAACATTGGACAGGTTCCGCATCGCCTGACGCCTGCCCTTTAAAACATTCTCCGTTCCTTCTACAGGTGCGCTGACACCCATCCGAATTCTCATCTGGAGAAATGTATTTGCCAACGACAAAAACTTTCCCAACTTCCTCACAAATTCTTCCTTCTGATATCCGGAATCGTATTCCAACTGCTCCACCACAAAATAAAACGTGTTCTCATCACTCAGCATCAGAATCATCTCCTGCCCTCCGATGGTACTGTTCAGCAGATTTTCCAATGCCTTTTTGTTCTGTTCTAAATTGATCTGATGATCTGGTTTCACCTCGCAGCCGCAAACCCGGTACCAGATACCTTTTCTCAGATCTGAAATTTCTTCCGGTCTCCGGCTCTGAATCTCCGCCAGTTTTCTGGTCACCCGTCTGACCGCTTTTGGAAGTTCTTCCATAAATTCGTTCTTTACCACAAAATCTGATACCTGATGCTTGATTGCCTGCTGTGCATACCCGAAATCTGAGTACGCTGTCAGAATAATCACTCTGATTTCCGGATATTTTTCACGCAGGATTCCTGCCAGTTCCATTCCGTCCATGACCGGCATTCTGATATCCGTAATCACGATATGTACCGGAACTTTACTTTCTTTTAAAAATGTCAGTACTTGCTCTCCGTTCCGAAAGGAACCGACCACCTCGCACCCAAGCTCCTGCCATCTGGTCAAGTCTGTGATTCCCTCTCTGATGTTCTTCTCATCATCCACGATAATTACCCGATACACACCTGTTCCTCCTCTATCATCGGTATCCTGATCTGCACGATGGTTCCTTTGTTTATCTGACTTTTCACCACCAGACCATACTTTTCACCATATATATATTTAAGCCTGATATTTACATTCTTTAATCCCACTTTTTCTCTTACCGGCTTGTCATGTTCCTTCTCCTCACTTTCTCTTTGATACTGCAAAACATCAAACCCTACTCCATTATCGGTCACCGAGATCAGAAGATCCCCTCCGTCCCGGCATATACGAATTGCTACTACTGCATCCTCATCCATAGTTTCAATGCCGTGAATCACTGCATTTTCTGCAATTGGTTCAATGACAAACTTAGGAATCCTATATTGCTTAATCTCCTCGTCCTCCACCTCTATCACATAAGACAATTTGTCCTCAAACCTCATTTTCTGCAAATACAGGTAGAACTCTGTATATTTTAACTCTTCCCCTATGGTGATGATTCTTCTGTCACTCGTCTGAATACTTGCCCTTAACAAAGAGGATAATGCCGATACCATATTAACGATGCACTCGTCTGAACTCCTCTTTGCCTTAATCTGAATCGTCAGCAGAACATTGAACAAAAAGTGGGGATTCATCTGATGCTGTAAAAAATTAATCTCCATCTCATTCAACAACAGCTGCGATTGATACTTGTTCTGAATAAGCTCTTTGATTTCCGTCGTCATCTCGTTGAAGGCATCCCCGAGCATATCAATCTCCACATCGTTGTACTTTCTCATCTTTATCTCGTAATTCTTCTCCTTGGCGCTCTTCATCGCACAAACAAGTTCATTGAGAAACTCTGTAGAACGAATCGACAGCAAAAATGCAATCCACAAAAATGCGGCAATCAGTACAATATTCAGCAAAAGATACGATCTCATCCCCCCAAATACCTTCTCTGAAAGCAACTTCTTAGGATAAAAATAGATAAAATTCATCCCCGTCTCTTTCAAAGGCTTTGCTACCACAAGATATGTTTCTCCCTCCTGCTCTATCTCCTGCTGCTTTTCCCGTACTCCCTCTGCAACGGAGGAATCCAGATATGTGCCCAGCAGCTCTTCCCTGTTGCTTGAATAAATCATTCCATTTTGATCTGTTATATATACCATAGAACCTTCATATTCAAGCAGGTCCTGATACTTCTTTTTGATATCTGTCTCCTTAGTTGCAATTAATATGCCAAGCTGCCTGTCGCTTTCAAAATCTGCCTTCAATCTTCTTACATGAAAAATAGTATTTCTTCCTGATACGATGGGTATACTGTAAACATATTCTTCCTCACGTTCCGAAAGCGTATCATACACCTTCCGTGATTCATTGATAATCGTAGTCTCTCCATTTGACTGAATATCCGTATACCCAAGCAATTCTCCATTATCAAATATTGATGCGTATTCAATCATATTCAGTTTTTTGGCATTACTGTACATCAGGATTCTTTGAAATTCTTTATTTAGCGCCTCCCTGCGGATATAAAATTCCGGATTTTCTTTGTTATAATAATCTTCATCCTCAATCCAGCTTCTGACCCCGCTGCTGGCTGCCAGCTCCAGTACGGTATTCTCTATAAGCACAAACGATTGATCAAGAGAATCTGTCATTGCAGAAACTGTGGTGTCAATATTGCTGGAAATATTGTCTTTCATACTGTTATACATGTAAAAAAACAGCATACCGCCCAACAATGTCATTCCACAGAACATGGCTCCTGTAAATAATAGAATAAGCCTGTTTCTGAGAGAAAAGAAGGAAAATTTCTTTTTTAAGTATAACATCTTTCCATCCTCCCCTTTATAATGGTTATCACCATTATAGCACAGAATTTTGAATAATGATGTCTCTTTTTGTCGATTTTTATCGAATTTTCTCGATTTTCTTCCTAGTTTTTCCACAATTCCCCTCTTCCTTTGCAACCTGTCCGCCAAATGTTTTTTATCTGACAAGTACAATTTGCATATACGCTCATCAACAGTAAAGCAGCCGATCCCCCCAGGAACCGGCTGCCTTAACGCCTAAATTATAAACGGACATGTCTGCTGACGCAGACATCACCATATATGAAAGTCAGATGCACAACCAGACGATTTCCTGCACATTACTTTTCAGCCTTTTCCAGATATCTGTGGATAATTGCGGCACATTCTGCACGGTTTGCCTGATCCTGCGGTTTTAAAAGCTGTCCGTCTGCTCCCTGGATGATACGGTTGGCAACCGCCCAGGACATTCCCTCTCTTGCAAATTCGCTGACAGAGCCCTCATCCGCATAGAAGGAAAGATCACCATCCGCCGTAACATCCTGACCGCTGTATGCTGCATAGCGGCGCATCATAACAGAGAGTTCCTCACGGCTTATGCTCTTATCCGGTGCATACAGTCCTGTATCTACATATCCTGTGACAATCTTATTCTCACTTGCCCACATCACCGCACTGGTATAGAATTCACCGTCTTTTACATCCGGGAACTTATCCTCATATGAGATCTCAGGACTGCCTGCCATTCGATAGAGAATTGTTACAAACTGTGCGCGGGACAGCTCTGTTTCCGGACCAAAGCGTGTTTCCTTCAAGCCGGTCATAATCCCTCTTTCACTCACATATTCCACATCACCATAGAACCAGTCATTCTCATCCACATCCACAAATGCCAGAGGCGCCTTCGTCAAGCGTTCCAGCGCTTTGTCAATTTCTTCCTGTGTGGCATCCCGTTTCAGCAGAACTTGTTTCGCTGCTTCCAGAGCATCTCCCGGGAGTGCATTCTCCACGGCACGCTCCAAAGCGGTCTTATCGGTACGTACAGAGTACATCTTCATCAGCGGCGTACCCAAACCATAAGCATTCTCATTAATTACCTCACCTGCACCGTTGATCTTGCAGGCATACAAATCATCCGACATAAACGGACCGGCATAGTACCAGTAAGAACCATAGGTATCATCCGTATTGTCCATCGCAAAGAAGATAGCATAATAGGTATCTCCGTCCAAATGGATACCCGGCTCAAAAGTAAAGGTGTTATCACCGTCTTTTACGCTGTCCGCCGCCAGACGTGCGGTACCCAGACAAGTATCCAGAGTGAAATTGTCCTCTTCCAACGTATAGATACTGATCAGACAATCACCGAAAGGACCTGAATATTTCCTTAATTTTACCTCCAATTTATCAAAGTCAACATCCTCTGAACCAGTCTTAAAGGTAGCATAACGGTAACGCTGGTCAGACTTCTGTCCGAAGGTAGGCTGAGCAGTCTGGTTCACACCTGTAAAATAGTCAAATGCTACATCGTAAGTCTTCCGTTCAACCAGCCCCTCCACAGCGCTGCGGATCGCAGCAGCAGCATCCAGAAGTTCTTGTGTTGTTCCATTTTCCGCCAGAGCTTTTCCGGCAGCGATGGCATCAGTCAATGTCCTGGCAGTGAAAGCAACATACAAGTCTAAATCTTCTCTCTCAGCTTCTGTCAGAGCTGTATTCAGTTCTGCCAACGCCTGATCATGTTCCATAAGTCCGGCTGTATTCTCCTGTAAGGTGATGGTCACCTTCTTTATACCGGCAGGTATCTGAACACTGCCCCTGGCAGCATCAAACGTGCAGCCCTCTGAGACAGATTCGATGTTGTCTACGAATGCCAGCAATTCCAGACTGACTGTATTCTCCAGTTCGTCACCCGTCAGTTCAAAGGTGACAGTCTTATCGTTGGTATTCATATGGAAACCAATCCGTTTCCCGCCGCCGCACAGATAATTGGAAATCTTAATTTCCTCACCATCAGCATTAAACTCCAACGGCAGACCACGTCCGGCAATTATGCTGCCGTCTGCCTTCTCCGCAAAGAAGGAGTCGATCAGCACCTTGGTAGCAGTAGACTGCCCCCACATATGCTGGCAGGAACCGCCTCCTCCAAAGGAACTTTCCCGATCCCAGACCGTATTGTCATTGGGGTAGGCTACGCCTTCCCACCATCCATAGAGGCCTCCCATGGAGTTATTGATCATCCACAGATAAGCCTCAATACCGCCGTCGCGCCATTTTTCTCCGCTCAAAGCTCCGGAGAAGTAGCCCGCATTATAGGCAGATGAGAAATATCCATGAGGATAACCGCCCATATTATAAGGAGAGTCAAACACTGTACTCTTCTGCTCTGTAATAAAATCATAGGTCTGATCCGTCATATCCAGCAGCCAGGAATCCTGATCCGCTCCAAAGAGATAACCATCCCAGTCCCAACGGCCAAACAGGTAATGAGCCGCCCAGTTGCCGTCCCGAACATCCGAGCGTGCAGACAGTTCATTTGGAACTACCATGCTGATCGGGATATAGTCAAAATCATATTTCTCCATGGTGTCAGCCAGAACCGCTTCCACACTCTTTCTCAGACTGTCATATTCTGCCTTTGCCCAGTCATACTCCGCTTTATAGCTTTCGTCTCCGGTCTTGGCATAGAATTGATCACAGATATAAGAATAAGTGGTCAGACCGAACAGTGAAGCCCAGTTGTCAATTACCCAGTAGCCATAGCTGTCAATCGCATCTGTCCTCTTCATGATTCGGGCCGGATTACCATCCTCATCTAAAATGTTCTCATTGTAAACTTCCCGCTCAGAAGCAATTTTATGTGTGTTGGTTTTGATGCCTGCATGTCCGCCGTTGTCTTCAAAGAAGCTCAAAACAGTATCAAAATCGCCGGTTTTCTGCAGATACAAGGCGAAAGGCCAGGAGAATTTCCATGCCGCATCGGGATACTGAATATTCATCAGAATATACTGTGCGTAATCTGCAAAATGCTCCGTATGACCAGATTCAATCAGCGAAGCCAACATGCCGATTACATCATGGTCAAACACCCGGTCATAGCCATTCTCTCCTACATGAAGTTCATATCCGTCAGAGATAATCAGCATATAGATGTAACCTGCCTTGTAGGCATTGATCAGCTCTGTATATTTCTCCGGAACAGACTGAATATCGATAACCTTTTCCAGTCTGGTATTCCAATAATCCTTCATATGATTATAATGTTCATCGAAATTACCCTGAGCAGCCAAAACTGCATCTTCAGGATAAGCGTAACTTCCGCCGAACCGGTCCGCACCAATACAATATTCCCGAACTACGGTTTCACCTGCCTGAACCTGCCTTACATTCTTCGCTGCATCGTTCAGCGGAATCAGATCACTGCTGACTCTTGGCAGAAGCTTGACCTCATCATTGTTATTGGCTACGGTCATGCGGGAATAAGCAACCTCATACTTCTTACCGTCTATGACAACCAGATCTGCAAAATTCTCGATCTTGTAGTCCATGCCGTTTTTGCTGTACTCACTGACAAAGCAAGGCAGATATCCTTCTGCATTATACCAGTTGATAGATTTGGAAGGCAGTCCTGTCACGCCAAAAGTAATCACTTTATTACCATTATCCCGAAGCCGATAGGTTCCATCCACCCAGGCAATGGGGGCATCCTTATCTCCTTCCCATCCAAAAGAAGCTGTCAGACCACTTGCATAGGCATTTGCAAAGCTGCCGGTAGTCTGACTGGTCTCTACAGCCGTAATTGCTGCTGACAGGAATATGTACTCACTGTAAGCTTCCTCATTCGTCAGACCCTCGTTTTCCAAAACAGCCTTTGCACTGTCCAGAGCTTCTGTAAGCTGGTTGATAAAATACGCATCAATTTCTTCATTGAGCCATGCTTCAGCTGTTATAACCGTTTCCTGCAGCAGATCAATGTAATCGGTTCCGTCATCCGCCTCACTTCTGCTCAGCGTAATACCGGACATCGATGTATTGCCCCAGACATTTGCCTTATTCGTAAGCTTTCCATAAATCTCAATAGAAGTACCAGGCGCTACGGTAACCGCATACTTCAGCAGTTTCGAAGAACCGCCGGCTGTCAGTTCGGTATTGGTGTAAATGGGATTCTCCAGATCACCGTCGGCATAAATCCAAATCGCTGAACTTGCCTGCCAGATACCAGAAACGAAAGACAATGTCTGAATTGCATCCGCTGCCGGGATTGATATCTTCCAGCCTGCTTCCTCTTCCACCGGACCGCTGTACTCTCCGTTGCGGTAGCTGAGTACGCCGCCTTTTTTTAGTCCGGTGCTGGTTTCCGTCGGCATACCTCCGGACCAGGAATAGGCAACAGCAGAATCAGAAAAGCTGGATGCCAGTTTCATCTCGCCTAACGTCTCAAACTGGATAATATCCACTGCTTTTTTCTCTGCAACTGCATTTTCATCCCCGATTACAACCCGAAGTGAAGCAGGTGTGTTCTCAGCAATCCAGGCATTGTTTTCATTGATCTTACCGGACGGAAGAGAAGTTTGGGCGTTACACCACCAATAGTTATCATCTTGACTGGTTGTCTCCTGTGTCAGTGCTACTGCATAGGTCACGCCGGCTTCCAGATTAATGTCCTCGCCAAACCCAAGAGTCAGTGCTGTATTGCTGGTAATCTGATCCGCAGGAATTGTTGTACCGGCCAAAAGCTCCGGAGTGTCTCCCATCTTATAAAGTCCCGCAATCAAAGCACTGGGACTTCCCTTTTTAATCAGTGCCACCTGAACATCAGACAAAATACCACTAACCTTGGGCGTAAAAGTCTGATAACGCATCACCTGATCTTTCACCTGACCAAAGGTTCTGCCGCTTGCAGCACTTACATTCATAAAATCAATGATCTCTGCCGTCGGCTCCTCCTCCTCCGGAAGTGCCTTTCGATTAATCTGCTCGCTGGTAATATGCATCCAGTCCACGGTTCCCTCTTTCGTAAGATCCATGGTACCGGAAGCATTTGCAACCTCCACCAAAACCCGTCCATTGTTCTTCTCTTTCTCCTGCTCCGTTTCCGCAGCAACTGCCACAGGCGCTGCTACTGCAGCCGTGGAAAACGTCATAACCGAAGCAAGCATTAAAGAAAGAACTTTCTTCATTTTCCAATGCAACATTTTCTCCCTGTCTCCTTTCCTTAATTGTTTGATAATACCTTCTGTCCCGTACTCTTTTGCTGTTTTTATTATATTTGAATTCTTAATAACAATAAATTTATAATCCTTACTTTTCATTGTAACAAATTGACTTTTTCTCCACCCGGAAGACGATGCCTATAAATTTTTTTACCCTTTTTGTATTCTTTCGATCTTTTACCGCCAGATCTTGAGTATAAAGGAACAAAAACAGGCAGGAAACCACCCGGCCGTTTCCAAACGGAGGTTCCCTGCCTGAACACACAACACTTTGATACAGTGATTGGTTCTTTATAAAATTATTTTATGCCCTTCTCCAGATATCGCTGGATCATCGCAGCACCTTCTGCACGGTTTGCACTTCCCTGAGGACCAACAAAAGTGCCGTTATCTTTTCCTTTTATGATTCCGGCTCCTACTGCCCACTTCATGGCCTCCTGTGCAAAACTGCTGACTTCATTTCCGTCCCGGAAGCTGTTTAAATCTGCTTCTTCACTGACCGGATCACCTTTATACTGTGCGTAACGATACAGCATCACTGCAAATTCTTCACGGCTGACAGCCTTTGCCGGAGCAAAAAGTCCGGTATCGGTGTATCCGTTTACAATTTTATTTTCGCTTGCCCACATCACAGCATCCGTATACCAGGTTTCGTCTTCTACATCCGGATACAGTTCCTGATATTCCACATCAGTCTTACCGTTCATACGATAAAGAATCACCACTGCCTGAGCACGTGTGAGGTTCTCAAATGGTTGAAAAGCAGCATCTCCCATACCAGTCATAATGCCGTTCCCGCTGACCAAACGAACTGCTTCATAATACCAGTCGCCTTCTTTTACATCCTCAAAGACCGGAGCATCTGTTCCCTGATTCTCCACGTCATCACAAACTTTTTTCAGTTCTGCGGCTGCATCCTTCATCTCTGATACCGATGCCTGATTTGTATCTACTTTTTCGGCCACTTCCAGCGCTGCTCTCAGTTTCTCAACGGCACTCTCACTATAAGTTCCGCTCAGCATCGCTTCTGCTTTGGCTGTCTGCGCTTCCAACACAGCCCGGGCATCCAGCAGATCCTGTATTGCTGCCTGCGCCAGCTCCAGTGCAGAGGCATTTGTGACCTTTGCTTTCTGGGAATCATTCAAAGCATGATATTGCTCTTGTATCATATCAACTGCTTCCTTATCAGCAAGGCGGATATTCTCCATATCCGGAAGCATCTTTATCACCTCTGTCATACGCTCCGCGGGAGTTTTGCCTGCTGCCGCTTCCATCTTTTCAAGCAGACCTGCATCTACCTTTTCCTTTTCTTCTTCATTCAGTGCATCATATCTTGACTTAATCTGTGCAATTTCGGAGGGATAAAAATAAGAAGTAATGTCCTTCACATCCGGCAGAGAGGTAATTCTGCTCTGAATCTCATCACCTGTAAATCCGGTATCCCCGGTATTTTCATAGCAGTAAATATAACCCAGATCATTATACCAGATCAGAGAACCGTCCTCTGCAATATCAATAGACTGTGAACAGTACTCCGGCTGTCCGATTCCCGTCCAGACTTCATAATTGGGTTCCGTCTGGCCTTCACAATCGCTGATCACCCACATCTTCTGGCTCTTTCCATCATATGGAACAAAGTAAACATATACCTGCTGATGATTCTCCTCTGTCGCATAGGCTGTGGAAACAGCCGCGGAACCCTTAGTCTTGATATCGTCTATCGAATAGATGGTAGTCATCGTTTCCGCATCAATCACATTCACAGGTTCATTGCTTCCCATCGTACCTCCGCCTCCGCCGAGATAGATTCTTTCATTATAAATAACCGGTGATGACTGCGTACCGCCTCCGCTGTAATCCGATTTCCACTCTGAGCGGCTGTCCCTGTTGAAGGTTCCATCCTCATTCAGCTTAATGGCAGTGATCCCTGCACAGCTTCCATTTGCTCCCACCGCATTATGTGAGATATACAATCTTTCATCTTCTTTACAATAATACGGTTTTGCCTTGTTCACTCCATCCAGGTCCAGTGTGTCCACCACTTCACCTGTCTTAAAGTTTACAGCATAAAAAATATTCTGACTGTTATTTCCAAAATAAATACAGTCTCCCACAAATGCGGATGCATTCCAGGAGAATCTGGCTTGTTTTCCTTCATAGGATGTACCCACATTCAGATCGATTCCCGTCTTTTTCCAGAGTGCAGACTTCACTTCTGTGGAACTGTCCGGATCTTCATCCACAGTATCAAAACATACATAAGAACCATTTACGTAAGTTGCAGTCGTAATATAACCATCATGATACATAATCGGTGTCTGCATATCCATCTTATCAATGGCTTCCGTCACATAAAGCTGCTGCATCGTATCCGCATCAAATACCCGGATAAAAGATCCGCTTACGTCTACATCACCCAAGGAGTTGGCTTTACACGGCATGAAAATCTTTCCATCTCCGTAAGCCAGATAGATAAAGAACTGGTTAATACTTGTCCCGTATACTCTCGCACTTCCCACAGCTTTTCCTGTCGCAAGTTCAATTTTCCAGATTCTCTGATCCAGATAACAATACATGTAGTCACCTACAAGGATGGGCGTTCCCGGTGTGGCATTCCATCCGGTGGTTGCTGCATCACCAAGTAATGATGTGGAGTTAATCTTCCACCGCTCTTTTGTCTGCTCCTGGCTGATCGGTGTTTTGGCATAGGATACACCCGGAAGATCCGCATGTCCCAGAAATTCCGGCCAGTCAAAGGCAGTGGGAGAAAGCGGATATTCAACGGCATACTCCAGGGTGTTGATTATGCTCTCCGCATCAAGCAGAATGCTGTAATTTGTTACAACCTCTTTTGCCTCATCACTGAGGGCATCGTAAGAAGCCCGCAGCTCTTCGACCTGTGTCTTCCTCTCCAGACTTACGGTTCCCAAACTATCCAATGCCGCAATCAGATTTTCCACCTTCTGCTTTTCTTCAGCTGTAAGCTGCTTTCTTGTAATATTTACCTGAATTGTTGAAGTAAGGTTCTGACTCGTATCGGTCACAACAATTTCCACTTTAACAGGATCATCCGCTATCTCTTTAGTCACTCTGGTGGTATTGGCTCCATCCACTGTCATAGATGTGCTTCCTGTCCTGGAAGATGTCTTCGCTGCAGAAACCGTCACCTGCTCCGTATTCGCCGGAACCTGTATGTCATATTCCATTTGAGCCGGATCAAAGGTTACCAGATTCCTGCTGCTTTTATCTGTAGTCACGGTAAGACTGCTCAGAGAAAGATTACGGGTTACCGCAAACTGATACGTATGTGCAGTTCCTTCCTGCCCTTCGGGAGGCGCTACCGTAATCGTGAATTCATTCACCCCATTGCGCAGACAATAATCGGCGGTTGCTGCTGCTCCTGTATGATCCAAAACCACACTTACGGGAACCGAAGTATAATTGTTTGTATAATTCAGCGTAACTACCGCATCTTCTGCCGCCGGAATTGCACGGAAGATCAGTTTATCCGGCTGCACCGTATTGGTCGTATTATCATAATGAGTCACTGTTGCTGTATAAGACTGCGTGTCTGCGGAAAATGCCGGATACAATTCCACCTCCGTGCCGCTTCCTCTGGTGATACTTAAAGAGTTCAGAACATATCCGGACTCTTCCGTATCTCCATATCCCACCACGTCTGATGTCACCTCTGCCCTGACTGGCTGTACCATTGCAGTTCCGGGGGCTGCTGCTATAACGGATGCTGCAAGAAGCCAGCTGATCCATTTCTTAGATTTCATATTGTACATTCAAATCCTCCTTCTGTTCCGATTATGCCGGAACAATTCCTGTTTTTTCTGCTTTATACCACTCCATAATTTTTATCGTACCAAATATCTTTACTTTCTTCTCAACCCTCTCTTCCTTTCTTTTTATCTATCTTCAACCGGAGAACCCGGATTATTTTCCCCCATGACTTTCCCAAATAAAAAAACCTTCCAAAATCGGAAGGCAAAGAGAGCCCAGCTTCTGCTGAACTTCATATATAGTGATGTCTGCATCAACAGACACGTTCGTTCACTGTCATTTTGCTTTGCCTGCGTATATTGTGTCCTGGCTTAGGTTCCTCCTACTTACAGCGCCTTCCCAGTTTCCCAGTGGCTGCCTTGTACGGCCTGCTGCTTTCGTCCCCCTTACAGTAGGGATATCTGCTCCGGATTTTCACCGGATTCCTTGCCGTCCTCTGACGGCGACAGTTCTCATATTTCCACAAAAATTTGTTATTATTTTATCACTGTTTTTCACTTCATGCAACGTGAAATCACCTTGAGTTTTATTTTTTTACACTTTTTCATTCCCATACCCAGCCGCACCTGCTTTCCCATACTGTCAACCGGATTTGTGATCTCTCACACCTCAATAATCTGCACCTTATCCTCGCTTGCAAAGTCTAAAACCTTCACTTTGCTTGCTCTCACAATATAAATATTCCGGTCTGGTGTAATCTGCCATAAAATAAAACAAACCGGAAGTTTAAACCTTTTTGAGCTTTAAACTTCCAGTTTGTCTAGTGAGTTGTTTATAATTCTGTTTAACTAATAATCAAGCAGGGAACGATCTTCTTCTATATGCCCGCTTGCTTCTTTCTTTTTTCATAGTTTATTAATATGTTTTATATGATTTAATTTATGCTTTAAATCATACATGGCAAATGTTACTTTGTCAATAGAATTTTTTTGTCAAAATAATACGTATCGTGAAAGCAGACTCTGATATGGAAAAAGGAATAAAATCGGAGCACAGATCACGAGAATAACTTTTCAAATACGCACTAACATTTTTATATCTTGCTCCATTTGCTCATAATCAAATTTTCCTTTCAATTTCTTTTTAACTACTTTTAATGACTGCAGAATATTTTTCATCAGAATTCGCTTTTTTTCAGTTATATCGCCCTTGCAATAAGCATCATAATCAGAATTTAATGATATACCTGCCATACGATAAGTGAAACTAACATGCTTGATCTCTTTCCAACCTCCTGAATTCAGAACAACTACTGGTGCTATCATCGGTGTTATTCCTATCGTATCAAGACATTCTGTGTATAACCTTATATCAATATTTTCAGATATGTATGCACACATTCTATAAATTTCATCAATCACCCCGTACTCTTGTGTATAATAAGAGGGCGAATTTATAAATAAATTCATATCCTACCACTCCTTTGTCCGCATATTTCAGTTTCTAATCATCTGCACTTTCTCTGTCATTTATTTTTCCGCTAACAACATAAACCTTGGAGGAGCTCCAATTTCTTGTTCACCCTGGTAATACCCAATACCTTTCCCACAGTAAATGATACAGATTTCTCCCATACTTGCTCTTTCTGCTGCCTGTTCTAACGATAAATATCCTATATAGTCTTCACCGATATAATAGACATTGGAAACACCGCTTAATTTAAATAGATATTCTATCATATGTATTTTATCCATATAGCCAATCGGGGTCAAACACTTCTCAATAAAAATTCCCGGTTTACTAAATCTCCATATGACCTCTTCCCTCTTTTGGGGATTATTAAGTTCCCATAGCATTCGTTCCTGCTTATTTTTTTTAATGTATTGCTTTATAATTTCTTCCTCTATTGCTCTGCTCATAATTACCTCGGACAATAATAATAATGGTCATATAATGACATGCCTTTTGTAGTTTGTCTGTTAAACCGCTTCTAAAGATTTCCTGGCGCTTAAACATCTTCAAATCCTCGTTCCCTTCTGAGACAATACACTTTCTTTTTCTCCATATGCCCTATCTCCTGTACATATCAATAACAATCTTATTTACTTTCGTTTCTTTTTATTGCTTTTTATTACTTTTGTCGAATTCACAACTCTATCTGACAGTTTTACTGCATCTCATACGTTATCTGATAGCATCAAAAAATCACCATTCGTGATACGTATTCTTTGCTCTGGATACCACTCATCATTTGGCATTACTATTAACTCACCTTTAACCGTAATCCTGGGTATCGTCAAATTATTTTTTTCTCCTGTCATTTCATCTGTGATGGCGGTATCTTGGAAAGCCCCGGAAAATAAAGATGAATTTCTCATTTTTATCGCCTTTCTCTAAGTATCATTTCCGCTATTTTATTATATCTGCATGGATAAAAATTTCTTCTAAGGATTTACCATTTAACACAGCAATACAATTATTTAAGAACTCTACACTCTGTCCAACCATTTCAACACCACTCTTTCCCACACATATCCAACCCGTTTTGGAATCATATTGAATTCCCCAATCACCATCTGTCACGCGTATTCCTTGCCCTGGATACCACTCATCATTTGACAACACTATTAACTCACCTTCAACCGTAGCCTTGGGAATTATTAAATGATTTCTTTTCCATTGCCTTTTGGGTGAATACCCTGATATGGCTTATACTTTCCCAGTGTTAAGATCTATATCCAATCCGAAGTACAAATTTCCAAATAAAATTGAAAAATCTGTTTCTATCTGAAGTTCAAGCAAAAAACTCTTTTCTTTTACATAATAAATAGGTCTTTTCTTCCGATCTATTTTCTTACTGTTTACCAAATACTCTATCATATATACCTCATTTTCTAAACAAATGATAAAACATTTTATTGTTTTTAAATCAACGGCTACTTCCCAATAACTATTTCTACTGTCATAATTCTTTCATAAGTTCATCAAATGATATATTTTACTTTGCATATTTCATACATATGATACGTTTGATTTTTGCCTTCTTTCTTACATCCTGAGAGCAAAACATCTTCAATAACTTCCCCATCTTCCAACATCCTGACCATTACAAAAATTTTCTTTCTTTTTCTACGTTCTGATAAAATTTCACATTTCCCTTTTAACTGAGGATACGGTGTTTTATTAGCCAGCAAGGCAGTTCTGAAAAAATTGTACCTGTTCATGATTTTATAACGGGCATAAAAGCTTTTCATAGTTCCCCGATGTACACAAATCCACATTACGATCACAAAGTAAAAAAGATAACAGACTGCCAAATAACTGGAAATCACCTCATTAAATGGAAGGATTACAAACAACAATACTGAATAAACAAGATATCCTATATATACTGCTATCCCCTGAACATAAATTTCTTTCGGTAACCCTTTATCCGGATGGCTATGATTATATGGAAACATCCACTTACAGATTTTTGGTTCTACACAGGATTCCCTTGGATAATCAGTTATAATCTCCCGGTAAAAACCCGGCATACTTTGGTAAATGGCTATATGTAACACGACTGCAAATCCTATCCAGAATCCAACTTCATAATAATCCAGTTCCAAACATATAAGAGCAGCTATCAATGCAATAATTCTCATACTGTTGTCCTCCCAACATCCTCAGGCAGTGTAAAGTTAAAACTACTAAAATTATCTAAACCCCAACTCTCCTTCACCAAAAAGACTCTCTGCTACCTCTAAAATTTTTTCACTAATTCTCCAAAGCAAAACAGAAAAAATATCAATCCTCTGAGCTTGCCATCATAAGTATACGCAAAAGAGGTTCTGTTAATTATTTAAGAGACAATTATGGATGCTCTCTTGTTTCTGCATAGTCATATATTAGTTCTTTAGCATAATACTTAGCTTGTCGTTCCATTCTCTTTTCATTATATTCATATTTTTTCAACCATTGATAATAATGTGAAAGTTCATGAGCAATAGAATGTAAAATAGCAGCTAATGCATTATCTTTCCCCCTCTCTCTCAACATTTCCTGATAGTCGCCAACAGCAACTTTTATATATGGCTCCTCTTTTCTATCATATGGCCAAAAAAAGAGTGCTGATGCTATCCTGCCATCCGATGACATGATTTCTTTTGATGCTTTAAAATAAACAGGTACTCTTACTGGAAACTCATATCTTTTTTTAACCAATAAACAAATTCCTTGCAAGCTCGCTTTACTTCTTTATCCACTTCTTTATCGAAACGCAAACGTATACCACTCCTACAGCCATCACTTACAAATAACGTCCAATCTTTACATTCCCATAATTTTCTCATAACTATAAATCCACCTTCCAGTTTTCATTTGCATCAAAATCTCTTTCTCATTCACCTCATATAACAAAAACAATCTTTTTTCATTTTCTTTTCCATCCAAACGCAAATGAATACAATCTACAAAAAAAGGAAAAAGATGCATCAGAAAACTATAATCGCATGCCTGAAACCTTCCCAATTCTAAATTTCCTATTGGAATTTTATATGTAATTTGCGATTATCCGCGTAAACACTATATTTTCAAAGAATTTGAAGTTGCAAAATTCATTCATTTTACCACGAATTTACCACGATTGAACGAGCCTTGATATGACGCTAAAAATGAGATGGACACCAAAACAAAAGGTGTCCTTTTTCTTACGGTAAAATCGTTAGTCTCTAAATACAAATCTCAACATATTTATGCGGATATGAAATTATTAAACTGGAATTTTACTCTCATTCGGTCTGTTTCCATATCCTTGGCCACATAGTACCATTGCTATACACTGCAAGGAAAGTGCGGAATTGTTTTTTATCAAATTCGCCCTTACTAATAATTATCTCTTGAACAATACCGTTTAATTTCATCATATATCCCGTTTCATGGTATCCGTTTCGCATATAAAAATCTTTTCGCCTTGTTCTCAGTTCCATGTCAGGAGCATCGTTATCGCAAGGTTCAATGGAAATGATAATCTTTTTGTCAGGATACTTGTTTTGTATATCCTGTAATATAGCACTTCCATAACCTTTTGAACGAAGTGTTTTATCTACGGCAAAAAACATAACAAATACTATTTTGCTATTGTGTGCCAAATATACAAAGCCACACAATGTGTCACCATCATAAAATCCTAAAAACTCCGTGTTCCACAATTTAGACATTGCTACCATCATTAGAAAAGGCATTCGTTCATTTTTAGGAAATGAATCAAAATAGATATCCTTCACATCTGTATTTTTGAGTTTCACTTTTTGATTTCTTATTTGCATATACTATCGCTCTCCAAATTCGAAGTTTCTGCTCCCTCCAAATTCAAATTTTTCTATTTCTCCACATCCACATTATAACAGTTCCATATACTGACCACAATAAAAATCTCATCTGCCTGCGTATGCTCTAACCCTTAAAAAGTCAACAAGGGAGATAGCACAATAAAGCTGTGTATCTCCCGTTTTCGTTCATACACTTCGATTATTTCACTTTGATTTCAAATTTCAAGATTGATTTTATCATTTCCGTATGAATTTCTCCCTTTAATTCTTCATCAACCTGCATACTGACTTTACCACTTTCAGAGTAGTAAAACGGACATAGCATAGTTTAGAGATATAAGCGTCATAGAATTTCAAAATTTCTGTGATCGCTTCTTCCTCTCCGCTGGACGCTCTGCAAATCAATTCATAAAGGGGGCAACCATAATTCTTTCTCATTCGTTATTTCCTTTCTGTGAAAAACTTAAAACGATACATAACCATAAGTGTATGTATCAATTGTTCTCTGTTCAAGCTGTTCTATTTCTGACATTTCACAAAATAGAACTTCTTTTTTTGAGAGTTTCATAATCTGCTTTTTATGATAGTTTACCCTGCCCTTAATGACAATCATCATCAAAGAATTAAACTACAATCTGATAATATCCTCGAAAGAAGATGTATTCATAAGTTCACCCCCTTTCTGCTGAACGCTGAATTATATAAACATCAAACAGACCGTTTATACCGTTGATGTGAAGAACAGCAAAAAGGGAGAATGAAAAAAGCTCGCACAAGACATAACGCTTGTACGAGCCAAATATATTGATTTTAATTTTTCTTATTTTGTTTGTTGGCTAAAGATTACCAAATAAAGCAATAAAAATCAAAACGATTGTACCTATTGCTATGAAACACAAAGACAATCCAGCTTTCCTTTTTCGAGAGTTGAATAATTCTTTTGTAGTGTCTGTCATACTAGCAGGAAATCTGTTTCTTCCCAACAAATATAATATAAGCCCACCACCGCCATTATTACCACTAAGTGAGAATATTCCCCAAAATGTAGGGTGTTTCAATCCTCTGCTTTCTGCATCAAGAACTACTAATTTAAAAATTTGATACATTAAAGTAAAAGCACCGAGTAAAACCATAAAAACCATAATTGAAGCTACTACTATCACTTTAATTCCCTCCTAAAGCTTTCTAATTATCTGATAAAATAAATAGCAAGTACCAATGATACCGAGAGTAGAAGCGCCCATAATCAAGTATTGATTACTAATTATTAGCCCGTTGAATAGTATAAAAGCAATCAACATCATCACATTTGCAATAATCGCTATTATCAGTTTCTGATTACTTTTTACGATATTGGTACTCTTTTCTAAATGCTCTATCATTTCCTCATCTCCTTTCAACAGTTTATCAAGGCTGATGTTGTACAGGGTGCTTAATTTAATCACACTAACAATATCCGGAAAAGATTTTTCAGTTTCCCAATTTGAAATTGTTTGACGTGTAACTTGAATTTCCTCAGCAACATTTTCTTGTGTCAAACCTGCCCGTAACCTTGCTTCTTTTAACTTTACACCTATTTTCATGACATCTGTCCTTTCGCAATTACTATCTCACTCATGTGCTTTGTTGTCTATCAAAAATGTTTTGAATATACAAAATATCTGTGTCAAATTTTTTTTACATACATTATCTAGTGCCAAAAGACCGATTTTAGACTAAATATTGCTTATTATGAAATCACAAATTTTCAAAAATATCCCTTTATTCCTCTTGATCTGGGCTTTTTTTGCTGTATCTTCCACAAAAAGGAGAAAGTCTATTCACTCCCGTCTGAATCTTCAAATCCCTTGATGGTCGGCACTTTCGATAAAATCTCCCTGTCCTCGTCCACATGAGTATTGATGATAACTCCTCCCTCGTCAAAGTATGTATAAGGATTTATGTGTTTATGCCCCTCCAGACTTTCCCCAAACATATCGACACTGTATAAATCATCATAGCGTCTTATCAGTTTTTGGAACTTGAAGTACTCAACCATTTTTTTCAACGGGTACAGGTCGGACGCTTTTCTTTCCTCTGCATTGATATATTCTGTTTAGTAAATCTGCCACCATACTCCTTACCAAAACATCTTTATCATCTGAAAACTTTATGATTTTTCTGAAATGTTTAGGAGTAAGTTTCTGTTTATTTTCATAATTTACAAGCAACTTCACCTTTTCATCAGATGTCATCTTCATCACCTTTTCTTTTTCCCTTATTTTCTCTCTTTTGTCATTTTCTCAATTCTCTTGCCTTCTGCTCCCGCTTCAGTTTTTTCTATATTCTTTTGATATTCCTGAAATCCCTTTACTTCGACTATTTATAAAATCTTCCTTTTCTTATAATAACAGTTTCCGGCAATTGCCTGATTTCCATAAACACTGCCACTAAATCATTCTGATTTATTACTGCATACGCATTTGCTGCAAACTCTACTGTTTCTCCGCCCTTATTGAAATTCCCAATACATAGTATATCATTACATTCATCATAGTAACAAGTATCTTCAAATGGCATATACGTTGTTCCACCATACTGTACCATCTCATCGTCATCTGCAAAATATAGTTCCCCTCTTTTGCTCTTTGGAATTTCTAATTCTTTTGAAATAACGTAAGCGATTATTCATCGCTTACGACTAAACTAAGTAATAAATGGAGATTATGTATCTTTTTTTGCAAAAAAGAAAACCATAGAACTGTTGACATTTTTTGCGTATGCTGTATAATCGAATTAGATTTACATATAACAGCAAAAAAGGTAAAACTAATTTTAGTAAAGGAGGAGTTTTAATGTCTACAAATACGATAATAAATAGGCAATATGCCATTGCGAATAATCAAGCAGATCCCATTGACTTGCCTAAACAACGAATTTATGCAATGTGTAATTTACGAGGCGGAATCGGAAAAACTACATTATCTTTTAATTTAAGCTATTTGGTAGATAATTTATTAGCTGTAGATACTTGCCCGCAAGGAAATCTTTCTTTTTTTTATGATAATAATTATTATGCAGCACAACAAACAAATGTAAAAGATATGTTATTGCCATATTTGGTTCCAGGACTTGGAAAGGCAACCAGGGTAGCCTCTTATATTGGCGCAACAAATCAGTATTTTTCACAAAAAAATAATTATTATATTCCATCATCCGAAGAATTATATTTATTACCATCACAGTTGATTACAGCTATTAACCAAACGTCGGGGCTTCAACAGATGCAAAAAGAACAGGCGTTGAAGAGTATTTTATATTCTTTAAAAACTGAAATTGAAAGAGAGCTTTCGGAAAATAATTTAGATAAATGTATCATAGACACGTCTCCATTTTTTGCAGGAGCTACACAACTAGCTTGGTATGCAGCAGATGCGTTGGTAATACCTGTTCGAACAGACCAGCAGTCAATTAAATCACTTGAGTTGTTAATTAATACCTTGAGTAGTCCGCAAAGTGAATTTAGAAAGTATTTGCCAGAAAACGATATGAATGTTCCGAAAATACAGATGGTGGTTTTAACTCATTGTGGTTGGTCAACAGTAGCCGGAGCCAGAAATGAACCAAATCAACAAACAAAGGTTTATTTAAAAAAGGTTTATGACATTTTGTCTAAGCATAGAACTTTATTATCAACAAATGCTCCAGAGAACCATTTGTTTATGCTTGATGATTTCCTCGGCTCTGGTCGAATATCTTCCATTGAATCAAAACCGATGGAATTGTTGCAAGAGGGAGAAACAAAAGTAATTGACAGAGTACGGGTAAGTGTGAATAAATCAGTTGATAAATGTAAAAATCAATTAAAATTCATTGCACAGCAACTTTGGTAAAATAGAGAATATCCATAATTTTAAACTAAGAACAGACTATTACGTTACCATAGCATTTTTGAGAGAGGCTTGAAATGATATGACAATGAGAAAATGTGAAATCTGATAAAACGGCAGTTTCCTAAAGAGGGGGAACTGCCGCTTTATTCGGGTCTATCCCAAAGATTGTGTAAACCTTCAAACTGATGTAAGATAAAATTACACAGTTTGGAGGTTTATTTTATGGCA